>ERZ773090.69-NODE-69-length-111471-cov-15.5715_pt1 | contig 111471 bp, 106 predicted proteins | sample MGYA00580579_ERZ773090 | MGnify/ENA primary metagenome ERZ773090 (study PRJEB29015, sample SAMEA2738014) | human oral metagenome | biome: human oral; feature: human-associated habitat; material: dental | place: China | collected 2132 ... | reverse complement strand
TTGCCAGAACGCGACGAAATCAACCCAGAAATCAACGAAGCACTTGTCGTTGAATACTACAACAAACAACTTTAATCTAAGACTTATCCGAAGTTGGGAAGACTCCCAGCTTCTTTTTTATGACTCATTGAAAATATCAAAAAAGAGAAAACAAATTTGAACTGCACCCCAAAAGTTAGACAGAAAAAGGGGGTCAGTACAGTTGTTTTCTCTTTTCTAGTTTTAAAAGTGATGAGCATTTTTGTCTTGAAGTTTTTCTCATTTTAACACTAAATGGCTTTATTCGTTAATATTTGAATAATCTTGATAGTAGCAAAATAGAATTATCTTCTAATCCAACATTTTTAAAAGAAAATCTGCCATTTGTTCAGGGCTCTCTTTTTTCCCTCTAGCAATCCACATTTGACAAACCCCAAAAAAGGCGTTTGTCAGGTAAACATAGCTATATTCTTTCTCCACTTGACTTAGTAGTTTACTACTAAAGCGCTCTTGTAGGTCTTCAGCCAGCATGATTTGGAATTTATGGCGTAAAAATGTTTGAATTTCTTTTGTTCCGTTTTCTGTTAACAAAACAGAAAGGAGGGATTCTCGTGTGAGAAAATCAAAAACTTCTATAATCGCGCTACGCTTGTCTTGAGCATACTTCTCAAAAATGTATTCTAACTTATGGAAAAGTTTCTGTTGATAATGCTCAATCATATCATATTTATCTTTGTAGTGTGTATAAAAACTGCTGCGACTAATGCCGGCAATCTTGGTCAACTTGACAGTGCTAATCTGGTCGAATGATTCGTGTTCCAGTAGCTCTACCATCGCATTTTCAATAATCATTTTCGTTTTTTGGCGTTTGTTACTTTCTACCATATGCCTTTCCTCTTTTGAACAATTTTATACAACATGTATAAAAATGAATTTTTTCTCTTGTGAAAAATTTCAGAAACTGTATAATCTATTATATCAAATATTTAGACAATGTGTATAAAAATATTTCAAAAATTAAAATTTTTATACAGAGTGTCTAAGATAGAGGAGAAAAAATGTTCAACGAATGGAAAGCAATTTTTAAAAAACCACTCTTCATTATTGTCATGATTGGTGTTTCCTTGATTCCGGCTCTTTATAATGTTATTTTTTTGAGTTCAATGTGGAATCCTTATGGAAAAGTATCGGAATTACCAGTAGCAGTGGTGAATAAGGACCAACATGCAAGATTTAACAGTAACACGTTGTCTGTTGGGGATGATATGGTGAAAAGCCTTAAAAAGAATGATGCTTTAGATTTTCATTTTGTATCTGAAGCAAAGGCAAAGAAAGGTTTGGAGAAGGGTGATTATTATATGATTATCACGCTTCCGAGCGATTTATCCCAAAAGGCAGCTAGTATTCTGGATAATAAACCACAAAAAATGCAGATTGATTATCAAACGTCTAGTGGACATAGCTTTATTGCTAGTAAGATGAGTGATTCGGCTATGACGCGACTTCAACAAACTGTCGCAAACAATGTGACCAATACGTATATGACTTCTCTTTTTAAGAGTATGAATAAATTGAGAAAAGGTATGACAACAGCTGCTTCTGGTAGTGGTCAACTCGCTTCTGGTGGTCAACAATTGAAAGATGGTAGTCAAACCTTGACAGATAATTTACAGACTTTATCTAGTTCTAGTATGACGTTTGCGGATGGTGCTAATACATTAACGACAGGTTTGGGAACGTATACTCTTGGTGTGCGTCAGTTGTCAGACGGGATTGGTATCTTGTCAACACGCCTTTCAGCTTATACATCAGGTGTCGGTCAATTAGCTTCTGGCTCAACAACATTATCAAAAGGGTTGACAGACTATACAAATGCTGTTGGTCAGTTAGCGGACGGTTCAGAACAATTTTCAGATGGCTTAAGCGACTATACTAATGGCGTGGCAAATCTTGCAGGTGGTGCCAATCAATTAAATGATCAATCAAAAAATTTATTGGCAGGAGTCAATCAATTGGCGGCTTCTAATGAGGAAATTCAAAAATTATCAAGCGGTGCGCATCAACTAGCTACGGGTCTGAACACTTTGATGGCGACTGTTAAACAATTTGGTATGACAGCTGAGCAAGTTCAAAAACTACAAGCTTTGCAAACAGGTTTAACTGCTGTTCAAACTGCTCTGTCAACAGGTTCAGACTTGTCAGCTGCTAAAGCGAGCATGACAACTGCTTTGAATGATATGGAAACAACTGTAAATATGCTTGTCAATAGTGTTGCGACAGATAAGGCTACGATTACAAATAACGTAGCTGCTACAGCTGCTTATCAAAAATTAAGTGCTAGTGAACAAGCAGAAATCAATACCGCTATTTCACAAGCTCCAAGCCAAACTTCTACAGCCGTGACAAAGATGTTGACAACGATTCAAGCGCTCAAGGCGCAAGTGGAAAATTTGCCAGATCAATCTTCTAACCAACAAAGCATCGCTGTCATCGAACAAGCCAAAGGTGCTCTTTCAAGTCTCCAAACGAGTGCACAACAATCTCAAGAAAGCATTCTTGCGGCATTACAACAATCGACTACGGGTGCTAGTCAAGTGGCAGCAGGAGTTGACCAATTGCAAAGGAGTTTAGCAACGGGTGCTGGTCGATTGGTGAAAGGTGTGACAGACTATACAAATGGAGTGGCTCAAATTACGGCAGGAGCTAACACCTTATCTAGTCATAACGAGCAACTAACATCTAGCATGGCGAAAATTAGTTCAGGTTCTAAGGTTTTAGCTAGTAAAAACAGTCAATTGACATCTGGAATGGCAAAGGTTGCTTCTGGAGCCAATCAATTAGCTGGTAATAATGGTCAAATTGACGCAGGCTTGGCAAAATTGGCAGCAGGAGCCAATCAATTAGTTAGCAATTCTGCGGCACTAGTGTCAGGAGTAGGTAAGTTGTCTGATGGTGCTAGTAAAATAGCAGATGGTTCTACGAAGCTGGCGGATGGTAGTTCAATGATAACGTCTAATTTGGGAGGGCTTGTGTCGGGTGTGGGCACCTTGACAGCAGGTTTGACAGATGCCAAAAATCAATTATCTATGGTGACAACCAATAAAGCCAATGCTAAAGCTCTCGCAAATCCATTGACAACGAAGAAAATAGATAAAGACCATGTTGGTAAAAATGGTATCGGTATGGCTCCATACATGATTTCTGTGGCACTTTTTGTAGCAGCGATTTCAACCAATATCATTTTTAACACGTTGCCTTCTGGTAAGAAACCTGAGACACGTATGGAATGGCTGAAAGCACGTATTCAGGTCAATGGCGTTATTTCTCTCTTGGCAGGTTTATTAGTGTATGGTGCAGTGCACATGATTGGCTTGACTGCCAATCATGAATGGGCGACGCTTGGAATCATTCTTTTAACGAGCATGTGCTTCATGGCGGTGGTGACGGCTCTGGTAACGTGGAACACTAAGCTTGGTGCTTTCACTTCTTTGATTTTGTTATTGTTGCAACTAGCCTCTAGTGCGGGGACTTACCCACTTCCGTTGACGGATAAGATTTTCCAAAATATCAATCCTTGGTTGCCAATGAGTTACTCTGTTTCGGCTTTGCGTCAAACAATTTCGATAACAGGGCAAGTCGGTAGACAAGTTGCCTTCATGACAGTTGTTCTGCTGCTCTTTGTCGGTCTTGGTTTCTTGGTCTACAATCCGAATAAAAAAGAATTAGTCTAATCTAAAAGCTCTTGTATCTTGAATACAGGAGCTTCTTTTTTAAATTAAACCAAAGTGAGCAAGGGCGTGTGGAATGCCATTTTCATCATTAGAGCGCGTGATGAAAGCGGCTGCTTCTTTGACGGTTGCTTGGCTATTGCCCATTGCAATTGAATAATCCACTCTTTCAAACATTGATAGGTCATTGAGTCCGTCTCCGAATGCGTAAGTCGGTGCTTCGTCTGCCAGCAAGGTCAGCAGGTGCTGAATCCCAGAGCCTTTGTTACAGCCGTGCGGCGTGATGTCTATCGAGTAGGGGCTGTTACGGAAAAAGTGGAGTTCAGGGATTTCTGTCTGATACTGGGTGTCTTTTTCAGGCTCCTCACTAAAAATGAGCAACATCTGACAAGGCTGGTTTTGATAAATGGTCGGACCGACTTGGGGCAGGTCTTGATGAAAATAGCGGAAATTCCGCTGAACGGTCAGACTGAGCGCCGTCACACGCATTTCTCCTTGCGAATAAAAACCGAGGCCGTGCTCATTTTCCTTTGCCAGTTGCAGGAGCTTGAGAATGCTGTTTTGTGCAATTCGTCCTTCAAACAGGAATTGCTTCTCATGGAGAATTTCCATTCCGTTTAGCAAAATGGCAGAATGAATCCCAGCGTCTTCCAGAACCGTTCCCATTTCTCCGCGGCCACGTCCGGTACAGACAATGGGAAGAAAGCCATTGGCTCGTAGTTGAGCAATGGCTCTTTTATTTTCTATCGGAACTTGTCCCTGACTATTTACTAAAGTACCATCAATATCAAAAAATACAAATCCGTTGTAAGTCATTTACTTCTCCGTTTCTATTGAAGTGGTTGAAATTCCATGTGAAATATGAGAGAAATAGGCAGTACGATGCTGTTTGACTTCTTCTTTCAAGTTTTCGAGCAAGGTCGTTTCTTCTGTCAGCTCAAGCAACTGGAGCCCCTTCTGGATAAGGGCGTCGTCTCCTTGGCAAATACCCAGGCGAACCTGAGCAAAGCCGAGCTTGTCGTATCGTTTGGTTTGCTTGGCGAGCGGTAAGATCATCTCGGTGATACGCTGGCAATCGTCAAGGCGGTTGTTGAGAAAATAAACGGTGGAAAGATTGAATAAAATAGAGGCTTGAGTTCCTTTGATGTTTTTATAATCATTATATTTTTCAAGATTGGTGAGAATTTTTTCGGTAATCTCCTGAATGGTTTCAATTGGAAAGAAGAAGAGAATAACACCTAACAGACGAAAGTCACTTTCGTACCAGACACCTCGCTTTTCTAAGTCTGTCCAAATTTGCTCTGCCAATTGTTTTGCTTTATCGCTAAAGTTATGCTCTCGTACTTCCATAATAATATTGATTGTGGAGAGAATATTTTGGATTGGCAAATCATGTTTGACTTTTTTTAGATGTTCTTCGCATAGATGAGCAATTTTTTTAAGTTCTGTATTATTAACAATAGATAAGTGGTTTGACATTTGATTGATAATCACTTGTCTTGTCCGCGGTTTATAATAATTACAAATATATTCAAATTCCCCAAAGCTCATGTCAATCTGGTGGAGCAGAAATTCCATAGTTTCATAGCTGGGAACGGATTGGTTGCTTTCAAACTTGGAAAGATTGGAGCGAGAAATCCAATCTCCGCAAATCTCTTGCTGGGTGATTCCCTTTGCTTTTCGAATCGTCTTGTAAACGGTACCAATATCCCAACGCATAATGTTCTTCCTTTATTTTTTTGTGAAAATAGTAGACGTTTTGTGAATGTCTGTCCATAATATTGTACCATATGAGCAGAAGGAGAGAAAGCGATGAAGAAAAAACTATTTTTGAATCTGATATTTATTGCTATTGTTGCTGTATCTTTAATACCGTGGGTACCAATTGGATTGGGACAATATTAGAATTAAATGCATTTAAACTGAAGAATAGAGGTGAAACCAATGTACTATAAGTGTTGATGTAATTAGTATTGTTTTTTAAAAAATATTTGTCTTTATCAAGAAAGAGGTATATATTATGAAAAAATTATATAAAATTTTCCTTACGATTGCAGCAGCTTTTATGATCGGTGCAACAGTTATACCGTCCTCCACTTCTGTTATTTATGCGAATAGTATGAAATATGAAGAAGTAGTTCCTTTCCGAGATCGGGGTGTATGTGGAGATATGAACAAAAATAGTTATACTTACAAGAGATATTGTTTGAAAGATGGGAGTGCTTCGGCTACTCTTACGCCAGCGCAAAGAGATTGTTTAGGGGCTTTAGGGCTTGGTGTATTTAGCTTTTCAACCACATGGTATTCTCTGCTTATGGCGTATGGACCAGTAGTATATCAATGCTTAAAAGCATAGCGAAATAGACTTATTATTTCTGTGTTAAAAAAGGAGTGAAAATAATGGAGAAAAAATATTCTTTTGACAAATACTTTTATAAGAAATATCATTTCTATTTTTATACAATTGTATTGATACTGTACTTTTTATATTTCTCACATGATGATGTGATAGGTGATATTCTATTTTTGGGAGCATATATAATTCTGCTTTTAACGACAATAATAAAAAAAATCCCAAAAGATTAAGGAGAATTTTTATGAAATGTATTCGCATGAGTCTATACTTCATTATTATTTGCACAACTCTCTTTTTCCTCTCTGCATGCACATCTTCATCACAAGCTTCTGAAAGCTCTACAATTTCAAGTGTTTCTCAGGTTTCAACAAGTGAAAATGAGGTAGAACACGATTTAAAATTGACAAAATTATACAAAGAAATTGTAAAGAGCTTTCAAGAGACGAATGCAGAAAATGTTTTAAACAATAAATTAACAAAGGGAAATTTGCTCTATTTTGGTCGTGAGACGTGCCTGTTTTGTAGAGAATTTCTTCCGGTCTTGAAAGAAACATCAGACTTGTATCATACGCCTTTTAAAATTTATTACTTAAATACAGAAGATTCTCATAAGAATTCTCAAATAAAGAAAGCTATGGAAAAATATAATGTGACTGGTGTACCTACGCTGATTTATTTAAAAAAAGACAATGGTTTTGAAGTCTTGAATGAAGAGCAGACGACTTTACCAGAATGGTTTAATATAATAATGAAATATTGAACTTTTTCAAAAAACACTCCTCTTTTTCAGAAAATTTCCTATAATTTCCCATTCATGTTATACTAAATGAGATGATTTTTCATTCGTCCGAGGGTAGGACGGTTTGCCTTAAAACAAGTTTGCTTCATCCGAGGGTCGGACGGCTTGCCTTAAAACATGTTTGCTTCATCCGAGGGTCGGACGGCTTGCCTTAAAACAAGTTTGCTTCGTCCGAGGGTCAGACGGTTTGCCTTGAAACAAGTTTGCTTCGTCCGAGCCTCGGACAGGATAAAGAAAAGTCATTCATCTTATCTGAGGGTCAGATAAGAAAAAATATTTTTTTAATAAGGAAAGGATTTTATGCCAAAAGGAAAGTTAGTTAATGTTCAGGTGAGCAGTCTCCGTCATGCGGAATTCACGCAGTTTATCACTCGTTTTTTAGATGATGTGGAGAAAGAAGCACTCGACTTTAAAAATGAGGACGTCATTACCGCTCTCGTCAAGAAGATAAAAGCAGCCTTGCCTGCTTATCAAGCCTCTCTCGGTCAGATTCGGGCGAGTGAAAAGTCAGCTTCGATTAGTGCGGCTGACGAATTGCGCGACGCTGATTTGCAAGCTCTTCGCGATGCGCTGAAACCGTATCGGGCAGCCAAGCGGGAAGAGGAAACGGCAGCTTATGCCAGCTTGAAACGCTTGTTTGACCAATACAAAGACGCTCATCAGAAGCATTACGAGGAAGAAACAGCCCTCGTTGTCAGCTTGCTGGACAAGCTAAAAACAGCCCCCTATAAGGAGCAGGTGGGGACTTTAGCGCTTGGGAAATTCGTTGAAAACCTGACCGAAAGCCACTCGGCTTTTGAACAACTCTTTGCCTCTCGCTCCCAAGAGAAGTTGCAAAAAGTGAGCCATGATGTCAAGCGATTGCGCAAAGAAGTGGCGACGCCTTACCAACAGTTGGCGGACTATGTGGTGATTTTGCACCAAGTCAAAGACGATGGCTTTTATGCGACCTTCCTTTCCGTGCTCAATAACAGCCGCAAGCACTATGCGGATGTCCTTGCCCGTCGCAAGGGCAAAGAGCCTAAAGCAGAAGCAAGAAAAGTAGCAGAAATCAACTAACATTTCTCCTTCATCTTACTTGAAGTTTGTCTGTCAGAGTGGTAGGATAAAGACGAAGAAGAACGAGCAGAAAATTAGAAAGTGTGATGGGATGATAAGATTTCATTTTAATAACGAATTTTGGTTTCGGTGGCGGTTTTATCTGTTGAGTATGATGATATTCTTTTCCTCGGTCGATTCTTACGCGAAATGGGACGTGTTCAATGTGATTTATTTTGCTGTGTTGGGAATATTTCTGCTCTTGCAGATTTTTGTGCCAGAGTGTTCGCATAAGCGGTCCTATCCAGTAGGCAGCTATCACTTTAATTGGGAATTTTATAATGACATTTCTTTGTATCTGATGTTTTATTTTTTACGTACTTTCTCTTCTGGTCCGAGAAGCAGCCATGATGTATGGTACTGGATTTTGCTGGTAGCAGATATTCTCGTTATTTGCACTTTTCTTATCAAAAAAGAAAAAGCAGAGAAGAGTGAAGAATAAGATTGCGGTAGCTTCTATTTTCTATTTCATTCTACAGACATCTATTAAACATCTCCAGAAAATGGGGGTGTTTTGTTTTCTTTAAGTTTTCTTTAGCTTTCTTTTAAGGATTCGCCCGTAAACTACGTAGATAAAGAACGACAAAGGAGAGCAATCTCATGGCTAAAAAAACATTTAAAGATAAATTTCAACGGATAGAAACCAAGTATGTCATCTCAAAGGAAACGTTGGCAGATTTGCTAAAGGAGTTTGAAGCGTATATGGCAGAAGACGAGCATGCCTATTCAACGATTGGCAACCTCTACTATGACACGCCGACCTATCAGATGATTCGGGAGTCTTTGGAGAAGCCTTATTTCAAGGAAAAATTGCGCGTGCGGACTTATGACGCTAGCCCTCAGGCTGATAGCCAAGTTTTTTTGGAAATCAAGAAAAAAGTGCGTAAGGTTGTGTATAAACGTCGGATTGCGACTGAGTTGTTGACAGCAGAGCGATACCTCGCAGGGGAATGCCAGCTTGAGGATTCGCAGATTAAGAAAGAAATCGAATGGCTCTGCAAGCGGTATGGAGGTGTGCAGCCCATGATGTATATTTACTACAACCGCTACTCTTTAAAAGGTTTGGAAGATTCAAATGTGCGGATTACCATTGATTATGATGTCGCTTATCGAACGAAAAAATTAAGTTTGTTAGCAGGAAAAGATGGCAAGAACCTGCTACCTGACAACCATGTTATCATGGAAATTAAGGTACCTGGGGCGTATCCACTCTGGCTGGCAGAAATTTTGGACTGCTACCACGTTTTTCCAAAATCTTTCTCAAAATATGGAGTCGCCTATGAGAAAACAACAGACTATAAAGGAGTAATCAGACATGTTCAATCAGTTATTTAATGACGTTTTTACAGGAACAACAATCAATCCAGCCAGTATGTTTGGTGCGATTGGTGTCGGCCTCGTGCTGGGACTGATATTAGCCAAGGTTTATCAGTACAAAACCGTTTACAGCAAGTCCTTTATGATGACTTTGGTTATGCTGCCGACTTTGATTGCAATTGTCATTTTCTTAGTTAATGGTAGTCTGGGGGCAGGAGTTGCGGTTATGGGAGCTTTCAGCCTGATTCGCTTTCGTTCAGCACCAGGTGGTGCTAAGGAATTGCTGGCGATTTTCCTTGCGATGACGATTGGGATTGCTGTCGGCATGGGCTATCTTATTTTTGCTAGCGTCTTTACAATGATTATGTCGGTAGTTATGTTGTTGCTGGAAACGGTGAATTTCGGGCAGATGAAACATTCCATGCGCCAAGTGACTGTCGTCATTCCAGAAAGTTTGGACTATGAGACGGTCTTTGATGACATCTTTCAAAAGGCGACCAACTATGTTGAACTAGCAAATGTTAAAACGTCTGATATGGGAAGTTTGTTCAAAATTAAGTATATTGTCCAATTAAATGGTACGATGACAGAGAAAGAGTTAATGGACGCTCTGCGGACGCGAAATGGGAATTTAGAGATTGCCATTAGCCGCTATGTCACAAAAGAAAATGAACTGTAAAAGGAGGACAGCCATGAGAAAATCAACCTCAAAACGAAAACAGTTCAAACGTTTGATTCTGCTTGTCCTATTGACAGTTGCTTTGGGAGCATGTGGTGCGAAAAACGGTAGTTCAACCAGTACCAATTCCTCTAGCACCAGTAAGGTAACGACCGTTAAACTGTCCAATTATTTTACCAAGCGTGACCAAGATGCTTCTTATGATGAATCAAAAGCAACTAAGATTAGTCTGAGCGGTTCATCTGCTAAGGCTTCTGGTTCTGGTGCAGAAGTGTCGGGATCTACGGTGACAATTACTAAAGCTGGGACATATATCTTGTCTGGTTCAAGTGAAAACGTTCAAATCATTGTGAAAGTTAAGAAAAAAGATAAGGTTCAGCTAGTTCTGAATGGTGTCAGGATGACTGGAACAGATGCTGCAATTGTCGTAGAAAATGCAGATAAGACTTTTATTACCCTTGCAAAAGGTAGTAAGAATACGATTTCGGATTCTGCCCATCACAAGAATACAAAGGATGATGCTGCAATTTACAGTAAAGATGATCTCACTTTCAATGGTTCTGGCAGTTTGACGGTAGAAGGCAATTATGGGAATGCTATTGAGTCTAATGATGATTTGCGTATTTCAGGCGGAACTTATACGATTAAAGGTTATAAAAACGCCCTTTCAGCTAATGACGCAATCAATATCAAAGACGCAACAATGAATTTGACTGCTACTTATGATGCAATTCATGCAGACAATGATAAAAATACGTCTCTGGGGAATTTCTATATCCATTCTGGCAAGATAACCATTCACGCTGGAGATGATGGTATTCATGCTTCTAACATTGCTCTTGTTGACGGTGGTACGATTAAGGTAGAAAAGAGCGAAGAAGCGCTGGAAGGCAAAACCGTAACCATTAACGGTGGGGATTTAGACTTGACGGCGAATGACGATGGAATCAATGTCGCAGACGGTAGCAGTAGTGAAAAGACTCCGGGACAAGCTACTGCTGGTGTCAGCCTGACAATCACTGGTGGTAAGATAAAGATTAATGCACAAGGTGACGGTTTGGATTCTAACGGGGATTTAACCATTTCAGGTGGTGAAGTCTATGTGGACGGTCCCACAAATGGTGGCAATGGTGCTCTTGACTATGATGGCAATGGCACCATTACTGGTGGCACCGTTGTAATGGTCGGTAGCAATGGCATGGCAATGGGATTTGGCTCAAACTCTAAACAGGCCTCTATCCTTACGAATGTACCTGGGAATGCTGGTGCTAAGGTGATGATTTCTGATTCGTCAGGAAAAGAAATCCTCAGCTACACCGCTACTAAGAATTTCCAATCTGTTCTGGCGAGCTCAGCTGCTATTAAAGACGGTAAAAGCTACACCATTACAGTCAATGGACAATCCACGACTGCAACAGCTAGCCTGACCACACAAAATGGAAACGGCATGGGTGGAGGTCCTGGTGGACGGTGATGATAGACAAAAGAGGCTAGGGGAACCCAACCTCTTTCGTTTGACCTTCACAATAAAACCAATCATACAATTTAAGAATAACACTAAGGAACTGCTTAAACAATTCCCCTTCCTTGGCCTTCAATATAGCACAATAGCAAAAAACAAGTCTATTTTTGAAGGAAAATATATGCTATAATAAAATTAATGACATTAAAAAACTAGAGTTTCTTGCTCTAGCTTTTTATGTTACTAATTCTTCAAAATATCTCCTATTTCTGCCAAATTATCAACAGTCCAATCTGGAGTTTCTGCTGGGTTAGTTATGTGAGTCAAGCGACTAAAACCCTGCCGGATCCAAATAGTTCGCATACCAAGTTGTTTAGCTGGAAGAATATCATTGTCTAAACGGTCGCCAATCATCACAGCATATTCAGCCAAGCAGTTTGCTTGTTGGAGAGCCAGCTTAAAAATGGCTAGATTAGGTTTTGCCAGACCAACATCGGCAGAAGAAATAATGAGATCTATGTAAGAATCAATACCAAATCCTCTCAATCTTGCCTGCAAATTTGGTAACTGGTTGGCAATAATCCCAATCTTGTAGTGTTGGTGGAGAATTTTCAGCACTTGCTTGCAGTCAGGATACAGCACCTCTAAATCAGACCTCCAAGACGGACGCTTCAGACCATAATAGTTCAGAGCCTTTGCATCGCCCTTTTTATTTTCCTTAAAATAGTGAATCATAGTTTGATAAAATGCTGCATAAGAGATGTTAGTATCTGCAATAGCCTGCTCAATCCGATTTTGGTAGGCTTTTTCTTCATTTACCAAAGTTGAGCCAATATCAAAGAATAACCAATCAATCTGTTTCATGCTAAACCTCTAATAAAGATTGATGTCTCCGCTGACAGCTTGGATAGCAAGAGAATCTGTAGAAGTTGATACTTTATGATGGATTGTGTTGCCAACAATTTGGTGGCTTGGCTGGAGCTGATCAGAAATAGAAATATCTCCATGTACCGTTTCAATATCATAGCTAAAATCATGGTGCAACAAATGAAGCGTAACATCTCCGCTTGTTGTTTGAATAGAGGTTTTGCCAGCAATTTCTAAAGAATGCGTGTCGAGATCACCTGATACAAGAGTAATTTTACAATCTGTTAATTTGGCATGTGCCAGATGGATATCGCCACTAGTAAGGGTAACATCGGTCTGTTGTAATTGACAATGCCGCATGGACAGATCGCCACTTGCAAGTTCGATATCTCCCTTTTGTGTTTGAAGACGAGAGATAGCAACATCACCTGAAGAAGATTGCAAAGAGAAGACTTGAAGAGGGGTTCCACTTGGGATTTGAATGCAAATAGGATGGTGATCCAAACCATTTTTCATGACATGAATAATCCAGTTCAAACCACTAGAGTTTGCTGCTCCTTTTTCTGTAATATACCATTTCTTGTCACGAACAATCGAGCTTAACTGGTTGCTGCTCTTTCCGTTGTAGTATTTGATATGAAAGAAAGCATCAGGTGAAGGCTCAATTTGAATATCTTTAGTACTCACATCAATATGCAATTCAGAGACGGTTGAGTAATCTTCAAAGATATAAGTGTCGCTAGCATATTGTGAAGGATGAATATTCGGAGATGGTTGTTTTGCTGGATTATCAGAATTTATCTCTTCTGTCGAATGTACTGAAAGCGAGCGAATAATCTCTTCTGCTGCGTCTCTAGGATCTCCTAACTCTTTAATGACTAGTGCTTCATTTTCAGATCCAGCGTCTTCAAAGTATTCCGTAAAATAATCCATCGCTTCTTTATAGTCTGCCTCAGGTAATGTTTTTAAGTATTTCTCTAATGCGGCTAAATAATCAGTTCTTGTCATGACGAACGCTCCCTTCTATAATGCCGTTGACTGTCGCTGTATACACTTTCCACTCCTCCTTAAGGGTACTTAATTGCTCCCGTCCATTTGGAGTAAGAGAGTAATATTTTCGTTTTCGACCTTGATATTCTTGAGAATAAGTTGTTAAGTAACGATTCTTTTCTAACTTTTTTAAAATAGGATATAAGGTTGATTCCTTGATATTGGCAATCAATTTAATCGTTTGGCTAATCTCATAGCCATAGGAATCTTCACTTTCCAAAATCGCTAGAATGAGAAATTCAATCAGGGTAGAAGATGTTGGAAAATACATGAGTCACCTCCTATGTATAATATTTTTATATATAATTTTTCTATACATAGTATAGTGCTTTTCACTTTCAAAGTCAAGAAAATATATAAAATTTTTATATATTTTTAAAATGTAAGTCTAAAACCATTTTCTTTTCTAGTTTTTTGAGACAGCACATCTGTGATTTCCCTAGGTTTGTTGTAAATAAACCTTAATTCTAGCTTAATTCATTAATTAAAGAATGTTTTGTATTGAAAAATTGCGCTAGAAAATGGTAAAATATACTAAGTCTATCTTAGAAGTAAGACAAAAGTGATGAATATAATGAAAAAACATAAAATAATTTTTAAATTTTTTGGGCAGACGCTACTTTATTTTGTGATATTTTTAGCCTTGCTTTATTTCTTTAATTATCTTGGCCAAGGTCAAGGTGGTTTTATCTACAATGAATTTTAGGAGCAGATTGTGACCAATTCAGTAATTAATGATATGATTGAAACGATTGAGTATTTTGCTCAGTCTCAACCAGATTTTCCAGTTTACAATGTCCTCGGAGAAGTTCATACTTATCATGATTTGAAAGTGGACTCAGATTCCCTTGCTGCAAAGATTGATAGCCTTGCGCTTCCTGAGAAATCACCAGTAGTAGTTTTTGGTGGGCAAGAATACGACATGTTGGCGACTTTTGTAGCCTTAACGAAGTCAGGTCATGCCTATATCCCGATTGATAGTCATTCCGCCCTTGAACGTGTGACAGCAATTGTGGAAGTGGCACAACCTAGTCTCATCATTGCGATCAATGAATTTCCACTGAAAGATAAATCGATACCAATTCTTGATTTAGCAACAGTTCAAACAGCTTTTGCAGAAAAAAAGCCTTACCAGCTTACACATTCTGTTAAAGGGGATGATAATTACTATATCATCTTCACTTCAGGAACGACTGGAAAGCCAAAGGGTGTGCAAATCTCGCACGATAATTTGCTCAGTTTCACTAACTGGATGATTACAGATAAGGAATTTGCGACTCCAGAGCAGCCACAAATGCTGGCACAGCCACCGTATTCTTTTGATTTATCGGTTATGTATTGGGCGCCAACCTTAGCACTTGGAGGCACACTTTTTGCGGTTCCGTCTGCCATTACGCAAGATTTCAAGCAGCTATTTGAAACTATCTTGAATTTGCCGATTGCCATTTGGACATCAACACCGTCTTTTGCAGATATGGCGATGTTATCGGAAGATTTCAACGCTGAAAAAATGCCAAGCATTACGCATTTCTACTTTGACGGGGAAGAATTGACGGTTAAAACAGCACAAAAATTGCGTGACCGTTTCCCAAATGCGCGTATTATCAATGCTTACGGTCCGACAGAAGCAACGGTGGCTTTATCTGCCGTTGCCATAACAGATGATATGCTAGCAAACATGAAACGCTTACCGATTGGTTATACCAAACTAGATTCACCAACCTTTGTTATTGACGAAGATGGAAATAAGTTACCAAACGGTGAGCAAGGAGAAATTATCGTTTCTGGACCCGCTGTGTCAAAAGGCTATATGAACAATCCAGAAAAAACAGCTGAAGCATTCTTTGAATTTGAAGGGCTACCAGCCTATCATACAGGAGATGTCGGTACCATGACTGACGAAGGTTTACTTCTTTACGGTGGTCGCATGGACTTCCAAATTAAGTTTAATGGTTTCCGCATTGAGCTGGAAGATGTCTCACAAAATCTGAACAAATCCAAATATGTCGACTCGGCTGTGGCTGTACCGCGATATAACAAAGATCATAAGGTACAAAATCTTTTAGCCTATGTTATCTTGAAAGACGGAGTGAAAGAACAATTTGAGCGTGAGATCGACATCACAAAAGCTATCAAGGACGACTTACAAGATATTATGATGTCTTATATGATGCCTTCAAAATTCCTTTATCGTGAATCTTTACCACTAACACCGAATGGGAAGATTGATATTAAAGGTTTGATTAGTGAGGTTAACAATCGATGATGGATTTCATAAGACAGATTCCTCATTTGGAACCGTACGGGGATCCACAATATTTTGTGTATATCATTTTAGCTGTTTTGCCTATCTTTGTTGGTTTGTTCTTCAAAAAGAGATTTCCCATTTATGAGGCCTTAGTTAGTTTAGCTTTCATCATTTTTATGTTAATTGGACCTAAATTAACGCAAATCTATGCTCTACTGTTTTATGTTCTTTGGCAAATGCTTTGGGTTTGGACTTATAAAATTTATCGAAAAACAAGGGATAGTAAGTGGATATTCTATTTACATGTTGCACTCTCTGTTCTGCCGCTTTTCTTTGTAAAGGTAACGCCGGCTATTTATGGTCATCAATCACTATTGGGCTTTTTAGGAATTTCCTACTTAACTTTCCGTTCAGTAGGAATGATGATTGAACTTCGAGATGGTGTGCTCAAAGACTTTAGTTTATGGGAATTTTTACGTTTCATGCTCTTTATGCCAACTTTTTCAAGTGGACCGATTGATCGCTTCAAACGTTTTAATCAAGACTATGAAAAGATCCCTGAGCGTGATGAATTGTTGGATATGCTTGAGAAATCAGTGCATTATATCATGCTAGGTTTCCTGTATAAGTTTATTTTAGCACATATCTTCGGCTCTATGATATTACCGCCTTTGAAGCAGTACGCATTACAAATGGGTGGTTGGTTTAATCTACCAACGCTAGGAGTAATGTATATCTTTGGACTGGATTTGTTCTTTGACTTTGCCGGCTATTCAATGTTTGCCCTTGCTATTTCCAATCTAATGGGAATTAAAAGTCCGATTAACTTTAATAAGCCTTTTATTTCGCATGATTTGAAAGAATTTTGGAATCGTTGGCATATGAGTTTATCATTTTGGTTCCGTGACTTTGTCTTTATGCGTCTGGTTACAGTACTTATCCGAAACAAAGTTTTTAAAAATCGGAATACCACTTCAAGTGTAGCTTATATCATCAATATGCTAGTCATGGGCTTTTGGCACGGAGTCACTTGGTATTATATTGCTTATGGACTCTTTCACGGTCTAGGACTCGTTATCAATGATGCTTGGGTGCGAAAGAAGAAGATCATCAATAAAGAGCGGAAAAAGAAGAATTTACCTCCCTTGTCAGATAACAAATGGACGCAAGTAGCGGGAATGTTTATCACCTTTAATGTTGTAATGTTTTCATTCTTAATCTTTTCAGGATTTTTGAATGATTTATGGTTTAAAAAATAAAAAGGAGTTCTCTAATGGATATAAAAGCAGAAGTATTGGAAATTATTGATGAATTGTTTATGGAAGATGTATCAGACATGATGGATGAAGATTTGTTTGATGCAGGCGTTCTGGATAGTATGGGAACAGTTGAATTGATTGTTGAATTAGAAAATCACTTTGATATTCATGTTCCAGTATCAGAATTTGGTCGCGACGATTGGAATACAGCTAATAAAATTATTGAAGGTGTAACGGAGCTTCGTAATGCTTAAACGTTTATGGCTTATTTTAGGTCCGGTTATCTGTGCCTTTTTGATGGTTGTAACCTTACTATTTTTCTATCCAACTAAGCAGCAGCATGATTATCAATCAGAAAAACGTTCAGCCGTTACCTTGACAGCAGGAAGTTTCAAAGGAAGAACACAAAAAGTACGTGCTTTAACAGATAAAAAGCATCGTTTTGTTCCTTACTTTGGGTCAAGTGAATGGTTGCGATTTGATAGTATGCACCCTGCTGTTTTGTCTGAAAAATACAAGCGGAATTATCGTCCATATTTTTTGGGACAACGTGGAGCGGCATCTCTCACACAATATTTTGGGATGCAACAAATGCTCCCCCAAATAGAAAATAAAACAGCTGTTTATGTGATTTCTCCTCAATGGTTTACAAAAAAAGGTTACAGCCCTGCAGCTTTTCAACAATATTTTAATAGTGATCAACTAACTAGTTTCTTGCACCAACAAGAAGGAGACATTGCTGCTCAATATGCGGCGAAGCGTCTCTTGCAACTGTATCCGACAGTAGCTATGAAAGATAATGTAAAAAAAGTCTCTGACAATCAGAAACTGTCAAATTTCGATAAACAGTACATTCGCCTTATAAGCCGCTTGAATAACCGCGAAGACGCTCTTTTTAGCTCCCTTTTTTCCGAACATAATGAGAATTATGAAAAATTAGTACAACCTCAGGTCAATCGATTGCCAGATAAATTTTCTTACTCAGATCTAGAGAAATTTGCGACAAGAGATGCTCAGAGGAATACAACAAACAATGACTTAGGAATTGACAATAAGTTTTATAAACATCGCTTGCGAAAGCGCATAAAGAAACTTAAAGGAACGCAAAAAAGGTTTTCTTATACCAAATCTCCTGAGTATAATGATTTGCAGCTTGTCTTGAATCAGTTCGCAAAGTCAAAAACCAATCCAATTTTTGTGATTCCGCCCGTTAATGCAAAATGGACGGCTTACACAGGATTGAGTCAGGAAAAATACCAACAGGCTGTGAAAAAAATTCGTTATCAACTGGAAAGTCAAGGATTCAAGAATATTGCTGACTTTTCAAACGATGGCGGAAAACCTTACTTTATGCAGGATACGATTCATATGGGATGGCTTGGTTGGCTAGCGTTTGATAAGGCTGTGAATCCTTTTATTTCAAATCCAAAACCAGCTCCTAACTATCAGATAAATAATCGATTCTTTAGCAAAGAATGGGCAAATTATGACGGCGATGCCAAGGATTTTAAATAATCATAAAAAGCTGAGAGAAATCTCAGCTTTTTAGAATGGGAGAAAGGGATGATACGACTTGTAAAAAGAGAGGATTTCTCAGTAGTTTCATTATGTCAGAACGTTTATGTTCCAGCACTTTGACAATTTTATTTACATCCAATCAAGATATAATCTTCAATGGCCTTGGCAACGCCATGTCGGTTATTGGTCTGAGTAATAGCGGTGGCTTGAACTTTCACAGGTTCAGGGGCGTTTCCCATGGCGACTCCAAAACCAGCTAACTTTATCATCGGAAGGTCATTAAAATTATCTCCGATTGCCATGACTTGAGGAAGCGGAATTTGATAGTGTTGAGCGATTTCTTGGAGGGCATTTTCTTTGGAGACATTCTTAGCAGTGACCTCTAAGTAATTGTCTTTTGAAAGATAGAAAGCTGTATTGGGAAAATCAAGAGTTTGGAGATAATTGTAGAGACGCTGAATTATTGCAGGTTCATCAATCAAGAGAAGTTTGTGGATTGGGACAAGTACATCTAAGACAAGAATGAGTAGATTTTGAATTGTGGGGACTTCTCCAGTGATGTCAGCTTCAATCTGGATCCACTTATCAAAACGGTCGGCTAGCCAGTTCTTTCCAGAGTAGAGATTGATAGAAACTGTTGGAAATTCTTGCTTGATTAATTCAATGAAAGTCCGAATTTCTTTTTTATCCAAAGGGTGTTCAATGATAGTTTCATAATGTTGCGGATTACCTTTAATAACGAGAGCACCATTGTAGCAAGCTAAGGGATTATCACCAAGCCCTAGTTCGTGCGCGATTGGCTTCATACCAAGTGGAGAGCGAGCAGATGCCAAGACAAAGGGAATGTTTTTCTTCTTTAAAAGCGGAATTTGCTCTTTCAGATTTTTGTCAACCTGATGTTGGTCATTTAAGATGGTTCCATCAATATCACTGACAATCAAACGAATACTTTGGTTATTCATAATTGTATCCTCCGTAAATTTAGTAGATGATTTTTAAAGTGTCAGGTAGGAGTGTCTTGATTTCTGTAGTTGGCTTTTGGTCTGTAATCCAATAGTCGAATGAACTGATATCGCTTAAAATATAATTGGAATTTTTTTGCCATTTCTCCTGCTCGGCTAGCAATACTTTCGTTTGGCTATGTTGCATGACTAGTTTTTTAATATAGGCATCTTCAGCATCCTCATAGCTAACTTGTCCATTTTTCAAACTTGCTGCTCCAAAGAAAGCAATATCGAATTGAAGATGTTCTAATAATTCAGCTTCATTTAAGGAATAATAGAAGCGGTTTTTGGGATAGAATTTGCCTCCAAGTAGATGAAAATCAATCTGTTTCTGGCCACTAAGCATGATAGCATTGTCTAAAGAATGCGAATAAATAGTGTTTTTTTGATTCATCAATTGAGCTAATTGCAAGATAATTGTTGAGACGTCAAAATAAAGCAGTTGTTCTTCCTCAATCAATTCGTACGCTTTTTGAGCAATTTTTCTTTTTTCCTTGGTAAATTTTTTGCTACGATCATTGAAGGAGAGGATTTGTTGTTTGTTTTCTAAAGGAAGGATTCCGCCATGAGTCCGTTGTACGAGCTTGCGCTCATTTAAAATAGCAAAATCCCTGCGAATGGTATCTTTAGAAACGTGAAAATAGTCAACCATTTCCTTTGCAGAAAGCTGTCTTTTCTCTGCAAGTAATTCTAATATTTTATTTAATCGTTGTTCTTGATACATACTCTTCCTCCTATGATTTCATTTTAGCATAGAATATAAGTGTTTTCAAGTTTTTTTAATGATTTATAAGTTTTTTGCAGTGTGGTTCAACTGTAAAGCCTTAAGGCAAATTTAAGTTAACTTTCTTATACTATAGATAATCCTAAAAAACTTTTCTCATACTAATCTCCTAAAGAAAAAAGCAATCGAATTGTACTGCCTTCAAAAGTTGGACAAATACGATTGCTTTTTTGTGTGAAATTCATGTTATAATAAGACCATGATTTCAAAAGAATTTCAAGAGCTGATGCGAGTAGATACAATTGCCACAGCAAAAGCCTTGCTTGGCATGCAACTTTGTTTGGATGGAAAACCCGTAGGAAGAATTGTTGAAACGGAAGCTTATCTGGGTGCAAAAGATAGTGCTTGCCATAGTGCGCATGGTAAACGCAGTCCGAAAAATGAATCTATGTATTTATCAGCAGGGCATTGGTATATCTATCAGATTTACGGTCATCAGATGCTGAATTTAGTGACGAGGGCTGAAAATATAGCAGAAGCCGTCTTGATTCGGGCCTTGGAATTACCAGATGGTACATTACTTGCTAATGGTCCGGGGAAATTAACCAAATTTGCAGGGATTAGTAAAGTCTTTGATGGGAAGAATTTGCAAGAATCACATTTGCAACTGGCAGCCGATGCACTTCCTTTACAAATTAGTTCACGTCCACGAATCGGCGTCACCTGTACAGATCATTGGCGAGAAGAGCCACTTTGCTTTTATGTAGCTGGCAATCGTCATGTGTCCAAAATTGCAAAAATAGGGTTATTACCAGATGAAGAAACATGGAGGAGAACACTTGATAACGAAAATTGAAATTTTTGAACAGGTTGTGGCGATGATGAAACAGGATTCGTCAACCAAAAAGGATCTAAAAGGAGCAGATCCAGACATGTATCGCAGGCAAATCACAAACGAGATGAAGGATGAGGATTTTCTTTATCAAATGCGGTGTTATCTGGCAAGTTTTGGGATCATTAGTCACGTTAGTTTTCATCCCAAACATCGGCAGGCACTAGGGTTTCGGCTGAGAAAATTTGAGAATCGACTATATATACTGAATGCAAATCCTGATACGGACTTACGCGTTGCAGACCAGATAATTTTGATAGATAATCAAACAATTCCAGCATTTTATCAAGTGTATCGTGATTATTTTGTCAGTGAGACAGAAGAGCGCCAATATATGGAGTGGGCCTACTTTGTGGCTAAATCTGATACGGTGACCTTGCTGCGAAATGGGCAAGAGCAGACAATTTCAGTACAGGAAACAAAATTGACTACACACACTCCTGCTTTTGAATATAAACAATTATCAGAAGAAACTCTGTATTTGAAAATGGAAAATTTCTTTGATGAAGAAGCCATTGCAAACTTATACCAAGAAAGTAGCTCGGCTATTAGCACAGCAAAGAATGTTATTGTTGATGTGCGTGTTAATCATGGTGGATCGGATTCGTTGTATTTTCCTTTATTGCAATATGCACTTTCTGATGGCAAAAGTTTTAAGGACGTGACTTTTTCTGATGATGGTATGGAAATTTTATATACTAAGCGTAATGTAGAACTGCGTTTACAAGATTTTCAAGCAATGCTAAGGCAAGAAGATATTTCGCCTGAAACTCGAAATATGCTGGAGCAGTTTATAACTGAATTGGCTGTCAATAAAGACAAGGGGTATGTACTTTATGATCAATCAGATGAAGCGATTTTACCAGATGTGACTGGACAAGCAAAACCAGAAAAATTGTTTATTTTGTCGGATGTCTACTGTGGTTCATCAGGGGATAATTTCGTTTCGATGATGAAAGCATTTGACAAAGTTACCGTGATAGGTAGACCAACTCTAGGAATTTTAGATTATTCTAATTGCTGCACAGTGGATTTTGGGGATTATGAATTTGTATTTCCGACTTCACGGAGCCTTGCCGTTGATAAAGGACAAGGAATGAATGATAAAGGAGTGATACCAGATATTTTCATCCCTTGGACACCAGAGCATTTAGAGCGAGATATTGATTTAGAAGAATGTATCAAACTTTGTTAAAGAAAAAAGAGAATGAAGCCGAACGTGTGATTTCATAGAAATCTAGTTTCGAATTTCATTCTCGTTTTTTTATAAAATTTTATCAGATTTTTCTACATAAAAGAGCGCAATAATCATGATGATTGTAAGAACAAGCAAAATGACGATAGCTGGTATCCAAGAGCGGAAAAAATCTGCACTGTAACCAAAGAGAGCTGGACCAAAAGAAGCAAGGACATACCCGCCTGTTTGTGCTAATCCAGATAGCTGTGCAGTCTGATCAGGGCTGCTTGTTTTCATTGAAAAAGTAACCATAAGATAAGGGAAGAGTGCACTTACGGCTGTACCAATTAGAATGTTGATAATGAGCCAATACATAAAATTATTTGTCTGTATCAGTAACATGCTAATGCCGATAAGAGCGGATGATGATATTAGACCAAGCATGATGAGGCGATAACGAGGAGAGAGTCGAGTTGTCAAGCTGGGAATGGTCATTGAAAACGGCAGACTAATCAGATTAAAAACAGAAGCTAAAAATCCAGCAGAAGCATTTGAAATGCCAGCTTGTATGGCCATCGTCGGCAACCATGTTAGGCAAGTGTAAAAGAGTAGTGATTGCAGACCACCAAAAATAATAATAGCCCAGACTTTTTTATTTTTCCAAATAGTGTTGCCTTGACTTGATTTGTCTTTGCTGACTAAGTAGTGATTGTAGGAAGTATTTGGCAACCAAACTAAAAATGCTAAAAGACAGATGGCTGTTAGACAAAGTACCAACCCTTTCCATGAACTGGCTTCTGTTATGGGTACAGCAATAGAGGAAGCGATAGCTGTTGATAATCCCATAGAAGTGATATACATCGTTGTTAATAGCCCGATCCGATGCGGTTGGTTGGCTTGGATGACGCTTGGAAGTAATACGTTAAGCACTGCAATGGAAGCTCCAATAAGAATGGTTCCCATATAAAGGAGTGGTAGATTAAAAATCCGAATTAAAGAGCCGATTGTAAGAAGAGCGAGGACAAGAGCAAACAGTTTTTCTAGCCCAATTTTACTCGCTAAACGCGCTGAAAATGAAGAACAGAGAGCGAACATGATCAAGGGCAGACTGGTCAAAAGACCAAGTGAGCTCACCGAAACATGGAGCCCACTAGCAATGTTCGTTAAAACAGTTGGAAGCGTTGTAAAAGGCGTCCGCAAAGCGACACCCACCATGATAATTCCTGGTAATAAAAAGATAGAATGTTGTTTTTTCATAAATACTCCTAAGGGGTTCTTAGAAAATTATACCATAGAAATAGCTGAAATTATAGCTCTATATTAGTGCATGAGCTCCAGATAGTAGGATGTAATAGTGGCTTCTTCAATTTTATTTCGTTGTCCTAGCCACCAAGTAACTGTTTCGATAAAAGTTGTTGTGGCATAGTTTTTTAAAAATGGTTCTGGTAAATTAGATTTTTGTGTCAATAGCTTTTCGCGAATGAGAGGAAAGAGATAGTGTTCTAGCTCTAATTTTAAACGATTAATAAAATAGATATTTTTAGATAATAATAAAGTGGCTATTTTATCTTGATTTTTCCTGAAATGGTAAAAAATATGAGCTGTTGCATCAAAAAGCTCACTTGCTTGGTATCGTTCGACAAATGTATGTTGGAACAAATCTTGACACATTTCTTCAAGTAGTGCTTCTTTTGTCTCAAAATGAGCATAGAAAGTCGATCGACCTACATCTGCAAGGTCGATGATTTCTTGGACTGTGAGGCCTTCATAACTTTTTTGATTTAAAAGAGTGATGAAAGCCTGATAAATGGCTGCGCGTGATTTTTTAACTCGTCTATCCATCGTTTCCGAACAAATCTCCCTAAATGTACGCTATCAAACGAAGCATTAGATTTGTTTCTTGTTTCCTCCATTAAAATAGTAGATAATATAAGTGAACAAAGTGTTTTGTTTTGAATACATTATACAACAAATAAAATGAAATCTCAATGTGCAATTAGAAGGAGAAGATCATGAAATCAAGTAAAAATGTCTGGATTGCATTTCTGTTAAATTTTTCTTTTGCAATTATTGAATTTACCTTTGGTGTTCTTTTTAATTCTAGTGCTGTGCTAGCAGATGCGGTGCATGATACGGGTGATGCTTTAGCAATTGGCTTATCAGCATTTTTTGAAAGAATTTCCAATAGACGAGGTGATAGAAACTATACATTAGGCTATAAACGGTATAGTTTACTGGGAGCCATGTTGACCTCTACCATTTTAATAGTGGGTTCTATTCTTATTCTGGTTGAAAATGTTCCTAAATTATTTGCACCTGAACGGGTGAACTACGACGGTATGCTTGTCTTAGGCATTTTTGCAATTGTGATCAACTTTGCAGCTAGCAGGGTGGTTAGTCATGGACGTACACACAATGAATCTATTCTTAGTCTGCATTTCCTAGAAGATATTTTAGGTTGGTTGGCTGTTATTTTCGTATCCTTTATTCTTCGTTTTACAAACTGGTATTTTCTTGATCCGTTGCTTTCGCTCATCATTTCGACCTTTATCTTAAGTAAAGCACTACCAAAGTTTTGGGAAAATGTTCAAATCTTTCTTGATCACGTACCGAGTGATGTGAATTTGAACGATCTTTATGCAGAAATTCAAACAATTGAGAATATCCAAGCAATAACTCAGTTAAATGTTTGGACAACCGATGGACTAGAAAAATTTGCGATGATTCATATTTGCATGAAACATCCCGAACAACAAGCAGAAACTCAACAGCTTATTCGTCAACATCTTAAAATATATGGAATTAAAAAAGTCACCATTCAAGCAGATGAAAGTTTAGATGAGCATGAAGAATGCTGTATTGGTGGAGAGAATGAGGAATGAGGAGAAAAAAATGGAGCATTCCGCTGTTAAGGAGTTGTTGAAAAGTGTTAAATCTGTTATCAACAAATTTTCAAAAGAAGACAGTTGGGGTATTTGTTTCCTAGATGTTGCAAAAGTAGCTCAGCTTGTCATAGAGATAGGAAACTGCTAAAATGTGAATAAGCAGATATTTGATTCGTGATGTAGCTGTTAACGAACAGAAATCTCTTGCCAAAGGTTTCTACGAACATATGGGATTTGAAGTGTATAAAGGAATAGTACGTGATGAACAAGGGAATCCCTATCCTCTTCTATATATGAATTAGATAAATAATTTATAGTATTTTGAGAGTAATAGTCTGCAGACTATTTAAACAATATAAAAATCACACTAGCATTATTGTACCGCCCTCCAAAAGTATAGTCATTATTATTTATTGTCGTATGATTCTTTACTTTTTTATAATATTCATGGTCAATACCAGTAATACTCACCATATAATAATTGATTTCCCTTGGTTGAACAAAGCGACAAGAAGGATAGCTGATACCATCAATAGAAATGGGGTAGTAGTTTCTTCATAATAGTAGCACTTCCTTAGTTTATCAACTTAGCATTAGGGAAATAATGCAAAAGTCTATTGAAACAGACAAAAATGAATGTCTATTATAATGAAGAATCAAGTTCTTTCGATAAAATATCTATTTTTTGAAAAACGATATTAGAAGTTGAATGGTACTGGATGAATATTTCTAGGCGGCCTGAGGGGATGATGTGGAGTTCCATTTTTGTTTTTCTGAAGACAATATAGATTTGGTACTAGTTCCGTAATGACTTTTTCCCTGTTCATGTAAGTACCATTGTTTCCCCAACAAGCAACTATTAAATCAGACTGTGTTACACATTCTAAAAGATAATGATCATTATCTTTTCCGATAGGATCATCAATTAAATATATATCTTTCGGATAAGTACTTCTAAAAGCAAATAAATTAGCCATAAGTAAAGTTCCATATCCCCAATCTTTTGCGAAATTTATGCATCTAGTGATTGTAGGATCATCAACATTTTCATTAGCGATTGATGGGTTTAATCCAATAAATAGAATTGTAGGTTTTGTGGAGCCCCACGTACGAGATAGTTTGTAACGATAAATCTTATCTTTAGATATAATAGCTTTCTTTTCCACGATTGATTCTCCTTTTTTATATTATATACTATTGATTAAAAACATAGTCAAACTAGGTGTTAAAAAAGGTAGAGATTAAATTGAAATACGGTGCAATATATCGCAATTGACAAAAAGAAAAAACGCTTGAAATCAGCGTTTTTCTTTGGTATTGATTTGTATTTAACTCTTATTTCACCTCTGTAAGGAATACTTAAAATCTATTTTAGTTGTGACAAACCTTATTAAATCAAGGTTTATAAGCTATTGATTTGGATAAAACTGTCAGAAGTTGCCAAAAAGGTTGCCATGAATTTCATGAGGTTAGCTCCGCAATTTTATTTAGATAAATATCTACCGCTTGTGTTTGATTTTTAGGGGCAAGCTCGGCATATATATCCATAGTAGTCTTGATAGACTTATGTCCCATACGAACCTGTAACTCTTTCCAATTCATACCGGCATTTAACATCATAGAAGCATGTGTATGACGGAACAAGTGAAAACCATAGTTAGGTAGATTAACTTCCTGTAATCGTCTTTTGAGTGTCGCACGTTCATTCCTATCGCACATATAGTTTCCGTAGATAGTTGGGAAAATCAACTTACTTTTTGAAAGACCGTTCTTCTTGAAATAAAGATTCATTTCATCATGGAAGTTTTGAAGTTGTTCAATAATTTGGTACGGAACAGCTATTCTTCTATTGCCTGAATCAGATTTAGGAGTATTTTTACAAACAACCTTTCCTTTTAATCCTAACTTAGGTTTCGCATTTTTCCAAACAAGAGTTTTAGTGACTAATATTTCAGAACTTTCAAAATCAAGGTCATAGATAGTCAAAGCTAATAGCTCATTGATTCTCATTCCTGAAGCAAGTAGACTGTCGCAGATAACTTTAAATCGCCGATTAGCCCTAGTATTAGGTAAAGTATCAACGAAATTTAGCCAGATAGTTAAATCTTCATCATGCAGAACCATAATGCGTTTTTGATTGCTTTTAGGTTTTGGGGGAATTTTGATAGATTGAGCAGGATTATGCTTTAATTCAAAGTGTGTTATTCCAAAATCAAAAATATCACTTAATTTATGGGCAATAGCTCCAAAATCTTTAGCACAGCCTTTTTCAGCTCTTTTTATTCCAGAATCTACAGATTCTTTTGATTTTGTTGCAAGCTCGTTAACCCAGTTTTGAATATCAGACGAAGTAACTTTATCAGGCTGATATTGCCCGAATTGGGGGAGGATATAGGTATCTAGATAGTTCCTCACTCGGTTTAGAGTGTTATCTGAGCTGACCCAAGTCTCGTAGTTGGAGAACCACAGTTCAGCTAAATCTGACAAGGTAGCAATGCTAAAAGTTTCTTTCCTTGTTGAACCACTTTCTTCAAAATCAATTTTAGCTTGAATAATTTTACGGTCTAAGGAGCGTAAGGTTTTAGCTGTTACGGTTGTTTTTACAGGTTTTCCAGTCTTTATATCTAAGCCTAGATAGATACTCTTTGCTGAATAACTAATCTCGCCATTGTCCTTTACTTTCTTGAGGACGGTTTTTCCTTTATGGATAATTTTTTCTATATTCATTGCTGCTCTCTTCAATCAATCGAAGAATTGAAAAAAGCTAAAATAGATAGTATCTCACTTTCTTTTTTGATACTCCTATTTTAGCACATTTCACTTCTAGTTGTGGCTTAAAAACTCTAAAACAGTATCAATATGATAGTAAACGGTTCTAGTACCCTCAATAGGTGGTTCTAAACGTTTAAGACCTCTATTTTCCCATGACTTCAATGTATTTGGAGATATACTCAGTAAATCTAATAACTCTTTTTGAGTATAAATAATACCAGTTCTATTCTTTTCACTATTTAAATGTTTTAGTAGGTCAATAACAGTAAGAAGCATGAGTTCAATTTGCTTTAAATCAAAATTATTGCTAGACATACTATTCTCACTTTCTTTGGTAAATATAATTGAAATATGAGATAATAGCAGTAGGGGTAAGCTACTGCTTATCTCTCGCTAATCCGCAACATCACTTTTAGGCTTCTTGGCGGAATCTTTAGGAGTGATGTTGTTTTTTTGGTAAAAAATTTGAAAGGCATCTTCAAGAAAATCTTCAAAATTAAATTTCTCAAGTTCCCTACTAAATTTATTTAACCATAACCCTACGTCTGGGTTGGGGGTGTAGTTGGTCTCATACTCTTGAATGAGCCTGATGATGAAGTGATTGCGGGCTTGAGTGCCCCAGACTTTTTCAATTTTCGTTAGAAGAGGAAAGAGTCCACTACCCTTCATTAAATATGAAATGGTTGATAAAAGGTCATTGTTACGAGAGTTCAAAGATTTAAGCTCTGGGAAGATGCCAGCCCCTTTAAGTAAATCACTAGTGAATTGCAACGGTTGACCAGTCTCTGCATCATGGAAACAATATTTATCAATCATTTTGTTGACAATGAGTTTACTCAAATCTTGAGGGTTATCAATATCAAGAAGTAAGGTTAGTATTTGATTGCTATAATTTCCTTTGTAAGAAGCTTCCATACGTACCCAAGAATTGCAATACTTAGTTAAGTGCATATAGCGACCTTGATTGTCTAATTGTTCCTGATACTTGTTATAGATACGCAGCAGAGCATTTACATTCTTTTTCTTGCTACCGATATACATCGTTTGCGCTTGACCATTTACTTCTTGAGCGCTGATGTTAGAAATATTTTTACATCCCTTATGATTAGTAATGATATATCGCTTGTTTTTCAGCCCTTGATACAGGTCATTGACAGACATTGAATAATTAAAGTAATCAACAGCAAGGTCAATACGAGAGAGGCGCAAGTCATAATAGTCAGCGTACAGCAGTTGCGCTATATTGTGAACGTCAATTACTTCACCATAATAGTCTTGATAGGAGGTTTTATAGTGAGACAAAGCTGATGCAGAAATTTTTAGGATAATCCCCATAGTGAAATTAGTTTGATGCCAAGCTATGGCAAAATAGTAGGGCATACCTTTGAAAGTAAAACCATCAGTATATCCCGCAGGTGCTTTCTTTTCTAAGGCTTGATAATCTCCAAAAATAATAGGAAGAGAAAGTTTCTCAGAAATAATCTCTGCTAGTTCAGAAGCAATCTGAGACCAATGTTGAGGATATTCACCTAATGTCTCTTCTGTAGGTTTGATGACGAATGTCACTTCATCCACACTGGTCATAATAGTTGGTTTGCGGTTAGTATCTTGTTGAAGATACTTTTCAATTTCATTTACATAGGTCATATATAATATAATCCTTTCTATCCGCCAAAAGGAAGTTAACATGGCGGTCATTGTCGGTTTAGTTAACTATTGCTTGAGTAGCGAAATTCCTATGCTTTTATTCTCCCACACTTTAAGGTGGCGGTCACCCTAAATAAAATGTTGTAGAATAACGTTGATATAACAGCGTTTTAAGGGAATTAAGCATTTTACCCTAAAGTGGAATTTACAAAGCTTTAAAAACAAGGTCAAATGGAACGGGGGTCTTTACATGTCCCACGTATAACAGCCAGCTAAAGCTGGCGAGGCTGTAAGACCTTCTGATTCACTAAAGTGAACCAGAGTCAACAGCCTCCTCAGTATAAGTAGCTATTGAGCGCTCCAATATAGTAAGAACTTGCTGTTTTAATAATTCAATATTACGAACTTTTTTTACCTTAATTTTAACAATAGAGGAACCGTCATCAAATCGTTGTAGGTAGCCCTGCCCCTTCGGTAAGTTTGTTTGAAACTCTTGCTCCTCTTCTAATTCAAAGAGTCCCTTGGTAACGGAGGAACGCATGGCACCGAGTGCAATAATCAGAGAAAACTGATTTCTAGCAGACCCTTCCCCTAGAGCAGTAGCAAGAAGGTCTTGAGAGATAGCCAATATTTTAATATTTAAGGAGCGCCCTGTATATAAGATAACCCTAATTTTCTCTTGATATGCTTTCTTATCTTTACCAGCCATTTCAAATAATGCTGTTAGTTCCTCTACTACAAGATAGAATGGAACTCGTTCACGAGTTTTGTCAGCTTTTCTTTGCTCTAGTTCTTGGAAAGCTAAATCAATAGCAGAGAGTGCATTCAGCCCCAAAAAGATATTTGGGAGGTGTTCAGCAAAAACATAGTCTTCCTGCTTCATCTCAGAGATAACAAAACGGCTACTGGTATTGCTTTTCCAAAGATGGTAGATAAGCATGAATACTAAAATAGATTTCCCCGAACCAGAACTACCAAGAACTAAAGTATGTATTGACGTTAAATCAGGTGAACCGCCTCCTACTTTTAACAAGGGATTGCTAGAGTTCGAAATATTCTTCATCATCAAACTCCCCCTGTGGTTTTGGTTCAGTTGAACGAGCATTTTTATTAAAAGTTGCCTCTTCAATAGTTTCTAATTTGAGATTTGCAAACCACCCACCATTATCTAAGTCAATTTGGCTATAATCAACTGTGTAGGGAACTTCATGATTTGCAATAATTCCCCTCACGATATTTTCAAGTTCAAGTTGTTGTTCTGGTGAAATATCGGAACTAAGTTGTATCATTAGAAAATCCCTATTATCAGAAAGTTTGATTTTTCCTGTAACTTTCAAACGTTCCAGGGATGGTAACATATCATAAATGTTCTTTTGAATGCTCCCTATTTTAGGCAATTCCTTAGGAGGAGAATACTTACTATTTAAGTAGTTAAAGAAAAGTTGATTTAGAAACATCTTATCGAATTGATAAATTCCCCAAATTATAAGAGCGAGAAATCCTAGTAAAAAAGATAGTTGTAGTAGAATGAAAAATAGTCCTAGCATTAGTTTTCTCCTATTCTTTTTGGTTCTCGTATTTGATAGTCGAAATCGACATACGAATCATGTATTCGATAGCTAATTTCCAACACCCCTGAGAGGTTTTTGTAAACCTGATCAATTACAAATTGTGCGTTAGTTGTAGAAAGCTCAGGCTCTGTCCAAACCCTTATACGCCCGCTAAAAAAATCTGTTTCTTGAGATAGATTTTTTGGGCGACTATCCCAAAGGATAGGTCTCTTTGTTCTGTCTTGGTATGGTACCAAATTTAAATCAATTGTTTCATATAAATCATGTAGAATAGACACTATTAGTTCTTCCTATTAAACAGGGGAAGAACTTCCCCTTATTTTAAATCAATTCAATAAAAGCAGATTTAGCTTTTACTGAAAGTGCAGCACGATTTCCGCTTGAGTAAGCATTGATAGAAACATCGTCAAGAATAATTTCTACCAATTCGTCAAATAAAGATGTAAAATCGGTAACATTAACTGCATCAGCTTTGACATTAGTTTGATTAAATCGTCCATCTTTAGTACGTAATCCGATAGACAATTGGGTTTGCCCCGTACGGAGACCAGACGTAAAGTCTTTAACTTCCGCAGCGCCAATAAGGCGACCTTTTATAGTAATTTGTGTAGCTTCCATAGACTACCTCTTTTCTAACCGTTTTATTAAATACATCAAAAAATCCACGGCTTTTCAAATTTATTGAAGATATGTACTAGTGTGTGATAGCTATCTCACATAATTATTGTATAAAAACTAAAAAAATATGTTTACCTAAGAAATGCTATATTTTTGATATAATCTTTTTTGTTTAAAAATTAGGAAACTGTGGAATTTTTGATGAACTCATAACCCCTTGTAAATACTGGATTATAAAAACTATTATTTAGAGATTAAAAAAACTATAATTTAGCATGATAGAGTTTAATCAGGCATCATTATTTTTTGAAAACGCTTTACCCTAAAAGCTTTCTCCCTTCTTGAAATCTCTATATTTTATGTGATAAAATAAGATACTTTAACTTTAGGAGATGTTTCTATGAAAAACAAAATTAAAATAGAAGAACGTATGTTAGTTACAGTGACTCTCAATTTGATGCACAAAATGCAAGATTTTCAAGATTTTAAGAAAGAACAAGGTATTAGCGGAGCTTATGAAGCCAAAGTCGCTTATCTAGTAGAGAACTTGCACGTACATGAAAAAACGGCTGAAAATTTGTTGTCTGGAAAGGTTGTGTCTCATAATAATTATTTAGAAATTTTCCCTTCGTTTGGTTCTGAATCAAATGGTGATACGCAAACAAAATTAGAAAAATTTGCCGAAATAATCTCGAAAGAAATTGAGAACGGAGATGACAATACTGTCAAAGAGGTAAATAGGATACTTTCTGATAAGTTAGATAAGTTAGATTTTAAAAAAATAGTCAATGCGACATTTATCCAATCACTGGAAAAATCCAGTCAGTCTAGTTTAAAAAGCCTAAAAAGTCCAAGCAAAAGGACAAAAACTTTGGATTATGCTTGGGTTATCTGGAATAGCTTTTTTTATGACTATATTTCTAAAAGAGATGATCAATATCAAATATTTACTAAATTTAATGTAATAGAAAAAGCAATGGACTACCTCCCTTTAATCGAAAAGATTTTTGAATCAGAAGAAAATCTAGAGGTATTTTGTCAAGTAGCTGAACGAATAGAGTTATTTAAAGAAATACTTCCAGTAGTCAATGAATGGGATGATTGGGAGAATGTGGAAAAGTTTATTAAATCGGTTCAATCACGAAATGGATTTGATAATTATATAGATATAAAATAAGCATGTAAAAAACCAAGTCGTTTTTCGACTTGGCTTATTTTATCTGTTTCAACAATATTCTGAGGGCTTTAATAGTAGGCTCTCTTTTTTCTTTTGGGAGATTTTCAATATCTTCAATGAGTTGCACAAATTCCTTGCCTTTATTCTGATTTTCAATATTGAAAAAGGTATTCACATCAACTTCAAGTGCTTGCATGATTTTTTCAATGGTTTCTATTTTAACGTTTAACTGTTTATTTTCTAAACGGTAAATGTAATTGAAACCTAAATCAGCCTTTTCTGCTAGGTATTCTTGAGTCATTCCATTCTTCAGTCTTAAATGTCTGATTTGTTTAGCAACAAACTCTCTTAAATTCATATTTTTAGTCATGATAGCACCTCTTAACTATCATACAAGTTTCTTTTGATTAAAATACCACCCATTAAAGACTGAATTTCTAAAAATAATATAATACTAAAGACTGTAAATGTGATATAATATTTATAAAACAGTCTTTTGAGACTTATTTATTTAACAAAGGAGAACATTATGTCAAATTTCAAAACTAGTGGTCATGGTACTATTAAGAAGTTACGCACGGGTGCTGTGGTATCTGTATTGGCTTTGTCGTCTGTATATGGGGTATCTACAACGGTAAGTGCTGACGAGGTAGGTACAGGTGCTAAGGAGAGTATTGTTAAAACTGTAGAAAATCCTGATGCTAAGACTGATGCCCCTGTTGCTAAAGTAACAGAACAGCAAGTAGCAGAAGCAAAAACACAAGCGGATACTGCTAAACAGACTGTTGAAGCTCAACAAGGGGTAGTTACTCAGGCTGATACGGCTGTTAAGGGTGCTGATAAAGTTGTTAATGACACTACAAATCAAATTAAAGAAGTAGAAACAGTTACACCTGCTAAGGTTGATGAAGCTAAACAGGCAGCTCAAACTAAATCAGATGAGCTTGCTAAGGCTGAGGACTCCGTTAAGTCTGCTGAACAGAGTCAAGCTGATACTGCTAAAAAGGTAGCAGACCAAACAACTGTTGTTAATCAGGCTGAGGCTAATGCTAATAAAACTGCAAGTGCTGTGGCTGATGCTCAGAAGAAGGTAGATGACCTTTCGAAATCAACAACTGATACTACTAAGTTGCAAAAAGATGTTGATGACCTTACTAAGAAGGTAGCTGACGACCAAAAAGCCCTAGATACAGCTAAGCAATCTTTGGATACTGCTAAGTCTGCTGAAGCTAATAAAGCTAAGGCTATTGAAGATGCTAAGAAAGTTGTAAACGGTGCAACTCAGGTAGCAGAGTCTGCTAAACAGGCATTAGATGTTGCTAAATCCGCTGAAGCTGATTCTACTAAGAAAGTAGAAGACGCTAAAAAAGCTCTTGATGTAGCTAAAGCAGGTACTACACAAAAGGTACAAACAGGAACTAAAACTGTAACAACTGGTGGTAAGGCAACCCTTAAGGATGGAGTAGCTACTTCTAACTTCTTCCAATCAAACGGGGTAGTAACTTCTGATGCTTACTTAAAAGCTATTAAGGCTTTGGCAGAGGGTAGAGGCTCTTATGCTGATGTTCGTAAAGCTATTGCTGATGGTGTAGAGAATGTTCCAGGAAGTTCTTTAGCTGATATTGCAGCACCTAATCGTTCAGTATTTAAAAGTTGGAAAAGTAATTACAATCCGCAATTCTCTAATACAGATTCCACAACTAAGGTATCAGTTCATGATTTAACAGACGAACAATTGACTGACTTAGCTTTGTTCTATACTGCTTTGGTTAATGATTTGCGTTCTAAGGTTGGTACAGAACCACTTAAAGTAACTAAAGAGAGTATAGCAGCCACTAAACAAGCACTAAAAGATTTGTTTAATAAAACATTCCCTGCATATAACAATATGTCTGAGGCAGAACTCAAGGCTAATGGTTTCTGGGGACCAGAGTCTATTAAAAAAGTAACAGAGTCAAATCAAACACAAGAACACTTAAATTCTGTTCAAGGTTCAGGAAAACTTTTAAATGGTGTAGTAGCTAATCAAGTACAGTACCAAGGGCATAATGGTGCTTATCAGACTATGGCTGATTTAAAGGCTAATTTGCTTGCTTTTGTAGGAAATATGCTCTACGGTTCTACTGGTACGGGTTCTAATGTATCAACAGCAGGTACTTCACGTGATAATTTTTCAGATGCTCTCGCTTTGCTTGGTCTTAGGGGCAACTACAACTCAGCAGGGGTAGGTGTAGACTTCTATACAACATTTAACGGACTGGGGTACTCTGCACCGGCAACTTATGCTTTGATGCTAAACACTAATGGAGAGGCTATCGACAATCCTTACCAGACTTTAACAGGTGGAAAAACAGAGGTTGTTCCTATTTATGAAACAAAAACCATTGTAGATGAAAAAGCAGTAGCAGATGCTCAAACTAAGTACGATACTGCTGTTAAAGCAGACCAAGATGCTAAAGCTAAGTTGGCTGAGGCTCAAACTAAGTACGATACTGCTATGAAGGCTTTGGCAGATGCTCAAAAACAGCTCTCTGACTTGCAATCGGGTAGTGTAGATATTCCTACTCTTGAAAAAGCGGTAGTAGATGCACAAGCACAGTTAGATGCGGATAAGGCATCATTGCAATCTGCTAAGGAAACACTTGCAGTAGCTAAGGCTAGTGCGGTTGATAAAGCCAATGCTCTTTCTAAGGCTCAGGCTGAACTTGTAAAAGCTAAAGCTGAAAACTCAAAAGCTCAACAAGCTCTTTCTCAAGCTAAGGAAGAACTAGAAGTACTTACCAAAGCTAATGGGGTAGCTAAACAGGCTGTAGAGTCTGCAACAGCTAACCGTGACAAAGTAAAAATTCTTGCTGATGAAGCTAGTAAAAAGGCTCAAGACCTTGAAAAAGCCCTTTCTGATAAGCCAGCGGTTCTTAAAGAACTCAATTCTAAACTTGCAGAAGCTCAAACTAAGGCAGCAGCAGCTCGTGCAGAGCTTGAAACTGCTAAAGAAGCACTTTCTAAGTTGCAGGCAACAGCTAAAGAAAAGGTTGCTAAGTACAATGAATTAGCTAAACTTAAAGATGAACAAGACAAGGCTGAAGCTGATGCTAAACGTTTGCAAGATTTGAAAAATAAGGCTAATGAAATCCGTAAAAACGGCGGTCAACCTAAAGAAGTTCTTGATGCTAAAGGTAATGTTGTAGATGTTGTTGATGCAGCGGTTAAAGAAGTGCCTACTAACTCTAAGGTAGTTCCTGTAACTTATTCAAGGGTTGAAAGAGGCAAGCAACTACCAAACACAGGCTCAAAAGGATCTATGCTTGGTTTACTAGGACTTAGCCTGCTAGTAGGTCTAGGATTGGGATATAAGGGAAAACATAGAAGAGGATAGGAAAATGGCAGAAGTAACAACAATAGTATATCGTCTAGGTAGTCAATATGACGAAAAAATGTCTGCAATTAGCGTCTTTGATGCTCACTTATTCCATGCAAAGTGTCATGGTGATAAAGTATTATTCACTGTGCCAACACAAAATAATACAAAAGTTGGGAAAAAAGTTGAAAAAATCGATAATATTATCCTTACTTTAAAAGACGGTTCAAAATCTTTATTTGCAAAAGTAGATAATCATGGAGTTTTTTCTGAGAAAGACAAAGAAGGAGAACTAAATCCCTATAAACTCCCATCTCAGTGGACTTTATCCGAAGAGATAGAACAAGGTTATACTTGGTTTACTTTAAAGGGGGTAAAAGAAATATCGGAAGAAGAACTAAATTCCTATAAAAGTACGAACGAAAGGGAATATCCACTTTTACAAAGTATATCAGGGGCTTCGTGTCGTATTTATGTAACTGAAAAATAGAATAAGATTCAAAAATCTTCTTACATGGTGTAGGAAGATTTTTATATTCCACAAAGGATTGAAAAGACTATGCTATTTCACTCATTTTTAGGAATGAAAAAAAGCCCTAGGAATCTTCTAGGACTTCTCATTCTTCGATTGTTGACTTTCTTTTTTATTTCAAAAAAGGTTGCCAAAAAGGTTGCCATAGAACTAATTTCAAATGATTTGTAATGAAATTCAAAATTTCAAAAATCGCATGAAATCAAGGCTTTCAGCATGTACTGAAATGTAATGAAACCTTATTTAACCTCTGTAAACACAACGTGCTTGCGAAGTTTTGGTGAGTATTTTTTCAATTGAAGACGGTCTGGAGTGTTACGTTTGTTTTTAGAAGTAAGGTACAAGCGTTCACCAGATTCTTTGTGTTCAAGTGTAATATTTACGCGCATGGTATCTCCCTTCTATTATTCAGCTGCAGCAGCTTTAGCGATTTTACGTCCTTTGTAGTATCCTTTAAGGGATACACGGTGAGAACGTGAGTAATCTCCAGTAGTTTCATCAAAAGTTACAGATGGAGCTGTAATTTTGTAGTGAGTGCGACGTTTGTTTTTTTTCGCTTTTGAAGTGCGACGTGCAGGTACTGCCATTTTAAATTCTCCTTTTAGTTTTTAAAATCTATTCAATGATGATTTTCATCAACTTTAGTAGTATATCAAATTTTTTTTGTAAAGTAAAGTTACTTGACAAATTTTTGGACAAACTAGCCAGTTTTTTTAGTAAAGGGAAGTTTTCTATGGGAAATATTTTCAAATGTCCCGCAAAATAACGGACTTGTGGTACAATAATTATATTATATAAATTCGAGGAAAGACTATGAAATTACAAAAACCAAAGGGCACACAAGATATTCTTCCAAAGGATTCTGGGAAATGGCAGTATGTGGAAGAATTTGCTCGTAATACTTTTAAAAAATACAACTATGCTGAGATTCGCACACCACTGTTTGAGCATTATGAAGTGATTAGTCGTTCTGTTGGAGATACGACTGACATTGTAACCAAAGAAATGTATGATTTTTATGACAAAGGCGACCGTCATATCACATTACGCCCAGAAGGAACAGCACCAGTTGTGCGTTCTTATGTGGAAAATAAACTCTTTGCCCCAGAAGTCCAAAAGCCGGTGAAACTTTATTATATGGGTTCTATGTTTCGTTATGAGCGTCCGCAGGCAGGGCGTTTGCGTGAGTTTCATCAGATTGGTGTAGAGTGTTTTGGCTCCAATAATCCTGCGACTGATGTAGAGACGATTGCCATGGCAGCTCAATTTTTCAATGAAATTGGTATTCAAGGTGTAACGTTGCAGTTGAATAGTTTGGGGAATGCGGAGAGTCGCGCCGCTTATCGTCAAGCATTGATTGATTATTTGACGCCGTTGAAAGACAGTCTTTCTAAAGATAGTCAGCGTCGTCTGGAAGAAAATCCTCTCCGTGTGCTAGACAGTAAGGAAAAAGAAGATAAACTCGCTGTTGAAAATGCACCCTCTATCCTGGATTATCTAGATGAGGAAAGCCAAACTCATTTTCAAGCTGTGCGTTCGATGTTGGAAGCACTGGGAATTCCTTATGTTATCAATACCAATATGGTCCGCGGATTGGATTATTACAATCACACGATTTTTGAATTTACTGCAGATGTAGCCGGTAATGAACTGACAATTTGTGCAGGTGGTCGATATGATAGCCTTGTTGCTTATTTTGGTGGGCCAGAGACAGCTGGATTTGGCTTTGGAATGGGTGTGGAACGCCTCCTCCTCGTTCTTGAAAAGCAAGGTGTGGAATTGCCGCTAGAAGATAGCTTAGATGTTTATATTGCAGTTTTGGGAGAAGGTGCTAATAATAAAGCATTGGAAATTGTGCAAGCACTTCGCAAGCAAGGGTTTACAGCTGAGCGTGATTATTTAAATCGTAAGTTGAAAGCGCAATTCAAGTCAGCAGACACCTTTGGTGCTAAAGTGTTAATAACTCTTGGCGAAAGTGAAATTGAAAGCAAACAAGTCACTATCAAAAACAATCAAACGCGTGAAGAATTAATTGTCGATTTAAATCAGATCCAAGAAGATTTTCAAGTAATTTTTAAGCAAGTAGGATTTTAGTTGAGAAGTGCAAAAGCTAGGTACTGGCTTTTTGCTATTATTTGTGTAAGGTGAACAGAGGTTGAATAACTGATGAAAAAAATTGTCATTCCATCTATACTTCAATTTATAATAGTTTTTTTAGTAATAGGTGGTATTGCTTATTTTGTGAGAGGAGACTTTTTCTTTCGATTTTTAGCACCGATTTTTGGCTTAGCGGCAGGACTGTTGCGCTTAGCCTTAAGTTATGTTGTTAAGGTTTTGCATCCTGAATTATATGAAAGAGAGATTAAGAAATGAAACTTAGTCTCCTTTTTATGAGAGATTAGGTTAAGATAAGATGTTTTTGAAAAGCGGACTTCTTTTTCATCTCTTTTGTGGTAAAATAGTAAAAGAATTAAAAGTTTGGAGAATAAAAATGAGACGTTCAATGTATGCTGGACGTGTTCGTAGTGAACATGTCGGTCAAGAAATCACTTTAAAAGGTTGGGTATCCCGTCGTCGTGACTTGGGAGGCTTGATTTTCATTGATTTACGTGACCGCGAAGGCATTATGCAGCTGGTTATCAATCCTGAGAATGTGACTAAAGAAGTTATGGGAACTGCCGAAAAGTTGCGAAGCGAATATGTTATTGAAGTGACTGGAAAAGTAGAAGCACGTACGCAGGCAAATGATAAACTTGCAACAGGAACTGTTGAACTGCATGTGGAGACTTTGACAATTCTCAATACAGCCAAAACAACTCCATTTGAAATTAAAGATGGCATTGAAGCGAATGATGATACGCGCCTTCGTTATCGGTATTTAGATCTTCGACGTCCTGAAATGTTGGCAAATTTGAAATTACGAGCTAAAGTAACACATTCAATTCGTAATTACTTAGATGAGCTTGAGTTTATTGACATAGAAACTCCGTTTCTTACGAAATCAACTCCAGAAGGTGCGCGTGATTATTTGGTGCCAAGTCGAGTGAACCAAGGACATTTTTATGCATTGCCACAAAGTCCTCAGATTACAAAACAATTGTTGATGAATGCTGGTTTTGATCGTTATTATCAAATTGTGAAGTGCTTCCGTGATGAGGATTTGCGTGGAGACCGTCAACCAGAGTTTACACAGGTTGACTTGGAAACTTCATTTCTTTCTGACCAAGAAATCCAAGATATTACAGAAGGCTTGATTGCTCGAGTGATGAAAGAAACGAAGGGAGTTGATGTTACGCTACCATTCCCACGAATGACATATGATGATGCGATGACTTTATATGGAAGTGATAAACCAGATACTCGTTTTGAAATGCTTTTGCAAGACTTGACAGATATTGTCAAGGAGATTGACTTTAAAGTTTTTTCAGAAGCACCAGTAGTTAAAGCTATTGTTGTGAAAAATGCTGCTGATAAATATTCTCGTAAAGATATTGATAAGCTGACAGAGCAGGCAAAACAATATGGTGCAAAAGGACTTGCTTGGGTCAAAGTGGCCTCAGATGAATTAAATGGTCCAATTGCTAAATTTTTGAAAGACTTGACAAGTGAGTTGACGGATGCTTTACGGCTTGAAGAAAATGATTTGGTTCTCTTTGTAGCTGATACTGTAGAAGTTGCTAATGCAACTTTGGGTGCACTTCGTGTCCGTTTGGCAAAAGAACTAGGCTTGATTGATGAGTCGAAATTTAATTATCTTTGGGTAGTGGATTGGCCAATGTTTGAATGGTCAGAAGAGGAAGGACGTTATATGAGTGCACATCACCCATTCACCCTTCCACAAGCAGATACAGCTCATGAGTTAGAAGGTGATTTGAGTAAAGTTCGTGCTATTGCTTATGATATTGTCTTGAATGGTTATGAATTGGGTGGTGGAAGTCTTCGTATTAACCATAAAGATTTGCAAGAACGAATGTTTAAAGCCCTTGGTTTTTCTAAAGAAGCAGCTACTAATCAGTTTGGTTTCTTGCTAGAAGCTATGGATTACGGCTTTCCACCACATGGTGGGTTAGCTATCGGACTAGATCGCTTTGTCATGTTGCTAGCTGGTGAGGAAAATATCCGTGAAGTGATTGCTTTCCCTAAAAATAATAAAGCAAGTGATCCTATGACACAGGCGCCAAGTCTAGTTGACACTAAGCAGCTTGAGGAATTAAGTTTACAAGTAGAAACTCATGAAGAAAACTAAGATTTATAAACGATTTCGTTATTATTTGCGCCGTTTGGCTTATAATTTTAAATTGATACAAGTGCTTAAAAGTATCTCCCGTAAGAAGTATGATGAAAAAATATCTGCTTCACTAATCTATGGTTTTTTATCTGCTGTTGCAGTTAATCTCTTCTTTCAACCAGGGCATGTGTACTCAAGTGGGGCGACGGGATTGGCACAGATTTTAGCCGTTTTAAGTACACGTTTTTTGGGATTTGCCATTCCTGTTTCTGTAACTTTTTATCTCATCAATATCCCACTAATGATCTTGGCTTGGTATCAAATTGGGCACAAGTTTACGGTGTTTACTTTTATTACGGTTTCCATGAGCTCACTGTTTATCCAGTTTGTTCCTGAAGTGAGTTTAACAAATGACCCAATTATCAATGCATTGTTTGGTGGGGTCATTATGGGAATGGGGATTGGTTTTGCTTTGCGTTCCAATATTTCTAGTGGTGGGACAGACATTGTCAGTTTGACAGTTCGGAAGAAAACGGGCAGAAATGTCGGAAATATTTCTTTTATTGTCAATGGGATGATTATGATTATTGCGGGTGTGACCTTTGGGTGGAAATATGCGCTTTATTCGATGATTACGATTTTTGTTTCGAGTCGGGTGACAGATGCCGTCTTTACCAAGCAAAAGAGGATGCAAGCTATGATTATTACCAGTTATCCTGAAGCCGTTATTGAAAAAATCCACAATAAGTTGCATCGTGGTGCAACGATTATCAATGGTGCAGAAGGTACCTACAATCATGAGAAAAAAGCAGTTTTGATTACAGTTATTACGCGTGCTGAATTTAATGAATTCAAGCATATCATGCGAAAAGTAGACCCGCATGCTTTTGTATCGGTAGCGGATAATGTTCACATTCTTGGACGTTTTGTGGAAGAATAAAACCATCAGATTAGTTGAATTAGCTAATCTGATGGTTTTTTGTTAGACACCTTTAAGACTGTCTTCCCTTTTTAAGATCAAAATCAATAGGAAGTGAGCTAAAAAGTTTTTGTGTTAAAGTATAGAATGAAATAAATCAAAGATACAATAGCTGGGTTCAAAAAGCACAGCTTTGAAAAGTGGGCAGGACTGATAAAGCAAGTCTTCTTTCCATAATTATTTAAGTGCGAGAACTTGTTTTCCAGGGACAGTATAGTAATCTTTGTTAGCGTCGAGAGGAGTATCAAGGCTGATTTTAGGATAGTTGATAAACACAGCTTGTTTATCCTGATTTGGATAGATAAATGAATTGTTCCCAAAGTTAATGAGGATAGTGATTTGATTTTCTTTTTCTTTGATTTTGTATTCGACTATAGATTCATTCAGCCATTGAGCAGAGCAACAATTTTTGATTTCTGTACGTGTTTTCAAACGTAAGAGTGGATGTTTTTTTCTGAATTGAATGAGCTGACAGATAAATGCCACATCTTTCTCATATTCAATTGAGCGTAGCCAATCTAGACGGTTAATAGTATCTGGAGTATTATAAGTATTCTCAATGAGATTTTTGCTACGGAAAAATTCTTGACCACTATGAATGAATGGTACTCCTTGTGTCAACAAAGAGAGATGCAGAGCAAGTCGAGCATTGTCAAGTCGCTCTTTTAAATCAATCTTGGGATTTTGTATCGCAAAATAGTCAAAAGCAGTTGCATCGTCATGGCATTCTACATAGTTGATTGCTTGTTGCGGTGCGATAAAGTGTTCAGTACCTGTAAAACCAATATTGGCAGTTAAAATATTCTCTATAGAATTTATGGAATTTGTTTTTTGTATTTGTTCGCCTTTTGCGATGGTTGCTTTTATTGTATTGCGAAAATGATCATTGAAAAAACCATAACTTGGTAATTTGTCAGCATTGAACTGGTGAGCCAGTCTATTGTTATCTAGCCCCGTATTCATACGCCAGCCTTCTCCGTAAAGATAGACGTTCGGATAGAGAGATTGCAACTCCTCTGCAATCTGTTTCATGGTTTCTATATCTAAAATCCCCATGAGGTCAAAGCGGAATCCATCGAATCCGTAAATCGTTAACCATTGTTTGAGGGAATGCTTAATATAGCTACGAACCATTGCTCGTTCACTTGCTACATCATTTCCACAAAATGTACCATTTGTTAAATTACCGTTGTGATCGTAGCGGAAAAAATAACCTGGAACGATTTTTTCAAAAGCATAGGCTTTAGGATCGTAGACATGATTATAAACAACGTCCATGATAACGCTAATATCAGCTTTGTGGTAAGTAGTGATGGCTTCTTGCAATTCAACGATTCTTGCATATGGATCATGTGGATTAGTTGTAAAACTGCCGTCGGGAAGGTTGTATTGCATAGGGTCGTATCCCCAGTTGTATACGAGCCCTGGATGATTTTCATCAACGCTGCCAAAATCATACAAAGGCATGAGCTGAATGTGAGTTACACCTAATTGTTTGATGTACTCCATCCCTAAAGTATGTTTTTGCAACTGCGGAGACTCTGTCAGAGATTTGAATTTACCAGGATAAGTAAACTTAGCTTCTTTTTGCATGGAAAAATCTCGCACACTCATCTCGTAAATAATGGCCTCTGTCATTGACATTTGTGTCTGTGCTCGATGGATAGGATGAGAAATTTTCTCTAAGTTAATTATGTAACTAGCTCCAGAATTACTTTCGGACGATAGAGCATAAGGGTCGTGAACTTCTACCCAGTGACCATTTACTTTGTGTAGATAGTAATAAGCAGCTCCATCAAAATTTCCGAATACTTCTGTTTGCCACACTCCCTTTTCTCCGAGAGTCATTGGGTAAACAGTATTTTGTAAATGAAGTAATACTTGTTCAGAAATTGGTGCCCAGAGCTTAAAAGTTGTTGCTTCCGGGGTATAATGAGCTCCTAAATCGTTTTCGTTGTAAGCAAAAGTCTGGTCAAAAATTGGCTTTCTCACAATATGGCGAAATTGTAAGAACGTTTTATTACGATCTTGGTCGTAAATCCAATAATGTTCAGTTAAATCTAGCGGTTTTAGAGGAGCAAGACTGTATTGCACAAAGTCGTCTTGTTCTTCCAGAGATCTTATCTGTAAAATTTGTGTGCTATCGACCGTTTCGATTGTAAATTGTAATTGTTCAGTATAAAATTGTTTTTCTAACTCGATAGTGATGAGACTTTGGTCATCTAAGTAGGCTTGGAATGATCGGAAAGCCATAAACTTCCTTTCTTTATCGTTCAATAATGCGATGTGGAATTACTTGGCGATAACAAATTTGTCGATTTTCTTTGGTATCATTGATAATTTGCAGGATAGTTTTAAAAGAAATCCGCCCCAGTTCTAGCGTATTAATATCAACATAAGCTGCCAAGTCAAGTTTGGGTTTAATAGAGTCAAAAGCTAGAGTAGGAATAGATAATTGATTTTGATTTAAAAAGTTGCAGACCCCTTCTGCTAGCATGCTATCTGTTGTGATAATCGCATCAATTTTTGAATCATGATTTAGAAGATGTTTTGTGAATTGATATCCTTTTTCTTCCAAAAATTCATTTGCAAATGCTGTGTTTTGAGGATCAAGCTCTAAGTGGTAATCTTCCAGCGCTTTTTGATACCCTTTATAACGATCTTGCGTTACAAATAGTCTTTTACTACCACCGATAAAAGCAATATTGCGGCAGCCTTTTTTGATAAAATATTCTGTTGCATCATATCCAGCTTGGATATTGTCATTATCCACCAAAGGAATAAACGGAGAAAGAGATTTTCCTAAAATTAAGAAAGGAAATTGTTCCTCACTAACCATTTTCACTAATGGATCATTTTCCTGAGAATAGAGAAAAATGAGCCCGTCCACACGTTTCCCTAGAACCATTTGGGAAATAGCTTCCATGCGCTCTTTTTCATTTTTCCCGGTCGCAATTTGAATAGCGTAGTGAAATTCAGAAGCTACCTGAGCAATCCCACGAAATACTGAAGGGAAAAATGGATTTTGATAAAAAGCATCGGAATCATCAGGTAAAACAACACCAATGACTTGTGTGTAACTGCTAACAAGACTACGTGCATTGAGATTAGGATGATAATTCAATTCCTTCATAGCTTTACGGACTCTTTTTTTGGTCTCATCGCTGATGCTGGATTTATTTTGGACAACACGGGTAACGGTAGAAGGCGAAACTCCTGCCAATTTAGCAACTTCTTTAATAGTAACTCGCATAAAAAACCTCCTACTTTTTCATTTTTTCATCACGGAAATGTGTCCGATAGAAAATAATGACGAGATAAAGCACAAAAAGAATGTTTTGAATGGTAATCATAGTGGTCATGGCTTGACCGAACAATAACCCTGCTGCAACAGCAATCAAAGTTGGCAAACCTAAACAATTCAAAGCAAAATGATAGCATTCTTTGACGGTTTTAAAAGAAAAAAGACGTGATTTTTTCGTTAAATAAAGGAAAAAGGTAGCTCCTAAGATGATGATGAAGAAATTCAGTGTCAAAAGACCGCCAGAAAGGAGAACGAGAAATAGACTGACTGTCACACGATTTTGTTGAAACCAATCTTGTGAAATGGCGGCACTGAGCGACTTTTTATTTTTTAGAGCAGCTTGATTGATATGCTGATATTGAATGTCTGCCAGTTTTTTTCCTTTTTTGCTGATAATCAGTTGTTTGGATCCAAAAGCAAGTGTTAGTTTTTCTCCTAAGGTAGACTGTTCTTTCCCTAGAAGGACAGTTCCTGCTTTGCTATTGTGAGTTGATTGCTGACCAGCATAGCTGAATTGATGATTTTCTATTTTAGCATTCTCTGTGATATCGTCCATTACTTCCTTTGTAACAGGGTCAAAAACACCATCTACAAAAGTAGTGAGTGGATAAGTCTTGAGAGATGCGTTTTGCACAGCAACTGGTATTATGGATAAGGAAATTAAAAAGATGCTTGTAAAAATCAATTGAAACCAGGTCAGTAATTTTCGGTTGGCAAAAGGCTTTTTAAAACCGTAAATACTAGAAAAATAATTAAATGGATAAGGTAGCATAAGACACTCTTTCTAAAAATTTATAATCAGGTAATGGCTAATAAAGCAAAGTTTATTAGCTATCATACAACTATAAATAAAAGAGGGTGGGACAAGATTATCCCTTGTCGCCACCACTTGTTAAACCAGATACAAAGTTCTTTTGTAGGAAGAAGAATAAGATACAGATTGGCAAAGCAATCAGGATAGCGCCTGCTGAGAAGTAAGCAATCTTCAAATTCTTCACATCACTAACAAAGGTTTGTAAACCAACAGCAACTGTATAGAATTCTTTTTCACGAAGTAAGAAACTAGATAAGATGTAGTCTCCGAATGGTCCCATGAAAGCCCAGAGAGCTTGTACAGCAATCATTGGACGAACGAGTGGCAGTACAATTTGCCAGAAGCGTCTGAAGTGACCAGCACCGTCCAATTTAGCAGACTCATCAAGCGAAATAGGCACAGTATCAAAATATCCTTTCATGAGCCAAGCGTTCATTGGGATACCACCGCCGACATAAAGGAAGATGAGGAACCAACTGTGGTTGAGCGCATTTAACATCAAAGCCATAACGAAGAAGGCGGTCAGGGCAGCCATTGTTGGCACCATTTGAATGATTAAGAAGAAGACCAGACTTTGTTTTCTAGCTAGGAAATTATAACGACTATAAGCGTAACCAGCTAGTACAACTATACTTGTTTGGATAATCATTGTCAAGATAGCAATGATTAAAGTGTTAAAGTACCAAGTCCCATAAAGAGTTTCAGTAAAAAGCTTGCTAAAGTTTTCTAGGCTAAAATTAATATCTGTATCTAGCTTAAACGCAAGGACATTCCCTGTCTTGAAAGCAGACATAATCGTAATCAAGAGAGGATAGATAATGATAATAGATAAAGCCACTAGATAGAAATAAGTTAAAAAGTGGTTTAAACGGCGTTTAAATTTAATAGAATTATTCATCTTACACATCCTCCATATCAAATGCATGTAGTTTCTTGAACGCAATCATGGAGATTGAAATCACAATAAGAGAAATGATAAGTGTTACCGCAGCAGCCATTGAGTATTGAGGAGCTGCACCTGTCGTTAAACGATAAATCCATGAAATGAGGATGTCAGTCGAACCTGCACCACCACCAACTGTACCAGGACCGCCATCATTAAAGAGGTACATGATAGAGAAGTTGTTGAAGTTGAAAGTATACTGACTGATGAGTGTAGGAGCAGCAACTGCTAAAATCATTGGGAAAGTGATATTGCGGAATTTTTGCCATGCATTTGCACCATCAATGTAAGCTGCTTCGTAAAGATCGTTTGGAATGGATTGCAAGATACCAAGTGTCAATACATAAATGTAAGGGAAACCAAGCCAGCCTTGCATCATAATTAGAGCAATTTTAGTCCAGGTCGGATCTGTTTTCCAAGGAATCAGATGTCCATTTAAGAATGGCAATACTTTACCAAGAAGCGGAATAACTTGGGTATTAATCGCACCGATACTATCGTTGAACATGTTACTGAAAGTTAAGATAGTGATGAATGCTGGGACAGCCCAAGGCAGTAGGAAGATAACGCCGAAAATGCGTTTTCCTTTAATAAATGGTTGGTTTGCAATAATAGCGGTAAAAATACCAATAACGATTTGGACAGTTGAGGCAGCCAGTGCCCAGATAATAGTCCAACCAAGAACGGCTCCAAAAGCAGAACGGAAAGTGCTAAGTCGCCAAATATTAGTGAAGTTTGTCACGCCAACCCAATCCAAGAGCTTGGTTGGAGGCAAATGTTGGAAATCATAGTTTGTAAAGGCGATTAAAAGAGTGACCAATACAGGGAAAATGATAGCAAAAGTCATTGCAATATATGAAGGAATAATCAATAGGTAAGGAAAACCATTAGCGTAAATTCCTTTTAACATATCTTTGAAAGTCGTAGGAACTGGATAATCATTATTCCAACGTTTCGCAATAGTATAAGCATCTTTTAGATTGAGAGCATAAAAGATGAAATAAACAATGACAAGAATAAAGTGGAATGCACCACGAATCAGCATGAAAAGAGAGTTATCGCGTCCAGGCACCTCACCGAGAGTAATTAAGTTTCCTAACTCAGGAGCAGCAATGGCGAAAAAGTAAATCAAAAATAAAATGGTAACTCCTAAAAAGATAGCCCCTTTTGCTTTTTGTTTATTATAAATTTGCCCAAGTCCTGGGATGAGGGAGAGCAGCAATGCTTTACGTGGCTGTTGTTGTGTAGTCATCAGAGCCTCCTTTGTCTAAAATATAGAACTCGACTGGTGCTGCCAATCGAGTTCTATCCTACCTCAATCTGTTTTATTTTTTACCAAATTTTTGATTGATAGTATCTTTAATCAATTTAACGGCATCATTTACAGCGGTTTTAGTATCTTTTTTACCACTTACAGCATCAAAGAGCATACTTGCTGCTGGATCCCATACAGTACTCATTTCAGAGATATTTGGCATAGGTTGAGCAGATTGGAATTGTTTAATAACAGCTGAAGTTAATTCATCATTTTTTCCTTCAGCGTATTTACGAGCCTCTGTGTTTGCAGGTACTTCGTTTGTAGCATCATAGAAAGCTTTTTGTTGTTCAGTCGAAGTCAAGAAGTTAACAAACTTTTGAGCTGTTTTGGCATTTTTAGATCCTGCAGGGATGACCCAAGCTTTACCACCACCAAAGGTTTGATAGTTTTTACCATTTGGAAGTGTAGGAATAGTGGCAACACCATAGTTCACTTTAGCTTCTTTAAATGATGCAGCTTTCCAAGGGCCTTCAATGATAGCAGCTGTTTTACCTGATTGGAATTGAGTTTGAATTAAGTTTGCGGCACCTTTAGTATCTTGCATTCCTTTTGGCCATTTTGCATACCAAGTTTTAGCGTATTCAACACCTTTGATAGAACCGTCATTTGCAAGTCCAATGTCTTTAGGATCGGTACCGTTCTTACCAAAGACGTATCCACCATTACCCGCTAAAAGACCATAAGCATAATAGAAGTTTGTCCAGTCCGCGAGGAAAGCAGTTGTTTTGCCATTTTCGTTAGCAAAAGCATATTTGCTGTCTTTTGCCAGTTCTTCTAATTCAGCAAATGTAGTTGGAGCTTTAGAGATAAGGTCTTTGTTATAGTACATAACCAATGTTTCGATAACAGCAGGAGCACCATAAGTTTTACCTTTTATTGTTACGAGTGCTTTGGTAGTATCATCTGTCATTGAACCTTTATCAAGTTTCATTTCAGAAAGTTGGCCGTCCGAACCGAGACTACCTACTCGGTCATATGGAGACATCATAACGTCTGGAGCCTTGCCAGATTGGTTGTCAAGTGAAAGATTTTCAAGACCTTTAAGTTGGTCGCCAGTTTTAATAGTAACTTTTGTTCCACTTTCTTTTTCAAAAGCTTCAGCTGCTTTCTTTACATATTTTTCGTATTGTTTTTCTACGTAAATAGTGAGGTTTTTACCATCACCAGAAGAAGCTGATTTATTATTTTTGCTACCGCAAGCTACTAGTAACAAACTAGCTAATCCTACAGTTCCAAGAACTGCAACACTTTTCAACACTTTATGTTTCATGATTTATTCCTCCTAAAGAATAAAATAATAAGATAATAATTTAATTAGTTTACGCAAACGTTTTCTTAAACTGAGATTAGTATACCATAAATAGAAAACGGTTGCAACATTTTTTTTAAAAATCTTAAAAATTTTTTATTTCTCACTCAAAAATGTTGACAAAATTATAGAAGAAAAGGAGAGGATTGTCCAAAATATTTTAAAAAATAATAAAAAAAGCAGAAAAATGGTTGCGTCCATTTTGGAATTAAGTTATAATCAAATCAACGCAAACGTTTTCGTTAAATGAATGCAAAATTTAACAGAAAAATTTATTGAGGTGAAAAAGATGAAAGAGCGTCAAAGTGGTGTTCTCATGCATATTTCTTCTCTGCCAGGAAAATATGGAATTGGTTCATTTGGGAAAAGTGCTTACGATTTTGTCGATTTTCTGGTGAGAACTAAGCAACGTTACTGGCAAATATTGCCACTAGGAACAACTAGTTATGGAGATTCTCCATATCAATCTTTCTCTGCATTTGCGGGAAATACACATTTTATTGATTTTGATCGATTGATTGAAGAAGGATTGCTTGTGCAAAGTGATCTTGAAGGGCTAGACTTTGGTCAGGATTCAAGAAAAGTAGATTATGCGAAAGTGTTTAACAATCGCAGACCTGTTTTGGAAAAAGCTGTGAAACGTTTCTTAGAATGTGGAGATTTGGCAGCCTATGAAAAATTTGTGGCTGACAATTCATCATGGCTTGAAGTATTTGTTGAATACATGGCGATTAAAGAATATTTTGACTTGAAAGCTTGGACTGAATGGCCAGATGCGGCTCTTCGGCGTCGTGAAGCAGCTAGTTTAGCTCATTATCGTGAAAAATTAGCTGACAGATTGACTTATCATCGTGTAACGCAGTATCTTTTCTTTAAACAATGGTTAGAATTAAAAGCGTATGCCAATGAACATTACATTGAAATTGTCGGCGATATGCCAATCTATGTAGCAGCTGATAGCTGTGATGTTTGGGCACAACCACACTTCTTTAAAACAGATGAGCTAGGGCAGCCTACATGCGTAGCGGGATGCCCACCAGATGAATTCTCTGCGACTGGCCAACTCTGGGGGAACCCAATTTATGACTGGAAAGCAATGGATAAAGATGGTTATAGTTGGTGGATTAAACGCCTACGTGAAAGCTTCAAGATTTATGATGTAGTGCGTATTGATCATTTCCGTGGATTTGAATCTTACTGGGAAATCCCTGCTAGTTCCGATACAGCAGCTCCTGGTAAATGGGTTAAGGGACCTGACTATGCTTTGTTTAAAGCAGTGAAAGAAGAGTTAGGTGATCTGAATATTATTGCTGAAGACTTGGGCTTTATGACCGATGAAGTGATTGCTTTACGTGAAAAGACAGGCTTCCCTGGTATGAAAGTGACTCAATTTGCTTTTAATCCAGACAGCGAAAGCATTGATAGTCCACACTTAGCACCTAACAATTCTGTCATGTATACAGGTACGCACGATAATAATACTGTTCTTGGTTGGTATCGCGATGAAATTGATGATGCTACACGTGAATATATGGCTCAATACACCAATCGTAAGGAATATGAAACAGTACCTCATGCTATGTTACGGACTATCTTTGCTTCTGTCAGCTTTATGGCAATTGCAACCATGCAAGATTTACTTGAATTAGACGGTTCAGCTCGCATGAACTATCCATCAACTATTGGTGGAAATTGGTCCTGGCGTATGACAGCAGATGAATTGAATCCTGTGGTTGAAGCAGAGTTATATAGCTTGACGAAAACATATCGTCGTGTAAATAAAAAATTATTAAATCATGAAAATGAACTCTAGTGTTTGTTTTCTAGTCTAGGAGAAAAAATGTCAAACTTACAAGAATATATTAAGAAAAATTATCAAAAAGGAATTGCTGAATGTAGCAATGAAGAATTGTATATTGCCCTTTTAAACTATACAAAATTAGCTAGTGCACAAAAGTCAGTTAATACTGGTAAAAAGAAGCTTTACTATATTTCTGCCGAGTTTTTGATTGGGAAACTTTTGTCAAACAACCTAATTAACCTTGGCCTTTATGACAATGTTAAAAAAGAGTTAGCAGACGCTGGTAAAGATCTAATTGAAGTTGAAGAAGTAGAATTAGAACCTTCACTTGGAAATGGCGGTTTGGGACGTCTGGCTGCTTGTTTCCTTGATTCAATTGCGACTCTTGGTTTGAATGGAGATGGTGTTGGACTAAATTATCACTTTGGCTTGTTCCAACAAGTCTTGAAAAATAATGAGCAAACAACAGTTCCAAACTTCTGGCTAACTGAACAAAATTGGTTGGTAAAATCAAGCCGTAGCTATCAAGTACCATTTGCTAATTTTACATTAACATCAACTCTTTATGATATTGATGTGCCTGGTTACAAGACGGCTACTAAAAACCGCCTTCGTCTGTTCGATCTTGACTCAGTTGATGCAAGTATCATTGAAGATGGGATTGACTTTGATAAGACAGATATCGCTCGTAATTTGACTCTATTCCTTTACCCAGATGATAGTAATAAGCAAGGTGAATTGCTTCGTATCTTCCAACAATACTTCATGGTATCAAATGGTGCGCAATTGATTCTTGATGAAGCGATTGAAAAAGGGAGCAATCTTCATGACTTGGCTGACTACGCAGTTGTGCAAATTAATGATACTCACCCATCAATGGTCATTCCTGAGTTGATTCGTCTCTTGACTGCACGTGGGATTGAGCTTGATGAAGCAATCTCAATCGTTCGTAATATGACTGCTTATACAAACCATACTATTCTTGCAGAAGCATTGGAAAAATGGCCGCTTGAATTCTTGGAAGAAGTTGTTCCACACTTGGTTCCAATTATCAAAGAATTGGATAAACGTGTAAAAGCAGAATATGCAGATCCGGCTGTTCAAATTATTGATGAAAACAATCGAGTACACATGGCGCACATGGATATTCACTATGGATATAGTGTAAATGGTGTTGCAGCACTTCATACAGAAATTTTGAAGAACTCAGAGCTTAAAGCTTTCTACGATGTTTATCCAGAAAAATTCAACAATAAGACAAATGGTATTACGTTCCGTCGTTGGCTCATGCATGCAAACCCACGTTTATCAAATTATATCGATAGCTTGATTGGGCGTGATTGGCATCATGATGCTTCAAAATTAGAAGATTTACTTGATTTTTCTGACAAGGCTGATGTAAAAGCTGAACTTGAAAAAATCAAAGCTCACAACAAACGGAAATTGGCTCGTCATTTGAAGGAACACCAAGGTGTTGAAATCAATCCAAACTCTATTTTTGATATCCAAATCAAACGTCTTCACGAATACAAACGCCAACAAATGAACGCTCTTTATGTCATTCACAAATATTTGGACATCAAGGCTGGGAATATTCCTGCACGTCCAATTACAGTCTTCTTTGGTGGTAAAGCTGCTCCAGCATACACAATTGCTCAAGATATTATCCATTTGATTCTTTGCTTGTCAGAGGTGATAGCTAACGACCCAGAAGTTTCTCCATATTTGCAAGTCGTCATGGTTGAAAATTACAATGTTACTGCAGCTAGCTTCTTAATTGCAGCTGGTGATATTTCTGAGCAGATCTCTCTTGCTTCTAAAGAAGCTTCAGGTACTGGTAACATGAAATTCATGTTGAATGGTGCATTGACACTTGGTACTATGGATGGCGCTAATGTAGAGATTGCTGAATTGGTAGGCCAAGACAATATCTACATCTTTGGTGAAGATTCTGAAACGGTTATTGATCTGTATGCGAAAGAAGCGTACAAATCATCAGATTTCTATGCTCGTAAAGCAATCAAACCGTTGGTTGATTTCATTGTTAGTGATACAGTTCTCGCAGTTGGTAAGAAAGAACGCTTAGAACGTCTCTATAATGAATTGATTCATAAAGATTGGTTCATGACGCTTCTTGACTTAGAAGATTATATCAAAACGAAAGAACGTATGTTTAAGGATTATGAAGACCGTGATGTTTGGCTTGAAAAAGTTCTGATTAACATTGCGAAAGCAGGCTTCTTCTCAGCAGACCGTACCATTGCCCAATATAACAATGAAATTTGGCATTTGAACGCTTAGTTTAAAATCTGGGATTTTCCCAGATTTTTTATTTATGTGGCTTTCATTTCTTCTTATTCTGATAAGTGTAAGGCAAATAAGGGAATAAGACGAAACCACAAAGCAACGCTTTGAGCGATCACTTACTAGCTTGCTCGTATATCAACAAGAGTAGTTTGATATTGTCCCAGACTCCATGATTTTTGATAGTATAAGCAGAATGACATTTTTTGTAACTTTGTTTATTTTTGTTGCCTTTTTTTACTGCTTACGTTATAATAAATAAAACTGAAAACTCTTTTAAGCAGGAGGCTTATTGTGAAAAAACGACCAATTTATTTATATGTATTGCTGACGTTATCAGCCATTTTATCATCGTTTACATTCATAGGAACTTTTTTTGGCAGTGAAAAAATAACGAATACAAGTTCCTACAAAGGTTTATCTGAAACAGTTGTAAAACAAATAGTGAAAGTGACTGAAAAGAGTCTTGTCTTTCTTCATAATGGTCCCCATAAATTATTAACTATCCTTTCTATTCTGTTGTTGATAGCTGCTGTTGTTTTCATTGTTAAGAAAAACATTTTATACGCTAATTTTGCCTATATTGCCTATGTATTATTAGGAATTATTGGAACAATTTACAATTACGTAGGTGGGATGCCGCTAAACTATCTTTATCAAGATCAAACGATGCGTGCTACAGCAATTTCATCGACAAGAATTCTGACTATTATCTATTTTGCTTTTAATATTCTTTTCCTTGTTATTGTCTTTTTCAAGATGAAACGGCAGCAACAAGACTTAGCAAAAAAAGAATTGCAATAGTTGACAAAACATATCTATCAGCTTAAAATTTTAAGAGAATGATAGATATGTTTTAATTTTAGAAAGAGAGAAACTATGAAAATTTCCTTAGTTTATATTAGTTTGAGTGGAAATACAGCGAGTTTTATCAAACGCTTATCTGCATTTTTGCAAGAGAGACATGAAAGCGTTGAGATTGAGCAAGTGGATATAAAAGATATGGTGAAAGCAGGACGACCATTTTACGCCATGTCTCAGCCTTTTATAGCTTTTTTGCCAACTTACTTAGAAGGTGGAAATGGTCTGGACAATGGCGATATCGAAATTCTTACCAATGATTTAGGTGATTTTATTGCTTTTGAAGAAAATTATAAGCGTTGTTTTGGCATTGTTGGCAGTGGTAATCGTAATTTTAACCACCAATATTGTTTAACAGCTAAACAATATTCAGAACGATTTGGCTTTCCAGTCTTAGATACATTTGAGCTTCGTGGCTTGAATGAAGATATTAAACGAATTGGTCTAAAAATCGAAGAATTATACGGGCTATAAGACAAAAACCTATCGATATATCGATAGGTTTTTATGATACCATTAAAATAATTACATTTTTTCTGGAGCGTCAACACCGAGAAGACGAAGAGCTTCTTTTAGAACAACAGCTGTTGCATAGCTGAGAGCTAAGCGGCTGTCACGTTCAGGACTTTCGTCCAAAATACGCGTATGAGCGTAGAACTTGTTGAATGCTTGTGCAAGGCTGATAGCATATTTTGCAATGAGTGATGGATCATAATTGTCAGCTGCACGTTTAACAACACGGGCGAAATCTTGCAGCAGTTTAATGATTTCCCAGCTTTCAGCATCTTTAAGGCTATATGTTGCTTCAACACTTGGCTTAAAATCAGCTTTGCGAAGGATGGATTGGATACGCGCATAAGCGTATTGGATATATGGACCTGTTTCTCCTTCAAAGGACACCATTGCTTCCAAATCAAAGTCGTAACCGTTGCGGCGGTCTGTTTTTAAATCGTAGAATTTGACAGCTCCCACACCGACAGCACGAGCAACAGTATCTTTGTTTTCAAGATCAGGATTTTTAGCTTCAATTTGGTTCTTCGCACGACTGATAGCTTCTTGAAGGGTTGGTTCAAGCAGAATGATATTACCTTTACGTGTAGACAATTTTTGACGGTTCTTTGTCACCAAACCAAAGTCTACATGAATCATATCGTCGCTCCAGCCGAATCCCATTTTCTTTAAAACAGCTTTCAATTGTCTAAAGTGGTTCGCTTGTTCTTGACCCACAGCATAAACATTTTTGACGAAGTTATAAGTACGGGCGCGGTACATAGCTGTAGCAATATCACGAGTAATGTAGAGAGTCGCACCATCAGATTTTTTAATCATAGCTGGCGGAAGGTTGACATCATCAAGATTGACGATGCTTGCTCCTTTAGATTCTTCTAGCAATCCTTTTTCTTCAAGGAGCTTAATTCCTTCGTCCATCTTGTCATTATAGAAGGCTTCGCCGGCTAGGCTGTCAAATTCAACACCAAGCAATTTATAGATGCGGTTAAATTCTTTCAGACTTTCATCACGGAACCATTGCCATAATTCTATAGCTTCAGGGTCACCGTCTTCTAATTTTTTGAACCAAAGACGTCCTTCGTCATCAAGTTCAGGATCGGTTTCAATTTCCGCATTGATTCGGACATAGAGTTTTAATAACTCGTCAATTGGACTGGCTTCAACAGCTTCTTTGCTACCCCATTTTTTATAAGCAACCATCAGAAGCCCAAATTGTTTACCCCAGTCACCCAAGTGGTTGATTTTAATGGTGTTGTAGCCTAGTTTACGGAAAATATTAGAGAGAGCATCTCCGATAACGGTGGAGCGCAAATGACCAACTGAAAAGGGTTTTGCAATGTTAGGACTGGAGAGGTCAATTGTGATGTTTTCTCCATGCCCCTCATCTTGTTGCCCGTAGTTATTTCCTTCTTTTACAATTTCTTTAATAACTTGAGCTGAAATTCTTGATTTATCAAGAAAGAAGTTTACATAAGGACCTGTTGCTACCACTTTTTCAAAGTTTGTCGTATCAATCTTTTCTGCAATATCTGTAGCAATGATTTGAGGAGCTTTACGTTCTACTTTTGCTAAAGAGAAGGCAGGAAAGGCAATATCGCCTAACTCTGAGCTTTTTGGTTGTTCTAGTAAATTAAAAATAGCATCTTGGTCTAAGCTGTCAATGACCTTAGCCAATTCGCTTGCAATCAATTGTTTATTATTCATGGTTTCTCCTTTGGTCTTTTACTAGTATTTTAACATATTTTTTGACGAATCTTCAATTTTTTTGATATAATTTAGAGTATAAATATACATTGTTGAGGATAAAATGAAAAAAACTGAGCGTCATAAACTGATCAAGAAAATAATTAAGGAAGAGAAACTAAGCACACAGAAAGATATTCAGGATCGTTTGAAAGTACAAGGAGTTATTGTCACACAAACAACACTCTCTCGAGATTTACGAGAAATTGGCTTGACGAAAGCCAAGAAAAACCATGAAGTTTATTATGTTTTAGCGGATGAAACAAACAAGATTGATCTGGTTGAATTCTTATCTTATCATTTGCAGGGAGTTTCTCGGGCTGAATTTTCCTTGGTTCTTCATACACGCTTAGGAGACGCTTCTATTTTAGCTAACTTCGTGGATGCTAATAAAGGAGAGTTAATTTTAGGAACGGTAGCAGGAGCCAACACGCTCTTAGTGATCTGTCGTGATACAGCAGCTGCGAAACAAATGGAAGAGCAGCTCCTTGAGAAAATGGATTAAGAGGAGAAGATGATGAAGCTGAGATAGAAGCGCTCAGCTTCCTTTATTTATATAGTTCTAATGACAAGATGTAGTGTGAGTGGGATGACGAAATTAAGTGTCTCCGAAATATTTAATTTCTGTCCGACTCTCATTGTTATTTAATAAACGGAAAGGCTGAGAATGACAAAAGAAAAACTATCTCCGGGAATGCAACAGTATTTAGATATAAAAAAAGATTATCCGGATGCTTTTTTGCTATTTCGTATGGGAGATTTTTATGAATTATTCTATGAAGATGCGATCAATGCAGCACAGATTTTAGAAATTGCTCTGACTAGCCGTAATAAAAATTCGGAAAATCCAATCCCGATGGCAGGAGTTCCCTACCATTCGGTGCAACAGTATATTGATGTTTTAATTGAATCGGGCTATAAAGTAGCGATTGCAGAGCAGGTGGAAGATCCTAAAAAAGCAGTTGGTGTAGTCAAACGTGAGGTGGTACAAGTCATCACACCGGGGACAGTCGTTGATTCTTCAAAACCAGATAGTCAAAATAATTTCTTGGTAGCTTTAGATAAACTAGAAAATTTATATGGGCTGGCTTACATGGACTTGGTTACAGGTGAATTTCAGGTCACAAGTCTCAGTGACTTTAACATAGTCTGTGGAGAAATTCGGAACCTGCGAGCGCGTGAAGTGGTCTTAGGATATGAATTACCTGAATCAGAGCACCAAGTGTTGGCAAATCAAATGAATTTGTTATTATCACAGGTGGGAACTGCTTTTGAAGATGTTCAGCTATTAGGGGATGAATTGTCTCGCTTAGAACATCAAGTAGCTGGGAAACTGTTAGAATATGTTCATCAGACGCAGCTGCGGGAGCTTAGTCACTTAAAGCGAGTTCATCATTATGAAATCAAGGATTTCTTACAGATGGATTATGCAACTATGACAAGTCTGGATTTAACAGAGAATGCACGTACAGGAAAGAAGCACGGTAGTCTGTATTGGCTGATGGATGAGACCAAGACAGCTATGGGAACGCGACTTTTAAGAAGATGGATTCAGCAGCCCTTGATTGACAAAGAGCGAATCCTTAAGCGGCAGGATGTCGTGCAGGTATTTCTAGATTATTTTTTTGAGCGCAGTGATTTAGCAGATAGTCTCAAAGGTGTGTATGACATTGAGCGTTTAGCCAGTCGTGTTTCGTTTGGAAAGACCAATCCGAAAGATTTATTGCAGTTGGCGGCAACATTGAGCAATGTCCCTCAGATTAAGGGAATTTTACAAGGAATTGATCATCCTATTTTGGGACAGTTGATTGAAAACTTGGATGACATTCCAGAATTGGCAAACTTGATTCAGTCGGCAATTTCTCCCGATGCTCCAAATGTTATTACTGAAGGGAATATCATTCAAACTGGTTTTGATGAAACCTTAGATAAGTATCGAGTGGTTCTGCGAGATGGTACGAGCTGGATTGCTAATATCGAAGCGAAAGAAAGGGCGGCTAGTGGGATTAATAATCTAAAAATTGATTACAATAAAAAAGATGGTTATTATTTCCATGTCACTAATTCACAGTTGGAGCACGTACCTAGCCACTTTTTCCGAAAAGCAACGTTGAAAAATTCAGAACGATTTGGTACAGAGGAATTGGCTCGTATTGAAGGCGAAATGTTGGAAGCGCGTGAAAAATCTGCTAATTTAGAATATGAGATTTTTATGCGTATTCGTGAAGAAGCTGGCAAATATATCAAGCGTCTGCAATCCTTGGCACAAACTCTGGCAACGATTGATGTATTACAAAGTTTTGCAGCAGTTGCTGAAAAGCAACACTTTGTACGCCCAGAATTTATTGAACGTCCTTCCATTGAAATTGATAAGGGACGGCATGCAGTTGTAGAAAAGGTCATGGGTGCACAAACCTATATTCCTAACAGCATTTCAATGGATGAAAATGTCAACGTTCAGCTAATTACAGGTCCAAATATGAGTGGGAAGTCAACCTATATGCGTCAATTAGCGATTATTGTTATTATGGCTCAAATGGGTTCCTATGTTTCAGCTGAGAGTGCTCAATTACCAATTTTTGATGCCATCTTCACTCGAATTGGTGCGGCAGATGACTTGGTATCTGGACAATCAACCTTTATGGTAGAAATGATGGAAGCAAATCATGCTATTTCTCAAGCAACAGAGCACTCTCTTATTCTTTTTGATGAGTTGGGAAGAGGGACAGCGACGTATGATGGGATGGCTCTAGCTCAGGCGATTATTGAATATATCCACAATCGAACAGGGGCAAAGACCCTTTTTGCCACACACTATCATGAGTTGACAGACTTGTCAACTAGCTTGACACAGTTAGAAAATGTTCATGTAGCAACTTTAGAAAAAGATGGGCAAGTGACCTTCCTTCATAAGATTGAAGCTGGTCCTGCGGATAAATCTTATGGGATTCATGTGGCAAAAATTGCAGGTTTACCAAATGATTTGCTGATGAGAGCAGACCAGATCTTAACACGATTAGAAGAACAAGCAAATGAGAAACCGTCTCTCAATCCTTCTAATAAAGGAGCTAATGATAGTAAGGAAAATCAAGTATCTGAGCAGATATCTTTATTCACAGAAACAACTGAACCCCCTGTTTTAGAAAAGTTACGTCAGTTGGACATCTACAACATGACCCCAATGGAAGTGATGCTGGCTGTATCAGAGATGAAAAAACATCTCTGATAGATACAACTATGCAAATGCCTAAAATAAATTCCTGTTTTTCTGTTCAGTTACTATTAAAGTAGGTAGGGTTTTGTATTGATATATAGTAGAATAAACTAAAATAACCACCAAGAATTCACTTGGTGGTTATTTCTTTACTATTGATTCTGTTTCTTCAATCCATTGTTGATTTGTTCAATTTTCTTTTTGGTTAGATAAAACAAGATTGCCCACAGGATGAGATAAACAATAGTAAATTCCAAAATCAACTGTAAGATAAAAATGGGTTTGCTTGGAAACCAGCCGGCTAGAAGAGCTAGAGGAATAAATCCTAAAATCATAAGCCCATAATGGCAGATAGTTGCTTTGAGGATGCTCCAATCTTTTTTGAAAAGCTCTTTTCCTAGGCTAAAGAGCAAGCCAATAAAGCTCCAGATCACTGCGCAATAGAGCACAACTAAAGCTTCATGAATATGGTGCTGTTCCATCCAAAGACCAACTGCTGAATAAGGATTAAGTGGATGATAGACAGGAGCAAAAAAGTAAGAATAGATGGTGGATAGGAGTAGCCCGATTACAGTACCTCCTAGAGCATCTCTGAATAATGTTTTTTTCATATCCGTAATTTCTCCTTTATGACTTTGAGATAACGGCGAGATGAATAAGTTATCTGACCGTTTTTCATTGCAATCTGAATCAGACCACTACCAGTCAATTTCAGATGATCGATATGTTTGATGTTAATGATTTCAGATTGGGAAATCTGTAGAAAATCAGTGGGAAACAATTCCAAAACTTGATAAAGTGGAAGCCCTAAGAGATAAGTGTCTGTCGCTGTTTCAACCCAAACTTGGCGGTTTTCAGTGTAAACTCTCTGAATTTCAGCAGTATCTAATAGGTAAATCTTCTCCTCTTTTTTGGCTCGAATGGTTTTAGTGCTACCGAGATGTTGAGTGAAAACCAGCAACTGTTGAATAGCATCCGATAAAGCTGGTGCTTCAATGACAACCTTTTCTTCTGAAAATTTTTCATCAATATGCAATTGAACTTTCATAAACATCCCTTCTTTCTAGATTGTATCTTGCCTGCTGCTGACTTTCGTTGCAAGGAGGATTCGTTTTTCCTAAGTCTATTAAACATTATTTTAGCTAGGAAAACAAGAGCTTTTGCCTAAGTGGTTGCTTTGCCTGTCTATTTGGTTGTTTTGCGAAGGAGTAATTACAATTCTTTTCGTACTAGAGTTCTGATTGAAAAACGGCTTTATGTTATAATAGTAGCTAGAATAATTACGGAGAAAACTATGTCAAAAATTATAGAATTACCAGAAAATCTTGCTAATCAGATTGCGGCTGGTGAGGTCATCGAGCGACCTAGCAGCGTGGTCAAGGAGTTGATAGAGAATTCCATTGATGCTGGTGCCACTCAAATTATAGTTGAGATTGAAGAAGCAGGGCTCAAGAGTATTCAAGTCATTGATAATGGTGAAGGAATTGAGCATGAGGAGGTTTCCTTGGCTTTGCGGCGGCACGCAACGAGTAAAATTAAGAAGCAAGCCGATCTTTTTCGGATTCGGACTTTAGGCTTTCGTGGTGAAGCGCTTCCGTCTATTGCTTCTGTTTCACGCTTGACAATTGAAACTGCGACAAATGGTGGAACACATGGGACGCGTTTAATTGCTCAGGGGGGAGAAATTGAAACTGTGGAACCAAGTAGTTGCCCTAAGGGTACCAAAATCAAAGTGGAAGACCTTTTTTTCAACACGCCTGCTCGCTTGAAATATATGAAAAGTCAGCAAGCAGAACTATCTCACATTGTAGATATGATTAACCGTTTGAGCTTAGCTCATCCAGAGGTCGCTTTTATCTTGCTCAATGATGGTAAAGAGTTGACTCGGACAGCAGGAACAGGAAATTTGCGTCAAGCAATTGCTGGTATCTATGGATTAACAACAGCAAAAAAAATGATTGAAATTTCAGCTTCTAATCTGGATTTTGAAGTATCAGGCTATATTAGCCTACCAGAGTTGACACGTGCCAATCGTAACTACATCACCATTCTCATCAATGGTCGTTACATCAAGAATTTCCTGCTCAATCGAGCTATTCTTGATGGTTACGGTAGTAAGCTCATGGTTGGGCGATTCCCGATTGCTGTGATTGCTATCCAGATTGATCCTTACCTTGCGGATGTTAATGTTCATCCGACCAAGCAAGAAGTGCGGATTTCCAAGGAGCGAGAACTGATGGTCTTGATTTCGCAAGCTATTGCTGCGAGTTTAAAAGAACAGGATTTGATTCCGGATGCTTTGGAGAATTTAGCAAAATCAACCATTAACAGAGCAAATAAGTCGGAGCAGACGAGCCTTCCGCTCAAAGAAAACCGACTCTATTATGACAAAGAGAGAAATGACTTTTTTGTTAGACCTCAAGTATCAGAAAGCAATCTTCCTTTTGAGGAAAATGCTACATTTGATCAGCAGCATACTGATACAGATATGCTTGCTTCCAGAGCAGTTTCTGTCAAATTTGCAGCAAGGCAAACTCCTTCTTACGATCAGCTAGATCATCCAGAACTGGATCAATCAAGCTTAGAAAGAGCTTTAGATAAGTTAGATGGAGAAGAAACTTCAACTTTTCCAGAACTGGAATATTTCGGGCAAATGCATGGCACGTACCTCTTCGCACAAGGAAATGGTGGTCTCTATATTATCGACCAGCATGCAGCGCAGGAGCGAGTCAAGTATGAGTATTATCGGGAAAAAATCGGTGATGTGGATGACAGTCAGCAGCAACTTTTGGTTCCCTATATCTTTGAATTTCCAGCGGACGATATGCTGCGGCTCAAGCAGCGGATGAATCTGCTGGAAGAAGTCGGAGTTTTCTTGGACGAATACGGCAGCAATCAGTTTATTCTGAGGGAATACCCTATCTGGATGAAGGAAGAGGAAATCGAGTCGGGTATCTATGAGATGTGTGATATGCTGCTCCTTACCAAGGAAGTTTCTATCAAGAAATACCGAGCTGAACTAGCGATTATGATGAGTTGCAAACGCTCTATTAAGGCCAATCATAGCTTAGATAATGATTCGGCACGTGATTTGATCTTCCAGTTATCGCAATGTGACAATCCCTACAATTGCCCTCACGGTCGTCCAGTTTTGGTAAACTTTACCAAATCTGATATGGAAAAAATGTTCCGTCGCATTCAGGAAAACCACACCAGCTTGCGAGAATTGGGCAAGTATTGAAACTATTTATAGAAACTCTAAAACAGCTTCAGCTAACAATGACTGAAGCTGTTTTTAAAATCATCTGCAAGACTTTCAGCTAGTAGATCTACTGAATGGCTTTTGTCCTTATGAAAAGTCCTATAGCTAAAAAGACAAGAGAAGAGACTTTCTGCCGAGCTTGACAAAAGGATTGACAGACTGTCTCTCTTGATAGATATTATGAATACCTCAATACTAGGCTATACAAATTTATAGTTAAGAGAAGAGCAAGATAGATATCCATGGATAAATAGCTAACTACCCAAGAATTTTGTAAAGTGATTTTCAAAAGGATAGAATAATTTCTTTTATTTTCTAACTCCAAAATATGATATACTAAAAGGGTTGAAAAGGAGACATGATGTACGAATATTTCAAAGGAATTTTAAGTAAAATTACAGCCAAGTATATTGTGGTGGAAGTAGGACAAATTGGCTATATTCTTCATGTGGCTAACCCTTATGCCTATTCAGGTCAGATCAATCAAGAAATTCAGGTTTTTGTTCATCAAGTAATCAGAGAAGATGCGCAGCTCCTCTACGGTTTTGGCACAGAAGATGAAAAACAGCTTTTTCTCAATTTGATTTCGGTTTCTGGTATTGGCCCCGTTTCTGCTCTTGCGATAATCGCAGCCGATGATAATGCTGGATTGGTGCAAGCCATTGAGCAGAAAAACATCACCTATCTGACCAAGTTTCCCAAGATAGGCAAAAAGACAGCCCAGCAGATGGTGTTGGACTTGGAAGGTAAAGTGGTAGCAACAGGTGCGCCAGCGGAAAGCAAGGTTTCCGTCCAGACTGCAGATAACCAGGAGTTGGAAGAAGCCATGGAAGCCATGCTGGCTCTGGGCTACAGGGCTGCTGAACTCAAGAAAATCAAGAAATTCTTTGAAGGCACGACAGATACAGCTGAAAACTACATCAAGTCAGCTCTCAAGATGTTGGTGAAATAGGAGGTAGAAGCATGACCAAACGCTGTGGCTGGGTAAAAATGAACAACCCCTTGTATGTAGCCTACCACGATGAAGAGTGGGGTCGACCCCTTCATGATGATTGGAAGTTATTTGAACTGCTTTGCATGGAGACCTATCAGGCGGGACTTTCGTGGGAGGCCATTTTGAATAAGCGTCAGGCTTTTCGGGAGGCCTTTCATTTCTATGACGCGCAGAAAATTGCTCAGATGACAGATGCAGACTTGGATGGTCTTTTGGACAATCCGGATATTATCCGTAATAAGATGAAGCTCTATGCAACCAGAGCCAATGCCCAAGCTTTTTTGGCTATTCAAGAACAATACGGTAGTTTTGATCATTATCTCTGGTCTTTTGTTGGATTTACACCGATTGACAATTCTGTCAAGGATTACAGACTTGCTCCGTCTAAAACTTCCCTGTCCGAAAAAATAGCTAAAGATATGAAGCAACGAGGCTTCAAGTTTGTCGGTCCTGTTTGTGTCTATTCTTTCATGCAGGCAGCAGGATTGGTCAATGATCATGAAACAAGTTGTGAATGGAATCCTAAAAAATAAGGCATAAAAGCATTTACCAATATTGCTAAATTTGTACTATATCCTCACTAAACATACAATAAAATGGAATCAAAAGATGACAGTCGAATAACGTAAAAGACAGTTTAGAGAAAAAACTGTCTCTTTAATATGCCGAACGCTACAAAACCATGATTAAGGTTCCAATGGTAATCAAGATGGTGCCAATTAAGGATTTCATAGTAAAATCTTCGTGGAGAAAGATAAAAGCAAGGATGAGCGTGAGAACAACACTAAGCTTATCAATAGGAGCGACCTTGGAGGCTTCTCCTTCTTGCAATGCTCGGTAGTAACAAAGCCAAGAAGCGCCTGTTGCTAGGCCTGATAAAATCAGAAAAATCCAGTTTTTCTTACTGATGTTAGCTAAACCAATTTGTCCTTTAGTTAAAAAAACTATACCCCAAGCCATCAAAACGACGACTACTGTCCGAATAGCTGTTGCTAGATTAGAATTAACCCCAGCAATCCCAATTTTAGCTAAGATAGATGTCAGTGCTGCAAACAAAGCAGAAAAAAATGCAAAAATTGCCCACATAATGGAAGCCCCTTAAAGTTTTATTCTTTTATTTTATCACATTTGATTCTATCTAACACAAGTAAACCAAGGAAACTCAGGCAGCAAGAACTGTCTGGTTTTTCTTTGTATAAATTAAAATATGGAAAGAATTTGAACCTAGTTGATAAAAAACCACAAGCTAAGACCTGTGGAAATGGTTGATTTCGTGTTTCATATCTTGTAATAAATCCAGTTCATCTGTGATTTCTAATAAGACCAATCCTTTTTTGATTAATTTATTATTATTTTGACAAATTCCTAATCGAATATTACATAAAGCTAAAGCATCATACCTCTTTAACTTTTGTGCAGTCTTTAAAGCTAGTGTGACAATTTTTTCACATTGGTGAAATTCATTATGGTGCAAATAGATTCCTGCTAAATTTGAGAGAAGAGTTAAGCGATCGTTTTGAAAATTTTTATAGTCTTTATATTTCTCTAAATTTTCCAAAATTTTATCAGTAATCAAATGTAGGGTATCCATCGAAAAATGATGTAAAATAGATACTAGAATCCTAAAATCATTTTTATACCAAGTATCTTCTTTTTCTAAATAATTCCAAAACTGCTTGGTGATAGAGATTGTTTCATCTGTTAATGTTTTAACTCCGTTTTTTCTAATAGAAATGAAAAGTTTTAACAAATCATGAATATGCTTAATTGGTAAATCGTATTCCTTACGAAGATATCTTTCACAGAGTTCTTGTAGCTCTTCTAAATCTTGTGTGCCACTAATAGAGCTTATATTTAAAGCTTTGTTAAATATGATACTTCTGGGGCTAGGGTTATAGACGTGACAGATATACTCAAACTCTTCAAAACTCATATTGATTTGACGTAGCAAAAATTCCATATTTTCGTATTTGGGAGTAGCCTTCCCGCTTTCAAATTTAGCCAGAGTTGTTCGGGATAGAACCTCTCCGCATACATCTGCTTGCGATAAACCTTTTGATTTGCGAATTTCTTTATAAACAGCTCCGAAATCATACCTCATAACAAACCTACAAACCTCTCAGAATAATATAGTGCGAAAAAAGTTAGCGTTTTCAAAAAAGTGATTTCAAATATTATAACATAGAAGTGAAAATTTATAAAGAAACGGAGGGAGAATATGAGAACAGCTTGTTTACAATTGATGATACTTTTGTTACTGTATCCAAGTATCTGGCCATTTTAATAAGTAAGGTGTGAATTATGTTTACATTTCATTCAAATTAGGAAATAACACGTTATGATATTTTCATCAAATGGAAGTCTATACTAGTTAAGACAATATTTGATATATCATACATATAAAGGAGGAAACCATATCAAATAGTTCAAATAAATTTACGAAATTAGCACTTATTGGTGCTCTTGCCCTTACTCTTAGTCCTTTGGCTGGAGGTGGGGTCTCGGCAGATACCCAGCATCCTCATCCTACTTATAAGGATACTTGGAATTATGGTGTAACATCAAATGGATGGGCCTACTCGCATTATTATTTAGAAGCACCAATCCGTCTTGGAAGCGGCTCATCTGTGACCGATATATGGGGAAATGTAAAAGACTATGCCAAATCAAATTATGGCTGGGCAAATTCAGGAGCTACAAAACATTGGTCATGGATTCAAGCAAAGTCATTTTATTCTTGGTATGAATTCTAATAGTCATACGATTTAATAAACTTATCGTGGAGGGAAATGCCTGCATAGTAGAATTTCAGTTTTTCCCTCCTTGTTTTTTGTTGTAAAGGAGTCTTGTATGAAGTGGCGGCTAACCGTTCTTTCTTTATTTGTCTTACTAATATCATTTTTATCTTTAGGTGCTGTTAAAGAATTTGGGAACGACATTCCTTATCCTGCGCAGGCAGCTTTTTCATTGACGGGCTCTAGTGAGGTTGATAAAAACCAAATTTTTGATAAAATACAGGAAATTGCAGATAAAAAGCAATTAACTATTTATCGTCCTTTTTTAGATAAAAGTGGTCAGCAAGCTACATTTGTTTTTGGCAAGATACAGCGCAAAAATCAATCTTATATCACGGATCGAGGAGTCTTGGCAGCAAGTACCGCGACTGGTATGTATTATTCTAGTAAGGCGCTACCGACAGAATTAAAAACAGAATTGCAGCGATTTGGCTTGACTTACACAGGAGCAGACCTTCCGTGGTACTTAGTGCCAATCAACTTTCTATTTATGAATTTACGCTCTCTGGCAGTTTGGACTTTATTTTTTGTTTTTGCTGTGCTTCTTTTTGCAGTCAAAATGCTTTATGTTAAAAAAGCTATGATTCAGCGCAGTCTGGGGCTTTTTGATAGAGAATTTCGGCGTTCACTTTGGTTGGATTCTACTATTTTGATTAGCACAGGAATCCTTGTGTGGCTACTTTTTGTTTTATGGCAAGGTAGTATGGTAAATGTTTATGTTAAGACGTTTAGCCTATTACTATTTCTCAATCTCTTTATTTTGATGGTTATTAGCTTACTTGTCAATCTACTTTTTGCTTTAAATGTTCGCCTTATGGGAGCTGTAACTGTCTTGAAGAATAAAAAATCAAATCCGTTAGTACTTTATATCTGGCTTTTTGGAATTTTGCTATCTTGCTTTATCTTTGGCGTGACTGCATCGGAAAGTGTTAAAACCATTTCCAAATCTGCCCAAGAAATAGCTGTTTTGGGAAATTGGAAAATAGCTCAAGATTATGCTGCGATCACTTGGTTTGAAAATACCGCTACTCATACTGATGAAAATCATCAAATTGATTCAACATTTATAAAAGAAAATGCTGCGAAGCATAGACAATTGATTCAATCTTTTGGGACAGATGGCTGGCTTTATTCAGAGCAATCTAGCCTTAGCCCAGATCGAACTAAGCACGCTCCGGAAGAATTTAAGCAGGAGCTGGTAAGAAATGGTGTCGATAGTAAAATTGCAGAAACATTGTTCTATGTCAATACAGGATTGATGAATAAAAATAAAAAATTGTATCCTCAAAATAAGTATGGGCAAGCACCGAAAGAAAGCTTAGGTGTTATCTATATTCCAAAAAGTCAGATGGCTCACATAGACAATATTCGTAAGATAATTAACTATGAGCACTTCCGATATTCAGCTTTAAAAGCTGAGGATTTTCAAATCGTAGAAATTCCTGATGGACAGAAGACTTTTCTTTTTAACCATAAAGACGGTCCAGATGAATTATTGGCTAAACAAGAAGTAGTGAACAAGATTTTAGTGCAAATCAATTTTCACAATCTACCAGCAGATGCAGCTTTTGATAACTATTATACAGTTCTTGCAACAAAAGGAGCTTTTAAACAGAAATGGATAAAAGAAAAGATTAGCCAAGCTGGTTTGACTCATTTTTCTAGTATGACAAATATTTCAGAGCAACTATTATTAGCTCGTGAAAACATTGTTAGCCAACTGACAGGGACGATTACTGCTCTACTGATGTTAGTCTTGGCGCAGTTCTTTATTATTTATGAATATATTACCACTCGCATGAAACAAAAAGCGAAAAAGATTTCTTTACAAAGTTTGTTAGGAGCAAGTAGCTATCTAGAAATTTTTCAGTCTTTACTGCCATTGATAGCAGGCATTTTATTCGTCAGTGCATTGACAATTTTAGTGATGAAAGGTAGTTTCCTAGTAGTTGGTTTAGTAGGAGTTCTTTATGCGTTTGAGATAACTGCTATGTCTTACTTTGCTTTAATGAACGTCAGAAAAAATCGTGTTCAGATTATAAAAGGAGATTTTGAAATACTATGATTGAGATAGAAAATTTAGCGAAAAAATATGGACGAAAAACCGTCTACAGCCATGTCAATCTACATTTTGAAAGGAATCAATCCTATGCTTTAGTTGGGCTTTCGGGTTCTGGAAAGACAACATTGTTAAATGCAATTGCTCGTTTAGAAAAACCAGATCAAGGCAGAATTTTGCTCAATAAGCAAGATATTTGGAAAATGAAGGAAAAAGATTATTTTAAACATTATCTGGGCTATGTCTTTCAAAATTATGCTTTGGTGGAAGAAGAAACAGTTTTCGACAACCTGAAACTATTGGCGGGTAAATCAGAAATTCTGATAGCTTTAAAACAGGTTGGACTAAATGAGTCTGTCATGAAGTCCAAAATTTATGAGCTTTCCGGTGGTCAAGCCCAACGGGTTTCAATTGCGCGATTATTATTAAAAAAAGCGAAGGTGATTTTAGCAGATGAGCCGACAGGCGCTCTTGACCAGCAAACAGGAAAATCAATTATTGATTTGTTGCTTAGTTTGGTTGCATCAGACACTGTGGTTATTTTTGCGACGCATGATCCAAATGTTTTTGAACGAGTTGATCAGGTCGTTGATATCACACAGATTAGTGGCTCATTAGAACAGTCATATTAGATTGCTTGACAAACAAAAAGAGGCATAGCCTCTTTTTGTTTGTCAAGATACTATAGATGATATGCTGAGCAACTTGAAAATTGTTTTATTAACAAATTTTAATCTTTTTTATGATAAAATAAGACCAAATTGCGAATAGTAAGATAGGAGGTTCTATGAAAGCAGAAATTATTGCTGTAGGTACTGAAATTCTGACCGGGCAAATTATCAATACGAATGCTCAATTTTTATCGGAAAAGTTAGCGAGTCTAGGGATTGATGTCTATTTTCAGACTGCTGTCGGTGACAATGAAAATCGTCTTTTATCTATTTTGGAAATTGCAAAGAAACGGAGCGATCTTGTCATTCTTTGTGGTGGCTTGGGTCCAACAGAAGATGACTTGACCAAACAGGTGTTGGCAAAATTTTTAAATCGCAGGTTGGTCTTTGACCAAGTAGCTATGGAAAAATTAGATCGTTTCTTCGCGAGTCGACTGGACTATGTTCGAACACCAAATAATGAGCGGCAAGCTCAAATAGTGGAAGATTCGACTTCTCTACAAAACGAAACCGGACTTGCGGTGGGGGGCGTGATTGAAGTAAGTGGTGTAACTTATGTTGTTTTGCCTGGTCCACCTAGTGAATTAAAACCTATGGTGAACAATGAGCTGATTCCGATTTTAGCAACGGATCAAAAATTGTATTCAAGAGTTTTGCGCTTCTTTGGCATTGGTGAAAGTCAATTAGTAACTCTTTTAGGAGATTTAATTGATGCTCAGATCGATCCGACCATTGCTCCTTATGCTAAGACGGGAGAGGTGACATTGCGATTGTCCACAAAGGCTAGCAGTCAAAAAGAAGCAGATACTAAGTTTGCTTATTTGGAAAAGAAAATTTTAGCTGTACAGACTTTTGAGAAACAACGTTTAGTGGACCTTTTCTATGCTTATGGAGATGATAATTCTCTAGCGCAGACAACTTTTGAATTGTTGAGGAGAGCAGGCAAGACTGTTACAGCAGCCGAAAGTTTGACTGCTGGCCTTTTTCAAGCAACTTTGGCAAACTTTTCTGGAGCTTCCAAAGTCTTTAGTGGTGGCTTTGTTACTTACAGTATGGAGGAAAAGAGCCGCATGCTGGACATTCCTTTGGCAGACTTGGAAAAATATGGAGTTGTTTCTGCTTTTACAGCAAAGAAAATGGCTGAGCAGGCCAGAAAATTGACTGCCAGTGACTATGCAGTGAGTTTGACGGGTGTGGCAGGTCCAGACAGCTTAGAAGGATATCCGGCAGGGACAGTTTATATTGGCTTAGCAACTACAGAGAATGTACAATCTTTTAAGGTTAATATTGCCGGTCGTAGTCGGACTGATGTACGAAAAATAGCCGTTCTGCATGCTTTCAATCAGTTACGAAAAACTTTATTAAAAAACGAAAATATGCTATAATAATTAGATAGTCGAGAAAATTAATTTATCACTATACAGGAGAAATAAATGGCGAAAAAACAAAAAAAATTAGAAGAAATTTCAAAGAAATTTGGTGAGGAACGTCAAAAAGCGTTAGATAATGCACTTAAAAATATCGAAAAAGATTTTGGTAAAGGGGCGATTATGCGTTTGGGTGAGCGCGCTGAACAAAAAGTTCAAGTTATGAGCTCAGGTAGCTTGGCGTTAGATATTGCACTTGGTGCAGGAGGGTATCCAAAAGGTCGAATTATTGAAATCTATGGACCAGAATCATCTGGTAAGACGACAGTGGCCCTCCATGCTGTTGCTCAGGCTCAGAAAGAAGGTGGAATTGCGGCCTTTATTGATGCTGAGCACGCTCTGGATCCGGCGTATGCGCAAGCTCTTGGGGTTAATATTGATGAATTACTCCTTTCTCAACCCGATTCTGGTGAGCAAGGACTAGAAATTGCTGGGAAATTGATTGATTCTGGTGCAGTAGATTTGGTGGTCATCGACTCTGTGGCAGCTCTTGTACCGCGTGCTGAAATTGATGGTGATATCGGAGATAGCCATGTTGGTTTGCAAGCGCGTATGATGAGTCAAGCTATGCGTAAACTATCTGCTTCTATTAATAAAACGAAGACAATTGCGATTTTCATCAACCAACTACGCGAAAAAGTTGGTATTATGTTTGGAAATCCAGAAACAACACCGGGCGGTCGAGCTCTTAAATTTTATGCTTCTGTCCGTCTGGATGTCCGTGGCAATACTCAAATCAAGGGAACTGGTGATGAAAAGGACACTAATGTCGGTAAGGAAACCAAAATTAAGGTTGTGAAAAACAAGGTGGCTCCGCCATTTAAAGAAGCCTTTGTGGAAATCATGTATGGTGAAGGAATTTCCAAAACAGGTGAGCTCATCAAGATTGCAACAGACCTAGATATTATCAAAAAAGCGGGCGCGTGGTATTCTTACAATGATGAAAAGATTGGGCAAGGGTCTGAAAATGCTAAGAAATACTTAGCAGATCATCCAGAAATTTTTGATGAAATTGATCACAAGGTTCGAGTTCACTATGGTTTGATTGAGAATGATACCGAAGATGAAAAAAATGCAGAAGCAATTAAATCAGCAAACAAAGTAGAGGAAGTGACTCTAGACTTGGACGATGCGATTGAGATTGAGGAATAATTTTTTAAAAATAGGTCGTAAGACGGAGGGATTTTATGGTATAATATAGTATGATAATAGTACCGTGTGGCGAAAGGAGTACTTACATGATTACAATTTATACTGTCTCAAGTTGCACTAGTTGTAAAAAAGCAAAAACATGGCTCAATGCTCACCAGTTAACTTATAAAGAACAAAATCTTGGTAAAGAAGGGATTACAAAAGAAGAGTTGTTAGATATTCTAACAAAAACTGAAAATGGGGTTGCAAGTATTGTGTCTTCAAAAAATCGTTATGCAAAAGGTTTAGGCGTAGATATCGAAGAATTGAGTGTGAGTGAAGTGATTGATTTGATTATGGAAACGCCACGTATTTTGAAAAGTCCTATTCTAGTAGATGATAAACGTCTTCAAGTAGGATACAAAGAAGATGATATTCGTGCATTCCTACCTCGCTCGGTTCGTAATGTTGAAAATACAGAAGCGCGTTTACGCGCGGCCTTGTAAAGAGTGGGATTTCCACTCTTTTTTATTTCAATGTTTATTGATATTAAAAATATGATAAAATAAAGAATGAGGAGGAGTTAATCTATGAAAAGAAGCCTAATTTTATTAACCATTATTCTTACAGTCTTAGTAGGCTGTGGTCAAAAGAAAGAAACAAAATCAAAAGCAAGCAAACAATCTATTGATAGTACGTTGCCAGTTATTGCAAATGCTGAAAAAGAAACGGTTGTGACGAAAAAATTATCGTTTCCAAAAACAGCGGAGGGAGTTCAGCAAACGCAAACAATTACTTACAAAGGGAACCAATTTTTAGGTTTAACGATTGAACAAATTTTGCCGATGAAAGAAGAATTAAAAAAGGTGGTTGCTGATGTTGGAGTTGCTGAGGCGCAAAAATTATTGGAAAAATCTTTGGCTGAAGATGAAAAATTTACACAAGCAAAAAATTTGCAAGGCTTTTCAACCTCTTTGGAAATTATAAATGAGCAAGAATTGAAGCGAACTCATACGTTTGATTTTCAAGTTTTGGATGTTAATAAAGCCGCAAATACTGAGTATTTAAAGAATATGAAATTAAAAGAATTTTTAAAAATGAAACCAAAAGAATATGTTGAAGATCAGATTGCCAGTGGTGCAACGGAAGTCAATCAATAACTTGTTAAACACGAATTGATTTTTTAGACGGCTCTTTTTGACAACGCTTACAAAAGATGGTATACTATTCTTATAAAGCTCTAAAATACAAGGAGGATATTTTTATGAGAAAATCGGTTGTTTTGTTAGGAGCAAGTTTGTTGCTGCTCACAGCTTGTGGTCAAAAATCCGGTCAGAATCAGTCGGGGGATAGTAAGACTGGTTCGAGTGTTGTGAAAAAGGATTCTGTTGTGACCAAGTCTTTTCAACAAAAACAGACTGTCCAAGGGATTGAACAAACACTTACACAAACTATTTCTTATGAAGGAAAAACCTTTAAGAAGTTTGTGATAAATCTTGAACAAATACTTCCTGAAAATATGAAGAGTGCATTAGCGGGTCAAGATTTAGAAAGCACTAAGCCGCACTTGATTTCTGCTTTTGAAAAGGCTGCAGGATTGGATAAATTTAAGTCTTTGGGCGGTGTTGATGTTAAAACAGACATTACAAAAGACTATATTATTAAAGTTGCAATCAATATTGATATGAGCAAAATCAACCTTGATGAAGCATCAAAACTGGATACATATGGCTCTATGTTTTCAACTATCAAAAATTTAACACCCAAACAATATATTGAATCTGTCAAAGCAGCTGGTGCTAAAGAAGTTGCAAATCCATGATTTTATAGGTGTATATGAAACAAAAAAAGCTGAAATTTATTCAGCTTTTTTCAACCCCTTTCATTTGTGAAAAGTCTTGAAATGTGCTATAATATGGGTATTCTAGTGAAAGAAGGTGTAATTGTGGGATTTACAGATGAGACAGTACGTTTTAATCTTGATGATTCAAACAAAAAAGAGATTAGTGAAACATTGAAAGATGTCTATGTGTCGCTGAATGAAAAGGGCTATAACCCAATCAACCAAATCGTAGGATACGTGCTTAGTGGTGATCCTGCGTATGTACCTCGCTATAATAATGCACGAAATCAAATTCGTAAATATGAACGTGATGAGATTGTAGAAGAATTAGTTCGTTATTATTTGAAAGGACAAGGCATTGATCTCTAATGAGAATTATGGGGTTAGATGTTGGTTCAAAAACAGTTGGTGTTGCAATTAGTGACCCACTTGGTTTTACAGCTCAAGGGCTTGAAATTATTCCCATCAATGAAGAACAAGAAGAATTTGGTTTTGAGCGTTTGACTGAACTTGTCCAAGAATATAAGGTGGACAAGTTTGTTGTGGGTCTTCCTAAGAATATGAACAATACAAGCGGACCACGTGTAGAAGCAAGTCAGGCTTATGGGACTAAGATTGAGCAGCTATTTCATTTGCCAGTTGAATACCAAGATGAGCGCCTAACAACAGTAGCTGCGGAGAGAATGTTGATTGAGCAAGCGGATGTGAGCAGAAAGAAGCGAAAAAAAGTGATTGATAAGCTCGCAGCGCAGCTTATATTACAAAATTATTTAGATCGAAATTTTTAATAAATAAAGGAGAAAACATGGCACACGATCATAACCATGACCATGAACACGAAGAACGTGAACTAATTACTTTAGTGGATGAGCAAGGAAACGAAACTTTGTTTGAAATTCTCTTGACCATTGATGGAAAAGAAGAATTTGGGAAAAACTACGTTCTATTGATTCCAGCTAGTGCAGAAGAAGATGAAAATGGCGAGGTAGAAATTCAAGCCTACTCGTTTACTGAAAATGAAGACGGAACAGAGGGTGACCTCCAACCAATTCCAGAAGATTCAGATGCTGAATGGGATATGATTGAAGAAGTTTTCAATAGCTTTATGGAAGAATAAAAATTGCGTACACTAGCTTTTCGTATTACAAACAATGAAGAGATTGAAAGGCTGTGTGAATAGTTATTTTTATGGTATACGAATGAGTGGTTGGTTAATTCCCATGTGGAGCAAGAGTTCCAGCCATTCAAGTGAATTGTGGGGTGTGACATGAACCAAAGTCTGGTTCTGTTTCACTCCCTTTTTGCTGGGAGAAGAATATGAATGAAATTGAAACGTGGCTAGAGAGCCGCATTGGTTTAAATTTTCGCTCTGGTTTAGAGCGAATGAGGCAGGCTATAAGTCTTTTGGATCATCCGGAAGAAAATTATCCCATTATTCATGTGACAGGAACGAACGGAAAAGGCTCAAGCATTGCTTTTATGAGTCAATTATTTGCAGAGCATAAAAAGAAGGTGGGAACCTTTACGTCACCTCATATGGTGAGCATTTATGATCGGATTTGTGTCAATCATAAACCAATCTCTGACAAGGATTTTGTTAGAATTGGGCGCCGTATTCAAGCAATGGAAAGGCAACTTTTGCAGACACAAGATCCATTATCTTATTTTGAAATTTTAACACTCATAGCTTTATTGTATTTCGAAGAAGAGCAGGTAGATGTGGCTTTAATTGAGGTGGGAATTGGTGGACTTTTAGATGCAACAAATGTAGTGATAGGAGATGTTGCGGTTGTAACGTCTGTAGGATTGGATCATCAAGAAACATTAGGAGACTCCATAGTAGCAATTGCGAAGCAGAAAGCGGGGATTTTCAAGAAAAAGGAACGAGCTGTTATCGGGCCGCTGGCTGAAGAAGCCAGGAGGGTCTGCGAATTGCGCGCAGATGAGTTGGGAGTTGTTTTGTATGAATACGGTAGGGATTTTTCATTTTCAAAAGGACAATTTTCTAATCAAGATAAAATGATAGTTGGTTTACAGCTGGGTCTCAAAGGTACTTATCAGGAAGAAAATGCAGCTGTTGCTTTGCAAAGTTTTCTTTTATTCATGAAACAGCAAAATTGGCAACCACAAGTAAAATGGATACGCAAGGCTTTGCAAGAGACCCATTGGGCAGGGAGACTGGAATATTTTGAGAGAGGAATTTATTTGGACGGGGCTCACAATTTACCCGCTTTGTCACGTTTGGTGGAGTTTATTCGCCAGCAAGAACAAAAAGAAATTTTTCTTTTATTCGGTGCTTTGAAACGTAAAAATTATCAGGGAATGCTGTCTTATCTAAAACAAGAATTGCCAGATGTGCGGTTGACGATAACGACATTTGAGGATGACGGTGCAATAGATAAGTGGAATCTGACAACTGAAACCTATGTTTCCTCTTATCGGGAGTTTATTGAACAATTCATTAAAAAATCTACTGATAGTCAGCTTCTTTTTGTGACAGGTTCTCTTTATTTCATTGCAGAAGTTCGTGCTTTTCTTTTGGAGAAAGAATTGACTGCTTGAAACGAGAAATAGTAGAATAGAAATGTAATCAAAAAAGGAGGGAATCAAATGGTACAATTAAAGAAACTTGGCTATGCCACATTTTTTCTAATAGGGCTTATCATTTTGACATCGTGTGCCAAGTCTAATCAAACTTCATCATCATCTCAATCTATCTCAAGCAGTCAATCAACTACAGTCTCAAGTGAGAGCAGCACTTCGTCAACTATTGCAGAAAATTCGGTAGAAAAATTAGACGGTACTTATAAAGGTATGGACGAAGAAGATGAGATCACTTTGGTTATCAAGGGAAACAGTGGCACGTGGACAGAAGAAGAGCCAAATGGTAAGAAAGAAGTAAAACAAGTGAGCATTGATCCAACAAATCAGCGAATGACGATTGGTGACGACATTGAGCGTTATATGATTAATGGCAATCAGTTGACAATTGAGGATATTGAGCAAGAAAACGGCGAAAATGATACGGTTGTTTTAACGAAGCAATAACTTATTTGATATTGGAGCAATGACTCTTAATAGAAAAACTAAATAGTAGCTTGCAAATGTAGGAGGTTGAGTTCAGATATTTCATCAGTTTTTATAACCACTGCTTTAAATTGTGTTTGTTTTACCCACCGCTCCAAATGGTTTATAAATTGTTCGCTTCGTGGATTTTATCTGCGCTCGCTAGTGATTCTCTATACTGGAGTTATGTGAGAATGAAAAAAGTTTAGTATTTCAGAAAAAATTTAGAAATAGGAAGATGAGGGAAGAGAATTTGACTAACTTTTTGAAGTGTAATAGGTGATAAAAACGAACAGCGAGAGAGAATTTTTTCAACTTACGGTAAATCGAAATACAGTACCAGTAGGAAAGGTGGATTTTGAAGGGGGAAGACAAGTTAAAAAGACAGATCTTACAAAATCAGGTAGCTATAAAACAGATAAGATTATCAGTTATCACATTTCTATTAATCAGTCTGGTAAAGAGATTTCTGATGCCAAAGTAACAGACATTCTGAGTACTCCTAAAATTTCTTATATTAAGAACAGTTTCAAAATTGAAAAAGGTAAGTGGGTGATTGTAAATAATCGTTGGGTATTGAAGAATAAAATAAATGTCACGGAACAATTTACAATCAATTTCATATCTGACTCACAATTTTCGGTTGATTTAGGTCATATCAAAGCAGGAGAAGGTTATCGTATTAACTATAAAGCTAAAGCAAACTATAATTTACAGAATGGAGAAATTGTTGAAAATATTGCTTCACTTTGGTCAAGTAAAATAAAAATCATAAATTCCATAGTGAAGACTACTTACAGAGAAGCAGGCGGAAATGCAGAAGATTATGTTTACTCAATCACGCTGCATAAAAAGGATGAAGTTTCTGGCATGCCTTTAACGGGAGCTATCTTTAGGGTTATACGAGATCGCAACGGTACTACAGTTGGGGAATTTATCACAGATAGTGCAGGGGAAGTAACAAGTCTGAATCTATTAAAAGATACTTATAAAATTAAAGAAATAAAAGCTCCGGCTGGATATTAGCCATTTAAACGAAAGTTTAAGATTACTCCGGATAAGTTTAATAATGAGAAGACTTATGATTTGGAAGTTCTCAATAAACGAGGATTGGTTGAGGTCAATTGAAAGTTAAGAAATTATTAATTGGACGTGATTTAAAGGCAGGTGAATTTGAGCTTGAACTCAAAGGCACAGAGGATAATGTCCACCAAGTCAAGAAAAATGCTGTTAATGGTGATGTGATTTTCGATACTATTGAGTACACGAAAGTGGGAACATATCATTATATGATTACTGAAAAAGATACGAAACTTCAAGGTGTAATCTATGATAAAAAAGTGATCAAAGTAACAGTGACTGTTACAGACAATAGTTCGCGTATACTAGAAACTAAAGGTCGATATGATCAGGATGTTAAAGCTTTTAAAAATAGCTATACCCTACCAGCAACACCGCCGAAGAAAGGTTTGCCTAAAACAGGAATAGCTGTTCATTACTTAGCAATCTTTATGGATATGATATTGTTAGTGGGTGCAGTTTACTTCATCAAGAAAAAAATAAGTCTAGAGGTGGAAGCCTAATGAGAAATGGAGAGCCGAATTAGGTTCCCTTTTTTATTGAAAGTTTTAAAAATGATTTGAAAATCAAGCAAGACTTGACTTTGGCTTGATTTATTAGGTAATCCCCGTTATACTAGTACTAAATACTGATAGGGAGAGAATATGAGTTTTAGGAAATTTCAGCTATTGATGTCAAAATATGGTTTTAGCATCATTACTATGGTGTTAGAACTGGTGCTTGTTTTTTGGTTTTTCTTTTGGCTCGGTCGATGGACGCCTACTTTATGGATTGCCTTTGTGATTTTGTTCAGTGTGGCAACGATTTTGGCGATTGTCAATCGTTCAATGACGCCAGAAAGCAAAGTAACCTGGCTTTTAGTGGCTTTTATTCCAGTCTTTGGACCGTTGCTTTATCTGATGTTTGGTGAGCGTCGTTTGTCTAGAAGTGAATTGAAACAGCTGAAAAATATGGATCAAATGAAATTTCGTGAGGATAATAGTTATGAGTTGCGTTTAGAGTTGAAAAATACAGATAAGTCAGCTTATGGGATTATCAAATCACTTCTTAGCATGGATCATAATGCAGATGTATATGACGGTACGGAATCACAATTTTTCCCTTTGGGCGAAGAAATGTTTCAAAAAATGCTGGAAGATTTGCGTAAGGCAGAAAAATTTATCTTTTTGGAATATTATATTGTGGAAGAAGGTCTCATGTGGAATAGTATTTTGGATATTCTGCGTGAGAAAGTAACTCAAGGTGTCGAAGTGAAGATGCTCTATGATGATATTGGCTGTATGGCGACTCTTCCTGGCGACTACACCAGTCGATTACAAGCTATAGGGATTGATGCCCATAAATTTAACAAAGTGATTCCGCGAATGACAGTAGCTTATAATAATCGAGATCATCGTAAAATTCTTGTTATTGATGGGCAGATTGGCTATACTGGAGGGGTCAATTTAGCAGATGAATACATTAATCACATTGAGCGTTTTGGTCACTGGAAAGACGGTGGGATTCGTTTAAATGGTCGTGCAGTAAAGGCCTTGACACGTCTTTTTCTTATGAACTGGTATATCAACCGTGGAACCATTAGCGATTTTGATCAATATCATTTGGACAATAAAGCAATAGATGCATCAGGACTTTATATTCCGTATGGAAGCGGACCTAAGCCTATGTACAAAGCTCAAGTGGGTAAAAATGTCTACCAAAATATTATCAGTCAAGCGACAGATTATGTGTATATTGCTACACCGTACTTAATTATTGATTATGACTTGACAGAAGACATTAAAAATGCAGCTATGCGTGGGGTAGATGTGCGGATTGTGACCCCTTCCATTCCAGATAAAAAGCTGATTCAACTCATTACGCGAGGCGCTTATCCAGACTTGATAGCAGCTGGGGTGCAGATTTACGAATATACCCCAGGTTTTATTCACAGTAAGCATGTGGTGGCAGATGATGATTTTGGTGTGGTTGGAACAATCAACTTTGATTATCGAAGTCTGGTTCACCACTATGAAAATGCTATTTTGATGTATAAAACGCCTTCTATGTTTGACTTAAAACAAGATTTTGAAAACCTTTTTGAGAATTCTCAAGAAATTCATGAGGATACTATTAAAAATACCTGGTATCAACGTTTAATCAAAGAGATTGTCGAATTGTTTGCGCCGATGCTATAAAAATTTCTCTTGTATGAGAGGAATTTTTTCTTTTTTACGAATAATTTAGTAAAAAGAAGGCGAAATAATGATACATCTAACACAAGAAGAACAAGAATTTTTACAAAAGTATACAAACAGAAGTCATCACCGTTTTCGAGATTTGGAATATTATGCCTTGCTTTTGCAAAAGATGAAGATTGTGTCAGAATCAAGCTGACAGATAGAGGAGATTTTGGTATACTAAATAAGACTGATATCAAGGAGAATCTTTATGCACGACACAATGCTTGAACAAGAGCCAATAGTAGAGAGTATTCACGAAGAAAGTGAACAGAAAAATTTTTTTGTAGAACCTACACCGACGCCGTTTGTCGTTTTATTTTTGTGGAGCTTATTATTGAGTGTTTTAAGTGTTGCCAATCCATTTTTGACCAACCTTGCTACTAATCTGCAATCTCAAAATTTATATGCTGGATGGGCAATGGCGCAGGGGCAGGTTATTTATGGAAATATTTATGGAACGAGTGGTTTGCTTTATTATCTAACTAATTGGGTGGGTAGTCTTTTCATGGGCAATATTTTATTTGCAGTAGTGCAGTGCTTTGCCCTATTTGTTGCAGGAATTTTTCTTTTTAAAATTGTTTACCAATTAACAACTGTAAGGAATACCTCTGTAAAGATTCTTTCTTTATTTTATGGCTTAACCTTAGCTTTGGGCTGGGGCGGTTTATATTCTAGTATTTTTGCTTTTCCTTTTGTATTTGGTGCACTGTACTTTCTGATGCGCTATGTTGCAGGAGAAGCTAGTGACAGAGGTTTTATTGGTTTTGGTGCGCTCGGTACATTGATGTTTATGACAGATCCGATGACAAGTCTCGTGTTTTATTTAGTGGCTTTCCTTGTTTTGTCAGCTTATAATATTAGTGTAAAGAAAAAAGTACATGGCCTTTATCAATTTTTAGCAGCACTTGTAGGCTTTTCGTTTCTATTTTATCCTTTGGGCTATTATACAGTTTTAAATGGTAGCTTTGGTCTTGCGATTAGTCAGATTCTTTATCCGTTGGAAAGCTTTCGCTTTGCAGGGCAGCACTTGTTGTATAATGGTTTACTTTATGGTGGGTTAATCATTGGAATTGGTTTAGTGTTTTCTTGGGTGAGAAGTTTTTCATTGCCAGCAAATTCTTTGGAACGTTTCCTGCAGCTATTTAGTTTTTTCGCGTCCTTAATTTTAGTTTTATTTGTTTTCTTTTTGCCAGATCAAGGCGCTTATCAGCTGTTGCCTGTTTTGCCATTCTTCCTGATTTTGCTCAGTATGTGGTTAGGAAAAAGTAAACTTAAAAGAGGTGGACGTCATAGCCGTGTACAAAAATCTACATCTATTTTAGGAACGTATGTTGCAAAAAATGCTTTCTTGCCGCTTTTAGCAGTTACTTACTTAATTGGTTCTCCGCTTGTTAATCACTATATTTTATCTTCAGGTGAAGCAAGTGAACGTGTTTCTGCGGCAAATTATATCAAAGATAAAGCGAAGAAGACTGATAAAATCTATGCTTGGGATAAAACAGCAGCGCTTTATCAGGCGAGTAGACACTTATCTGCAGTACCAATTTTAACACCTAGCTTGTACCAAGGAACCGATGAAAATAAAATGGCGCTAGCTAGGAGTCTGAAAGAAAATGCACCAACCTATATTTTAGTGAATAATCAAGTGCCTGTTCTTCAAGATGTGCAAAAACAAATTCAGAAAAATTATGAGAAAACTGACCTGGAACTTCATCATTTCAAGCTTTATAAATTAAAATGATTTAATCAATATCTTGTGTTTAAAATAAAATTTTAAGTTTTTTACCACAAGATATTGATTTTTTTTATGAGAGTGATATAATATGATTTATATGAATGGAGGAGCTCATGATAGCATTAAAAGAAGAAACAGTACAAGGTTTTGCTGATATTTATGTTGAAAAACGTGACGGTCGTCGTGTGGCTTTTGACGCAGATAAGATTTATAAAGCGCTTGTCAAAGCTAGTCAAGAAGTAACGACGATGACGCCGTTGTTAGAAGCAAAACTTGAAGGGATTACCAATAAAATTGTAGCAGAGGTGATTGAACGCTTCCCTGCTGGTGTTAAAATTTATGAAATTCAAAATATCGTTGAGCATGAATTGTTGCAAGCCAATGAATATGCTATTGCGGAAAGTTATATTACTTACCGTACGCAACGTGATTTTGCGCGTTCAAAAGCAACAGATATCAACTTCACAATCGGCAAATTGCTGAATAAAGATCAAGCGGTTGTCAATGAAAATGCCAACAAGGACAGTGATGTTTTCAATACTCAACGTGATTTGACAGCGGGGATTGTTGGGAAATCAATTGGTTTGCAAATGCTGCCGCCGCATGTAGCAAACGCCCATCAAAAAGGGGATATTCATTATCATGATTTGGACTATAGCCCATATACGCCGATGACAAACTGCTGCTTGATTGATTTCAAAGGTATGCTGGGAAATGGTTTCAAGATTGGAAATGCAGAGGTGGAAAGTCCAAAGTCGATTCAAACTGCGACTGCGCAAATTTCTCAAATCATTGCGAATGTCGCCTCTAGTCAATATGGTGGTTGTTCAGCTGATCGAATTGATGAAGTTTTAGCGCCTTATGCTGAAAAGAATTACGAAAAGCATTTGAAGGATGCGCGTGAATGGGTCGTTCCTGAAAAACAGGAAGAGTTTGCTTGGGAAAAGACGAAAAAAGACATTTACGATGCCATGCAGTCTTTGGAATATGAAATCAATACCTTGTTTACGTCAAATGGACAAACCCCATTTACATCGCTTGGTTTTGGTCTTGGCACCAATCGTTTTGAAAGAGAAATTCAAAAAGCGATTCTTCAAATTCGCATTAAAGGTCTGGGGTCTGAACATCGGACAGCTATTTTTCCTAAATTGATTTTCACGTTGAAGCGCGGATTGAACTTAGAACCGGATAGCCCAAACTATGATATTAAACAGCTGGCTTTGGAATGCGCTACGAAACGGATGTACCCAGATGTCTTGTCTTACGACAAAATTGTGGAATTAACAGGTTCTTTTAAAGTTCCAATGGGCTGCCGTTCTTTCTTACAAGGCTGGAAAGATGAAAACGGTCAAGAAGTCAATTCTGGTCGGATGAATCTTGGCGTTGTGACGGTCAACCTTCCACGAATTGCTCTTGAATCTGAAGGCAACATGGAGAAATTCTGGGAAATTTTTAATGAGCGGATGAATATTGCTGAAGATGCGCTCGTCTACCGTGTCGAACGCACCAAAGAAGCGACTCCAGCTAATGCTCCTATTCTTTATCAATATGGTGCTTTTGGAAAACGTCTAGGTAAATATGATAAGGTGGATCAACTCTTTAAGCATCGTAGAGCCACGGTTTCTCTTGGCTATATTGGTCTGTATGAAGTGGCTACAGTCTTTTATGGTGGTGAATGGGAGCACAATCCAGAAGCCAAGAAATTCACAGTCGATATCGTTCGTGAAATGAAACGCCGTGTAGAAGAATGGTCTGACCAATATGACTACCACTTCTCTGTTTATTCTACACCGTCTGAAAGTCTGACAGACCGCTTTTGTCGTCTGGATACAGAAAAATTTGGTCTTGTAAAAGATATTACAGATAAGGAATACTATACGAATAGTTTCCACTATGATGTCCGTAAAAATCCGACACCGTTTGAAAAATTAGATTTTGAAAAAGATTATCCAGCAGCTGGGGCTTCAGGAGGCTTTATTCACTACTGTGAATATCCTGTTCTACAACAAAATCCGAAAGCACTCGAATCAGTCTGGGACTATGCTTATGATCGTGTGGGCTATCTTGGAACCAATACTCCGATTGACCATTGTTACAAGTGCGATTTTGAAGGGGACTTCACGCCAACCGAACGTGGATTTACTTGTCCAAACTGCGGCAATAGCGATCCTAAGACAGTTGATGTTGTGAAGCGAACTTGTGGTTATCTTGGAAATCCTCAAGCTCGTCCGATGGTAAATGGACGTCACAAGGAGATTTCGGCTCGTGTTAAACACATGAATGGTTCAACAATCAAGTTCGAAGGACATCATGTAGAAAAATAGGAACTTTCATGGGAAAATATCAATTAGACGATAAAGGGAAAGCACAAGTCACACGCTATCATGAAAAACACTCGAAAGGTGGAGTCAACAAGAAAGCTCGTGTTACAAGTTTGCGAGAACAATTTTTGCAAAAAGCAAAGAAAAAATAAGGGAAAGAGTGAGGTCTGCATGAAGCTAGTCTCACTCTCTTTCTATCAAGGTGTGAAATATGAAATTAAGACGACCAAGATTGGAAGATAAGGACGCAGTCACGGCTCTCATAATGGAATTTGAAAGTTTAAATACCGCACACGATGGTGGTTTTTGGAACGAGGAGGATTTTGATTATGAAGATTGGATTGTTGGGAACCGAGATGCAGAAATGGGTCTCAATATTCCTGATACCTGGGTGCCAGCTATACAACTTGTCGGGTTTGATGAAGGACAAGCAGTTGGTTTTTTAAATTTGCGCCTGCGCCTAAATGAATACTTACTCGAACACGGCGGTCATATAGGCTATAGTGTTCGTCCATCTATGCAAGGGAGAGGCTATGCCACTTCGATGCTGAAAGAAGGACTTCTTGTTGCTGCTTCAAAGAATATTCACCAAGTGCTGGTGACTTGTGCGGTAGATAATCCAGCTAGTCGAGCAGTAATTTTAAAAAATGGCGGAATATTGGAAGATGTACGAGCCGGGAAAGAGCGCTATTGGATAGATTTGGAGTAGAAAAATGACATGGAATACACCGAAGCCAGGTGAGTGGAAAAGTGAAGAGTTAAGCAAGGGGCGTATTATTGACTATAAAGCCTTTAATTTTGTGGATGGTGAAGGGGTGCGTAATTCCCTCTATGTCAGCGGCTGCATGTTTCATTGTGAGGGCTGCTACAATGTAGCGACCTGGTCGTTCAATGCCGGGATTCCTTATACGCAAGAGCTGGAAGAGCAAATCATGAAAGATTTGGCTGAGCCCTATGTTCAAGGACTGACCTTGCTAGGAGGAGAGCCTTTTCTGAATACTGGGATTCTCTTGCCCTTAGTCAAGCGTATTCGACGAGAGTTGCCTGACAAAGATATTTGGTCTTGGACGGGCTATACATGGGAAGAAATGATGCTGGAAACACCAGATAAACTTGAACTTCTTAGTCTCATTGATATTCTGGTAGATGGTCGTTTTGATAAGGCAAAACGAAATCTCATGTTACAATTTCGAGGTTCCTCTAATCAGCGTATTATTGATGTACAAAAGTCTCTCAAAGCTGGAAAAGTGATTATTTGGGATAGATTGAATGATGGCACAGAAAGTTTTGAGCAGGTTAATCGAGATAAAACAGAATAAATTTGAACCAAGGTAGGAATTGATTGTTCCTACTTTTTTGTTGTTTAAAATGTAATGGCGAAAGATTGCATTGAAAACGCATTTATAATTTAAAGTTTTTGTAATTCTTAAAGAATGTTTAACTTTCAGTTATTTTATGCTATAATGGAGTAATAAAATGGATAATTCTACGTAGGGGTTTAAAATGGTCCAAAAAAGATTGCGCTCTTCTAAGAAGAGAGGTTATCGAATCTTAAATATTGCTTTGCTAATCGTTTTTGCATTGCTAACAGCATTATTGGTTTTTTCAATGTTTCGGTATAACATTCTAGCATTTCGGTACTTGAATGTTTTACTATCAATCTTGCTAGTAGCCGTAGCACTAGTGACTGGCTTTTTAATTTTTAAAAATAAAGCGCGTGTCACAACGACTATTATTCTCATTTTGGCTATTTTAGTTAGTTCAGGTGCGATGTATGCCATTAAAGAAGTGCTGGATTTGTCTAATGGTCTAAATGCAACATCCAACTATTCTGAATATGAAATGAGTGTGGTGGTACCGGCAAATAGCGACATTAAAGATATTAGCCAAGTGAAAAATGTTCTTGCTCCGACAGCAAATGATGAAAAAAATATCAAGGCATTAACAAACAACTTAGCAAAAACTAAAAAAGTCAATCTAACGGTTGATCAATCTTCTTCTTATCTGGCAGCTTATAATTCTTTGAGGAATGGTGAAGCGAAGGCTATGGTGCTAAATAGTGTTTTTGAAAGTGTTATCGAAAACGAACATCCAGATTATGCTTCAAAAATTAAGAAAATCTATACTTATAAGATTAGTAAGAAAATAGAAAATGCGCAATCACCAGCTACCAACAACGATGTCTTTAACATTTATGTTAGTGGTATTGACACTTATGGTCCCGTTTCGTCTGTATCTCGTTCGGATGTGAATATCATCATGACAGTGAATCGCAAAACAAAAAAAGTGTTATTAACAACAACACCGCGTGATGCTTACGTACCGATTGCTGATGGTGGCAACAATCAAAATGATAAATTGACGCATGCTGGCATTTATGGTGTGGAAGCGTCCATTCATACATTGGAAAATCTCTATGGCATTAAAACCAACTATTACATCCGACTCAATTTCACTTCTTTCCTCAAATTAGTGGACTTGTTAGGTGGTATTGACGTTTATAATGACCAAGAATTTACAAGTTTGCACGGGAATTATCATTTTGGTGTAGGAGATGTTCATCTAAATTCTGAGCAGGCTCTAGGCTTTGTGCGAGAACGATATTCATTGAGCGGCGGAGATAACGACCGTGGTAAAAATCAAGAAAAAGTAATTGCGGCAATTATTAAAAAGTTGACTTCAACACATGCTTTGAAGAATTACAATGAGATTATTTCAGGTTTACAAAATTCAGTTCAAACCAATATGAGTCTTGAAACGATGATGAATCTCATTAATACACAACTAGAATCTGGCGGTAGTTATACTGTGACTTCTCAAGCTGTTACAGGTGAGGGACGGACAGACCTTCCGTCTTATGCTATGCCAGATGCGAATCTTTACATGATGGAATTAAATCAAGATAGCTTGAATGCAGCCAAAGCGGCAATTCAGAAAGTGATGGAAGGTAAATAAGATTGATTGATATTCATTCGCATATTGTGTTTGATGTAGATGACGGTCCCAAGACACGTCAGGATACGCGAGAGCTTTTGACGGAAAGTTATCGCCAAGGAGTTCGAACGATTATTTCAACTTCTCATCGTAGAAAGGGAATGTTTGAAACTCCTGAAGAAAAAATCGCGGCAAATTTTCATGAGGTTCAGCAAATCGCTAAAGAAGTGGCGGACGACCTCACCATTCTTTATGGTGCCGAAATTTACTATACTAGCGATATTTTAGAAAAATTGGATAAAAAAATTATTCCAACTTTGGGTGGAACGAGTTATGCTCTGATTGAGTTTAGTATGACAACTCCGTACAGAGAAATCCACAGTGCTTTAAATAATGTTCTGCGTTTAGGGATTACACCAGTTGTAGCCCATATTGAGCGTTATCATTGCTTGGAAAACGATGTGAAAAAAGTGCAAGACTTGATCAACATGGGATGTTATATGCAAATCAATAGCTCCAGTGTCCTAAAGCCGAAGTTATTTAGTGGCGATAAGTATAAATTCATGAAGAAACGGGCGCAGTTCTTTATGGAGCAGGATTTAGTCCATTTTGTAGCGAGTGATATGCATAATTTAGGTCCGCGCCCCCCTTATATGCAGGAGGCCTATCAAATCATTTCTAAAAAATATGGCAAAGCATATGCTGATGCACTATTTCGCGAAAATCAAGAAATATTATTAAAAGACGAATTAATTTAGGAGAAGAAATGAAAAATCAAGATAATCAGACGATGGAAATTGATGTTCTATCATTAGTTAAAAGTCTATGGAGACGAAAATTTCTCATCATTGTGACAGCTTTTGTGATGGCTATCATTACTTTAGGATATAATACCTTTATTATAAAGCCTAATTATACAAGTTCTACAAGGATCTATGTAGTAAATCGACAGCCTAGTGATAATTCCACATTGACAAACCAAGATTTGCAGGCTGGATCGTACTTGGTTAAAGACTATAAGGAAATCATTTTATCGCAGGATGTATTAGCCAAAGTAATCTCTGACTTAAAATTAAATATGCAGCCAAGTGCACTAGCTAAGAAGATTACAGTCACTGTTCCGACCGATACACGTATTGTCTCAATAGCCGTTTCAGATGGTGATGCAAAGGAAGCTGCGCGTGTTGCTAATAGTCTTCGCCAAGTAGCAGCTGAAAAGATTATAGCTGTTACAAAAGTAGCAGACGTGACGACATTAGAAGAAGCAGAAGTACCAAACTCTCCTTCTTCACCGAATATCAAACGCAATACCTTAATTGGTTTCTTAACTGGAGGAGCCTTGATTTCAATGGTTATTATTATCGTTGAAGTGTTGGATGATCGAGTGAAAAAGCCAGAAGATGTGGAAGAAGCGTTAGGAATTACTCTTCTTGGAGTTGTGCCGAATATGGATAAACTAAAATAGGAGGAAATGATGCCAAGATTAGAATTAGCTAAAAATAAAGAGAAAGCTCTCAAAAAGTCAGAAGAATATTACAACGCTTTAAGAACCAACATTCAGCTTAGTGGAGAAAATATTAAAGTTATTGCTGTTACTTCTGTACAGTCTGGTGAAGGGAAGTCAACAACTTCTACTAATCTAGCTATTGCTTTTGCACGATCAGGCTATAACACTTTGCTGATTGATGCAGATATTCGTAATTCAGTCATGTCGGGAGTTTTTAAAACACGTGACAAAATTACAGGTTTGACAGATTATTTAGCTGGTGCAGCTGATTTATCAAACGGTTTATGTGATACAAATGTTGAAAATTTATTTGTGATTGAAGCAGGGCAGATTTCGCCCAACCCAACTGCACTTCTTCAAAGTAAGAACTTTGGGATGATGATTGATATTTTACGAAATCATTATGATTATATTATCATCGATACTCCTCCTATTGGAATTGTGATTGATGCAGCCATCATTGCTCAAAAATGTGATGCTAGTGCGTTAGTGGTTGAATCAGGAAATGTAAAACGTAAAGCTTTACAAAAAGCCAAAGGGCAACTAGAGCAAACAGGCACTCCATTCTTGGGAGTTATTTTAAATAAGTATGATACACAGTTAGAAAAGTACGGTTCTTATGGTAATTATGGAGACTATGGGAACTATGGCAAGAAATAAAGTTCAGTAAATTTAGGAGTAGGGATGTTTGAAAATAGAAAAGAATTTCAAAAAATAGAGATTGTATTGACACAACTACTTTCTGTTGTCACTATTTCTACAATTATGAATTTAGTCTTGAATTCAAAACTAACAAGTAAAGACATCATCATACTAGTATTGCTGCATATCGTTGCTTTTTATATCAGTAATTATGGTTACCACTTTTTCAAACGCGGTTATTTGATTGAGTTTACAGAAACGATAAAATACAGTGCCTTATATACTGTTATGATTACTTTCTTTTCATTTATGTCAAAAGGTAGCTTTTTACTAACTCGGAAAGATCTTATTCTTTTTATTCTTTTAAATGCTGTTTGTATTTATTGTATCAATTTGTTGATTAAACAATATTATCTGCGAGTGCATCCGAGACTAAAAAGTAGTAAGAAAGTACTAGTCATTACTGTTTCAAGCCGCTTGGATAGAATTTTGCAGCAGCTAACGCAAACTTGCTCATTTAATGATTGCATCGCTGCTGTTTCTGTATTTGATAATTCCTATTATCAGCATCCCAACTTCGATGTTGTTCCGAGAGAACGTCTCATTGAATTTGCGACTCGTTCCGTTGTTGATGAAGTCTTTATTAGTTTGCCAAGTGATTACTATTCTATTGAGGATTTGGTTATTCAGTTTGAGAATATGGGAATCACAGTTAATGTGAATATTAACGCCTTAGATTTTCAAATTGGTGAGAAGAGGCTTCAAGAGATTGCTGGTTTTAGCGTAGTCACTTTCTCAACAAATTTCTACAATTATAGTCATATTGTTGCCAAACGAATTTTAGATATTATTGGCTCTTTCTTTGGACTTTTGCTTTGTGGTATTGCAGCGATTTTCTTAGTGCCAATGATTCGTAAAGATGGTGGACCAGCTATTTTTGTTCAGGAACGTGTTGGGAAAAACGGTCGGATCTTTAAATTTTACAAATTCCGCTCTATGTACATGGATGCCGAAGAACGTAAGAAAGAACTGATGGCACATAATACCATGAGTGGCGGGATGTTTAAAATGGATGATGACCCACGTATCACCCCTATTGGGAAATTCATTCGAAAAACAAGCTTGGATGAATTACCACAATTTTATAATGTTCTTAAAGGAGATATGAGTCTTGTGGGAACGCGCCCACCAACCAAAGATGAATATGAGCACTATACTCCTGAACAAAAACGGCGTTTGAGTTTCAAACCAGGTATCACTGGTCTGTGGCAAATTAGTGGTCGCAGCAGTATTACTGATTTTGACGAAGTTGTCAAATTAGATGTCGCTTATATTGACGGTTGGACCATTTGGTCAGACATCAAAATCTTACTCAAAACAATTAAAGTTGTGCTAATGAAAGACGGAGCGAAGTAGTCTTACTTCCTCTTCTCTATTTTTGATGAAAGAAAAATGATAAAAACAGTTTATATTATTGGTTCTAAAGGAATTCCAGCTAAATATGGTGGATTTGAAACCTTTGTAGAGAAATTAACAGAATTTCAAAACAGTAAAAATATTCAATATTATGTTGCTTGCATGAGGGAAAATTCAGCAAAATCTGGCATTACAGAAGATTTTTTTGAGCATAATGGAGCAATTTGTTTCAATATTGATGTTCCAAACATTGGTCCAGCTCGCGCCATTTCCTATGATATTGCTGCTCTAAATAAGGCGATTGAAATAGCAAAAACAAACAGGGACGAAGCACCGATATTTTATATTTTAGCCTGCCGAATTGGTCCGTTTATTTCAAGTATAAAAAGAAAAATCAAAGCTCTTGGAGGAACTCTGATGGTTAATCCGGACGGGCACGAATGGCTACGAGCTAAGTGGAGCTTGCCTGTTCGTAAATATTGGAAATACTCTGAGCGATTGATGGTGAAACATGCAGATCTATTAATTTGTGATAGTAAAAATATTGAAAAATATATTCACAAAGACTATAATCGTTATCAACCCAAGACAACTTATATTGCGTATGGAACGGATATAACCAAATCGCAATTAACGTCTTTAGATGAAAAAGTGCGTTCTTGGTATGATAAAAAAAATGTTCGAGAGAATGAATATTATCTTGTAGTTGGACGTTTTGTCCCTGAAAATAATTATGAAGCCATGATTCGTGGTTTCATGAGGTCTCACTCCAAAAAAGATCTTGTTTTGATTACCAATGTTGAGCAGAATAAGTTTTATGAGAAGTTGCGTCAAGAGACGGGTTTTGATAAAGATTCGCGTATCAAGTTTGTCGGAACCGTTTATGATCAAGAATTACTCAAATATATTCGCGAACACGCCTTTGCTTATCTCCATGGTCATGAAGTAGGCGGCACTAATCCATCACTACTCGAAGCTCTTTCTTCCACTAAGTTAAATCTTTTGTTAGATGTCGGATTCAATCGTGAAGTAGGAGCAGATGGAGCGATTTATTGGGATAAAGAACAGTTGGCTCAGATTATTGAAGAAATAGAACTATTGGATGAAAAAGCTATTTCTGAATTGGATAAGAAATCTAGTGAGCGAATTGCTGCAGCTTTTACATGGCAGAAAATTGTGGCAGATTATGAGGAAGAGTTTAGAATAGAGGAATAGTTTGAAAGTTTTAATCCAGAGCAGAAAAAATTTCTTTACAATGCGCGGTGGAGATACAGTTCAGATCGAGAAGACCAAGGAACAGCTTGAAAAACTTGGAGTTGAAGTGGATATTAGTTTGGAATTAGAACCAGACCTATCCGCCTATGATTTAGTACACTTAACGAATGTCACTCGTATCCAAGAAACCTATGTTCAAATGCAAAATGCCAAAAAACAAGGTAAAAAAGTTGCTCTTTCAACTATTTTTTGGCCAATGGAAGACTTTGAAAAACAAGCACAGATTGGCGCTAGAAAGCTAATTAGTAATCTCCTATCCATTGATAACATTGAGAGAGTTAAAGCGCTTGCTCGTATGATTAAATCAAAAGAATCAAGGGGAAGAGTAACTAAAAATTTAGTTACTGTTGGATATACTAAAATGCAACGCTATGTTGTTGAGAACACTGATTTATTTTTGCCAAATTCTGAGATGGAGATACAGAAATTATTTGAAACATTTAAGATTCATTCAGATGCTTATGTTGTTGTTCCGAATGGTATAGATAAAGATAATGCCTTGAAATATCTGAATAATTCAGACGCTAATGAATTTTCAAAATTTAAAGATGCGGTCATTTCTGTGGGACGAATTGAACCACGTAAAAATCAATTGAATCTTCTTAAAGCTCTCCACGATTCAAATTATACAGTAATTCTGGTTGGAGCTGTATCAGATAACCATAAAAACTATTTTGCTGAGATACAAAAATATTTAGATTCAAATCCTAAAGTGCATTATTTTCCCCAAATTGACAATGATAAGCTTTATGAACTCTATAAAATATGTAAAGTTAATACCCTGCCTAGTTGGCTTGATACACCGGGTTTAGTAAATCTTGAATCTGCAGCAATGGGATGCAATTTAGCTATTAGCAGTAGAGGAACAACAACAGAGTATTTTGGTGATGATGCTTTTTATTGTGAACCGGATGATCTCTATAGCATTCGTAGTGCTGTTGATAATGCTTTTTCCTCACCTCGTAATAAAAAGTTACAAGAAAAAATTTTAAGCAAATATACTTGGGAGAATGCAGCTAAACAAACTTTGATTGGATATAAAAGATTATTAAGGAAGTAAACTCTGAAGATTCTCTATTTTAGAGTTTGTTTCGATGATATCTAGAATTGTGTTTGTTAGAAAAAAATAAAAAAAGTTATTTTTATGGAGATGGTATTATCATACTAATTATAAGGTTTTTAAATGGTTAAAATATATGAGTGTAGATAAAATAATAAAAATTATAACAGGAAAAGAAGTAAAGGTTGATCAATCAATTCCATTATTATACATTATAAACAGAGGTATATACTATTTTTTAGGATTAATTCGTGGAAGCTTTAAAAGCTTTAATATAAATAAAAGATTATTTATTGGGAAAAAGACAACAATTCGATGTAAAAAGCAATTAATTTTAGGTCATAATGTCAATATTGGTGATTATGTAGCAATAGATGCTTTGTCAAGTAAAGGAGTCATATTAGGGGATAATGTAAAAATTGGGAATCACTCTATAATAGGAGCTTCAGGCTCTATATCAACCTTGGGAAAAGGAATGAAAATAGGGAAAAATTCTTCTTTTGGTGATTATACTCTTTTTGGAGCAGCAGGAGGATTGAGTATTGGTGAAAATGTAATATCGGGTCCTTTTGTGCGATTTCATGCAGAAAATCATAATTTTGATAGAACTGATATTTTTATTCGAGAACAAGGAATAAATTGGCAAGGTATAGAAATAGGGAATGATTGCTGGATTGGAGCAGGATCGGTTTTTTTAGATGGTTCAGCTGTAGGGGATGGTTGTGTAGTAGCAGCTAATTCAGTTGTGACTAAAAAGTTTCCGAATAATGTCGTGATTGCTGGTGTTCCTGCTAAAATTATTCGGAAACGGTAGTTATAAATGGAGAGAACAATGGAAAACATAGATTTTGTTGTTACTTGGGTTGACAATAATGATTCTAACTGGAGAAAAGTTAAGGACTACTATGCTGAGCAATGTGGAATGAATGCTGATATGAACTCTGACGCGCGTTACCGTGATTGGGAGCTAATGAAATATTGGTTTCGTGCTGTTGAAAAGCATGCTCCATGGGTAAATAAAGTCTATTTTATTACAGAAAGTCATGTTCCAAAATGGATTAATCTAGATTGTAAAAAATTAGTCCATGTCAAACATAGTGATTATATTAATTCAAAAAATTTACCTACATTTAATTCTAATGTAATAGAATTGAATGTTCATAATCTAGAAGAATTATCTGAGCATTTTGTTAGTTTCAATGATGATATGTTTTTAAATTCAAATGTCCTGCCTTCTGATTTTTTTGTTAACGGACAGCCTAAAGATAGTGGCATTTTTAGTCCAATTGTACCATATCCTAATACGATTGCTCCGATTGTATTAAATAATTTATTGATTATAAATAAATATTTTGATTCACGAACAGTTCTGAAAAAATATTATAAGAAATATTTCCGATTGTTTTATAGGAAACACTTGTTAAAAAATATATGTATATTACCATGGAAACCTATATTGGGTTTTTATGATCAACATATACCTATATCTTTTAAAAAGTCAATATTTAAAAAAGTTGCTGTCACAGAATCGGATACTTTTTTAAAAACATATAATCATCGATTTAGAAAAGAAGATGAGATTAATCACTGGCTGGTTCGTTATTGGCAATTATGTACGGGTCAATTTACTCCAAGGCCAACAAATTTTGGTGCATATTATAATCTGGCAGATGATAATAGAGAAATTTTAAAAGATATAAAGAATAGAAGCCATAAAGTGATTTGTATAAATGATGGAGCTCTAATCGCAGATTTCAAAAAAACAAAGGAAGAGCTAATTAAAGTTTTCGAAGAAAAATATCCAAATAAATCCATGTTTGAAAAGTAGAATTACTTTTACTTACAAGATTGTTCATATCAAAGGAAATGGCTTTTAAGGAAAGGATTAATCTATGAAAAAAGTAATGTTGGTATTTGGGACACGCCCTGAAGCTATCAAAATGTGTCCGTTGGTTAAAGAACTAAAGAAAAGTAATAAGATTGAAACGCTTGTTTGTGTGACTGGACAACACAGGGAAATGTTACAACAAGTGTTGGATGTTTTTGATATAGTTCCTGATTATGATTTGGACATCATGAAAGAGAGGCAAACACTTTTTAGTATAACAGTGGCTATCTTAGAAAAAATTAAACCTGTTTTAGAAATTGAAAAGCCGGATATTGTTTTAGTTCATGGTGATACGACAACAACATTTGCTACTTCATTAGCTGCCTTCTATTCAAATATTAAAGTTGGGCATGTGGAAGCTGGTTTGCGAACTTATAATCTTCAAAGTCCGTTTCCAGAAGAATTTAATAGACAGGCTGTTTCTATCGTTTCAGATTTTAATTTCGCTCCAACAGATCAAGCTAAGAAAAATCTGTTACAAGAAGGTAAGAAAGAATCAACAATTTTTGTTACTGGCAATACGGCTATTGATGCCTTACGTACAACCATTACTGAATCTTATACGAATCCAATTTTGGATTGGGTAAATGATAGCAAATTGATTCTTTTAACTGCTCATAGACGTGAAAACTTGGGCCAACCTATGGAAAATATGTTCAAGGCCGTTAAGCGTGTTTTAGCAGAACATACAGATGTGAAAGTTCTTTATCCAATCCATAAAAATCCTAAGGTTCGCGAAATTGCTCGCAAGGTTTTTGGTAATGAGAAACGTATTAAACTAATTGAACCTTTAGAAGTTATTGATTTTCATAATTTTATGAAGCAGTCTTATATGATTTTAACAGATTCTGGTGGGGTTCAAGAAGAAGCACCTTCTCTCGGTAAACCAGTTCTTGTTATGCGTGATACGACAGAGCGTCCCGAAGGTGTGGAGGCAGGGACTCTGAAACTTGTTGGGACAGAAGAAGAAACAATTTATAACGAGTTCACTAAACTATTGACAAATCAAGAACTTTACAATCAGATGAGCAAAGCTAGCAATCCTTATGGTGATGGTTTCGCTAGTGCAAAAATTGTTAAAATTTTGGAAGATTATTTATAAATTGACGTCATTGACATAGAATAGGTTGTTTAATGGGAAAATATAATAAAATTACAGTCGTACATATAGGAGATTTTTTGGGGTATCCGCCAGTCATTAGTCTTATTGAGAATCTTTTGCATCACCATGTAAAAGTTGATTTGATTAGTTCGACTGAGGCACACAGAATACCGGTAATCATGCAGAATAATAGTGATTTCAACTATATTTGCGTTCCTTATGATCTTGGGTCTGGATTGAAATCAAGAATTGTTCGAGTTTTTTTAAACCGAAAAACGATTAGAGAAACTGTTGCAGCATCAATGAAAACGTCAGATATTCTTTGGACAACTACTGATGTTGCTATTAAAGTATTAGGAGAACAATTGTTTGAGTATAAGCATGTGATGCAATTGATGGAACTAATTCAGAGATTTCCACATTTTACAAATATCAAAGCTCTCGATTTTCCAATTGATGAATTTGGAAGAAAAGCATATAAAGTCATTGTACCAGATTTAGATAGAGCTTACATCCAACAGGCTTGGTGGGATTTAAAAGAGGTTCCAACTGTTTTACCAAATAAACCTTATTCGATAAATCGTGGAGAAATATCTGAAACAACTCAAGTAGCGCTGGATAAAATCAAGACTGAAACAAGGAAAATTCTTCTCTATTCAGGAGTCATCACCCCTGAGAGAAATATAGGAGAATTTGCAGCGGCAATCCGAAATCGTGAGGATTATGTCTTATATGTAATTGGTAAAAGTCTCTCTGGTGAAACTTATTTAAATAAGTTGTTGGATGAAAATCCTAACATTGTTTATTTAGGTTATCATACTGCTCCGTCTCATTTAGAGTTTATCCAGTATGCTCATATTGGTTTAACACCATATGTTCCAACGCACTCGAATTTACATCCAATCATAAACGCACTCTATTGTGCACCAAATAAAATTTATGAATATAGTGCATTTGGAGTTCCGATGGTTGGGACAAATGTGTTGGGGTTACTGCGCCCATTTGAACAATACAATATTGGTAGGTGTACAAAAGATATGACGCCGGAATCTGTTTTAGAATGTGTTGAGTATATTGACGAACACCATGATGAAATGAGTAAAAATTGCTTGAAGTTTTTTGAGAAAGATAATCTGGATAAAATTGTTCAAGATATTATAGAGGGGTAGGGATTTATCAATGGTCAAACTATCATCTTTATATAAGGCAATTGTTGTAATCTTTGTAGCCTTTATGGTAGGAGTCCCTCTGCTTTTTCCTATTGAGATAATTGGGAGCTCTGCTCAAAGAATCATTATCATACTAGTTTCGATTTTACTTTGCATTCCTATACTATCGGATAAAAATACTGAATTGAAAAGAGAATTCAAGTTTTTAAATCAATATTTTTTCCTCTATATTTTAGTAATTATTATTATGGTGTACTTTTCCCGCATGACTTATGGTTATTCGTGGGATCAACTGGTTAAAGGTATTTTACTAGAGTACTTGTTGCCTATAGCAGCTTTTCCAATTATATTTATTTTCCATACTGATAATTCAATAAAGGGATTCTTATCACTTGTTTCAAAGATCGTTTTGTTTATGTTGTTCATAAGAATGTTTAGTTGGGTGATGTATAACTTTAGAGGACAGATTTATTTTTCAAGACTGTTATTCCAGTATGAAGAATGGATTAGAGATGGTTTTCAGAGAATAGAATCCGGTATGCTTTATGGGATAACTCTAGTCTTTGTTGCAGCTCAATCTTTAAATAACAGAATGAAGGGATTGATTTATAAATGCCTCTTAGCTTTCATGATTTTATTTCTACTAGTTGTTACGCGTGTTCGCTTTCAGACTTTTATTTCTGTTTTAACAGTCGGTGCGATATACAGTTTTTATAAAACTAAGACAAAAGGCGGTTTTTTGTTAAAAACACTCTTGTTTATATGCCTGTTTGGAATGTTGATATTTAATTCTCAATTATTAGAAGCCTTTGTAGATAAAATCTCAACTAGTGGTCAATATGGAGCATCAACAGCGGTTAGATTTCAAGGAGCGGATCATTATTTATCCGTTATGGCTCAAAAAAATGCCTATTTTGGTTTAGGATTTTTACTTAAAGGAAACTATGCGGTAAACACTTTGATGGCTAGAAATCAGTGGAGTATTTATTATCTTGATGACTTAGGTATGCTAGGAACCTTTGTGCAGATTGGGCTATTTACTATAGTGACACATATTTTTCTATTTATAAAGGCTGTTCAAGTTACAATAAAGTGTTTCAAACAAGAAAATAAAGACTATCTGTTGTATTCTCTTGGTTTAACAATCTACTTAATTGGCTCATGTTTGTTGTTGAATATTTTTGATAAGCAAAGAATTTTTGATGTACCGGTTTATTTAGCGATTTATAGTTTTTTAGATGCTAGAGTTTCAGGTATATTTTCTAATAAAAAACACAAAGTTGGAATGAAAGGACCTTATGGGGGAGAAGTTTAAAGTAAAGTCGGTAAGACATAATTTCTTAATGAATATCATTCTCAAAATGTCGGGAGTCATTTTTCCTTTAATTACGTTTCCGTATGTTTCTAGAGTATTGCTTAGTGCTGCAAATGGGAAAATTGCTTTTGCAAGTTCAGTCGTAGGATATTTTTCATTAGTTGCTTCAATGGGAATTCCGTCTTATGGTATTCGCAAATGTGCTGAGGTTAGGGATGATAGAGCAAGATTGTCAAAGGTGGTCACAGAATTATTGATTATCAATTCAATCTGTACTTTGTTGTCTTATTTAGTGTTTATTGCTTTAGTGATAACTATTCCACGTTTCTCAAGTGAAACGTTGTTGTTTTCTATTACATCGTTAACAATTCTGTTTAATATGCTAGGGGTGGAATGGTTTTATCAAGCAATTGAGCAGTATCAGTACATTACAATCAGAAATATTTCATTTAAAATCATTTCGATTATTTTAATGTTTGTGTTTGTTCATAAGCCATCTGATTATATTTTATATGCAGGAATAAATGTTTTTGCTTCAGTTGGTTCAAATATTTTAAATGCATTGAAATTATCAAAGTATGTTGATTTGGGCTTTAAAAGAAATCAAAAGTATGAGTTATTCATTCATTTAGCGCCGATTGTAACACTCTTTTTATATAATGCGACGACTGTTATTTTTACTAGCCTTGATCAGGTTATGCTAGGTTTCATTAAGGCGAATGAAAGTGTTGGTTATTATGCGGCAGCTATTAAAATACAGAATATTTTAGTCAGTTTAATTACTGCCTTAGGTGCTGTCATGTTGCCTAAAATTTCATATGCTTTGAAGAATGAGGGACGTGAGCATTTTGAGAATATGATTAGAAAATCTTTTGAATTTATTATCATTTCTGCAATACCAATGTGTTTTTTAGTTATCATTCTGTCGAAAGAAATCATTTTAGTGTTAGCAGGAAAAGATTATTTTCCTGCGATACCAATGTTACAGTTTTTAATGCCATCATTAATTTTTATAGGACTAAGCAGTGTAACGGCGTGGCAATTATTGATCCCTCTTGGGAAAGAGAAATACACTGTTATTGGTGCGCTTGCAGGGGTTATTGTTAATTTAGGATTAAATTCTTTAATGATTCCTGCTTGGGGAGGAGTTGGTGCGGCCATTGCCTCGACATTAGCAGAATTGGCTGTTTTATCTGTTCATTTAAAAGCATTAAAAGAGATTGTCAGTCGAACTTTTGAGAAGAGAGAATTACTCATTGCAATATTATCTACCTTTATCACGTCAGGAGTAGTGTTAGTGGTAAAGTATAATATTTTAGTCAAGGCAGCTTTCTTTGCGTGTGTAGTGTATGGCAGCGTGTTTGTGGGAGTGTATGGAGTGTCACTTCTTTTATTCAAAGAAAAGTTGGCAAATGAAACATTAGAGCGTTTAAAAGCGATGGTTATAAGAAGGTGAGAATAGATGATAGACACTTGTTCATGTATGATTTTAAATTACAATGATGCAAAGATTGTGAAAAAATTAGTAACAGAGATCGAAAATTATCCTGTATTTAATCATATTGTTGTAGTGGATAATTGCTCGACAGACGATTCTTATGCGGATTTACAGTCTTTAGTTTCTGAAAAAGTTACAGTCATAAAAACTGATAAAAATGGTGGCTATGGTTATGGAAATAATTTTGGAACGAGATATATCAAGGAATATTTTAATTCTAAATATGTTCTTTTATCTAATCCAGATGTTGTATTTTCTAATGATCTTATTCAAAGATTTGTTCGGACGATGGAGCAACAACCTCAGTTAGCTTTGATTTCTGCCATTCAACACGATATTAACAATCAGCCAATTCACGATTTGTCTTGGAAAGTTCCAACTTCATTTGAATATGCCATTTTAAATTCAGGTAAGCTTGCTCGTTTTTTTCCAACAAATGATGTATTGGATTTTAGTAAATCTGAGCAGTATGTTGATTGTGTTCCAGGTGCTTTGTTACTTTATGATACAGATAAATTTCTAGAAGTAGATGGTTATGATGAGGAAATGTTTTTGTTTGGAGAAGAAACTACTCTTGGATTTAAATTTAAAGAAAAAGGGTACAAATCATTGTTAATTCTGGATGATTACTATAGGCATGAGCATTCTGTTAGTATCAATAAATCGATTAGTCAAAAAAGTAAGCAACTTGAGATTTTATATCATAGTAGATTATTATTTATGAAAAAGTATTTAAAGTCAAGTAGCTTAATGCTGGCTCTTGCACGATTTTTTCAAAAGAGAACTTTAAGAAAATTACATTAAAATAAAAGTAGGAAGACAAATGCAGGAACAATTTACATTAACTAAGGTTCAAGAATTAGAATTTGGTATCTTACAGTTTATTAAAAAAGTGTGTGATGAGAATCAAATTCGTTATTATCTAGCGTATGGTACATTAATTGGTGCAGTACGACACAAGGGATTTATTCCTTGGGATGATGACATTGATATTATGATGCCTAGGAAAGATTATAAAAAATTATTAGCAATTTTAAATGAACAACAACACCCCTATTATAAACTCATATCTGCTGATACAGATAAACGGTTTCAAGTGCCACTTCCTAAGATTGTTGATACACGGACACTTCTCGTTCAAGATTATGATATTATTGAACCAGTTCCGTTAGGTGTTTATGTTGATATCTTTTTGATGGATGGTGCTGGAGATGATTATCATATTGCAGTGCAACATTATGATGAAGCCTTTAAGCTTTATAGATATTGGAAAAAATCTCGCTTGAAATTAGCCCCTTCTTCGATGTCTAAACTAAAGGGATTGTTAAGATGGTTGAAAAATCTTCCTTTTAAAATGAGGGGGAGTAGGCATTATATTCAAAAATTGACAGAGCATAATAGTCAATATGATTTTGACAAAAGTCTTTATATTGCTACTTATGAAACTGGAACTTCTGATGCTAAAAAATGTATTTTTCGATATGATAAATTTGGTGTAGGTCACTTTCTTGAATTTAATGGTGAACTATTTCAAGTTCCTCAAGATTATGATAATATCTTAAAATCAGAATATGGAAATTATATGATATTGCCTCCTAAAGAAAAACAAGTTTCTCATCATTCTTATAATTTACAGTGGAATTTAAAGAAGATGAGATAGTTAATTTTTACTTATTCACATTTATATATTAAAATTAAAAATAACTGAGGAGATGAGGTGCTATCCTCCTTTCAAATCATGGATAAATGAATGCCCTTTTACCTAAGAAAATTATGATAAAACTGTCTGTGGGATTGCCAATTTTGGTTACTCTGAGGTATACAGATGATAGGCAAGAATTTTACTGTTAAAGCTATCCAAGATTGGTGAGAAATATAACTTTTGATGACTTGCTGAAGTGGAGAACTCAGTGACATCTGTATAATATTGCTCGTAGGAGCTTGAAGCTTTCAATTGGATTATCAGCTTTCTTTCCAATCTCACCTTGGTAAGAAGAGCATTTTCGCTTACCAATGAATGTGCGTTTTAATTTTTTGATTCTTATCTTCCACATGTGATTGTTATCAGGTGATAATAGTAAGTCAAACAAGTAAATTTAGTGATGCTAAGAAGTATATTTAAGCTCTATAATCTCTATAGTGGTTAGATCCACTGTAGAGATTATAGAGCTTTTTGAGTGCACATAAAAAGTCTCATAAGAATTATAATGAAAGCACCACACAATACGCTAGAAAGCTGCTCGTGAAACTTATTAAGAATACCACAAAATCAATCGGAATTAAAGACTCTAATATGACTATTTCATTCGTTTTTGAAAAAAATACTCACATTGAGATTCAAGAAAAACTGGATTATCCAGCATCTAGGTCGGACATTCTTGAAGACATGCATTGCCATCATGAATCAGTATGACAAAAAATCATTGCCTTATCGATCTCTAAAGAATTACTAGCGACTCTTTCAAAAGGACAGTCGAAAACTATCACACAATACCTTCTATTCAGGGACTTCCCGTCAAACCTTGTCGCCATACGAATTTATTAAGAAAACACTAGGATTCTCAAACGAGATCACCAATTACTATAATCTCTATCAATTTTTGCTTTTTCACTTTTAAGAGAAGAGGGTGGCTGAGTTTTTTGAGCTAATCCATAACAACTTAGCTGTCATCAATTCTTATTTTCAGATTGTTTTTAAAACTTTTCTTAAGCATAAACAATACATCACAAGCGCACTAGAATCAGATTATTTGAACTCCAAACTTGAAGTTACAAACAAGCTTATTAAAGATATCAAGTGTTAGGGGTTCGGCTTTAGAAATTTTTTAAACTTTAAGAAGCCTGTTTTCATCATGCTAAACATTAAAAAAGAAAAGACCAATATGGTCCTTTCTCGATGTTAGCTTTTCCTCACCCACTACAGTTGATAAAGAGCCTAAAGCTAACGATTTGGGGGTTATGATTTAAAGCGAATTTATGATTCAATTAAGACTTTTTAGAATAATTAGGAACCCATTTACCGTCAGCTCCTACATAGTATTTTCCGTTGTCAACCCAAGAGTTTCTCGCCATTTTTCCATCTTGCCCGACCCAATAGGTATTGCCAATCCATTGGTTTTTCGCTGGAGAGCCATCTGCTTTGTAGTAGAACCAATCACCTTTGGCATCTTTATGCCAGCCAGGTTTATGAGCGTCTTTCACCCATTTACCGTCAGCTCCTACATAGTATTTTCCGTTGTCAACCCAAGAGTTTCTCGCCATTTTTCCATCTTGCCCGACCCAATAGGTATTGCCAATCCATTGGTTTTTCGCTGGAGAGCCATCTGCTTTGTAGTAGAACCAATCACCTTTGGCATCTTTATGCCAGCCAGGTTTATGAGCGTCTTTCACCCATTTACCGTCAGCTCCTACATAGTATTTTCCGTTGTCAACCCAAGAGTTTCTCGCCATTTTTCCATCTTGCCCGACCCAATAGGTATTGCCAATCCATTGGTTTTTCGCTAGAGAGCCATCTGCTTTGTAGTAGAACCAATCACCTTTGGCATCCTGTCCCCAACTATTCTTTTTTCCTTGAATATTGAAAACGAGTTTGACAGTAGTATTTTCGGTAACTTTATTTTTTTTCGGTAATCTTAGTGTAATTGGAATAGTGTAGTTTCCTACTTTTTTAGGAGAGCCGGTTATTTTGGTTGTTTGATCACTGTCAGGTTTAGTAACTGTCAATCCCGCAGGTAACTGTTTTCGAACTTGTTCCCAGTCAATTTGAACATCTTTTCCATAACCTACATAGACTGAGAAATCTTTCCCATGCTTAATATTGAAAACTTTTTGTTGATTTTCCTTTAAAATGGAAAGGGGTTCTATAAGATTACCATCCTTGATTAATAGAGTAGGTTTTTTATTAAGATAGGTATCATAGGCGGCATCGTCTGGAGAGACTATGGTTTTGCCACTTACTTCTTTCCCCGTTTTATCAGTATAATAATAGTGAGGAGTTGTTGTAGGGGTAGTGTAACTCACTTCTTGATATTTTGTACCGTCCTTATTTGTTTTTATTTCGATTTTATAAGGGGTACGCTCACTATCTCCGACGTTTAAACCACCTAGATCAGTAAGAAAAAAGTGAAAATCTTTAGTTTCTGCACTATATCCATAAGAGCGTAACAATTTTTTGGATAAGATATCATCTTTCATATTTTTTAAAATTTCAGAGATATAATTTTGCCCTAATTGTCCTTTGAATGTTGTTCTATAAGTAAATAAAGGCTTTCCAGACTTAACTTCATCTTCTGTTTTCCAAACTTTGATAGTGATATCTTTATTTATATTGTTCTGTTTATGTTGTACCAACTCTGCAGTATTTGGAGATGTGATTGCTGATGCAGGAGTCGCTGACATTAAAAATGCCAAACTGACTCCACCAATAATAAGTGTAGCTTTTTTCATTTTAGACATAGTAATATTTCCTTTAAATTTATAATATAGTTTATTATATCATGTGTTTCAATTTGTTTTTTGTATTTCTTGTAAGTTATATGTAAAAATTATATTTAACTAAGAAGAGAATTTTTAATCAAATTTATAGTTGTTTGGTAAAGAGGATGCGTTTAGATGATGACTATTATTTTAAGGCTGATTCTTACAATCACAAGCGAATCAAAACAAAATTAAAAGGATTGAGTCCTGTTCAATACAAAACCAAATCCTTTCAACAATTATTTTGGAGTCAGCACACAGTTTTCTGCTTCTTTTTCTGTAAGAATTCGTTATTTATCACTTTGATATTGGGAGCATCCTAATACATTATGTAGATGTTGCAAATCTTCTAGACTATCAATTTCAAAAATACTGTTATGGGAAATAGATTGGATTTTAACGTTTAAGTTAGGGAGCTGATCTAGAACGATATTATCCCAATAAATATCTGCATAATTTCCTAACTCAAATTTTTTTTCAATTGCTTCTTGTAATAAAGCACCATCTGTAGAATTCCAATAGGAAACTCCGCACATAATAGGTCCTTCTCCATCTTCAATAGTGATATCTGTCACAAAAGAATCACTATTGGTGTGAAGAACCCATTCTTGCTTAAAATTTGTTTTATAAGCAGAAAAATAAGTAGAAGTTTCTAGATTGTTTGACAAAAAATTATCAACTAAATAATTATCGGCATCAATAACATAAGTATTTGATAGATACTGTTTGACTAAATACATTGTATAAAAATTGTTATAAATAGCATATTTGTCATTATGTACTAAAGTTACTTGATATTTATCTTTTAAAAATTCAAATTTTTCGGCTAAGTGACCTGTAACAATAATAATTTCATCTATGCCTTTTTCTCGTAAGAAATGGATTTGTCGTTCAATCAAGGTTTCGTTTCCTATCTTGATTAAAGATTTGGGAGTCGTTAGAGTAATTGGTCGGAGACGAGTTCCCATGCCAGCAGCTAAAATAATAGCTCTCATAATAACCTACTTTCTGATTTATACAATGTTATGGTTCACTCTTTTGAGATGAAAAGAGTACCGATGATAATCATGATACTACATAAAATCAACTTTATGTCAAAATGTCCACCAATTAGTAAGATACTAAAAATAATAGCCCAGATGGAGTAGGTGACATTCATTCCTGTTGCTTTGACGGGTCCGATTGTATCAATAGCTTGATAGTAGAAAAGGTAGGATGTAGTACCGATAAGCGCTAAAGCGATGATAGCAAAAGTAATAGGACGACTTAATACGCTGTAAAAATTAAACAAAGCATGTCCTTCAAAAACGATAAAGAAAAAGTAAACGATACTGGATACCCATTGCCGTATGAACAGTGCTTCTTTTGGAGTAATATCATCTTTCATACCATAGGCGCAAATAACGCTTTCTGATGCCCAACCGCCAGCACAAATACAGGCCGCGATGAACCCCCAAACTGCTTGTTCATTTAAAGAGTTAAGCTGAGAATATCCTAATATACTGATAGCTAGTACAGATAGAAGCAGTCCTATCCACCCTTTTTTTGTTAGATAGTCCTTTAAAAATAGAGCTCCTAAAACGGCAGCTACAACTGGATATAGAGCGGAGATACTTGCAGTATATCCAGCTCCAATTGTATCAATGGCATATAAATAAGCACGCATGCCAATAGGACCGCCAAATAAAGCAGCAAACATTACAAATAAAGCACTTTTGAGTTTGAATTTTGAAATAGTCGTTCGTAGTTCACCTTTTATGCCCTGCAAAATTGTTAAATATAAAGCAGAAAATAGATCATGGAAAAAAGCTAGAAGTAACGATGCAGCCACTAAACGTTTGTCAACCAATGAAAATGGAACGGCGAGTAACACCCATCCATTAAAGGCTGTATCTGCTCCCCATAGTAGTCCCGATAATAAACCACTGAAAATTCCTTTACGATAAGAGTTCATGATAATCCTCTCTTTTTTCTTGATACAAGGTCATATTTTTCCAAGCGCGCTCCAGACGGTCTTTTCCATAACTACCAAAGTTATCGCCTCTACTTTCTTTAAAAATTGTCCAAGCTGACCAGACAAAATCAGAACAAATTTTATAAGCAAGAACTTTTAATTCAATCAGTGGAGGAAGTTCTTTGGTTTGATAGTAAGTTTCTAGTAACTGTTGCTCCTGAGCATTTGTAAAATTACATTCAATACTATGGTTCGCTAAGTCCCATACAGGGTCATTCATTCCAGAGTATTCCCAGTCAATTAAAAAAGTTTTTCCTTGATTATCTTTAACAAAATTTTCTGGTACAGTATCAATATGGCATGGTTTTTTTTCAATTCCCATTTTTAATAAATCTTTTTCCAAGGATAAAACGAGAGGTCGTAAGACCTGGTATCCTTCATAATAAGTGGCAGCCATTTCATCTGCTAAATGCTCATATTTTTCAATTTCTCTAAATACATTAAATTCATTACTGAACTCTAAACCAGAATGATGTAGTTTTCTCAGTAAATTAGTTGTTAATTCCATATTTTTAGGATAAGCCGCTGTTACTGGATTCAGTGTTTCTGCACCTGTGATAAATTGACTAATTTTAGTTCCTGTTTCAGCATCAAAATAAGTTGTCTCGACATCAAGTCCCAAAATTTGAGCAATGATGCTGTTTTCTTTTTCAGCTGTACGATCAATAAAGCGATCAGTCCCATTTCCAGCAATTCGGACGATAAAGGATTGTCCATTTAGAATGACCTTATAATTTTTATTGGTCATGCCACCGGCACTTTCTAATAAATCAATATCTTTATCTGTAACATCTAGTTTATCTTTTATGAACGTGCGAACAGTGTCAATTTCTAATCGTTTTTCTTTTTGAAGAATGCGTGGGTAAATGATTTGTGTGACAGATTTTATCTGTGATTGATCATCAATTTCTCCCCAGATAAAATCATCTACACGGACATATCCTAAACGATAATCTCTAGCAACATCCATCATGATATACTCATAATTAACAAGAGGATTTTCATTTTTTGAAAAAATAGTTAACATTTTTTCAAAAAAAGGAAAAGAGAATTTAGACATTCCAATCATCTCTCCATCAATATGATTAAATTGATGGATATCTTTGCTTATCTTAGAAATTTGTTCTCCTTGAATTTCAACCATAGCTTCATCATAATTTTCTCGGACACTAGTAATTAAAACACTGCTAGTATCGTTAGAATGAAGAAGTCGTGTCAAACCACGTTCTTCAAATACTAGATCTCCTTCAATCAGTAAAAAATCATCATTTATAAAGGATTTTGCTTTTGCTAAAGAGGCCATTGTTCCGGTCGTTTTAAATTGTTGATTAACAACTATGTGTATCTGAGGATATTTTTTTTCAATCGGAATTAGCATTTCTTTGGCAAAACCTACAACTAATACGATATTGGTAATACCTGATGAAATCAATAATTGAATACTTCTATCTAAAATGGTTTCATTATCTAGAGGTAGTAATCCAACAGGAATATTAATTTCTTGTGCTTGTCCAGCTAATAGGATGACAGCATTCGTGATAACTTTTTTATCATTGCTCAATGAAATTTTTTTTTGCTGTTCTTCTCTTAAGAAACGTTCCAATAGCTGTAAGCCAGCTTCAGTCAAATGATAAATATTCTTTTTTCTCTTTTCGATTAACAAGTAGTTTTCTTCTTCTAATAATTTAAGGATATTGTTAATTTTTCCCAGAGAAATATTAGTTTTATCTGATATTTCTCGTTGAGACAAGTATCTATTTTGATTGAGTTCGTATAAAACAGTAAACAAGTCATTCATGGCGCACTCCTTTGTTCATTTTTTGAACAATTATATTGTAATCTTATTTTAAACTTTTGTCAATACTTTTATTAATTTGGAAAAAATATACCAGAAAGCAGTGGTGAAAGAATATATTTGTAAAATAAAAATTCTTAAATCCTTTTTATCCGATTTAAGAATTTCACTAGTAAAAAATGTAATTATTTATAGAAAATAAAATAGGCTTAAATTTCATTGCAAGTAAATTTTATCATCCTTCAATACTAAAACAGCCGGCATAGGCAGTTGTTTCCAAAAGTTATAATTGATGGTATCATCAAAATAGTTGAGTAGGATACAAACCAGATTTCCGTGTGAGCTAATGATAATGTGTTCGTTTTGATGCAGTTTTTCTAAGTCTTGTAGAAAAGATAGGGCTCGTTTTTGAGCTGTGAGATTGGATTCACCGCCCGGTAGAGAAATAGCAGGATTTTTCCAAAGTTGTTTCAGAGTAGCTTCAAATGCTTGGTCGGAAATACTTTGACTGCTTAATTTTCGTTCAATCAGGCGTTTGTCCAGCTGAATAGAAAGTCCCAATGTTTGAGCCAAAGGCTCGACGGTTTCAATTGCCCGCTTGTAGGGGCTGGAATAAATAGCAGAAATAGGTTTGCTTTCTAACATGTTTAATTGCGAAAGAGAAGCTTGTCCTTTTTGTGATAAAGGACGATTCCATTCGTCGGGGCTATAAATTGAATGTGCATGGCGGATTAAGTAATATATGTTTTTCATAAATAATATTGTATCAAAAAAGAAATGTTGTTGATAGTTCATCATTTTTTTAACATAATGAAATAATAACTCCTATTTAAGAAAAATTTTAACTTTTCCTTACGGATGGTTAATAGGGGCTTGGTATACTTTAGTCAACCATTAAAAATAAATTAAAGGAGTAATAATATGGTTGCCAAAAATCATCGTCCAAATCATGAAAGATATACCAAATGGTCTATTCGCCGCCTGAGTGTGGGTGTAGCTTCGGTTGTTGTGACAAGCGGATTCTTTATTCTCATTAGTAATCCTGTAAATGCACAAGTTGGTTCGCAAAACAAGGTGGTGACAACAACCCCTTCAAATAGTTCGACAGATTTGCAAAAGCCGATAGTAGATGCTAATACAAAGCAAACTGAAAAAGCAACGCCAGATACAACGAAGCCTTCACAAGAATTAGCTGGAAAAACAAATCAAGCACCAGATAAGAACGTTCAAGAAAAGCAAGAAGTTACAAAAGAAAACAAAGTTGGCAAAACGATTGCAGAGGCTGCTAAGGAAATTCAAAAAGCAACTGAAAAAGTAGTAAAAGAAGCTACTTCAAAGGAAGAGAAGGATTCTTCATTAGATCAAGCGAAAAAATCAGTTTTAGATAATATTAAAAGTGATATCAATGTTCCTGCCTCTTACCTTGATAATGCTACTTATCCAGGACCTTTTACAGCAGGTGTGAACCAAGTAATTCCGTATGAACTTTTTGGTGGAGATGGGATGTTAACACGTCTTCTACTCAAATCCTCAAATGGAGCACCATGGTCAGATAATGGCACAGCAAATCATGCAGGCTTGCCTCCTTTTGCTAACATTCCGAAGGGTAAGTATTTTTATCAGGTATCACTTGGAGGAAATGCAGCAGGCAAGCAAAATAAAGAATTGTTGGATCAATTGAAAGCGAACGGTACACAAAGTTACACCGCTACCGTAACAGTTTATGGTTCAAAAGATGGTAAAGTTGACTTGAGCAATGTGATTGCGACTCGTCAAGTGACGATTAACCTTAATAGTTTGAAATCTAAAGCAGATCCTTCATTAGAGCAAGCGAAGAAATCTATTTCAGAAAATATTAAAGAAAGTACGGATGTTCCAGCGTCCTTCTTACAAAATGCGAACCATCCTGGTCCATTTACAGCTGGTGTGAATGAAGTGATCCCGTATGAACTTTTTGGTGGAGATGGGATGCTAACGCGTCTTCTACTCAAATCATCAAATGGAGCGCCATGGTCAGATAATGGCACAGCAAATCATGCAGGCTTGCTTCCGTTTGCAGGCATTCCAAAGGGCCAATATTTCTACCAAGTTTCATTGGACGGTAATGCAGCAGGCAAACAAGGTAGGGCGCTTTTAGACCAACTGAAGGCCAACGGCACTCATACTTACACTGCGACTGTTAAGGTTTACGGTGCAACCAAAGATGGCAAGGCTGATTTGAACAATGTGATTGCGACTCGTCAAGTAAAATTGAACTTAAATGGCACAACAACAGCGGACCAAATTAAGAAATCCGTCTTAGAAAACATTAAAGAAAGTACAGATGTTCCAGCGTCCTTCTTACAGAATGCGAACCATCCTGGACCATTTACAGCTGGTGTGAATGAAGTGATTCCGTATGAACTCTTTGGTGGAGATGGCATGTTGACTCGTCTTCTGCTCAAATCATCAAACGGAGCACCCTGGTCAGATAATGGCACAGCGAATCATCCAGGCTTGTTGCCACTAGCAGGCTTAGGCAAAGGCCAATATTTCTATCAAATTTCATTAGACGGTAATGCTGCGGGCAAACAAGGTAAGGCGCTTTTAGACCAACTGAAGGCCAACGGCACTCATACTTACACTGCGACTGTTAAGGTTTACGGTGCAACCAAAGATGGCAAGGCTGATTTGAACAATGTGATTGCGACTCGTCAAGTAAAATTGAACTTAAATGGCACAACAACAGC
>ERZ773090.67-NODE-67-length-113173-cov-33.6079_pt1 | contig 113173 bp, 108 predicted proteins | sample MGYA00580579_ERZ773090 | MGnify/ENA primary metagenome ERZ773090 (study PRJEB29015, sample SAMEA2738014) | human oral metagenome | biome: human oral; feature: human-associated habitat; material: dental | place: China | collected 2132 ... | reverse complement strand
AGATGGGACATTTTCTCCTTCGACCTAACTAAGACATTATCACTTTCGAATGATACTTTTTTGAAAAGGGAAAAGTAAGGCTTGGCTTCTTTTTCATTTTATGTTATAATGGCGGTGGAGCAACAGTTCTGCGTGAAGTGGGTCAGGGGAGGAATCCAGCAGCCCTAAGCGAGTGTGGATTGTGTGCTCTTTTTGCGTATAGAAAATAAACCCTATGAAATCAAGGTTTCACAGTTTTTTTGTTAGGTCGGATATTGAAAAAGGGGCAAAAAAATTCAAATTGAGATAATAGCTCTTTAGTGAATATGCTATAATATTTTTTGACACAAACGACACCGCCTTGGAAAGGGGTGAGTTGTCCTATGTGGCAAGAAATTTTCATAAATATCGTCGCACCAATTATTGTTGGGGTAGTGCTTGCACTATTTTCTAAATGGCTAAATAAGAAAGATGACGATTGAGTGCCATTAGCTCGGAACTTGGTAGTCGCAACCAAGTAAAAAAGCCTCCTACTTTGTGGACGATGTAGGGGGCTTTTCCGTTGCCTATGTGTAGGCAAGAAATTCTCATTCGCAAGTCTATTTTATCGAAGTTTGGAAGGTTTGTCAAATTTATTGTTATTAGGATTTGCTAACTTCAAGCACCCCTTAATCTTGAAAAACTGCCCCTAGAATTTTGGCCTAATTTGGGCAAAACGAGGACCTCAAGGGCTAGTTTCCTGACTTCCCTAGCATGGGGTTAAGTTCGCTAAGAAGGAGCTTCCTTTTGTCTGACAAGAGCAATGTTGCACTAGAAGGGGTTCCTTTTGTCTATTAAGCAAGCAAGGGCTTTTTCGTGAGGTCACCTCCATGGCCTTTGGTGAGGGGGTGGCCCTACTTTTCGTCCTTGTTACCGGTTTCCTTTTTTCGCTAAAAAGGTTGAAAAATCACTAATAAAAGAGTAAACTGTATAGGAATATTGTTTAAAAAGGGAGTACCATAATGGGACATATTAAATTTGATTATTCAAAAGTTCTAGATAAGTTCATCGCAGCTCATGAAATTGATTATATGCAGCCACAAGTAACTGCACTTGATAAGGTTTTACGTGATGGTTCAGGTCAAGGTGGTGAAATGACTGGTTGGCTTAATCTGCCAGAGAACTACGATAAGGGAGAGTTTGCCCGTATCCAAAAGGCTGCTGCCAAGATTCAATCTGACAGCCAGGTCCTTGTTGTTATTGGTATTGGAGGTTCTTACCTCGGTGCCCGTGCAGCTATTGATTTTTTGAATAATTCCTTTGTCAACTTGCAAGCGGCTGATAAGCGTAAGGCTCCACAAATTCTTTATGCTGGAAATTCAATTTCTTCAAACTACTTGGCTGATTTGGTTGACTATGTTGCTGACAAAGATTTTTCAGTCAATGTCATTTCTAAATCTGGGACAACAACTGAGCCGGCTATTGCCTTCCGTGTTTTTAAAGAGCTCTTGGTTAAAAAATATGGTCAAGAAGAAGCTAACAAGCGGATTTATGCAACAACAGATCGTGCTAAGGGAGCGGTCAAGGTTGAAGCAGATGCTAATAATTGGGAAACCTTCGTCGTTCCAGATAGCGTCGGTGGTCGTTTCACCGTCTTGACACCAGTTGGCCTTTTGCCAATTGCTGCTTCAGGAGCTGACATCACTAAGTTGATGGAGGGAGCCAATGCAGCTCGGAAGGCCTATTCATCAGATAAAATTGCTGAAAATGAAGCCTACCAATATGCTGTTATTCGCAATATCCTTTATAGAAAGGGTTATGTGACTGAAATCTTAGCCAACTATGAACCATCTTTGCAATACTTTAGCGAATGGTGGAAACAGTTGGCTGGCGAATCAGAAGGTAAGGATCAAAAGGGAATCTACCCAACCTCAGCTAACTTTTCGACAGACCTGCATTCACTGGGTCAATTTATTCAAGAAGGAATGCGGAACCTTTTTGAAACCGTTGTTCGTGTTGAAAAACCTCGCAAGAATATTACAGTTCCAGAAATGGCTGAAGATTTAGATGGTCTTGGTTACCTACAAGGTAAGGATGTCGACTTCGTCAATAAAAAAGCGACTGATGGCGTTCTCTTAGCCCACACAGACGGCGGTGTTCCTAATACCTTCCTGACCATCCCAGAGCAAGATGAGTACACACTCGGCTACACGATTTACTTCTTTGAATTGGCAATCGGTCTATCTGGTTACCTCAATGGTGTCAATCCGTTCAACCAGCCAGGTGTTGAAGCCTACAAGAAGAACATGTTTGCCCTACTCGGTAAACCAGGCTTTGAAGATTTGGGTGCTGAATTAAATGCTCGTCTTTAAGATGAATGCTCAATAAATACTCAAGCAGTTCCTTAACAGGTCCTGCTTTTTTTGTTAAGAATTAGTGTACGGTTTTTTTTCTGACTCCTAAAAAAAGTGTCTTAATTATTTTTGTAAGCGTTTTATAATAAAACTAGAAAAATTACAAAGGAGCAGACAAATGAAAGATTGGTTAAATATCGCAGGAAAAACTGTTATTGTGACAGGGGCTTCATCGGGTATTGGTCAGGCTATTGTTAAAGAATTGCTTGACTTAGAAGTTAATGTGGTCAACTTTGATATTGCAAACAATGACTTAGAACATGAACATTATCTTTTTGTAAAAGTTGATGTCACTTCCCGTCAAGAAGTTGAAGCCGGTGTAGCAGCTGTAGTTGAGCGTTTTGGTACAGTTGATGCTGTTGTCAATAATGCCGGAATAAATGTTCCCCGTCTTCTAGTTGACCCTAAGGACCCTCACGGTCAGTATGAATTAGATGATGCTATCTTTGAGAAAATTACCATGATTAATCAAAAAGGTGTTTTCTTAGTCAGCCAAGCCGTCGGTCGCCTCCTAGTTGCTAAAAAACAAGGGGTTATCATCAATATGGCCTCCGAAGCAGGTCTGGAAGGATCCGAAGGCCAGAGCGCCTATGCGGCAACCAAGGCAGCTGTCTATAGTTATACACGTTCCTGGGCCAAGGAACTTGGTAAGCATGGTGTTAGAGTTGTCGGAATTGCTCCAGGAATCATGGAAGCAACCGGCTTGAGAACGCTTGCATACGAAGAAGCCCTTGGTTATACTAGAGGGAAAACGGTGGATGATATACGAGCAGGCTATGCTTCAACAAGCACTACCCCACTCGGTCGTAGTGGTAAGTTGAGCGAGGTAGCTGATTTAGTCGCTTATTATATTTCGGATCGTTCCAGTTATATAACTGGGATTACAACCAATGTAGCTGGAGGTAAGACACGTGGATAGGTAAATAGAAAGGGGAGAGAAAGTGGCAGTCGTTAATCGCTGGTATCAAATCTTAAATACCTTGGTGGCTCAGCACCATGTTTCACTAGATGAAATGCTGGGGATTCTTGAGGTCAGCCCTCAGACCTTCCAAAACAGCATTGAGCAATTAAATGATATTTTAGATCGAGATGTCCAAATTAGACAAGAAGATAGTATGCTCTACCTGGATGTGCTTGATTATGCCCGTTTAGAGGAGATTTTATCGGGAAAGTTGAGAAGGGAAACAGACTTCAACTCTTCCAGTAAAAGAGTTGCTTATCTTATTAAGCGCCTTTTACAGGCCAACCAGCCCTTGCTGATTGATGATTTGGCAGAAGATATGGGGGTCAGTCGTTCAACAATCAATAAGGATTTAAAAAAAGTTAAACGTCTGGCCAGTGACTATCAGATTAGCATCACAGGGACACCTAATCGAGGCTTGGAGGCGATGGGGAAAGAGTTAGACTATAGACTTTTTTATATTGATGAAGTTTATGCTTACTTTGAGCCCAGCCATCTCCAAGACGAGACGCTCTTGTTTTTAGATCAGCTCCGCGAGAATTATTCTTTGCCAAAGAAAACCGAGGAACAGCTTAAAAAAGCTTTAGCCATTGGTATTTCTCGCATCAAACGTCAACGATTTTTATCTGAGGAAATTCCCTATTTCACTAATGAACTGAGAGAATCTGAGCTAATGGAGAAGCTGATTTACCACGTGGAATTGAATTATCAAATCTCCTTGAGTCAATACGAGCAGGACTTTCTCAGTTATCCTCTCAATCTTCAGTTTATTGATGGCCTGGTTTATAAGCCCTCTCCTTCGGACAATCTGGAGCGGATTTATCAGGCTATGATTAGTGAAGTCAAGGAGAAGCTTGATATTGATTTTGATCAAGAAAAACTCTTCCAAAATTTACAAACACATTTTAAATTCTTGCTCAATCGCTTGATTTTTCACGCTCAAGCTGGTGATATTTTTCATGGGGAGATACGGTTAAAATATCCTCTGGCTTATGAAATATCACGGGTGGCAGTTGAAAAGTTGCAGACCTACCTTCATCATTCGGTATCCCCTTCTGAAATCAGCTACCTAGCTCTTTATTTTGAATTGATTTTGAATGAGCGGAATCACGACTCTAGTAGCACCCGTCCGCAGATTGCTGTGGTTTGTACAACTGGACGGGGAACCGCTGCCATGATTAGTCGCCAGCTCAGGCGTGTTTTGGGCAATAACGTAGAGATTACTCAATTTTCTGAAGAGAGTTTTAATCCGCAAAATGATGACAACTACTTTGCTATTTTTACAACGATTCCCTTAAAATTGGAACCGCTGAAATCTCCAGTCATTAAAATCAGTAACCTTTTTGATGACCAGTGGTTGCGAGATGAGTGGCAGAAGGTCAACGCCTACCATCAGAGCCATCTGGAAACAGTTCAACTGAGATTTGTCAGATTGGCTCCCAGTCAATCCTATCTGTCCTATCTGGAAAGGATGTGTCAGTTACTTGAAGATGAAGGCTTGGTGGATGGTGCTTTTAAAAGTCGTATTTTAAACCGTGAGCAAAGGCAGTCAACCATTTTTGGGAATGATATTGCCTTTCCTCACGCCATTAATCAAGCTAGTTCGCAAACAATTTTAATCTTAGGCTTATTAGAGGAGACCTATCAAGCCGAAGATAAATCTGTTGATTTCATCTTCATGGTAGCCATTTCTGAGCAGCTAGATAATCAAACAGAGATAGAGCTTTTAGATCTCTACGATGATATTTTCCGCCTTGCCGGTAACCAGTCTGCCAAGAAGGACTTAAAACTGATCCAGACTCAGGAAGATTTTCTCGCTTTAGCCAAAAGTAAAGGAGTATTCTAATGAATTTTATCTACACTTTTGCGGTCTTTGTGGTACTTGCCTACATTGTACAAGTTATCTTAGGACTGCGACAGTTGAAACATTTTAACCGAGTTTACGCTAGATTACGGAAAAAAGGCCGGGTAGCAATTGGCCGCAATTCGGGTCGGATCAAGGCTGGAACAATCGTTATGTTTGCCATTGACGAAGAGGGTAAGGTTTTAGAGGGACAAAAGATGCAAGGGGTCACAGTAATGGCTAAGTTTAAGTCCATGCCAGCCTATCTTGGTCAGGACATCCACTATTTCGATCATTACAATCCTTTGGTTCGTCAAGAGAATAAATTGCTGCAGTTGGCTATTGAGGATGCTAGGGATGTCTTTTTAAAGACAGAGGCTGGTGTCTATCACGATGCTCCCCGAACCAGTCCATTTTCGGACCTTGGTTTGCGAGCCAGACTGCTCCTAGGCCATTTGAAAAAGCATAGTCAGTAAGTCCGAGTATTAAGCTAAATATTAAAAACTTGCTTATATAAGCAAAAGATAAAAAAGGAGTTTTTTATGAATTACGTTACAAAATTTGCTGAAGGCTTTATGAAGCTCTTTCAGTCGGGTGGTGAAACCTTTATGTCTTGGATGACAGGAATCGTTCCAGTTGTCCTCATGCTCTTAGTAGCCATGAATGCTCTTATTGCCCTTCTAGGTGAGGAGAGGGTTAATAAACTGGCAGCGATTTCTGCCAGCAACCCCATCAGCCGTTATATGATTCTGCCCTTTATTTCAGCCTTTATGCTGGGGAATCCGATGGCCATTAGTATGGGGCGTTTTATGCCAGAATACTATAAACCAAGTTATGTCGCCTCCCAGATGCAATTCTGCCATACCTCAAATGGGGTTTTTCCCCATATCAATCCAGGTGAACTCTTCGTTTGGTTAGGGATTGCTTCGGGAATCAAAACATTGGGATTGAGTCAGATGGACTTAGCCATCCGCTATTTGCTGGTAGGGCTGATCATGAACTTCTTTGCCGGCTGGATTACTGATTTTACAACCGCTTGGGTTTGTAAGCAACAAGGTCTGAGCTTGAGTAAGACCTTGAAAGATAGGTAGGAACGAGAAAGAGGTCTCTTATGAGTTACAAAAGTATAAAAGTTGTTAAAGGTAATGGTGGTTTTGGGGGTCCTTTGGTCATTACCCCAACGGATGAGAAGCATAAATTTATCTATATCACAGGTGGGGGTGAAAAGCCAGCCATTGTTGATAAAATCGTGGAATTGACTGGAATGGAGGCTGTTAATGGCTTTAAGACTTCGATTCCAGACGAGGAAATTGCCCTAGCTATTGTTGATTGCGGTGGAACCTTGCGCTGTGGTATTTATCCCAAGAAGGGGATTCCAACCATCAATATTGTGGCAACTGGTAAAAGTGGCCCCCTAGCCAAATACATTACGGAAGATATCTATGTATCAGCTGTTGACCTCGATCAAATCACTGCTACTGATGAAGTGGGGCAAGCCAGTCAACCTGTCTCTGCCAGTGCGGAAAGCAAATCAGCCAGCAGTTATGATACCAGTAAAAAAATTACAGAGCAAAGGGCTGAGACCAGCTTTGTTGCCCGGATTGGTATGGGAGCTGGTAAGGTCGTGGCTGTCTTTAATCAGGCCGCGCGTGATGCCATTCAAACCATGTTGAATACCATTCTCCCCTTCATGGCCTTCGTGTCACTCCTGATTGGTATCATTAATGGTTCCGGAATAGGAAATTGGATTGCCAAGCTGATGATTCCCCTAGCTGGTAATATTTGGGGCTTAATCCTAATTGGCTTTATCTGTTCACTCCCATTCTTATCTCCACTTTTAGGGCCAGGTGCCGTTATCTCCCAAATTATCGGTACCCTGATTGGTGTTGAAATTGGGAAGGGTCATATTCCTCCTCAAATGGCACTGCCAGCCCTATTTGCTATCAATACGCAAAATGGTTGTGACTTCATTCCAGTAGCCTTGGGTCTTTCAGAGGCAGAGGTCGAAACCGTTGAAGTCGGTGTACCATCTGTTCTTTATTCTCGATTCTTGAGTGGTGTACCTCGTGTTATCGTCGCTTGGGTTGCCAGCATCGGTTTGTATCAATAAGGAAAGTAAATTAGAAAAGAGGCTTGCATGGCGAAGATATTTGAAACAAAAGTACTGGTAGTTGGTCCAGAGGCTCAAGAAATGATTGATGGAGCGGATATGATGATCCTCTTTGGAGAAGGTGCCCCTCAGGACTTAGCGGAATACTGTTTCATGATTGATAATAAGGATTTAACTGGACCAATCCAAGTCGGTGGTCATTTAGTTGTTGACGGGCAAGTCTTTCCCATAACCTCCGTTGGTGATGTGGTTGAAAAAAATCTAATCAATCTAGGGCACATTACCATTTCCTTTGATGGGGATAGTGAGGGAAGCTTGCCTGGGACTCTGCATGTTTCCGCCCCTGATAAAATTCAACTGAGCCAGGGTTCGCTCATCCAGTTATTTAATGATTAAACAATTACAAATCAACAGACTTGAGACATTGCACTCAAGTCTTTTTTGATGTTTTAGTCTAAAGGGGAGATATTCCGACAACCTTTGGCAGGGTGGAGTTTTTTGCAAACTTTCTTTGAAAAAAGGTCTACTTTTTAATATGATGAAAGCGTTTTATAATTTAAATAGATGGGGGAAGAATGGTATGAAGGACAGAACACAGGACATCTTAAACCGCTTGTTAGACTCAGAAATTCCTCTACCAGTAAAGTACCTTTCAACCAAATTTAAGGTTGGTGAGAGGACGATTCGTAATGAGATAGGCATCATTAACGAGCTCTTGAGACAGTGCCAGTTACCTCCAGTGAGCTCTATCCGTTCTAAGGGAATGCAAGTAAATCTATCTAAAACCGATAGACAGGAACTAGTGGACTTTATAAGTCATCATTCGAGTTTCAAATATCTTAGTCGGGAAGAAAGAGTACTGGATTTAATTTTGGACATAGCCTTTGGGGATAAACCTGTCTTTTTAAAAAAGAAGGAGGACTGTTATCAGGTGTCAAAATCTTCTATTGATGAAGACATCAGGCAGGTAAGGAAAAAACTAGCCCACTATCAGGTGGAAGTCCTTAGCATACCTAAGCAAGGCCTCCAGTTCCAAGCCAAAGAACAGTTTATCAGAACCATGCTTTTTTCAATTTTGAGTTCAGTCTTAGTGGATGAGGATCAAGGGAAAAAACAGCTTGTTTATAAGTATCTCGATAAAGAACGCTTGCACCATTTAGATGCTATCTATAGCAGTGTTATTTCTCAGGTTGAGGTGAGTCCCTATCGGATAAACTTTAACCTTTTGGCCTATATCTGGCTTGACCGGCTGAGTCGTGGTAGCTATAGTGCTCCTTCCACTCGAAACATGAACTATAAAGAAAAAAATGATTGTATTTACAATTATATCAACAGGGTCCTGGACGAATTTAGGCTTGGGGCAGATATGGAGGAGAAACATTACATTTATTTTTTACTTAATAGCCCTAAGTAAAGAAGAAAACTACCACCCCTCCAATTGGTTGGACCTTCAGCTGTTGATTATGCAGCTGATTCAGTTTATGGAAGAGGAAACAGGGATACCCTTCAACAAAAAGGAGGCTCAATTTCAAGAAGCCTTGTACAGCCATATGGTTGGTATGGTTGAGCGTATAAAAAATGGTCTGCAGTTAGTAAATCCCCTTAAAGATAAAATCAAACAGACCTATGGTCTGGTTTATGATGTCCTTGAAAAATTTTTGAGAAGAGAACAGGAAAAGCTTGGCGGTACCATCACCGATGATGAGATTGCTTTTTTAACCATCCATTTTTCGACAGCCTTGAGTGAACTCAATCAGAATAATGAATATTGGTATCGGGCGATAGTAATTTGTAATCATGGTATAGCAACAGGTCGTTTACTAGCAGAGAACTTAAAAGAGTACTTCAATATAGAAGTTTTAGCGGTTCTAAGCAGTCGAGAAATTAACTTGGTTGAAAAATTTGACGTTGATCTAGTTTTTTCAACGGTCAAGCTAGACTATCAAGTCAAGCCTATTATGATTATGGATACCATCTTTAACGAGGAGACAAAGTTAATGGTTCATAATTTTTTAGAGACCAATCGTCAATATCAGAGAGTGATTGCTAGAAAAAGTGACTATACGGAAATGTTTCAAGTGCTGCTAAAGAAAATAGAAGCTAATTTTGGAGAGTTGACTAAAAATTTTTATAACGATTTAGAAATTCTATTTCGGAAGAATGGGCTAACAATTAATCAGAAGGAGGTACAGCCTATGATTCAAGATGTATTATCTGATGATAATATCTCATTTGAAAAGGGAGATTTTACATGGCAAGAAGCAATTCAAGAAGTCTCAAAGCCCCTATTGAAAAAGGAAATTATTACCGAAAATTATGTCCGAACGATGATAGAGGATGTGGAAAAGTACGGCCCCTATATAGTGATTGGCCCTCATCTGGCTTTGGCTCATGATCGGCCAGAAGACGGGGCAAAGCGATTGGGACTGAGTTTGGCCATTTTTGTACAATCGGTTACCTATTTGAAGCTGGTGTAGCAAAGATATTTGGAGAACGCGGAGATAAAAAGAAATCTATGGAAGATATTGAAATGCCTAAGGCCTTTGAATTTTTACAAGACACCTATCTCTCGGTAATGGTTGTTATGGTACCTCTTTATATTATTACGGCAGCTTTCGCAGGATCGGAAGCTGTTGATACGGGTAGTCAAAACTATTTGATGTACGCCTTCCTACAATCCATTCAATTTGTTGTTGGTATCTACGTCTTGCTGGCTGGCGTTCGACTTTTACTTGGAGAGATTGTTCCCGCTTTTCGTGGTATCGCCATGAAATTGGTTCCAGATGCCATTCCTGCCCTAGATTGCCCGTCTTCTTCCCTTACTCTCCCAATGCTGTGATACTAGGTTTTATTACTACAACAATTGGTACTATAGTCGCCATGTTTATCCTGCCCATCTTTGGCTTGGCCATGATTCTGCCAGGGATGTTGACTAATTTCTTTGCCGGCGGTACTGCTGGAATATTTGGTAATGCTGTCGGTGGACGTAGAGGAGCAATTATTGGAGGGATTGCACATGGATTCTTTATCACTCTTCTGCCAGCCCTTTTGGTTACAGCCTTTAGCTCGTTAGGTTTTGTCAATGCAACAGCGACTGATGTTGATACGGTTACGGCAGCTCTACTCTACTATTGGATTTTAAGCCCAATCTTTAAAATGTTTTAGTTAACCTAGCAGCTTAAGAAAGGAGGATAACTATATTTAATTTTTTAAAGAAAAAGGCTAAACCTAGTTCAGATGATCAAATAGATCTACCCGAGTATAGTCAGGAAGAGTTAGAAAGCTTTAAACAGGAATTGGAATCCCTCTTGCATGTAAAAGAAGCCCATATGAAAGAAGCTGCTTATTTTGAAAAAATAGGTCTACTCTACGCCAAACTATCTCAAGATGAAGCTGCCATCAGTCATTTAGAAAAGAGCTTATCTCTTAAATTATCCATGGGAGATGGTTATAAGAAACTGATGTCACTTTACAATCGGAAAAGGAGGGAAGCAGCTAAGTCCCAGGATGATGAGTTGATTGAGTATTATATGGGAAAAATGGATGACATGCGAAATATTGCTAAAAAAGTGACTCTAACAGCTAAGGAGGAATAACGATGTATAAAACTTTAAAAGAAATTACAGATTATGCAGACCAACTAAATATGACAGTCGGTACCTTCAATATGCACAATTTGGAAATGCTCCCAGGAATGATAAGGGGGGCAAAGGAACTTGGTCTGCCAATCGTGATTCAAACTAGTGTGGCAACGGCCCAATATATTGGTTACGATGTTATCGTAGCGGTCTGTAAACAGCTGGCTAATAATGATTTGGTTGATGTGGCCCTTCACTTAGATCACGCCAGAGACTTTGATGCCATTAGGGATGCTATCGAGGCTGGTTATTCGAGTGTCATGTTTGATGGCTCAAATTTACCCTTTAAAGAAAATATTGCCAAAACCAAGGCGGTTGTAGACTATGCTCATGCCAGAGGAGTTTCTGTAGAAGGGGAGCTTGGCACCATTGGAGGAACTGAGGAAGGTATTTCGGTTTCTGACGATGATAAAGAGTACACTAGACCTAATGATGCTGTTCGCTTCCTAGCAGAAACTGGTGTGGATGCTCTGACAGTTGGAATTGGAACTAATCACGGTCAATTTAAATCTAAAACCAATGTCCAAATCCCTTTGCTTAAGGAGATTCATAATCTTGTTGACGTTCCCCTGGTTATCCACGGTGGGACAGGAGTTAAGGAAGAAGATTATCCAGAATTAATCAATAATGGTATTAGAAAATTCAATGTTGGAACCGAACTCTTAGTCGGTTGGACAGCAACGGCTAAGGAAACATTTGGAGCAACCGAGGTAAATAAGTCTTTACGTTACAATATTATTCCTTGTAACGATAAGGTCAAAGAAATTGTCAAACACAAATTAAGCCTCTTCATGAATGAGGAGAGTCCTCTAAAATAGGAGACAGTAATGAAAAAGTATTTACTATTGATTGCTGGCCCACCCGCAACGGGGAAATCTTATCTTGTTAACTTAATTGAAGAAGAGCAACCAGATTTATATAAAATAAGTCCTGATGAGCTAAAAGACTCCATTGCGGATAGCAAGGGGTTTAACTGCTTAGAAGAAAAATCAGCTTTGGAAAAAATTGTATGGAAATCCTATTATCAAGCTTTAGAGGCTTATATGATGGTGGGGAAGAAGATTATCGTTAGTGAATATCCTTTTTCTGATAAACAAAAGCCAAGTTTGGCGGATTTAGCAAACCATTATTCTTATGATGTGATTACGATTAGGTTAGTAGCCGATTTTGAAGTTCTTTGGCAGAGACGATATCGTCGTGATCGAGAAAACAGTAGGCATCTAAGTCACATTATGACCCATTATCATTATGGTGATAACTTGATTAATCGTGAAGACGCAGACAATCATATTACTAAAAAGGAATTCTTAGATATTATTACCAATAGAGATTATAACCATTTTCAATTAGGTCAACTATTTGAATTTGATGTTAGTGATTTCTCAAAGGTTGATTATTCTGACCTTTTGTCTTATCTTGCGAAATTATAACTCCGTTATTAATAGAGAAAATAAATATTCTAATCTCCATCTAGCAATAACTTTCGGAAGTCAAAAATTGGCCCCACTAGCAATGTGGGACCTATTTTAACTTTAACTAGGGTTCTTTCATCGTATGGCGTTTTCCTGCAGCGATAGCCTCGCTCTCTTTCATTTGAACGACACGACTCCTGTTAGTGTTGCCCGGCATATTACCCATTGAGTACCAATAGACATCAGCCGTCCCATCACGGGCCACGTAGACGGTAGGGTCTTGTTCTTGAGGACTGGTCTCTTGGTCAGGAGCCTGAGGAGCAGGCTGGGGTTGACTAGAGGGTTCAGATGAACTATGCTTCGTTTTTCTTGTCCTTTTTGTCTTTCTTGTCTTTTTAGATTTCCTTACCTGTTTCGCTTTTACACTAGAGAAATGCCGAGTTGACTGGGTAGAACTTGGGGATAGTGTATTAGAGCTAACATCAGATTCACTAATAACTGACAAACAAAAGAGGCTTACAAATGTTATGAATAAATAGGTAATTTTTTTCATCAATTCTCTCCCAATTAACTATGAAAACGTTTGCAAGTCTATTATACAAGCTTTAGCGGGAGAAAACAAGAGATTTTTAAAAAATTACAAAAAGATTATAAAAATGATTGCTGAGTTAAGACCAAAACGGTCAATCTGAATAAGCAAAGAAATTCCTTACTCGAAATCAGTAGCAAAGAAGTAGGCTAACCGGATATTTATTGAATTTGAACAATAATAAACCACCCTAAGCCAATGTTGAGGGTGGCTCAATTTTCTTACTAGTTACTTAGGAGACTGGGATAGCCTCTTACTTTTCTTCCTTGCCAGCTAGTTCCTTACCAAGCTCAATGATGTAATCCTTGAGGTCATCCTTGACTTGAGGGTGCTGGAGGGCGTAATCGATGGAGGTCTTCATGAAGCCGAACTTATCACCAACGTCATAGCGTTTACCGGTGAATTCACGGGCAAAGACCCTTTGCGTTTTGTTTAGGGTGTCAATGGCATCGGTCAGCTGAACTTCATTGCCTGCCCCAGGTTCTTGGGTTTCTAAGATTTCAAAGATTTCCGGTGTCAGGAGGTAGCGGCCGATAATAGCCAAATCACTTGGGGCATCCTCAGGATTTGGTTTTTCGACAAAGGTTTCTACGGAATAGAGTCCGTCATGGCCCTGGCCTTGAGGTGCAATGACTCCGTAAGCAGAAACTTCGTCGTGGGGCACCGGCATAACGGCGATAGTAGAAGCATGGGTTTCCTTGTAATCGTTGATGAGCTGCTGAGTCAAAGGAACAGCCTTGTCATCGGTAATATCCATCAGGTCATCACCCAACATGACAACGAAAGGTTCATCGCCGACAAATGCCTTGGCTTGCAGAACCGCATCTCCTAAACCACGTGGATGGCTTTGGCGGATGAAGTGAAGATTGATAGCCGTCGTATCATTGACCAGCTTGAGCAGGTCAGTTTTACCTTTTTGCTCCAAGTTGTATTCCAATTCGAAGTTGGAGTCAAAGTGATCTTCGATAGAGCGTTTAGCCTTACCTGTCACGACCAAGATGTCTTCAATTCCTGACTTAAGGGCTTCCTCAACGATAAATTGGATAGTCGGTTTATCCACAATCGGCAACATTTCTTTGGCCAGAGCCTTGGTTGCTGGTAAGAAACGGGTTCCCAATCCAGCTGCTGGGATAACAGCTTTTCTAACTTTAGTCATACTATCTTTCGTTTCCTTCTTATTTATTTTTCTTCCGTTTATTTTTTATTATCCTGCCATTCATTTTCTGAACGCAGTTCATTGGACATCATATTAAAGATAGATTCCTTGATATCGGCTCCTTCGTAGATGGCCTTGTAAATGGCTGAAGTAATTGGCATGTAGACACCCAGCTGTTGAGCAAGTTCATAGGCCACCTTGGTGGTTGAAATTCCTTCGATGACCATACCCATATTGCACTCAACATCTTCCAGTTTTTCACCGCGACCTAGTGCATCCCCAGCCCGCCAGTTGCGGGAGTGAACGGAGGTTCCGGTAACAATCAGATCCCCAACTCCAGACAGACCGCTGTAGGTTAGAGGATTGGCTCCCATTTTAACCCCAAGACGGGTAATCTCAGCTAAGCCACGAGTAATGATGGCAGCCTTGGCATTGTCGCCGTAGCCCATACCATGCAGGGCCCCAGCTCCGACAGCAATGATGTTTTTCAGGGCTCCAGCGGTTTCCACACCGATAACATCCTGATTGGTATAGAGGCGGAAGTAATGGTTACTGAAGATTGCTTGAACATACTTAGCGGCTTCCAAATCTTTGGAGGCCGCCGTAATCAGGGTGATATCGCGGACAATGGTTTCTTCGGCATGGCTCGGTCCTGAGACAACCACGATGTCGCTGCGCAAATCGGCAGGAATTTCTTCCTCCAGAATGGTTGAGAGACGTTCGTGAGTACCAGGTTCTAGCCCCTTAGAAGCGTGCATGACGACAACCTTGTGGTCGAGGATTTCCGCTACCTGCTTGGCGACCAGACGGGTCACCTTGGTTGGCACGACAAAGAGAATGGCATCAACCCCATCTAGGGTTTGGCCCAAATCCTTGTAAGCCTTAATCTTTTCATCCAGCACAATATCCTTGAAATAAAGGGTATTCATGTGCTTCTCATTGATTTCATCAATTTGTTCAGGGATATTTCCCCAAATGCGGACCTCGTGCCCATTGTCATTGAGAACCTGGGCAAGGGCAGTCCCCCAAGAACCCGGTCCCAAAACAGCAACTTTTTGTTTTGTCATAATAGGTCTCCATATCATAGTATCGCCTTCATTATATCATATTTAATGGTCGCAAAGAGAGGAAAAAAGGAAGGAGTTTTAGGAAATTGAGAGAAATAGGCTTTAGGTCATTATATCTTTGGTTCCAGCCCTGTATGAGCCTAGGAAGGTAGAAGAGAAGAACTATCAAAATTCAGTTTTGGAAATTTGATGAGTATAAATTATCGGACTGGGAAATTTTCCCTAGAAAATCACGAGATAAGCTAGTTTTTTCCTTTTTATTGCCGAATATCTTAGTGTATAATAGGAAACAGTAAAAAAACTGTTGTGAGGTTAAATATGGCGAAAATTCGTGGTTTCGAGCTGGTCAGCTCATATGACAATCAAGATCTGCTTCCCAAGCGGGAGACGGCTCATGCGGCTGGTTACGATTTGAAGGTGGCAGAAACTACCCAAATTGAGCCAGGGCAAATCGTCCTGGTACCGACGGGGGTCAAGGCCTACATGCAACCAGGAGAGGTTCTCTATCTCTATGACCGCTCTTCTAATCCTCGCAAGAAGGGGCTGGTTTTGATTAACTCGGTTGGGGTAATTGATGGCGACTACTACGGTAACCCCAATAACGAGGGCCATATTTTTGCCCAGATGCAAAATATTACCAATAAAAAGGTGAGTTTAGAAGTCGGTGACCGGATTGTTCAGGCCGTCTTCGCCCCTTATCTGGTAGCGGATGACGACCAAGCGACCGGCACTCGTACCGGCGGTTTTGGCTCAACGGGGAAATAGGTGACAAGATGTCAGACTATCTATTGGTGATTGACATGCAGGATGATTATGTAGGTCCGGGAAAGCTCCATTCCAACCCCGACCTTGTTGGGGCCATCAATAACAAGATTGTAAGCTATCCCCAAGACAGGGTTGTCTATATTGTCAATCGTTTTTTCTGGGAATTTAGCCGGCAGGAAAAGAAGCTAATTGCGCCCCTACTCAAGGTCTCCAATCAGGTCTTTGAAAAGCGTCGAGCTTCCTGCTTCACTAATCCAGAACTCTTGAAATTTTTAAGGGACCATCAGGCTCAATCCCTTGAATTTGTTGGTGTAGATGGCAATTGCTGTGTTAAGCATTCGGTGCTGGCATCAGCAAAACTGGGCTTTGAGACGACCGCAGACTTGTCCGCAATCGGTGTAGCTAACAAGAAGCATTTTCCAAAAACCAAGAAGAAATGGGAAGTTGCAGGGGTTAGAATTACCTCTGACTAATTCCGACGAGCAAGTAAGATAGACTTGCTTATCTTCAAGTTGTCAAGTCCTCAAGCAAATCATGGAAGAAAAGGAGTTTTATTATCGCTAAGAAAAAATCAACCTTTGTCTGTCAGGAATGTGGCTACAATTCGCCCAAGTATCTGGGCCGTTGTCCCAACTGTGGTTCCTGGTCCTCCTTTGTCGAAGAAAAGGAAGTCGAAGAGGTCAAGAATGCCAGGGTTTCCTTGACAGGCGAAAAGACCAAGCCAACCAAGTTGAAAGATGTTTCCTCCATTGATTATGCTAGGACCAAGACGGATATGGATGAGTTCAACCGTGTCTTGGGGGGTGGTGTCGTGCCAGGCAGTCTGGTCCTTATCGGTGGGGATCCCGGTATCGGGAAATCCACCCTACTCCTGCAAGTCTCCACCCAGCTGGCTAATAAGGGAACGGTCCTCTATGTTTCTGGGGAAGAATCTGCCGAGCAAATCAAGCTTCGTAGCGAGCGACTAGGTGATGTTGACAATGAGTTCTATATCTACGCGGAGACCAATATGCAAAATATCCGCACGGAGATTGAGCGTCTGCAACCAGATTTTCTAATTATCGATTCCATCCAGACGGTTATGAGTCCCGAAATTACTAGTGTTCAGGGCTCGGTTTCCCAGGTCCGAGAGGTAACTGCTGAGCTCATGCAGCTGGCCAAGAGTAATAACATTGCTACCTTTATCGTCGGGCACGTGACCAAGGAAGGGACCCTAGCTGGTCCGCGGATGTTGGAGCACATGGTGGATACAGTTCTCTATTTTGAAGGGGAACGCCACCATACCTTTCGAATTTTGCGGGCGGTCAAAAATCGTTTCGGTTCAACCAACGAAATCGGTATTTTTGAGATGCAGACGGGCGGTCTGGTTGAGGTCCTCAATCCCAGCCAGCTCTTTTTAGAGGAACGTCTGGACGGGGCAACGGGATCGGCTATTGTTGTCACCATGGAAGGAACCCGGCCCATCTTAGCCGAGGTGCAAGCCTTAGTCACACCGACTGTTTTTGGTAATGCCAAGCGAACCACGACAGGATTGGATTTCAATCGGGTTAGCCTGATTATGGCCGTATTGGAGAAACGCTGTGGACTCCTTCTGCAAAATCAGGATGCCTACCTCAAGTCGGCTGGTGGGGTCAAATTGGACGAGCCTGCCATCGACCTAGCTGTGGCAGTCGCCATCGCTTCCTCCTACAAGGAAGCACCGACCAATGCCCAAGATGCTTTCATCGGGGAAATCGGTCTGACTGGTGAAATTCGTCGGGTCAACCGTATTGAGCAACGCCTCAATGAAGCTACCAAACTGGGCTTTACCAAGGTTTACGCTCCTAAAAATGCCTTGCATGGCATTGTAATTCCTAAAAACATCCAAGTCATTGGCGTTTCAACCGTCGGGGAAGTATTAAAGAAAGTATTTAAGTCATGACAGAAAAACAAGCAAATGATGTCGTCTATGGGGTTCACGCCACCATCGAGGCCCTGGAGGCCAACACCGGCAATAAACTCTATATCCAGAATGACCTGAGGGGCAAGAATGTCGATAAAATCAAGGCTCTAGCGGGTCAAAAAAAGGTGGCCATTTCCTGGATACCCAAGAAAACCTTGTCCGAGATGACTCAGGGAGCGGTCCATCAGGGCTTTGTCCTGCGGGTTTCCCAATTTGCCTATAGCGACTTGGCGACCATTTTGGCCAAGGCGGACCAGGAAGAAAATCCCCTAATTTTGATTTTGGATGGTCTGACCGATCCCCATAATTTGGGGTCCATTCTTCGGACGGCTGATGCGACGGGCGTGGCTGGAATTATTATCCCCAAGCACCGAGCAGTCGGTGTCACCCCTGTTGTTGCTAAGACCTCGACAGGAGCGGTGGAACATGTGCCTATTGCTCGGGTAACCAATCTCAGCCAGACCCTAGATAATCTCAAGGCGGAAAATTATTGGATTTTTGGCACCGATATGGACGGTACGCCTAGCCACAAGTGGAATACCGCGGGCAAGATAGCCCTGATTATCGGCAATGAGGGTAAGGGAATTTCGGCCAACCTCAAGAAGCAGGTTGATGAAATGATTACCGTTCCCATGACTGGCCATGTCCAAAGCCTCAATGCCAGCGTGGCTGCAGCTGTTCTTATGTATGAAGTCTTCAGAAACAAGCTTTGAATGACTTTGCCCTAGCCCAGAGTGGGGGGCGGGTGAGCTAGATTGGAATAATCCCAGTCAACCTATCTATTACTCTGAGCTTTCTAAAAGTAGATAGCATTCTGGGCTCAGATGCCTGTAGTCTTCTGTGCTCAGACTTAGGTTTAGATAGGGTAAGCCTCTAGCTCTGCTTTCGCTCCTAGCACAAACTATCAAGGCCACCTCTTGGCCTTTTTATACTCTTTAAGGTTCAAAACCTGCTATTTTTTGCTTCAGCATGGACACAATTCGCTAAGATGCCGAGTACTTTAGTTAGATGACTGAAGGATAAAGTGATACTTTCGCCAAAGTGGTAGATTAGCAACAAGCACGGCCGTTGCTAATAATGGGAATTTTGAGAGAGATTTAGTCCGGTGGACTAAATCTGCCTGAGCTTAAAAACTCGAAAGCGAAGGGGCTCAAAATTTATCACGGGGCAAAGCCATCAGCTACTAAAGTAGCGATGTCTAACGCCAATCTCAATAGTGATTGGCTAGCCCCCTGATTAACTCGGTTAGGCCAGTAAAATCGGCTAGCCTAACCTCATGTCGTAATGAAACTCCGGAATTGAATGCGCCTACACCACTGTGGAAAAAGAGAAATCTGCCTTGGAGCTCTATTAGCTCCTTCGTCAGTCTTCCTATTTTCCTTTGCGGTGCTTAACGGCTCTGTATCTTGTGAGGAGTTTGCTTGCGTCCGCACTTTTTAACGACATTCCCTTTTCAAAATCGATATTATTTTGAAAAGGGAAATAGTAAGGTAGCTAGGTAAGTCGCTCTAGCGATTACCGTAGTTCATCAGGGATTTTAATCGCTGATGAACTTACTACGTTAGAAAGTATCAAAAATGAAAGTTTTGATGTTAAATGAGTATAAATTCACTCAAAAAGGAGGTTGCCATGAAAAAGAAGATTATTTGTGTCTTTGATGCCCAGTATGTTCCTGGCAGTCGCCAGAAATATGATGACTATGCTTTGACGGTTGTCTTTACTGAGGAGGATGAAACGGCTGATTCCTATATTGAGCGGATGGCGGCTGAGCTCAACAGCCCCCTCAATCGGGTTGAAGTGGCCACCAGCGACCTTAATGAGCAATGGACCGTCTTTTCCCAAGGAGCCCTGCGAGTCTCTGCCCGAGAGCTGGAGGAGCGGGTCAATGTGGTCAAATCAGACTTGGACAAGATGTCTAAAACTATTGACCTCTACACCCCTCGCCTAGGTTCGCTTGATGATGACCAGTTGGATAAGCTCCGCTCCATTTTGGACGACCTCTAGGACCTGAAAAGGACAAGTGACTAAGGGGTCTTACTTTTAAGTAAAAAAAATGGAAAGCCGTTGATTTAGAGGGATAAAATCATTTACAAATGCTCCAAAGTCGGTTATGCTAGTCTCTGGAGAGAGAAAATCAAATAATTCTTTGAGCATCAAAGCATTCCCATTCTTTGGTCTGCTTTTGGTAGCCATTGAATTCTAGAAAAACGGAGGTTGGCATGACTTTTAAAATCATTACTGATTCGACTGCCGATTTAGACGAAAACTGGGCCCAGACTCAGGATATTGATATTCTCGGATTAACGATTACCCTAAATGATAAAACCTACCCCACAGCTGGTCCTGACCGGATTAGCAGTGAGGAGCTATTGCAGGCCATGAAAGATGGCGGTAAGCCAACGACCAGTCAGGTTAATGTCGGCCAATTTGAAGCTAGCTTTAGAAAATACGCCCAAGCAGAGCGACCAGTTCTTTATCTGGCATTTTCATCGGTTCTTTCAGGGACCTATCAGTCCAGCCAGATTGCTAGAGACTTGGTCTTAGAGGACTATCCAGAAGCCATCATTGAGATTATTGATACTAGGGCAGCTGCTGGCGGTGAGGGCTATCTTTCCATACTGGCGGCCCAGCTGCGAGACCAAGGGGCTAGTCTAGATGAAGTCAAGGCCAAGGTTCTGGATATTTTGCCTCGCCTGCGGACCCATTTCTTAGTAGATGACCTCTACCATCTTATGCGAGGGGGGCGATTGTCTAAGAGCTCTGCTCTGATTGGAAGCCTGGTCAATATAAAACCTCTTCTTTGGCTGGATACCGAGGGCAAGCTAGTTCCTCTGGCCAAACTGCGTGGGCGAAAAAAAGGTATCAAAGAGATGTTGACTCGGGCGATGACAAATGTGGAAGCTAGCACCGCTATCGTTGCCTATTCCAATGATGAGGCCAGCGCTCAAGACCTCAAGGAAAAATTGTTGGATAGTCCTGTTATTTCAGAAGTTCTCATCATGCCCCTAGGCCCAATTATCTCAGCTCATGTCGGCCCTAATACCCTGGCTGTCTTTACCATTGGCCACGCCCCCCGCTAAATCCCAGCCTTGCGAGAAATCTCAAGATACAACGAACAAAGCAAATCTAGAATTGAGAAATCTTGCTTTGCAACGGTAGCCGCCACCGCGGTCTGCCTATGTCTCTCACTAACTTCAAAAGAAAAGCATCACCACCGGCTTTCCTTTTTTCGTGTCGTCACGCATAAAGTCACTCTGCTGTCTTCTATTTGAGTGGCTACGAAAGTTGCTAGTGCAACTTCCTATATTCCTGACTGACTCCAACCAGACAGTAAAAACGATTGTATCGTTATCATATCGCTTCGTTAACTCACTTTGACCTACCTGCTGAAGGAAAACAAAGCCTTCTCCTTAAAACAGTTTTAGACAAAATCACTTGGATTTTCTTAGCCTTCTTTATTTTTTATTTAGACTTCAGCATGCAGAGTCTCTTGCTTGGCGGCAAAAATTTACATAATATGGGAGTTTCCCTGATTGCTAGTTTCGGATTTATTCTGGTGTCAGTTTTTCTTCTTCTCTTGATGCGGAAGCTCCAAGAACCACTATCCTTAAAGCCTTTGGCAACCACGAAATTTTCCCTCTACTTTACAGCTTTCCCTGCTGTCATGGTTATTAGTTTTTTTGGGTAGCCTTGTGCGCATGTTTATGACTCACTCGACTACAAGCGCCAACCAAGCAGCTCTCAATAATCTGGAGATGCCATTTTACTTGTACTCCACTTTGGCAGTGCTTTTTGCGCCAATTGTTGAAGAACTCATTTTCCGAAAGTGTCTGCTGGAGAAGGTCTTTGGCTTTGATGGCTGGCTCAAGTGGGTTGGTTGGATTGTGACCGCCTTTCTCTTTGGCTACTTCCACCTCTACAGCGATTCTGGCGATATTGGTGGCTGGATTTCTTATGGAGGCATGGGGCTGGTCTTTGGCTTCGTCGCCATGCAGTCTAAGCGAATTGAGTACAGCATTGCCATCCACATGTCCATGAATGCTTTTGTTGTTCTGATGGGGTTTGTCGCGACATTGTTGCAACAACTTGCTCACTAGGATAAATAATTAAGATTAAGGTCGAGGAAGATAAGCTAGTCCCGACCTTATTTTTTGCCGGCAAAAAATGAAAAGAAGAATTTAAGAGCGAAAATTTACTTTTTACTGCAATCCCTGTCAAGAAGACAGTCAAATAGAGGATAGTTTAAGCAACCTTATTCCCGAATTCTAAAGGAGTCCGATTCTTGCCCATGCTTATAATTTAGCTGAAGAAGAAGTCTTGTCCGTTCAATATCACTTAGTTGAGGATTGTTATCTGCTGACTGACTGATATGCTGAAAGCACAGCCTTTTCTTGAATAAAAATATCCTCAGAAACCGAAATTCTGAGGAGTTTTACGAGTTCTAAAAGAAAAATTTTTAAGGCTATAGTTAATCCTAGAGTTCCTTGGCCCGAGCGATGGTCGCATCAATGCCGGAAATGACGGAAGCTGTTAAACCGGTCTTTTCCAAATCGGCTAAACCTGCAATGGTGGTGCCGCCAGGGCTGGAAATTTTATCCATCAAATCGTGGGGACTATCCTGACCTTGGCTGAGATTCTGAGCACTAGCCAGGACCGTTTGGGTCACGATGTCCACGGCTTGATTCTTAGGTAGTCCGTGTTTGACACCAGCCAGGGCTAAGGCTTCCATGAAAAGGTAGATATAGGCTGGACTAGAACCAGCCAAAGCCGTAAAGCTATCAAAGTCCTTTTCAGCAATCTCAAAGGTCGAGCCAAAGCTGTTGGTGATGGTCTTAGCCAGGTCCAAGAGTTGGTCATCCACCTGTTGATTGCGACAGATAGCCGTCGTACTTTGTAAAATCTGGGCATTGATATTGGGCATAATCCGAATCAGAGGCAGGCTTGGGTCGGTCAGTTCAGCCAAACACTCTAGGCTAACTCCAGCTGCCATGGACATGATGGGTTGGTGGAAAGTCAATTTGTCCAGAACTGAAGGCAGGACCTGAGGCTTGACAGCCAGGACAATCAGGTCAGCTTGGGTCACCAATTCGCTGTGTTGGGCTAGGGCTCTGACACCCAGTTCTTGGGCCTGACGGGCTGTTTTCTCAGGGTCCCGCCCTGCCACTAAAATCTCAAAGTCCGTTTTTTCTAGGCCCTTGATAATGGCTGTTGCCATCTTTCCTAGGCCGATAAATCCAATTTTCATAGTTCTAACCAAGACTTGCCCCGCTTGTATTCCAAAGAGCGGTCAGTCCAGTCCCTTTCCGTTAATAATTTTTGATAAGATCGACCGTTGAGCGGTCTAATTTTTTGAGGATGGCTTGCAAGAAGGCCTGAGCCTGATAGAAGTCGTCCAAGCTGTAAAGGGTTTGGTGGGAATGAATATAGCGGGCACAGACTCCAATGGTAGTCGAAGGTACACCACTATTTTGCAGGTGGGCAGCACCAGCATCGGTGCCACCTTTAGCGGCATAGTACTGGTACTTAACACCGGCTTCCTCCGCCGTTGTTAGCAGAAAGTCCCGCATATTGGCCAGCATAACATGGCCTGGGTCGTAGAAACGAATCAGCGTCCCATCGCCGATTTTGCCCTGTTCGCCATAGACGTCCCCGGCTGGCGAACAATCAAGGGCAAAGAAGAGCTCGGGGTCAAACTTGGTTGTCGAGACATGGGCTCCCCGCAGGCCAACCTCCTCCTGAACATTGGCTCCAGCAATCAGAGTGCTGTCCAACTGGCTATTTTTCAGACTTTCCAAAGCTTCAATCACCATGAGAATACCGTAGCGGTTGTCCCAGGCCTTGCTGATGACATTTTTCTGATTGGCCGTCAGAATGGCCTGACTATCAGGGACAATGATGTCGCCGGGCGTGATGCCAAAACTTTCAGTCTCTGCCTTATCGCTAAAGCCGCCATCAAAAATAATATCAGCGACCGTTGGCAGACTGGCTTGGCCCTTTTGGCCCCTTAGGAAATGTGGTGGAACCGAGCCTGAAATAAGGGGCAATCTCTGACCAGAACGACTTATCAGGGTGAAGCGTTGCGAGGAAATCACCAAGGGATTCCAGCCACCGATGGCCACCGCCCGCAGGGTTCCGTCTTCCTTGATGTGGCTGATCATAAAGCCGACCTCATCCATGTGGGCTGCAATCATGACCCGAGGGGCTTGAGGTTCGGAGCTCTCCTTGATCCCAAAGAGGCCACCGAGACCGTCGGTTTCAATCCTGTCAACATTGGGGGCAATGGCCTGACGCAGGTAGTCTCGCACCTGCCCTTCATGGCCAGCCAAGCCCTTGAGACTGGTCACTTCTTGAATTTTACTAAATAAGTCTGTCATGACATCCTCGCTTTCTTATACTAATGAAAATCAAGATTTACCAAGGCAACGAAGTACAGACAGCTTAAAAGGTCTGGGAGACCTTTTGAAGTTGGAAATGGTGGAAACTTTGCTTTCCTCAGCAGAAACGGCAAAGTGAGTTAACGAAGGGAAATTTTGATTTTCGAAGGCTTTTAGTCTTATTTTAGCATAAAGCTAGCCATATGGCTGTCTCGCCTTGATTTTCTGTCTGTCGCCAAAGCCTTCTATTTATGATAAAATGAAAGACATGAAAAATAAGAAATTACTGCTGGCTGCCAGTCTGGCGGGTCTAGCAGGCCTAACAGCTCTAGGCTATGGTCTACAAGCAAAACTGGCCGACCGCAGGCAGGCCAAAATTTTGGCTGAAATCAGGGCTTATTTCAGCCAGATGGGGGACATTCAGGTTCTCTATATCAAGGATTACGAGAGCCAGGGGTCCAGTCTGTCAGGTGGTCTGGTCTTTGAAGATGGCCGTGTCCTTGATTTTGCCTATGATGCTGGCGATATTTTTTACAGTGAGGGTGATGCAGATGCTTAAACCAGACACTTATGAAGAATTAGCTACCTATTTGGAGCGAGAAGGCCGGATTGTCTTCTTGTTTACAGCGGACTGGTGCCCCGATTGTCAATTTCTCTATCCCTTCTTGGATGAGCTAGAGGCTAACAATCCAAGTCTGACCTTTGTCCAAGTGGACCGGGATGATTTTATGCTCCTGGCCCAGAAGTGGGATATTTTCGGCATTCCCAGTCTCATTGTCGTGGAAAATGGTCGGGAAATTGGCCGTCTGGTCAATAAACGCCGCAAGACCAAGGAAGAAATTAACCGCTTTTTAGCAGGATTAGAATAAAAAGAAGGAAGTCGCATCGCCATGATTTTTGCCTACAATAAAGAACAAGTCGGAGATGTCCTCATGGTCATCCTCCAAGATAGCAAGCCAATCGCCCGTCAAGTTGAGCGGAAAGGCAAGGTTGCCCGTGTTTATGCTGAAAAAGACGGTCGCACTCTGGCTTGGAATATTTTTGATGCCTCTAGCCTAATTGATTTGACGAGGAATGGTCAAGTTTTCCCTAGCGATAAGGATCTAGAGATTATCAATCAGGAATTGGCCCAGGAAGGCTTTGAGGAAAGGCTAGAAGCTACCCCAAATCCAGTCTTTGTCGTCGGTCAGATTAAGGAAATGGAAGCTCATCCAGACAGCGACCACCTCAATATCTGTCAGGTGGCTATTGGTCCAGGCCGGACCATTCAAATCGTGGCCGGAGCTCCCAACGCTGCTGTCGGACTCAAGACTATCGTGGCCTTGCCAGGTGCCATGATGCCTAGTGGCAGCCTGATTTTCCCAGGCAAGCTCCGCGGTGTTGACAGCTATGGCATGATGTGTGCCCCCCGCGAATTAGACCTGCCCAATGCTCCCCAGAAGCGAGGCATTATCGAGCTAGATGATGCAGCCGTTGTTGGAGAGGCCTTCAATCCCGCCAAACATTGGCAAGGCTAAGGTTAGCCAAGCCTTCTATTCGCTAGAAAAATCTATAGAATTCAGAGGAAAAACAGAAAATTTTTCCTTTTTTTGTCTCCTTTTACGAATATAAAAGTAAGGAGGTGAACCTATGTATAACAAAGTCATTCTTATCGGTCGTTTGACAGCAGCTCCCGAGATGGTTAAAACACCCTCGAATAAATCTGTTACTCACATTACTCTAGCGGTTAATCGCCGTTTTAAAACTCAGGATGGCGAGCGGCAGGCTGACTTTGTCAATGTTGTTTTCTGGGGCAAGTTGGCTGAAAGCCTAGTTTCTTATGCCGGCAAGGGCAGTTTGGTTTCCTTAGATGGGGAAATTAGAACCCGCCACTACGAAAAGGATGGCCAGACCCACTATGTAACTGAAATCCTAGCCCAGTCCTTCCAGCTGCTAGAAAGCCGTGCCCAACGTGCCCTGAGGGAAAACAATGGAGCCAGTGACCTAACCGACCTAGTCCTCGAAGAAGAGGAACTCCCTTTCTAACATCCATTTTCTTTGTCCAATGTGATTCCCACTTCCCACAAGAAATCACATGAAAATTAGTCACCTGAGTTTGTCCATCGCTTGGGTGATTTTTGCTTTTCTCTAAAAAACTAATACTCATTAATCTTCAAAACTTTTAGCTGACGTCTCTGGCCTTGTTTAATCTTGTTAAAAAGGCACAAGATCCTAGCAAATGACGTAAGGATAGAGAGATACTTTCGCCAAAGTGGCATTATTAGCGACCACTGTCTTGTCGCTAATAACGGAAATTTTCGAGACAGTGGCTCGAAAATTAGCAATGAAACTCTGGAGGAGTTTGCTTGCGTCCGCACTTTTAAACGACATTCCATTTTCAAAATCGATATTATTTGGGAAATGAAAGAGTAAGGTGGCTAGGTAAGTCGCCATAGCGATTACCGTAGTTCATCAGTGATTTTTAATCTCTGATGAACTTGCTGCGTTAGAAAGTATCAAAATTGAAAGTTTTGATATTTGTTGAGTATAAAAGTGCCTATTGAAGAGAGACTGTTGGTAAAAACTAACCTTTAACTGACTAACCGTCAGCAGTGATGATTGCCTGACTAGCTCCTCCTTAAGCCCATAAAGTTGCTAAAATCGACCAACTTTATGGGGTAGGACACGAAACCGCAGATAATCCTTAGCTAGAGCAAAATGAGTTAACTAGGAATTTCTACCTGTCATCCCTAAATCCTAGCTACTATCCTGTGGGCAATGGGGTTTGACCACATACCCTTTCTTCTTAATTTCATAGTGAAGGAAAACAAAACCTAGAAAATGTTATAATGAAGGTAATTTAGGTCAAGGAGAAAAACTCATGCAAATTATTTTCAGTGACATAGATGGGACTCTGCTTAATCAGGAACATCAGGTGACTCCGGCAACGGCAAGAGCCATCAAGGCATGCGTAGATAAGGGACTATATTTTGTCCCCATCTCAGCTCGGATGCCGGAGGCTATTCGCCCAATTATTGATGAGATTGGTATCCCCAGCCCCATCATCGCCTATAATGGGGCCCTGATTCAGGCCCAGGATGGTACGGTTGTCGATAGCAAGATTATGGCCATGACTGAGGTCCTCTCGGTCTGCCATACCATTGAAAAGTTAGGCCAAGATCTAGCTTGGAATATCTATAGTTACAAGGCTTGGTATTCTTCCCAACAGGCCCACAATTTGGTTCACAATGAAGAAGTGGTCGTTGGCCTCAAGTCTCAGATTGCCGACCTGGACCAGTTGGCTAGCCTCAAGGAGGCCCACAAGGTCTTGGTTATGTGTCCGCCTGAGCGGACTGAGCAAGTCTTGCAGGCGCTAAAAGAAGACTATCCTGACCTGTCCATTGCCAAATCCCTCCCTCATCTGATTGAGGTCATGGCGACAGGTATTGACAAGGGTCAGGCTGTTAAGGCTCTTGCGGACTACTATTATGTGCCAATTTCTGAAACCATGGCCTTTGGCGATAACTATAATGACTTGGAAATGTTGGAGACCGTCGGTCAAGGTATCCTTATGGGCAATGCCCCTCAGGCCCTACAGGAAAGAATCGGAAAAGTCACGCTCGACCACAACCACGATGGCATCGCTCAGGTCTTAGAAAAAGAAATTCTCAAGTAAAAACTTGCCAGAGCTTGCCTTTGCAAAAATTAAGATCAGCCTCGCCATTAGAGACCTTCCTAGCCTTCCTTATCAGGTTAGTGATTTCCCTACCTAAGTAATTTAGAAAACTCTACGCGAATACTAAGTTAAAATCAAAATCTGACATTGTTTTCAAGTAGAAAAACTTTGTTGCGGGTTAATCTGCAAACGAAGTGAGCACAAACTGATATTTTCGCCGTAGTGGAATTTTCAGTGATAACAGAGGTATCACTGAAAACGGGGTTTTTGGGACTTGGGCTCAATCTTAAGAATGAAACTCTCAAAAAGAGTTTGCTTCCGTCCGCACTACTGTAAGAAAATATCAAAAATCGGATTTTGAAGTTTGATATGTATAAAATAGAGTTTTTTTCTTGACTAATTTTGACCAAATGATAGAATAATAACTGTAGCTAGCACTCGGATGATTAAAGTGCTAAAAAATCTTTTGGAGGTATGGTAATGTTAAAACCTTTAGGCGATCGTATCGTTGTAAAATTTGAAGAAGTAGAAGAGACCACAGCTAGTGGTTTTGTATTGGCGGGTAGCTCCCACGAAGCGACTAAGGCAGCCACTGTTTTGGCAGTCGGTCCTGGTAGTCGAACCCTGCATGGGGACCTGATTGCTCCAAGCGTTGCCCAAGGCGATAAGGTTTTGGTCGAAAATGGTGCTGGTCTTGATGTCAAAGATGGTGACGACAAGTTTTCTATCATCCGTGAAGCTGACATTTTGGCTGTGCTTGACTAAATTAGAAGCAAGCTCAGCTCAAGCAAAAGGTCAGTCTGCTTCTTAATGACTGACTAGAAAAATTTCTTGGTTTAGCTGGCCTAGCAGGATATGCTAGGTCTAGGATAACCCTAGCTTCTTCTTGCAAAGGACGAATTTGAGCTCCAAGTTGGAATCAAATTGCCCTTGTGAAGCCGCTAATCCAAGCAAGAGATAGATAAGAAAGACAGGTAAAATAAATGGCAAAAGATATTAAATTTTCAGCAGATGCACGCTCTGCCATGGTGCGTGGTGTTGACGTTTTGGCGGATACTGTTAAGGTAACGCTTGGCCCTAAAGGCCGCAATGTCGTATTGGAAAAATCCTTTGGATCACCTTTGATTACCAACGATGGGGTAACCATTGCCAAGGAAATCGAATTGGAAGACCACTTTGAAAATATGGGTGCCAAACTGGTATCAGAAGTTGCTTCCAAGACCAATGACATCGCTGGTGACGGGACAACCACCGCAACCGTTTTGACCCAGGCTATCGTTCGTGAAGGCCTCAAAAACGTCACAGCAGGTGCTAACCCAATCGGCATCCGTCGTGGTATTGAAAGGGCTGTTTCAACTGCTGTTGATGAACTTAAGGCAATCGCTCAACCCGTTGCCAACAAGGAAGCCATCGCTCAGGTTGCTGCCGTATCTTCTCGCTCTGAAAAGGTCGGTGAATACATCTCTGAAGCTATGGAAAAGGTTGGTAATGATGGGGTTATTACCATTGAAGAATCTCGTGGTATGGCAACCGAATTGGATGTCGTTGAAGGGATGCAATTTGACCGTGGTTACCTCTCTCAATACATGGTGACCGACAATGAAAAGATGGTCGCAGACCTAGACAACCCTTATATCTTGATTACAGACAAGAAGATTTCTAACATCCAAGACGTGCTGCCACTCTTGGAAGAAGTGCTCAAGACCAGCCGTCCTCTCTTGATTATTGCTGACGACGTGGATGGTGAAGCCCTCCCAACTCTGGTTCTCAATAAGATTCGTGGTACCTTCAATGTTGTGGCTGTCAAGGCTCCTGGCTTTGGTGACCGTCGCAAGGCCATGTTGGAAGATATTGCCATCCTGACCGGTGGTACAGTCATTACCGAAGACCTTGGTTTGGAACTCAAGGATGCTAGCATTGCTTCCCTTGGTCAAGCAGCCAAGATTACCATTGATAAGGATTCAACCGTCATTGTGGAAGGTGCTGGCTCAGCTGATGCCATCGCCGAACGTGTTGCTGTTATCAAATCACAATTGGAAAGCACCACATCAGAATTTGACCGTGAAAAACTGCAAGAACGCTTGGCGAAATTGTCCGGCGGTGTCGCAGTCATCAAGGTTGGTGCCGCAACCGAAACCGAACTCAAGGAAATGAAACTCCGCATTGAAGACGCCCTCAACGCTACCCGTGCTGCCGTTGAAGAAGGCATCGTTGCCGGTGGTGGTACCGCTCTGGTTAATGTCATTGAAAAGGTTACTGCCCTTGATTTGGCTGGTGACCAAGCAACAGGCCGTAACATCGTCCTTCGTGCTCTAGAAGAACCTGTTCGCCAAATCGCCCGCAACGCTGGTTATGAAGGTTCTGTTATCATTGAAAAACTCAAAGCAAGCAAGTCAGGAACTGGTTTCAATGCTGCCGATGGTAGTTGGGTCGATATGGTTGAAGCCGGTATCATTGACCCTGTCAAGGTCAGCCGTTCAGCCCTGCAAAATGCAGCTTCCGTTGCTAGTCTGATTTTGACAACCGAAGCTGTTGTCGCAGATCACCCAGAAGAAAATGCTCCCGCAGCTCCAGCCATGGACCCAAGCATGATGGGTGGGATGATGTGATAGGATAAGTAAAACTGGGTGCTAAAGGCACCTGTTTTACAACGGTAGCCCCGATGGTGGGCTACCTAATCCTACCACTAATTCAAAGGACGAAGTATTATCGACTTCGTCCTTTTCATGTCGTGTCCAATAAATTTAAGGGCGGCACTAAGGCCTAGGGATATCTGGCCAGCCCTTTGCTTGATTCAAGAGAATAATAAAAGAGGAAATCCAATCGGATTGCCTCTTTTTCGTGTCTTAATATGAGAGTATTACTTTAATCAGCTAATGCTTCTGGAATCAGCTAATGCTTCTGGATTTTGAGCGACTAGGTTGCGGTAGAATTCCGCACGCGTTGTTTGCATGTAAGGATGGAGCCAAAGATAACTGATACCAAAGGTCAAACTTGCCAGGATAATCCAACCCAGGAAGCTGAGGTCCAGAACGAAGAGGCCCCATTATGGCCATCCATCAGACGGCGAGATTTAGTGATGGCTTCAGTGGCCGATAGGTTCTTGCCTTGACGCTTAAGGTCATCGACAATATAGGTGGAAATAGCATAAGAGTAGGTTTTGATGATTCCTGGAATAAAGAAGAGCAGGCCCCAAAGAACTATGAAAATATATTGAAGAATCCAATTCAATAGGAATGCTCAAATACGACCTTCTGTAAAGCCTGCAAAAGTACTAGCAATGACATTTTCATCCTTACGATTATCAATAAAGTGAAGGAAACCAAGTGTAGCACTGGAAGCGATCAGCCCTAGAGTGAAGCCTCCTGCGCCAGTGAAAGGTGAGGTATGGAAGGTAAAGCGGAAGCTATCAGTCGTATTGGTTGTCGCATCATAATTAGTGACCCACTCTGCTGATGTTAAGATACTATGAATAATATCTAATTGAAGTAGGAACTGGATGAGCCAAACGACGGCAACAACTCCCACAGCCCATTCCAATTACCAGAAAGTTTTTGTTTAGCTCTAGCTTTCAATTCACTGCGTGTCATAATCTTTCTCCTTTTTATTGTTAATGTGGAATGCTGACACAATAATGCTCTAAGGTTTTGTCTAATTGAACTACTTCCTTACTACAATAAGTATAATTATTTTCTGAAAATTGTAAAGCTCTAAATTAAAAATTTAATAATATTCTGCTCATAAGCTTAAAAAGTCCCACCCTATTTAGGCAAGCCTTTTTCAAAACTAGTTGATTGAGCCTTAATAATGACTTTTTCTCTGGTGAAAGGGTGGATAAAACTGAGTTGGTGGGCGTGGAGCATGAGGCGCCTGGCAGGGACCTTACTATAAAGGGGATCACCGATAATGGGGTGGCCGTGATGGGCTAGGTGGACCCGGATTTGGTGGGTGCGACCGGTTTCCAGTTGACAGTTAACCAGACTGGATGGTCCCTTAGGGCCAGAAAATTCCTTGAATCTGCGGACATGGGTGATGGCCGCTTTCCCCTTTGCTGTCACTAGGCGTTTCTTGCGGTCATGGCGGTCTCGGCCAATCTTATCGCGGTAAGTGCTGGTTCTGTTTGTTAGCCTCCCTTGTACCAGGGCCCAGTATTGTCGAGAAATTTTCTTGTCTTCTAAGAGGTGATTAAGGATGGGGAGGACAAAGGGATTCTTAGCCAAAAGGACTAGACCGCTGGTTTCCCTGTCCAGCCGGTGGACCACATAGCAGGCCTGTCCCACGTAGGCCGAAACATGGTTAAGGAGGGCGATTTCACCAGGCTGGTTGGCATGTGTCTTCATGCCTTCAGGTTTGTTAACGATGATAAGATGCTGATCCTCATAGAGGCAGTCCACCAGCTCCGCTTGACCAAAGGGAACGGCCTTCTTAGGATAATCGTCTTCATCGAAAAGGAGTGTAAGCTCATCACCGGCTCTGACGGGATTTTGCCAGCTACAAGTCTGTCCATTTAGCAGGAGGTGTCTCTTGCTTCTTAGGAAATGTCGAATTTTTTTGGGGACTAGCCATTGCCTTTCTAGGAGCTCCTCAACTGTCATTTCAGCAAAGGAGCTGGGGATTGGAATTTGGAATTTCATGCCTTTGATTTTAGCACAAATCAGGGTTTCTCTCTAGGTTTTTGGAAGAAACTTGCTATAATAGGGCTATGAAATTATTAGAAACAATCAAAGAAGGGGCCAAGAAATTTGGCCAGAAATTTTTGACTTCAAATAAAAAACAAAAGAAGAGAGGCCCTGCTAAGGCAGAGCCTGCCGATGGTGATGAACTGTCCATGACCCAAAAATTAGAGTCGGTTCCAGTGCACGAAAGTGCCTATCACCGCAGTCATGCGCCTCATCATCAGAGTCGACTGGACAAGTTGGTTGAGAAATACCCTAAGCTGGCCTTTCTCAAGATTATCATTCCCGACAAGCAGTCTTGGATTCGGCGTTTCTGGCGGCGGTACAACCTCAGCCGAATTTTAGCCATTGCTGTTGCAGGTTTTGTTCTCTTTACAGCGGCTTATCTTTTCTACCTGGCCAAGACCACCAATGTCTCTGACCTCCAGGATGCCCTCAAATCCTCGACAGTTATTTATGACCGCAAGGGTAAGGAAGCCGGCACCCTCATGGGAAATAAGGGAACCTATGTCGAGCTGGACCAGATTTCTGATGACTTGGAACATGCGGTGATTGCAACCGAGGATCGGACCTTTTATAAGAACCACGGTATCAACTATAAACGCTTCGTTCTAGCCATTCTGACTGCTGGTCATTTTGGGGGTGGCTCAACCATTACCCAACAGTTAGCTAAAAATGCCTACCTCAGTCAGGAGCAGACAGTCACGCGGAAGGCCAAGGAATTTTTCCTAGCGGTCGAGCTTAATAAGAAGTATTCCAAGAAGCAAATTCTAACCATGTATCTCAACAATGCCTACTTTGGTAATGGGGTCTGGGGAGTTGAAGATGCCAGTCAGAAATACTTTGGGACTTCAGCGGCCAATCTAACCACCGACGAGGCCGCCACTCTAGCCGGTATGCTCAAGGGACCGGGAATCTATAATCCCCTCTATTCCACAGAAAATGCGACTAACCGCCGCAATACCGTTCTCCAGAACATGGTCAATGCAGGCTATCTCAAGGAGGCAGATGCCAAATCCTTTAAGGCCGTTGACATGTCCAGCCGCCTTCAGGACACCTATTCGGGTAAGGATGAGAAGTATAATTACCCGTCCTACTTTGATGCGGTGGTCAACGAGGCCATCAATAAATACGGCATATCGGAAAAAGACATCCTCAACAACGGTTACAAGATTTATACTGAATTAGACACCAACTACCAGGATGGTATGCAGACGGTCTATGCAGACACTTCCCTCTTTCCAACCTCACCAACAGATGGCTCATCTGCCCAGTCCGCTAGCGTAGCTATTGATCCATCGACTGGGGGCGTTCGCAGTCTGGTTGGTCGCCTTAACTCAACCGATAATCCGACCTTTAGGGCCTACAATTATGCCACCCAGTCTTCTCGCAGTCCGGGTTCGACCATCAAGCCTCTGGTAGTCTATTCACCAGCTGTAACTGAAGGCTACGATATTGATGAAGACCTGCCCAATACGGTTCAAGATTATGATGGTTATGCCCCATCCAACTACGGTGGCATTGAATCTGAGAAGGTCCCTATGTATCAGGCCTTAGCCAACTCCTACAACATTCCAGCCGTCTATCTCCTGCATGAAATGGGCGTGGATACGGCCTTTGATTATGGTAAGAAATTTGGCCTCAATATGGACAAGGTGCCTAAAAATCTGGGGGTTGCCCTAGGTGGCAGTGTCACCACCAATCCTTTGGAGATGGCCCAAGCCTATTCGACCTTTGCTAATGGCGGGGTTATGAACGAGTCCCACTTTATTACCAAGATTGAGACGGCTTCAGGCAAATCTGTGGTTGAGTACAAAAAGGCTTCGTCGCGTGTCGTTAGCAAGTCGGTCAGTGACAAGATGACCAGCATGATGCTGGGTACCTTCTCCAACGGGACAGCGGTCAGTGCCAATGCTTATGGCTATACCATGGCTGGTAAGACTGGGACTACCGAGACCAGCTTCAACGAAGACCTGATTGGTGATGAGTGGGTCATCGGCTACACGCCTGACGTGGTTATTGCTCAGTGGATGGGCTTTGAGCACACCGATGAAAATCACTATATAATTGATAATTACGGAGCTTCGGACAATGTTTTCAGTCAGACTGCCAGCTACATTCTCCCTTATACCAAGGGAACAGAATTCACCCAAAAGAATGCCTATGCTTCTGACGGCCAAGACTTGACCTATGATGCTAGCAATAAGAACAGTAGTAGTAATTCCGATGAATCAAGGGGAATTATTGATAAAATTCAGGATGCTGCCGATGATGCTAAGAAGAAGGTCGACAAGGCTGTTGATGATTCAGGTATTGTTGAAAAAGCCAAGGATGCTTGGAATACCATCAAGGGATGGTTTGAGTAAGTTCTTGGCTTAGGAAAAACATTGAATTCGCCTAATCCTAATATTCACGGGAGCAAACCTTGCCCGTCGGCAGGCATATCATCACATAAAGAAAGTTAGGGGAGCCAGTCTCCCCTAACTTTTTTAGCCCAAAATAGTCGTAGAGAAGGCCAAGTGGAAAATGATAAAGGCCCCTCCTCCTTAACTGTCAAGAAGCGGTGGGTGAGTCTGAATCTTATTCCATGAAATAGTGCAAGGCCTTGACTTGCCTGCCAGCTTAATTCATGGTAAAATGATTAAGATTAAAATGGAGGCAGTCATGTCGCAGAAAAAAGCCAGCCTAGCTTGCTCGGAATGTGGCTCACGCAATTATTCAATCAGTGTGAGTTCTACACCAAAGCCGACTCGCTTGGAAGTAAACAAATATTGTAAACATTGTAAGAAATACACCCTGCATAAGGAAACCCGCTAGTTAGCTAGCAGAAAGAGAGAGAAGCGTGAAATTTTTAGCCGGAATTTTTCAAATTTTAGAACATACTAGTTGGCCTACGCCAAGACAACGTTGGAAGGACTTCTTCGCAATTTTGGAATATACCTTATTCTTTACGGTAATCATTTATGCATTTGATTTTGTCCTTCGTTGGGGAGTTAATTACCTCCTACAAAATGTAAACCTACCTTTTAAATAAGAACAGAAAAAAACCTAGCAAGGACGCTAGGTTTTTTGTCTGTAATGAGGGAGTCTTGCTTATCCCTACTGATCCGCTAGGCTCCTTAGCCCCTCTTCTAACATGCTCATGACTAAAAGTGTTTCTTGATCTTTAACCAATTTATTGGCTCCCTCTTCTAGGGTCTCGTAGAGGGTCTGGTAGTAAAGGCTATAGTCGCCTACCTCGGAAACGACCTTTTCTTGATGGTAGTTACCTTGAACATCCAGATAGGTTAAGCTGCCGTAGTCCTCAGGTCTATCTAAGCCAAAGTCTGCATGATCTGGTAGGTAGAAATGTTTGAGGTCCTCTTCCTGTCGGTCTTTTTTAGCCTTAATAAAAGTCCCCTTTTTGCCGTAAAGGGCAAAGCTAGGGCGGGCTTGAAGCCTAAAGTAGCTAGACTTGACAGAAACTTTGCAGGCACCATAATAGAGATCCAGATCAAAATAGTCATTCATTCGTTCTGACCCCAAGAGCTGGCGAACATCATAGTGAACCTGCTCAGGGGGACCAAAGAGGGAGATGACCTGATCTAAGGTATGACAAGCATGGGTGTAGAGGAAGCTCTCTTCCGGTTTGAAGGACTTGTTGGATTCAGGCACTTGGGGACGGTAATAGTCAAAATGCATTTCCATCTCGAGTAAGTCCCCCAATTTTCCACTAGCTAAGACTTTTTGGACCGTCAAAAAATCTGAGTCAAAGCGTCAATTTTGGTAGGCTTGGACAACTAGCCCCTGGGATTTAGCGAATTCAAAGAGTTCCCTGGCTTGGGCAAGATTATTCGTAAAGGGCTTTTCAACCAAGACATTTTTGCCAGCCTCAAGGCAGGTCTTGGCCAATTCATAGTGGGCAGACTGGGGCGTACAGATGGCTACTAGGCTAATTTCAGGGTCACTTAAAATATCATCTAGGTCGTGCGTGTAGTGAATGCCTTCTAATTCTGGCCAGCTGCTGTTGCTGCGTTGATAGATGGTCTTTACCAGAATTTTGTCAGCCAACTTTCTCACAAACGGCAGATGATAGCGATTGGTGCTCTTACCATTTCCAATATAAGCCATGGTTAACATAGGAGAAGCTCCTCTCTAACGGTGTTAAAGTATTTATTAAAAGAATGATGGACTTAGAGTTGTTCGGAGGTGATTTACATGATTGCTTACTTTCATAGATGAAGGCCCAGTCTCACCCTACTCACATTTTTTTGGCTGAGAGCAAATTCCTCAAGCGACTCTAGCTCTGCCAGCAATGGCAGATAGGCTTATTGTAACCTTTTTTCAAGCATGAGCAAAGGATTTTTGCCTGATGAGCAAAATAAAACCCCCGAGACCTTAGTCTCAAGGATTGTCAATGATTATCCAGCTTGAAAGCCGCTAGTACCTGAATTAGAACTACTATTGTCATCGCCATCGTCATATTGTTCTTTCACATAGTCTTCAAGATTCTTGTAGCTCTTTTGGACCTTAGAACGGACGCTTTTTGCTTGGGATGTAGACATAGAGCGATAGGTTTCTCTGTAGTAAGGTTTAGAACCATCGTAATAGACAAAGATTAGTTCATCCCCTTTCCTAAAGTATCTTACCTTATAGTCGTCAAGACTTTCTGACTTTTCTGGTTTGCTAGGTGAATACAGGTAAGCATAGTCGTCATCAGTTCGGTGCGAAGCTGTTTGCTTTTGCTTATTGACAGTCAAAGTTCTTGTTGGATGTTCGTAGGAGGAGAAAGATACGGAATCACTACTAGCATCAAAGTAATTATAAAGAACGAAATTCCCGTCTTTATTGGATAGGTAGTATTTAAAGGTTACTTCACTACTATCACTACCTGCGCGAGTGTCCTTATCATCCTTAAAATTTCCATTCTCGTAGTAGGTATCCCAGTCACCATCCTTATAGTAGGCAGATTCTTTGAGCTCCCAATCACCATTAGCAAGCTTGGTAGTGAGTTGTCTTTGAGAATGATGTCCCCAGAAGCCAGCCCCTAGTAGCGCTAAGGCGATAAGAACCATAATACCGATGTTGAGCCAAAGGGGCCAGCCCTTCTTGCCCCCCTTTTTCTTGAAGACTTGCCCCATCTTTTTGAAGGCAGAGGTTTTATTGGCCTGTCGCGCAACTGGTGCTGCAGCCAGCGGTTGACCTTGGACAAGGGGAGCGGTAGGATTAGTTGTACCTGCTGGGGCATTCGGTGTTGCTACTCCTGTATTGATAGCTTGGTTAGCTGGTTGAGTTTGCAGAGGAGTTGAAGCCTGAGTTTGAGGGGCAGCGGTCTGCTCAGGAATTGCCTGATTAGGAATTTCTTGGGCCTTAGCTTGCTCAGTAGCTTGGACAGTTGTCTCAGGTTTAAATTCACCAGCCGAAGCAGCCTTTTGATAATCCTCCGGCAGAGGTTTCCGTCCTTGAGTTAGTTCGAAAAACTCGGCCCATTCTTTTTCATTCATCATAGTAATGGTCTCCTTAGTTAAATTTTCTCCTAAAAGAGTCAGATAGCAATAGTATATCATTTTTTGGTAAATTTTAAAAATTAGGAGGAAATTCTTTCTAAGTGCCAGAAATGTGCTATAATAAGGTGGCAAAGCCAAAGGAAGGCTTTTTTATATTGCTCTTGGTAACTAAGAAGGAATGAAAGGAAAATTAAAATGCTAGATTCATTTGATAAGGGCTGGTTTGTCCTGCAAACTTATTCAGGTTACGAAAATAAGGTCAAGGAGAACCTCTTACAGCGTGCGCAAACCTACAATATGACCGAAAATATCCTGCGCGTGGAGATTCCCACTCAAACCGTTAATGTTGAGAAGAATGGTAAGACAAAAGAAGTGGAGGAAAATCGCTTCCCAGGTTATGTTTTGGTTGAAATGGTCATGACCGATGATGCTTGGTTTGTCGTTCGGAATACTCCGAACGTTACCGGCTTTGTCGGATCTCACGGGAACCGTTCAAAGCCAACCCCGCTCTTGGAAGAAGAAATTCGTCAAATTTTAGTCTCAATGGGGCAAACAGTTGAAGTCTTCGACACTAATATCAAGATCGGTGATGTCGTGCAAATCATTGATGGAGCCTTTATGGGACAAGAAGGTCGCGTAATCGAAATCGAAAATAACAAGGTCAAAATCATGATTAACATGTTCGGCTCCGAAACCGCCGCCGAAGTAGAGCTCTATCAAATTGCCGAGCTAAATTAAGATAAAAAGCTGAGTCTAGGAAAACTCCTTGGCTCAGTTGTTTTTTGTCTATTGATACATATAATCCCTGGTCATGGGCATGGTGGATTTGGTATTTCCCTTGGAAAGCAGGTATTGAACCACGTCAATATTTCCGGCTTCAAAGGAGCCAGCACAGGCTTGCAGGTAGAGGTCCCACATACGAATGAAGCGCTCGTCATGAAGTTTTCGAACCTCGGGCAGATCCTTGTGGAAGTTCTCTGTCCAGATTTCCAGGGTCCTTTGATAGTGGCGCCGTAGAAACTCAATATCGGCAACTTGCAGACCAGCATCAGAAATGTGGTCTAAATTTTCAGTTAAACGAGGGCTATAGCTACCAGGGAAGATATACTTATTAATCCAGCCATTATAGCCATTGCCGTGATTGCCCCCTGCTTGACCAGAAATCCCGTGAATCAGGGCAAGGCCATCATCCTTGAGGTAGTTAAAGACAGTTTCAAAATATTGGCCCAGATTTTCTTTCCCCACATGCTCAAACATACCGACACTAGTGATATAGTCGTAGGGACCCTCTTTAATATCGCGGTAATCCTTAAGAATAATCTTGGCCCGACCTTCCAAGCCTTTTTCCTTAATCTTTTGGTTCACGAAGTTGACCTGTTCTTCACTGAGGGTAATTCCCGCAACATTCAATCCGTATTCTTCACAGGCCGTCAGCATGAGAGTACCCCAGCCGTAACCAATGTCCAAGAGGGCCTTGCCAGGCTGTGGATTGAGCTTCTTGATGATGTGATGAACCTTGTTGATTTGGTCTTCTTCCAAGCTGTCATCTTCGTGCTCAAAATAGGCACAAGAATAAGTTGCAGTCTTGTCCAACCAAAGACGATAGAAGTCATTCCCGATATCATAGTGGCTTTGGACATCTGATTTACTGTCATCTTTAGTATGGGATTGCTTTGGCAGCAAGCGAACAAACTTACTGTTTTTCAGGAAACTATCCGAAGCCCGATAGGCCGAGACAATCAGTTCTTGAATGGAGCCCTCAATTTCGATATCCCCATCCATAATCGCTTCTCCCAAAACGATAGAAGCATTTTTCGAAAGATTGGTTACCGAAATCTTCTTATTGAATTTTATTTTAACCTGTGGATTATCACCGTTGTAGATTTCAGTCTTACCATTAGGATAAGTAACCTGAAGAGGAATATCGAACGAGTTTTTTATGAGTTGTTTAACAATTAAGTTATTCATCATGAGAGCAACCCCCCTAATCATAATAAGCTCATTATGGTCCTCCCAAAGCACGATGGTAAATGATTGAATTGGGCTTTGGACAGAATAGACATACCTGTCCAATTTATTTGTAAGGTTCTTGCTTAAGGCTCTTTTATTTCCAAAACTTGCATCCCTTCTTTATTTAGTCTATGATAGAAAGAAAGTTTAAAGTGAGGTATCACCATGTCAAGTTTTGCTGAAGCTGTTGCCGCCTTTGAGGAAATTTCCGCACAAGCAGCTAAAGAAAGGATTGATTCCAAGGGAAAATTTATCCTCTTTGTCGGTCGTCCGACCTGCCCTTTCTGTCGTCGCTTTGCCCCTAAGTTGGCCCAAGTCGTTCAAGAAACTAGAGCCAAGGTTGCCTATCTTCACAGTGAGGATATGAGCCAAATTGAAGAAATTGCTGCCCTGCGGAAGCGTTACGGTATTGCGACTGTTCCGGGCCTCCTAGTGGCCAAAAATGGCTCAGTCAAGGTAGTCTGCGACTCCTCTCTAGACCCCGAGGATATTAAAGACTTTATCGCCTGATGGCATTTATAAAAAAGGCTCTGCCAGTTTTTTTACTAGCAGAGTCTTTCTTTATTATACTTCTGGAAAGAGCTTTTCAACGATCTTGGTGGTGATGACTTGACCAGGTCCCTTGGCACAATAGGTGTGCATATACATGAGGGGGTTAAAGTTGAGCTCAATACAGGTGGCATTCCTAGCCTCCTTAGTGTAAGGCAGGCTGTAGTCTGGGATAATTAAGTCCACCCCGCAGACCCAGGCTCCCATGGCCTTGGTCATCTGAGCCGCCAGTTCCAAGTAAGAAGGGTGCATCTCTTCGGTCATGTCAATGGAATCTCCACCAGTTGAGATATTGGAATTTTCTCTCAGATTGACACGAACATCCTTGTCAGGAATAGAGTCTAAACCGTAGCCCTGCTGGTCCAGCATCAATTGCTCAATCTCTCCTAACTGAATTTTTTCTAAGGGAGAGCGGTGGCCAGTTCCTCGCAGAGGGCTGGCATTTTTTTGCGCAACCAGTTGGGAAATGGTAGACTTGCCATCGCCAACAACATTAGCCGCCTGACGCTCGACCACTCCCAGGGTCTCGCCATCCAGGACGAAGAAACGATACTCAGTCCCTGGGATAAATTCCTCAATCAAAACACTCTCATCCTCAGCAAAGGCCAGCTCCAGAGCCTTTTGGTAGTCTACCCGACTGGCCCCTTCCTTGAAAATGGAAATGCCTAGTCCAAAATTAGTGGACTTGGGTTTGATGACAATGGCCTTGGTGGCAAAGTTAGGGTAGGCGCTCAGGGCTTCTCCCAGCTGGTTAAATTCAGCCCCTGCAGGGACAGGAAAACCGGCCTTCTGCAAGATTTTCTTGGTGACAGTTTTATTTTCCATAGCTAGGGGAACGATAAAATTATCCTTGGCTGTCATATTGCCATCTTTGACGTATTCAATATGGTCACCCACCGAGAGCTTCAAAAATTGGTCGGACTCATCTAAGATTTCCAAGTTGATGCCCTTTTGGATGGTATCAAACATAATCAGCTGGGTTGAGAGCTCCATACCTTCAAAGCCCTTGAGGGCATAAGGAGCCTGCCAGGCTAAATAACTAAAACTTTGGCCCTGACTGCGACCAAATTCTTCCAGCGACCCATCCTTGATTTCCTTGACTAGACGACCACCAATAGTCAAGCTGGGGTCAGCCAACTGTTTCTCCAGCTTATCAACCAACTGACAATAGTAGCTAGGGACTTGGAAGTGCCTAATCAGTTCTCGCATAGCTGAGATGATTGATGAACTATCAGCCTCCCTAGGCAATTTAGCCAAGGGATGGGCTCTAGCGACTTGCTCATTAAGTTCCTCAGCACTTTGCAACTCTTGGTTAACGGTTTGGGGACCATCCAACCAGAGCAGAGCCAGGGCCAGAAGGTGAACCGTGTCCAAGGTCTCCTGAGCAATCCCCTGTTGGTCAAAGGGGTCAATGTCAAAGCAACGAAATTCTAAGTAGGTGATGCCTTGGCTAAGATAGTCCCGACTCCGTTTAGCTCCCCGCAGGCGAACTGGGGAGTAGAATTCTTTTTCGGCAATGAGACGACCATCGGCCACACAGGCCTCAATGTCCTCTACGTACTGCTCCAAGCTACTGTAGGACACTTTGACAGAATCATGATTGACATAGCCTAGAGAGCTGTTGCGAATGGAGCGAAGGGGACCGTCCAATTCTTGGTCAAAAAATCCTTTTTCAGCAAGAGGAGTAGCCCCGTAGAGGTAGGTTAGAAGCCAGCGGTATTTGATAAAGTTTTGGGCTAACTTAAGATAGAGGTCATTTTTAAAGGCAGCTAAGTCTTCATAGTCACTTTGCTGGAAGAGCTGGGTCAGTAGCTTCTCTCCCAGACCAAAATTATAATGGATGCCTGAGATGGTCTGCAGGCGCTTGCCATAGACCTTGGCCAGATGCTGACGATAGCGACGCTCGAAGTCGTCCTCCAGTTGGGCAATGACAATCTCTTCTTCTGAGACCTGGGGTGGCATGGACAGGGGCCAAAGGTAGTCCTCCTTGTTTAAGCTACGACCGGCAACATCGGCAATCCCAGTTAGAAAACGTCGGGCTTCTTTGGTTGAGCTAGCAATAGGCGTAATCAGTTCAATCTGAGGCTCGCTGTAGTCGGTCTGGATATAAGGATGGAAATTGCGGGAGCCCAGTTTTTCGGGATGGGGTTTTTGGGATAAACGGTTAGTCTGGCGATCAATCCGCAAACTTTCGTGTTCGAGACCAAAAGTCCCCTGAAGAATTGGCAGGCTGGTGGGGCTATCTTGTAAGAGCTGGTCGACGGTCATAAAATCTCCTTTACTTGCAGTGCCTTATCAGAAAAAAAGTCAATCTTATCTCCACTATACAACGAAAAACCTTGACTTTCAAACTTCGGCTATAAATTGGTCATAATTTTTCCTTATGATAAAAGAGAAAATACTAGAATTTTAAAAATGTTCGGAATTTACCTATAAAATGAAGCAGAATAAAACCATTCCTTCATCTTTAGCCGATTTCATTGGTCAAATCTTGAAAAAAAGTCAGAAATTTCCTATAATAAGGTGTTGTAGAAAGCTGATAGGTGAGAGTCCTATCGTCTATTTTCCAGAAAGGGGAAAGGGCCTTATCTGGCCCTTTCGAAGTAAGCATATGACATCAGTAGTAGTCGTTGGAACCCAGTGGGGAGACGAAGGTAAAGGTAAAATTACAGACTTTTTGAGCCAGGACGCCGAAGTTATTGCCCGTTATCAGGGTGGTGACAATGCCGGCCACACCATCGTGATTGATGGCAAGAAGTTCAAACTCCACCTGATTCCTTCTGGTATCTTTTTCCCAGAGAAAATTTCTGTTATCGGTAATGGAGTCGTTATCAATCCTAAGTCCTTGGTGACAGAGCTGGACTACCTGCATCAGGAAGGCGTAAAAACCGACAGCCTGCGGATTTCGGATCGGGCCCATGTTATCCTGCCCTACCATATTAAATTGGACCAGCTGCAAGAAGCAGCCAAGGGCGATAATAAAATCGGTACGACCAACAAGGGTATCGGCCCTGCCTACATGGACAAGGCGGCTCGGGTTGGGATTCGGATTGCAGACCTCCTGGACAAGGATATTTTTGCCCAACGCCTCAAGGCAAACCTGGCTGAAAAGAACCGCCTCTTTGAAAAGATGTACGAATGTCAGCCCCTAGTCTTCGATGAGATTTTTGAAGAATACTACCAATATGGTCAAACCATCAAGGACTATGTGACCGATACTTCGGTTATCCTCAATGATGCCCTTGATGCCGGTAAGCGAGTCCTTTTTGAAGGGGCCCAAGGTGTCATGCTGGATATTGACCAGGGGACCTATCCTTTCGTGACCTCCTCCAATCCTGTGGCTGGTGGGGTGACCATTGGTTCCGGTGTCGGTCCAAGCAAAATCAATAAAGTTGTTGGTGTCTGCAAGGCCTACACCAGTCGGGTTGGCGATGGTCCCTTCCCAACAGAACTCAATGATGAGACCGGTAATCGCATTCGTGAAGTTGGCCATGAATACGGGACAACAACCGGTCGCCCACGTCGGGTCGGTTGGTTTGACTCGGTTGTCATGCGTCATAGCCGTCGGGTGTCAGGAATTACCAATCTTTCCCTCAATTCCATCGACGTCCTCTCAGGCCTACCAACAGTCAAGATCTGCGTGGCTTACGATTTGGACGGCAAACGTATTGACCACTACCCAGCTAGCTTGGAACAACTCAAACGCTGCCAGCCTATCTATGAAGAACTACCGGGATGGGAAGAAGACATCACCGGTTGCCGCAGCCTTGATGAACTGCCCGAAGCAGCTCGTAACTATGTTCGCCGGGTCGGTGAACTGGTCGGTGTTCGTATTTCTACCTTCTCGGTCGGGCCAGACCGAGACCAAACCAATATCCTTGATAGCGTTTGGGCTAATATTTAAGACAGTAAGACAGAGTCCTTGGGAATTTTTCCAAGGGCTTTTTCTATGCTTGATTTTTGGTCTGCAGTCATTTTTGGAACAAAGTGATTGACAGCAGTTCCCTAAAGTTTTAGAATTTAACCTGTAATAAAAATAGTAACAAAATAGAGTGAGTCGAAAACTCAAGCTCCTAAGGAGGTTTATATGAAAATTGCAGTTGTCGCAGCAAATGGGAAGGTCTCTCAATTAGTGATTGAAGAGGCACTTAAACGTGGTCATGAGGTTGTAGCCTTTTCCCGTAGTCAAAATCGCTCAAAAGCTGAAAACTTTGTTCAAAAGGATATTTTGGCTATGACCAAGGAAGACCTGACTGGCTTTGATGCAGTAGTTGATGGATTTGGTGCTTCAACACCAGAGACCCTGCCTCTACATACCAGAACTTCCCAACACTTGGCGGATTTACTTTCAGGCAGTAAGACCCGCTTAATTATTGTTGGTGGGGCTGGCAGCCTTTATATGACTGCTGAACATGATGTCCAACTCTGGCAAACACCGGATTTCCCTGAAGTCTTTCGACCTATAGCTGAGGCCCAAGCTGATGAACTAGCAGAGCTTCGTAAGCGTCACGATGTCAACTGGACCTTTATCAGCCCAGCCGCGGATTTTCAAGCGGATGCTCCAGCAACCGGTAGCTACCTTCTAGGTGGTGAAGAATTCTTTCTTAATGATCAAGGAGAAAGTGTCATTTCTTACGCTGACTATGCTAGAGCCCTAGTAGATATTCTGGAATCGGACGACCATATTCAAGAACGCATCAGCTTGGTTCGCAAATAGCTGGGTAAACCGATTTAAATAGATTTAATCCAATAAAAAGAGCGGAGTCCCTAATTAAGACTTCGCTCTTTTATGCTAGCTAAAAAGGACTGGATTCCTTTTATTTTTCCTGGGTCTTAGCGTTTAGCCATAGTGACAAAGGTAAATTTATCGGGACGGTAACTGATGGTACCGTATTGGAAGAGCTGACCGTTGGATAGATAGGTCAGGCTGGTAACGACAGCTACCATATTGAACTTGCCCAAGTCCATATTATCCTTTTCTTCTTGGGTGGCATAGCGGAAGGAGATTTCTCGGCGGGAATGGGTAATCTTCAAGCCTAGCTGATTTTCTAGGTACTGATAGATTGATTTCTCAGCAATTTCCTTATTAAGATAAGGGACTACCCGACGATCAAAGTAAGAAAGCTCGAACTCAATCTTTTCACCAGCGATAATGCGACTGCGACCGACACGGTAGAAGTCTACGCTGTCATCCACCTTGAAAATGTCCATGATTTCTTGCTCACCTTGGATGATATAGAGGTTGTCCAATTGTGTCGTAATGTCAAGGTGTTCAACACGGTTGAGCTCATCAGAGGTCTTGATTTCAGAGAGGTAGTTATTTTTAGTCCGCCCATGCTCCATCACGATGGAATTACGGCCCCGCATTTTTTGAATATAGCCATCCAATTCTAAAAGCGACAGGGCTTTGCGAATGGTATCCTTAGAGTAACCATAGACCTCCATCAGTTCATTTTCAGTTGGCAACTCTTGGTTGGCTTGGAGTTTGCCTTCCTCAATTTGCTTTTTGATGTCCTCGTAGACCTGCTTATACTTGCTCATCATATCGTATTTTCCTTTAGTTTTATAGGATAATTCTACCATAAATTCTTACTTTAAGCCAGTTTTATACGTATCATTCATAAAAAATCAAAAAGAATTACGTAAAACCATTGACAAAGAAAAACGCTTCCACTATAATTAGGCTGTAAAAATGATAATAAAAAGCCAAACTAGGAAGAATTAACCCAAACTAACCTAGTTAATGGAGGAATTTATGGGAAAACGAAAAAGCGGTGTCTTGATGCACATCACATCACTAGCAGGTGACAGAGGTATTGGTTCCTTTGGTCAGGCAGCCTATGACTTTGTTGATTTCTTGGAGGAAACCAAGCAAACCTACTGGCAAATCTTACCCTTGACGACGACCAGTTATGGGGATTCTCCCTATCAATCATTCTCAGCTGTTGCCGGCAATACTAATCTGATTGATTTGGATCTCTTGGTAGAAGATGGTTGGCTGAAGGCAGCAGACCTTGAAGCGGTTGACTTTGGGGATAACCCAGCTAGTGTTAATTACGGCCATCTCTTTGATGTTCATCGCCCCCTCTTGGAAAAGGCAGTCAAGGCTTTCTTACTTGATAAAAATGCCCAAGCAGCCCTAGCCAAATTTGAAGCTGATAACCAATCTTGGTTGGCTGATTATGCAGACTTCATGGCCTTCAAGGAACACTTCGACCTCAAGGCCCTCCAAGAGTGGGACGATAAGAAAGCCATCCAGCGTGACAAGGCGACTTTAGAGAAGCTTCGCAAGAAATTAGTCGATGTCATCGCCTACCACAAGGTGACACAATTCTTCTTCTTCCAGCAATGGCGGGCCCTTAAGGCCTATGCCAATAAGGCAGGCATCGAAATCATTGGCGACATGCCGATCTATGTCTCTGCTGATAGTGTGGAAATGTGGACCCAGCCCCAGCTCTTTAAGGCCGATAAAAATCGCAAACCACTCTATGTCGCAGGTGTCCCTGCCGACGAATTCAGCGATGAAGGTCAGTACTGGGGTAACCCAATCTATGATTGGGAGGCTCACAAGAAGTCTGGCTATGCTTGGTGGATTTACCGCATGCAAGAAGCCCTCAAGCTCTACGATGTCATTCGGATTGACCACTTCAAAGGTTTCTCTGATTTTTGGCAGGTCGATGCCAGCCATGATACCGCTAAATATGGCACCTGGCAGCCAGGCCCTGGCTATGACCTCTTTGCAGCTATTAAAAAGGCTCTGGGTGACCTACCAATTATCGCTGAAAACCTTGGTTATATTGATGAGAAGGCTGAAAAGCTCTTGGCGGATACGGCCTTCCCTGGTATGAAGATTTTGGAATTTGGTCTCCAAGGACCAGATCCCCTCAATATGGACCTGCCTCACTTCTATACCAGTCATTCGGTAGCCTATACTGGTACCCATGACAATGAAGTGGTGCGGGGCTGGTACCACGGATTGGACGAAGAAGCTAGAGCCTACACCGATACCTACACCCATCGGGCACCAGGAGAACCGGTGACCCAGGCTATGCTGAGGACCCTTTATGCATCGGTCAGCGATATTGCTATCGCTACCATGCAGGATATCTTGGATCTTCCAGCTTCCAGCCGGATGAATACGCCAAATACCGTTGGCACCAACTGGCAATGGCGGATGACAGCCGATCAATTAACTGACGACAAGAAAGAATTTTTAAAAGCAATTACGCAGACCTATCACAGAGGATAAGAAAATGAGTTTTACGCAATATATAGAAGATAAAAAGGGAAGTAAGTTAGCAGATTTGGACAACAAGACCATTTATTTGGGCCTCATGGACTACGTTAAGGAAAAAGCTCAAGGTCTTGCTAAAAATACTGGTAAACGCAAGGTTTACTACATTTCAGCAGAGTTCTTGATTGGGAAACTGCTCTCTAACAACCTGATTAACCTAGGTATCTACAAGACGACCAAGGATGAACTGGCAGCAGCTGGCAAGGACATTGCCCAAATTGAAGATGAAGAACTGGAACCATCACTAGGAAATGGTGGTCTGGGCCGTTTGGCTTCATGTTTTATTGACTCCATCTCAACCCTGGGTATCAATGGGGAAGGTGTCGGCCTTAACTACCACTGTGGTCTCTTCAAACAAGTCTTCCGCAACAATCAACAAGAAGCTGAGGCCAACTACTGGATCGAAGATGATTCTTGGCTGGTTCCGACTGACATCAGTTATGACGTGCCTTTCAAGGATTTCACCCTCAAGTCACGTCTAGACCGGATTGACGTTCTCGGCTACCACAAAGACACCAAGAACTACCTCAATCTCTTTGACATTGACGGCTTGGACTACGGTTTGATTAAAGATGGGATCACCTTTGACAAGACCCAAATTCAAAAGAACCTGACCCTCTTCCTCTATCCAGATGATTCTGATAAGACTGGGGAACTTTTGCGGATTTACCAACAATACTTCATGGTTTCCAATGCCGCTCAACTCTTGATTGATGAAGCCTTGGAACGTGGTTCTAATCTCCATGACTTGGCGGATTATGCCTATGTGCAAATCAATGATACCCACCCTTCTATGGTCATTCCTGAGCTTATCCGTCTCTTGACTGAAAAGCATGGTTTTGACTTTGAAGAAGCGGTTGCTGTGGTTTCTAAGATGGTGGGCTATACCAACCATACCATTTTGGCCGAAGCCTTGGAAAAATGGCCTCTGGACTACCTCAATGAAGTTGTCCCTCACTTGGTTGTCATCATCGAAAAATTGGCTGCCCTCATTCGTGAGAAATATGCTAACCCAGCTGTGCAAATCATTGATGGAGACAAGCGGGTTCATATGGCCCACATGGACATCCATTTTTCAACTAGTGTTAATGGGGTGGCTGCCCTGCACACGGAAATCCTCAAGAACAGTGAGCTCAAGGATTTCTATGAGCTTTACCCAGAGAAATTCAACAACAAAACCAATGGTATTACCTTCCGTCGCTGGTTGGAATTTGCTAACCAAGATTTGGCAGCCTACCTCAAGGAAATCATTGGTGACAGCTATCTGACTGATGCCACTAAGTTGGAAAAACTCTTGGCCTTCGCTGATGACCCAGCTGTCCAAAAACGCTTGGCTGAGATTAAATTCAACAATAAATTGGCCCTCAAACGCTACCTTAAGGAAAACAAGGGCATTGACTTGGATGAAAATTCGATCATTGACACCCAAATTAAACGTTTCCACGAGTACAAGCGTCAACAAATGAACGCCCTATATGTTATTCACAAGTATCTGGAAATCAAGCGTGGCAAGCTACCAGAAAAGAAAATCACAGTTATCTTTGGTGGTAAGGCAGCGCCTGCCTATGTCATTGCTCAGGATGTTATCCACCTCATCCTCAGCCTGTCTGAGTTGATTAACAATGACCCTGAGGTTAGCCCTTATCTCAATGTCTTCTTGGTAGAAAACTACAATGTCACCGTAGCGGAACACCTGATTCCAGCGACCGATATTTCCGAGCAAATTTCCCTTGCTTCTAAGGAAGCTTCAGGAACTGGTAACATGAAGTTCATGCTCAATGGTGCCCTGACCTTGGGAACCATGGACGGTGCTAATGTCGAAATTGCCGAGTTAGCTGGTCAGGAAAACATCTACAGCTTTGGTAAGGATTCTGACACCATCATTGACCTCTATGCCAAGGGTGGCTATGTTGCTAAGGACCACTATGATGGCGACCAAGACATCAAGGAAGCCGTGGACTTCATTGTTAGTCCTGAGCTCAAGGCTGTTGGTAATGAGGAACGCCTCAGTCGCCTACACAATGAACTGATTGCTAAAGACTGGTTCATGACCCTGATTGACCTCAAGGACTACATTGCTACCAAGGAACAAATGTTGACGGACTACCAAGATCAAGCAGCTTGGAACCGTAAGGTCATCAATAATATTGCCAAAGCTGGTTTCTTCTCATCTGACCGAACCATCGCCCAGTATAATGAAGACATCTGGCACAGCAATTAAAAAACTGTCTAACAAACTGGCAAAGATACCTGAGCTGGAAGCAAAAGCTTCCAGCTTTTTTTGAGTGCTAGATAGTACTAAAAATAGCTTTTATCCCATTATCTTTGTAGAGAATCGCTTTTGATTTCGGAAAAAAATCAAAAAGTTAAAAAGAATTCCGTAAAACCTATTGACACTGGAAAACGTTTACAGTATAATTAAACCATGCTGAAGAGAACGATTTCAAATTGAAGTCGTTGACTTTGGAAAGGAGTCTGGAGATGAATTTATTGAGCTTGAATGTTCACGCTTGGATGGAAGACCATCAAGACCAAAAGCTTGAGCATCTTGCGGATACCATCGCAGCGAAAGATTATGACCTGATTGCTCTGCAAGAGGTCAACCAGACGATTGCAGCTCCGATAGCTGATGGAGAGGTTAGAGCAGATAATTATGGGCTCATCCTCTTAGGATTGCTTGAGCAACGCGGGGTGGCTGGTTATTCCTATCACTGGTCCACGTCTCATATCGGCTACGACGTCTATGATGAAGGCATTGCCCTTCTCAGTCGCTATCCAGTTTTGGAGGCCGAAGGTTTTTACACTTCAAAGAGTCAGGACATTCACACCATTGATTCCCGGAAAATTATCCGGCTTAAGGTGGAAGTGGATGGTCAGGCTGTGGAAGTGTATTCCTGCCACATGAATCTACCAACCAGCCAAACCGAAAATCAGGTTGATAATCTTAAGCGATTGGTTAGTCATACGGATTTCGCTGGGGTCAAGATTTTTATGGGGGACTTCAATACCGATGCTATCAGTAATCCCCAAGCCTACCAAACCATCTTGGATCAAGGCTTGCTGGATACCTACCAGCTGGCTGAGACTAAGGATTCTGGTGTCACGGTCTGCAAATCTATTGACGGTTGGAAGGGCCAGAGTCAGGACAAGCGTCTTGATTATGTCTTCGTCAATCAGGAGGTTCCAGTCCAAACCAGTCGGGTCATCTTCAACGGCCAAAATCAGGAAGTCGTTTCTGACCACTTTGGCTTGGAAGTGGCCCTGTCGCTCTAATCTAAGTGAATACGGGCGGAAAGCTTGGAAAATAAATTTTGTAACTGAACCCGCCCTAGAGGCTGTGTAAAAAAGACCAATCTCCTAGAAAATCAGGATTTTCTATCGATTGTCTATTTTTACTTGGCCTCTTACGGGCTTGGTATCTTATATATAAAGGAGTAGCTTTAAATGAAAAACCTTAAAAGCTTAGCTAGCTTCGAATTTTGGCAAAAATTCGGGAAATGTTTGATGGTAGTTATCGCTGTCATGCCTGCTGCAGGTTTGATGATTTCTATCGGTAACTCACTTGCCTTGATTGCCCCTACAAACACAACTTGGGTGCAAATCACTAACTTGATTGCCCAACTTGGTTGGGGCTTTCTGAACAACCTGCACTTGCTCTTTGCCCTGGCTATCGGTGGTAGCTGGGCTAAGGAAAAAGCTGGTGGTGCTTTCGCCGCAGGTATTTCCTTCATCTTGATTAACCTGATTACTGGTAACTTCTACGGGGTTCAAGTAGCAGATGTTAACGATGCGACCAGCAAGGCTGTGGTTCACAATATTTTCGGTGGAACCATGCGGGTTGCGGACTACTTTGTCAATGTCCTCAACCAACCAGCCCTTAACATGGGGGTATTCGTTGGTATTATCGCTGGTTTCGTTGGTGCGACTGCCTACAACAAATACTATAACTACCGTAAATTGCCAGATGTCTTGACCTTCTTTAATGGTAAACGTTTCGTACCTTTCGTGGTTATCCTCCGTTCTACTATCGTTGGTTTGATCATGGCAATCTTCTGGCCACTGGTTCAATCTGCTATTAACGGCTTTGGTCAATGGTTGGCCAACTCACAAAATACAGCACCAATCCTGGCACCATTCCTCTATGGTGCCTTGGAACGTCTGCTCTTGCCATTTGGTCTTCACCACATGTTGACCATCCCAATGAACTACACCCAACTTGGTGGTACCTACTTTATCCAAACAGGTGCCCAAGCCGGTAAAGCTATGTTGGGACAAGACCCACTCTGGTTAGCCTGGGTAACTGACTTGATTCACCTTAAAGCGGGTGACCCAAGTAAATACCATCACACTTACCAATACACCTTGCAACACTGGACTCCAGCTCGTTTCAAGGTTGGTCAAATGATTGGTTCTTCTGGTATCTTGATGGGTATGACGGTTGCTATGTACCGTAATGTTGACCCTGACAAGAAGAAAAAATACAAATCAATGTTCATCTCAGCTGCAGCTGCAACCTTCCTAACAGGGGTTACAGAACCACTTGAATACATGTTCATGTTCGCAGCTGTTCCACTTTATATCGTTTACGCTATCATCCAAGGTTGTGCCTTCGCAATGGCTGATATTGTTCACCTGCGTGTTCACTCCTTCGGTAACATCGAACTCTTGACTCGTACCCCAATGGCTATTCGAGCTGGTTTGGGTATTGATGTCATCAACTTTGTTTGGGTAACGATTCTCTTTGGTTTAATTACCTACTTCATTGCCAACTTCATGATTCAAAAGATGAATCTTGCTACCGCTGGACGTAATGGTAACTACGATAGTGAAGAAGTTGACGAAGCTATCCATGCCAACAACGGCGATGCTAATACCTCTGTTGACTCTCAAATCGTACAAATCATCAACCTTCTTGGTGGTCAAGACAACATTGATGATGTTGATGCCTGCATGACCCGTCTGCGTGTCACCGTTAAGGATGCCGAACTGGTTGGCGGCGAAAATGACTGGAAGAAGGCTGGTGCCCTTGGCCTGGTTGTCAAAGGCCACGGTGTTCAAGCTGTTTACGGTCCTAAGGCCGATGGTCTGAAATCCGATATTCAAGACCTGCTGGACTCAGGTGCTCGTATCCCTGTTGTTGATTTCTCTAAGAAAGAAGAAGTCGCTGCCCCTGAAAATACCTTCAAGGGCATCACAGAAAATGTGCTCTCTGTTGCTGATGGGGAAATTATCCCAATTGACCAAGTGAATGATCCTGTCTTCTCCGGTAAGATGATGGGGGATGGTTTCGCTGTTAACCCAACAGATGGTAATGTTTATTCACCAGTTGCTGGTGTTGTGACCAGTGTCTTCCCTACCAAACACGCTTATGGTCTCTTGACTGACGAAGGTTTGGAAGTTCTGGTTCACATCGGTATTGATACCGTTAGCCTCAACGGAATTCCATTCTCACCTAAGGTGACCGATGGTCAACATGTTGAAGCTGGAGACCTCTTGGCAGTAGTTGACCTAGATGCTCTAGATGCTGCAGGTAAGGAAAAATCTGTTATTGTAGTCTTCACCAACGCTGCAGAAGTTAAATCTGTCACCCTAGAAAATACTGGTAAACAACCAGCTAAGACTTTAGCTGCCAAGGTTGAAATCTAAGAATAAGTCGGGCAACAAAACTAAAAAAGTTTATTTGTCATGACTGATAGGAAAGAATGTTAAGAAGTCGGGCTTGTGCCCGGCTTCTTTTTGGCTTACAAGCAACGGCCACATATTTGGGGACAATCATGAGTTTCGTAACTAGCAGTTCCACCACCTGCTATCACAGGTGACATCCCCTTCATATTTTGATAGAATAGTAAGGCTAAAGTCGCCCTTGCGAGGGGCTTACAGGGGGAAAATATCACAATGACTGATGTTCCGATTAAGTATCGTCTGATTAAAAAAGAAAAACACACAGGAGCCCGGCTGGGTGAGATTATCACCCCCCACGGGACCTTTTCAACGCCCATGTTTATGCCAGTCGGAACCCAGGCAACCGTTAAAACCCAGTCGCCGGAGGAACTCAAGGAGATGGGCTCAGGTATTATTTTGGCCAACACCTACCATCTCTGGCTGCGACCTGGTGATGACCTAGTAGCTGATGCCGGTGGCCTCCACAGGTTCATGAACTGGGATCAAGCTATTCTGACCGATAGCGGTGGCTTCCAGGTGTATTCGCTGGCGGACAGTCGTAATATCACCGAAGAAGGGGTAACCTTCAAGAACCATCTCAACGGGGCCAAGATGTTCCTCTCGCCGGAGAAGGCCATCTCCATCCAAAACAATTTGGGCTCTGACATCATGATGTCCTTTGATGAGTGTCCCCAGTTCTATCAACCTTACGACTATGTTAAGAAATCTATTGAGCGGACCAGTCGTTGGGCTGAGCGGGGACTCAAGGCTCACCGCCGTCCGCATGACCAGGGGCTCTTTGGAATTGTTCAAGGGGCGGGTTATGAAGACCTGCGCCGTCAATCGGCTGCTGACTTGGTCAGTATGGACTTTCCTGGCTATTCTATCGGCGGCCTAGCTGTGGGTGAGAGCCATGAGGAAATGAATGCTGTTCTGGACTTTACCACCCCGCTTCTACCAGAGAACAAGCCCCGCTATCTGATGGGAGTTGGGGCACCTGATAGTCTAATTGATGGTGTCATTCGTGGGGTAGATATGTTTGACTGTGTGCTTCCAACCAGGATTGCCCGCAATGGCACTTGTATGACCAGTCAAGGCCGCTTGGTGGTGAAAAATGCGGCCTTTGCCAGAGACTTTAGTCCCTTGGATCCGGACTGTGACTGCTATACCTGCTGCAACTACAGTCGAGCCTACATCCGTCACTTACTCAAGGCGGATGAGACCTTTGGTCTGCGGTTAACCAGCTATCACAATCTTTATTTCTTGGTTAACCTCATGAAGAAGGTGCGTCAGGCCATTGTGGATGATAACCTCTTGGAATTCCGCCAAGATTTCCTTGATTGCTATGGTTATGGTAAAAATGGCCGGAATTTCTAAGTAAATTGGCTCCTTGCAAGAGGAGCTTAATTTTCACTCTAATGTCAACCTATTTATTTAAAATGGTTGACAAGTAAAAAATAAGGTGTTAGGATAAGGGCAATAAGAGAGGAAAGCTATGCTAAAGATTTTAGGCCTGGACTTGGATGAGGTGGGTCGTTGCAGCCATTACCATGGTTCCAATGATATTGTCGCCTTAAAATGTGGTTCCTGTCAGGCTTTTTATGCCTGTTACCGCTGCCATGATGCCATCTGCGACCATTCTTTTAAGGCTTTAGATAAGACGAAATCCAAGATAATCCTTTGCGGTGCTTGTCGGACGCTCATAGATTGGCAGGACTATCACAAGGGGGGCTGCCCATCCTGCCACCATTCTTTTAACCCTAAATGTTCGCGGCATAGTGAGATATACTTTAACTAAGAAAGGGATTCTAATGAAAACCAAAGATCTTGTTACCGTTGCCATGATGACGACACTGCTGGTCGCCCTCAGTTATGTTCCAGCCATTCCTCTAGGCTTTATCCCTGTTCCAATTGTCTTACAAAACCTTGGGGTCATGTTAGCAGGTTGCCTGCTAGGCGGGAAAAAGGGGAGCCTATCTGTCCTTCTGCTCTTTTTAGTCGGCTTGGTCATCCCCGCTTTTTCTGGTTTTTCTACGACCATTAAAGTTTTGATTGGCCCGACAGCTGGCTATGTCTGGGCTTGGCTCTTTGTTCCTCTGCTGATTAGTTGGGGAGTCACCCATCTACCCAAAGGAGGAGCGCTAGCCAGATTTATCGTCATCTGGCTAGCCGGAGTCCTCCTTGTTGACCTGCTAGGCGGGCTATATTTGGCATTTTATACTGGTATGCCACTCTTTACAGCGGTGGTGTCTAGTAGTCTAGCCTTTATTCCAGGCGACACGATAAAAGTCCTGGTGGCAACTTTAGTTTCACTCCGTTTTCATAAAATTTCAGAAAAATAGTGTGCTGAGATTAGCTTCAGCCTAAAGCTTATCGCCTTTTTCATTGTAAGGGGCGACTTTTTTACATTGACAAGCCTTGCTAAGCGTAATAGAATAGTAGTATTCATAATTTTTTGACTAGAAATGCGATAAAGGAGCATATTGTGAAAACAAGAAATGAACTAAAAGAGCAAGCCAAGACTGCTCTACGAGGGAATTGGCCTTGGGCTGTGGGTGTCCTCTGGGTACCGACCCTAGTCCTAATTGTGGTCTTTGGCATTTTGCTGGGCGTGATTAGTCTAGTTTGGAAGGCTGCAACAGCTGACTTTACAGCCTCATCCAATGTTGTACTGATTTTTATCGTGATGGCTTTCTTGATGCTAGCTCTCTTCACCTTCTTTGCCTCAATCGGCATTAGCGCAGGTGCTACTTATGCCTATCTAGATTTGATTCGGGGACGTAAGCAATCCTTTAGGGAAGCTGCCACCTATGCCTTCAAAGAACAGCGCTTTGATAGTATCTTTGGTGTTGTTCTCATGACAGTTATCTATACCTTCCTTTGGATGGTGCTCTTGATTATCCCTGGTTATATGAAGGCTATGGCTTATTCTCAAGGCCTCTTCATTCTTAAGGATGATATGGAGACTGGTAAGGGAATCACGACGACCTCCGCCATCACCAAGAGTAAAATTCTGATGGAAGGCCACAATAAAGACTATTTCATTCTCATTTTGAGTTTCCTAGGTTGGGCTCTAGTACCGATTGCCTTTTGTGGACTAGCGGTTGCTCTTTTTGTCAGTCATCAGATTGGCTGGGCAATCTTCTGTCTAGCTCTCTATATCCTTGGCTTAGCTATTTTAGTACCTTACGTGACCACGACTCAGGCGGCTTTCTATGAGGATTTGATTCATCAAGAACAACCGGAAGAAATTGCTCAATTGGAAGAAAAATTAGCAGATGCCAAGTTAGAAGCTGACAAGACTATGGCTGACTACAATGGTCGAGTTGCTGAGCGTAAGGCTGATAAGAAAAAGGCTCATGATGAAAAAATGGCCAAGAAGTTGGATGCCAAGAAGGAACGTGAAGAAAAGCGTCGGGAAAAGGTAGCTAAGAAACGTCAAGAACGTGAGGGAAAAGAAGCCAAGAAGCCTAAGAAGAAATCTAAGGCCAAGGCCGATAAGAAGACTTCCCAAGATAAAAAGCCAGAAAAGTCTGCTAAGAAGTCTCAAGACTCCGAGTCACAAGCTAAAAATGGCGCCGACAATACGGCTAAGTCTTCAGCTAAGCCAGAAGCTAGCAAGTCACAAAGTAAGAAAGACGGCGACAAGTCAAAAGAGTCAGCGACCAAGACTGAGAAGTCAGAAACTAAGCCAAACAAGGGCAGCCATTCAAGCTCTAAGAAGCCAAAGTCTAAATCGAAAGCCAAAAAGAAAAAAGGCAAAAAGCGTAAGTAAAATGGTGTCTCTGCTTGGCTGGCCCCCAACTGAAACAACCGCTTCATTTAGAAGAGACTGGAAGATAATATTTCCGGTCTTTTCTTTTGGCTTCGTCTAAGGGAATTTATGGGTCAAATATGCTATAATAAGAGGGTTAATTGACTCGGGAGTTTTCTTGATACTCCTTAGAATTTAAAATCTGATACTTATGGTACTAGTGTGGTCCTACCTGGCAGAAAGGGTCTAGTTCTTTAGCCAATGATGCAAGGGAAATGGATACTTTCGTCAAAGTGGTGTTATTAGCAATATCTACTCTGTTGTTAATAACAGAAATTTTCGAGAGAGATTTAGTCCACCGGACTAAATCTGCCTGAGCTTAAAAACTAGAGAGCGAAGGGGCTCAAAATTTATCACGGGGCAAAGACATCAGCCACTAAAGTAGCGCTGTCTAACGCCAATCTCTATAGCGATTGACTAGCCCCCTGATTAACTTGGTTAGGCCAGTAAAATCGGCTGGGCTAACCTCGTGTCGTAATGAAATTCCGGAATTGAACTCGCCTACACCACTGTGGAAAAAGAGAGGTGGCTGTTTTGACTTTAGTCAATCTACAGCCGCGGCTACCTTGAGGTATAAATCTGCCTTGGAGCTCTGTTAGCTCCTTCGTCAGATTTCCTGCCTCACCTTCCTATTTTCGAGTTCGGGTAAAAAAGGTCTCCCAGACCTTTTTAATCCTTTGTGGCGCTTAACGGCTCTGTATCTTGCCAGGAGTTTGCTTGCGTCCGCACTTTTAAACGACATTCCCTTTTCAAAATCGATATTATTTGAAAAGGGAATTAGTAAAGTAGCTAGGTAAGTCGCCATAGCGATTACCGTAGTTCATCAGTGATTTTTAAACACTGATGAACTTGCTACGTTAGAAAATACCAAAGTGTAAGTTTTGATTTTAAATGAGTATGATAAGGTCTGATAAACCCCTGCTTTGACTGGGCTTAATGACCTAAGCACTCTGGGTCAATCTTCAAGAAAAATGGGAGCTAGTCATGTCAGAACTATTTAAAAAATTGATGGAACAGATTGAAATGCCGCTTGAGATGAGACAGTCTCAGGCCTTTTCATCTGCTGACATCAAGGAGGTCAAGGTCCATGCCCTCAGTCGCCAGTGGGACTTTCACTTTAGTTTTGACCAAATTTTACCGATTGGTCTCTACCAGGAACTAGCCTACCGCCTAGTCTCGACCTTTAAGGAGGCAGACATCAAGGCAACTTTTGCTATTGAAGCTGGGTCAGTCGATTTTTCTGATGCTGACTTACTACAGGCCTATTATGCCGAAAGTTTCAACCATGCCTTATGCTCCAGCGCCAGCTTCCGCTCAACCTTTTCTCACTTGAATGTTTCCTATGACCAAACCAAGGAGCAGATTATCATCCATGCTCCGGGCTTTTTGGACAATGACCATTTCAAACAAAATCACCTGCCCAAGTTGGAACAACAATTTGTCCAGTTTGGTTTTGGTCAGGTTTCCTTTGCCATTGAAGCAGATGAAGGCATGACCCAGGAGGCAAGGCAATCCTTTGAGAGTGGTCGTGATAAGAAAATTGAACAAGCCCAAGAAGAGAATGCTCAGGCTGTCGCTTCCTTGGAAGCTTCCATGCCTGCTCAAGAAGAGTCAGCTCCTGCCCCCAAGTTTGACTACAAGGAGCGAGCCGCCAAGCGACAAGCCGGCTTTGAAAAGGCAGAAATCACGCCCATGGTTGAAATTGAGACCGAGGAAAATCGGATTGTCTTTGAGGGTATGGTTTTCGATGTAGAACGGCGGACGACCAGAACCGGCCGTCACATCATCAGTTTTAAGATGACCGACTACACCTCATCCTTTGCCATGCAGAAGTGGGCCAAAGATGATAATGACCTCAAAAAATACGATATGATTGCCAAGGGAGCTTGGCTGAGAGTTCGCGGTAATATTGAAAATAATCAATGGACCAAGAGTCTGACCATGAATGTCCAGGACGTCAAGGAAATCGTCCACAAGACCAGAAAGGACCTCATGCCTGAAGGGCAGAAGCGGGTCGAATTTCACGCTCATACTAATATGTCCACCATGGATGCCCTGCCGACAGTTGAAGAGCTGATTGATAAGGCGGCAAGCTGGGGCCACCCTGCCATTGCCATCACTGACCACGCCAATGTGCAGAGCTTCCCCCATGGCTACCATCGGGCCAAAAAGGCTGGTATCAAGGCTATCTTTGGCCTAGAAGCTAATATTGTTGAGGACCGGGTGCCCATCACCTACAATGAAGTCCCCATGGACCTCCACGAAGCGACCTATGTCGTCTTTGACGTAGAAACGACAGGTCTCTCTGCCGTTAACAATTCTCTGATTCAGATTGCGGCCTCCAAGATGCACAAGGGTAATATCGTCGACCAGTTCGATGAATTTATCAATCCCGGTCATCCTCTGAGCCAATTCACCACGGATTTGACAGGAATTACCGACAACCACCTCAAGGATGCTAAACCGCTCTTACAGGTTCTGCAAGAATTCCAAGAGTTTTGTCAGGATACAGTTCTGGTCGCTCACAATGCCACCTTTGACGTGGGCTTCATGAATGCCAACTACGAACGCCACGACCTGCCCTTGATTACCCAGCCGGTTATTGATACCCTAGAATTTGCCCGCAACCTCTATCCTGAGTACAAGCGGCACGGTCTGGGTCCCTTGACCAAGCGTTTCCAAGTTGCTCTGGACCACCACCACATGGCCAATTACGATGCGGAAGCAACGGGTCGCCTCCTCTTTATCTTTATCAAGGAGGCTAGGGAAAACCGTGGCATTACTGATTTGGCCGACCTCAATACCAAGTTGGTCTCTGAGGATTCCTACAAGAAGGCTCGGGTCAAGCATGCCACTATCTATGTGCAAAATCAGACCGGCCTCAAGAATATCTTCAAGCTGGTCAGCCTCTCCAATGTCAAATATTTTGAGGGCGTGGCTCGGATTCCAAGAACAGTGCTGGATCAGTACAGAGAGGGCCTTCTCCTAGGGTCGGCCTGCTCAGAAGGGGAAGTCTTTGATGCCGTCCTTTCTCATGGAGTCGATAAGGCTCTAGAAGTGGCCAAGTATTATGACTTTATCGAGGTTATGCCACCTGCCATCTATCGTCCTCTGGTTGCCCGTGAATTGATTCCGGATGAAGAAGGAATTCAGCAGGTTATCCGTGACCTAATTGAGCTTGGCCGCAAGCTCAATAAGCCAGTTCTGGCAACCGGTGATGTCCACTACCTAGAGCCAGAAGACCAGCTCTATCGGGAAATCATTGTCCGCAGTCTGGGGCCAGGTGCTATCATCAACCGGCCAATCGGCCGTGGGGAAGCTGCCAAGCCAGCTCCCCTACCTGATGCTCATTTCCGCACCACCAATGAAATGCTGGATGACTTCGCCTTTCTGGGCCAGGATTTAGCCTATGAAATCGTCGTTACCAACACGCAAAAATTTGCGGAGCGGTTTGAAGAGGTAGAAGTGGTCAAAACCGACCTCTACACCCCTTATATTGACAAGGCTGAAGAAACGGTTGCCGAGAAGACCTATGCCAGAGCCTTTGAAATCTACGGTAATCCTCTGCCGGATATTATCGACCGACGGATTGAGAAGGAGCTGACCTCGATTTTGGGGAATGGTTTCGCCGTGATTTATCTGGCCTCCCAGATGCTGGTTGACCGCTCCAATAAGCGGGGGTATCTGGTTGGCTCGCGGGGGTCTGTTGGCTCCAGTTTTGTCGCCACCATGATTGGGATTACCGAAGTTAACCCTATGCCCCCCCACTATGTTTGTCCAGAATGTCAGTATTCTGAATTTATCGCCGATGGTTCGGTTGGGTCGGGCTTTGACTTGCCAGACAAGGACTGCCCTAAGTGTGGTCACAAGTTGACCAAGGATGGCCACGATATTCCCTTTGAAACCTTCCTTGGTTTCGACGGCGACAAGGTTCCCGATATTGATCTCAACTTTTCTGGGGATGACCAACCCTCTGCCCACTTGGATGTCCGCGATATTTTCGGGGAGGAATACGCTTTTCGGGCCGGAACCGTTGGTACTGTCGCGGAAAAGACAGCCTACGGTTTCGTCAAGGGCTATGAGAGGGATTACAATAAATTCTACCGTGATGCCGAGGTTGACCGCCTAGCTATGGGTTCCGCCGGTGTCAAACGCTCGACCGGTCAGCACCCAGGCGGTATCGTTGTTATTCCCAACTATATGGATGTTTACGACTTCACCCCTGTCCAATATCCGGCCGACGACACGACGGCCACTTGGCAGACCACCCACTTTAACTTCCACGATATTGACGAAAATGTCCTCAAGCTCGACATTCTGGGCCATGATGACCCCACCATGATTCGTAAGCTCCAGGACCTATCAGGCATTGACCCTAGTCAAATTCCCGCCGATGATCCTGATGTCATGAAACTCTTCTCTGGCACCGATGTTCTGGGCGTGACTGAGGAACGGATTGGGACACCGACTGGTATGCTGGGAATCCCTGAATTTGGGACCAACTTTGTTCGGGGCATGGTTAATGAGACCCACCCAACTACCTTTGCTGAATTGCTCCAGCTCTCAGGCCTTTCCCATGGTACCGATGTTTGGCTGGGCAATGCTCAGGACTTGATTAAAGAAGGTATTGCTACCCTGAAAACCGTTATCGGCTGTCGGGATGATATCATGGTCTACCTCATGCACGCTGGTCTAGAACCCAAGATGGCCTTCACCATTATGGAGAGGGTACGTAAGGGCATGTGGCTTAAAATTTCTGAAGAGGAACGCAATGGCTATATTCAGGCCATGCACGACAATAATGTGCCTGACTGGTACATCGAATCCTGTGGAAAAATCAAGTACATGTTCCCTAAGGCCCATGCAGCGGCCTACGTAATGATGGCCCTGCGGGTGGCCTATTTCAAGGTTCACCACCCCATTTATTACTACTGTGCCTACTTCTCCATTCGGGCCAAGGCCTTTGAACTGGGAACCATGAGTGCCGGCTTGGATGCTGTCAAGGCCCGCTTAGAAGACATTGCTAATAAGCGGAAGAACAATGAGGCCTCCAACGTTGAAATTGACCTCTACACCACTCTGGAAATTGTCAATGAAATGCTGGAGCGAGGCTATAAATTTGGCCAGCTGGATCTCTATAACAGTGAGGCAACTGAGTTCAAGATTGAGGGGGATACCCTGATTCCGCCTTTTGTGGCCATGGATGGTCTGGGTGAAAATGTCGCCAAGCAAATCGTTGCCAGCCGAGCAGACGGCGAGTTCCTCTCCAAAACCGAACTCCGTAAGCGCGGCGGCATCTCAGCCACCTTGGTCGAAAAAATGGACGACATGGGAATCTTGGGCAATATGCCAGAAGACAACCAATTATCATTATTTGACGACTTCTTCTGATAGCAAAAGCTATCTGAAATAGAGCTAGAAAATCAATGGCTCTGCCTGGAACTCAGCAATCTGGGTGCTATAGCCTCTCTTGCTATGTCACCTAACCTAAGAATTAAATTCGCCTACACCACGGTGGAAAAAGATAAATCCGTCTTGAAGCTTGATTAGCTTTTACGACTGATTTCCTATTTTCCTTTGTAGTGCTTAACGGCTCCGTATCTTATCGAAAGGAAAACTATGGAATTAACGATTAAATGGGACGATCAGTCCAAGGATGAACATTTCGACTATCGTTTAGAATTCTCTGGCAAGCAGGCCTTGGTGGCAACCGTAGCCGTTTGTGGGACAATTTTACTAAGTAAGGCCCTGTTCTCAAAGAAATAGACGGGCCTAATAAACTATTAGAACAGCTAGCTTAGACTAGCTGTTTTTCTACATTTCATAGCGATTGCTGGGGGAGTTTATACCGAGTTAAAATCAAAACTGAAAATTAGTATAAGAAAAATTCATCGTTTTTGGTGCTGATGGCGAACGAAGTGAGCTTGACCTAATATTTTCCTTTGTGGTGCTTAACAGCTTTGTATCCTTGTGGTTTCAAGAAATCGTCCACTGGATAATCTCTTTGGCTGTTCGCACTAGCTACTAAAATAGTCCAGTGGACTATTTTAGGTCTGAGCCTAGAAACTTAGAAACGAAGAAAATAGCAGAAATGAAACTTTTAAAATTAATGAGTATTAGAGGCATTGACGCAAGTTTAAGTAGTAGTGAGAACTAACTTCCAAACAAAATAGGAAGGACTAGATGATAAGAGCTGGCACTAAATTAAGTATAGTTTCACAGGCAATCTGAGCTTCAGCGGTGAATCTTGCCTACGGAGGGTGAATTTCTTGTTAGCTTAAGAGTTTAGTGTTACAATGAACCAGTTAGGTCACATTGGTAGGAAGAATGACAGAATAATTTAGGTACCTGATGCTGTTAGAATTATACTTCTGACATGCAGGCAGTTACTACTAAGTTTATCAATAAGGAGATCGCAATATGACAGAATTCAAGAATTCTGCCGTCAAGAGTATGGTGGTTATGCGTAAGGCTTTCCGCACCATTGATAGTAGAGTTTCAGCGACATTCCGTGACTTCGATTTAACACCGGCTCAATTTAGTGTTTTGGATGTGCTTCAAGCCAAGGGTCCCATGAGAATTGGCGACCTCATTGCTAGTATCTTATCAACATCTGGGAACATGACCATTGTCATCAAGAATATGGAAAAAAACGGTTGGGTCAAACGTACAGTTAGTAAGAAAGATCATCGTGCCTACATCATCTCAATTACGGGTGCCGGCCGTCAACTGATTGAAAAAGCCCTACCAGCTCATATTGAAGCGGTGGAAGAGGCTTTCAGCGTCTTAACTGAAGATGAACAAAAGCAATTGATTGAGCTTCTGAAAAAGTTCAAAACCCTAGGCAATAAGGACTGAGCATATTGCTGTACAGTCTTTTAGTTTGATGATATTATTACTACATAGTAATAACTAAAAGGAGTTATGATGTCATTCATTACTACAATTCAAGACCTATTTAAAAAGGAAGAAAAAAATATGAAAAATATTCTTTTTATCGTCGGTTCCCTTCGTGAAGGCTCATTCAACAGCCAAATGGCTAAACAAGCTGAACAAGTCTTGGCTGGAAAAGCTAATGTGTCTTACCTTGACTGGGGACAAGTTCCAATCATGAACCAAGATTTAGAAACACCTGTTTTACCAGCCGTTCAGGCTGTGCGTGATGCTGTCGAAGCGGCAGACGCCATCTGGATTTTCTCGCCTGTCTACAACTTCTCAATTCCAGGCTCTGTCAAGAACCTCTTGGACTGGTTGTCCCGTGCTAAAGATTTGTCAGACACAACTGGTAAATCAGCCATTGACTCCAAGGTCACAACTGTTTCCCTCGTAGCTAACGGTGGTACCGACCAAGCAGCAGAAATCTACCGCCACCTCCTGCCATTCATTCGGACCAACTTCGTTGATGAGGTAACCACCTCTCGTGTCAACGATTCCGCTTGGGCTGATGGCAAATTCGTCGCTGACGAAGCAATCCTTGCCCAACTCCAAAAGCAAGCAGAAGCATTTTTGGCAGTTACAGCTGAATAATAATAAGATTAAAGCATAAGAAACTCCTCAGGCTCAGAATAAGCTTGAGGAGTTTTCGTTTGGTCGGGCTACTGGGACTTTTCCAGAGCTAGGACTTTTTATAATTTTAGAAGGTTACCTTCCATTTAATTAATGGGTGAGCAGTTGCATAAGGAAGGTAAAGAGAACGGCGATAAGGTTGTTAAAGACATGGAGGCTGTAGCCAAATTCAATCCGCTTATTCATCATAGTTACAAAACCAATCGCAAGGCCCATGCCCCCATAGATAATCCAGAGACCTGGAGTTAGGAGGTTGGAAGGGCTGCTATAGAGGTGGATAAAACCAAAGAGGATGGATGTGCCAATCCAGCCCAGCCATTTTTGCCAACCCTCAAAGCCAAAGAGCTTTTCAAAGAGGCACTTGCGGAAAATAGCTTCTTCAAAAATCGGGGCAAAGACACAAGCAAAGACAAAATAGAGATAGATGGGCATACCTAGGTTATCAATGGCAGCCTGATTAGCAGAGGTGCTTGTGTTACTCATCAGCATCAGCACGATACCGCCGATAGACTTAATGGCAAAAAGGATAGGGACACCCAAGCCGACATATAGACCATACATGCCCCAGCGAATCTTCTTAAAGTTGAGTGGTTCTTTTAATAGCCAAAGGAGGAACCAAGCTAGAGCAGCAAAGGCAGTCAAGCCCAGACTAGCGATGATGGCAGTACCAGTATTTGATAAATCCTTTTTGATGACAAATAAAGCCTGAGCGAAGAAATCAAGTGCAAGGAATGCAAAGGCAAGAGCAATCCATTTAAGTTTATTTAGTAGGGTTTTCATGAGACCCCTCCAATCCAATTTCTTAATCCAGCGTAGCCGGCAACTGCCTACTAGTTTAACGAAAGTGAGAGGAGAAAGCAAGAGAGCTAGAAATTTTCCTGCAAATTTTAAGAAGAGAAAAATCAAGATTTTACCCTCCTGAGAAATCTTACGGAGATTGAAAAAATAGTGATTCAACCTATTTTTACAGGAGTCAGGGAAAACCAAATAAAAATCAACAGAACTTTTGCGTAATTTTTGCAATATCTTAACATTCTAATCAAAAGCCTGTTGGAATCCTTAATTAAGAAAAGTATAAGTGATAGTATAACAAACATAAAAATGAAAGGACGAACTATATGGAATCAAATGTATTTGATAAATTTGAATCTGTTCAAACCATAGATTTGTCTAAACAAATCGGTGGAAGTATCGTTATTGGTTATGATTGGGGACTGAGCCTAGCTCGAGCATTTGGAAATCTTTATAAAGGTGGATTTTCAGGAGGAGGAGGTGGTGGGAGCTTCGGCGGTCGCTGATGCACCTACCAATGAGTTTATCTTAAATTAAATAGGAGAAACAGATAAAGTCCTGAGTAATCAATTTTCTAATACTCTTGGGTAAGATACTTCTCCCTGATAATTAAAGAAAGTCAATACTAGTATGAGATTCGTAAATCTTCTGGCATGGCCGAAACAGAAGGGAAAGTATCTGATGGCAAAGATATTAAATCAACCAGTTCTTTATAGTTTTGAGACAGTAAGTTCTAAAAGATTATCAAAGATTCAAGGAGATGGATCCAAAAGGTTAACTGAGCTTGGTCACGAAGAGATTTCACTAGGTAAAGACCCAGCTAAGTTTTATCCACCGGTGGTAGGAATTTGGCCGCCATTTCCCTATTATTAATTAAATTTTGATAGCTAATGAAAAGGAGACAATTATGATAAATTTAGATGCAAAAGCATTTGCAGACTTTAAGACAGTAGATAAGACAAACTTGTCAGAGTTTCAGGGGGGGGGGCCGAATTGTTGGTAGAACGCTATATGGTGGTTATCTAGATGATGGTGTCTATCGTGGCAATGGAATTGGAGTTTTGAGAGCAAGACCCTACTTATCAGGAGAAGCTATTACTGTCCCAGTCGTTACAGCCGTATAAAATCGATTGAAAGGTTAAAGGAGAAGAAAAGTTATGGATACATTAGCATTAGACAATTTTGAAGCAGCCAATATGAGTGAACTTTCTGAGGTTCAAGGAGGCTTTTCTTGGCAAGACGCCATTCCTGTAGCTATTGCAACACTATATCCCCCTTTAGGTGCAGCTCTCGGTGTTTATGCATTATGGGGAACTATAAAACCACAGGGCATATTAAGCTAGAAATCATATTTTTTAGATAAACAAGCTCCCCCTAGAGATTTAGTCCTAGAGGGAGTTTTCAATGTTATTTTTTATCAGCCACTCCTTTCAAACGATCTTTTCTCTTAGGAAAGAGCAGGGCCAAAACCAGCATAGCGACCATGAAAGGAATCCAAATCTTGTAGATGGAGATGTAGGCATCGGTCATGGTACTTGGGGTGTAGGTATGGAGAGTTTTGAGGTTGTTGGTCACCATAGAGATGAAGACCAAGACGGCCAGAACAGAGCCAATTTGCCGAACGACGCCTAGAACACTTTGGGACGAGGTCAGAAGCTCCCCTTGCAGGCTCGAGGCAGCTAGGACATTGACTGGACCAGCGATAGTCCCAAAGCCAATACCAAGAATAACCGTAGCAGCAGTCATTTCCCAAGTCTTGGCGGGGTCAACGGTGACTAGCAAAATGTAGGCAATCAGAATACTACCCAAACCGACTAGGACCAAAATTCGAGGCCCCAGCTTATTGATGAGGAGACTGCCTAGGCCACCAAAGATAAAGACAATGATGGACATGGGTAGTAAAATCAGAGCGGCATCAAGCTCCGTCTTACCCTGCATATTGGTGAAAAAGGTCGGCAGGATGACGAGGACACCAACGTAGAAAAATTGCACAACTGTGGCAATGAAGGTGGAAGCTGAAAATTCACGGAATTTAAAGAGTTCCAGCTTAATCATTGGGTGCTTAATCCGTCTTTCTAGGAAGATAAAGGCGATGAGAGCCAGCAGGAAGACGGCAAAACAGCTCAGACTCTTGCCATCCCAGAAGCCCCAGTCCCGCACCTTGATGATGCCTAGGGAAACAGCGAATAGACTAATCATAGACAGGAGACTGCCCAGCCAGTCGATTTTACTAGGAATCCGTTCTTCACCCTTGAAGCGGTAGCAAAAGATAACGATGAGAAAGGCCAAGAGCACAATGGGCAGGTTGACAAAGAAAATCCAATGCCAGGATAGGCTGTCCGTCAGCACTCCACCCAGGGTAGGACCAATAGCGGCAGCGCCACCTTGGGTCAGACCAAGAGCAGCGACCACCTTGACCCGGTCCTTGACCGACCAGGTTGAAATACCTAGGGTATTACCGACAGGTAGGAGAATAGCAGCTCCGAAGCTAGCGATGAGGCGCCCCGCTAAAAGCCAGTTAAAGTCAGCTGAAAAGCCTGAAATCAGACTACCACCGCCAAATAGAATCAAACCCAGGACGAAGAAACGCCCTTTACCAAAGATATCGGCCAACTTACTCAAGGGAATAGTAAAGCTGGCAAAGATGATGGTATAAACATTGATAGCCCAAGAAAGTTTGTCTAGGCTGATACCAAAGCTTTTTTGGATGGCTGGAATAGTGATATTCATAATGGTAGTGTCCAGCGTCACCAGAAAGACACCCAAGCACATGGCTAGGGTCAGTAACATCTTTTTTGTTTTTGTCATAGTGTCCTCCTTTTTACAAAACATGAGTTAATACTCATATTTATTTTGTATTATAATCCTGTCCGAGAAGCTTGTCAAGATAAAAATGAGTTTTTGCTCATATTTATTTGAGATTTATCCCAATTATTCGCTCATGTGCTATAATTAGATTAATTTTTACAATAGAGGGAATAAGCGATGGCAGAAAAGAAGGTCCGCTCTCCTCGGCAGGAGAGAAGCATTGAAAAGCGGGAAAAGATTTTAAAGACGGCCAAGGATCTGTTTTCAGAAAAGGTCTATTTTAATGTGACAACCAATGAAATTGCCAAGACTGCAGGCCTTTCTGTGGGGACTCTCTATTCCTATTTTGCCAGCAAAGAAGATATTCTGATCAGCCTGCTAGAACGCTATAATCAGGCCTTTGTTGATCGGGTCTTTGATGAATTGAATAGCTGGGAATCTCTGGAACTATTCAAGCAAGCTCCTAAAGACTGGCTGAACAGGTTGATTGACCAGCTCCTGCAAACCGAGGATAAGAAGTTCCATGCTCAAGTGGAAATGTTGGCCTATGCTGTACCTGAGGCCCAGGCTCTTCTGGAAGAGCACAATGAAAAAATGAAAGCTCTAACCTACCAGTGTTTCTTGGATTATCAAGAGAAAAAGTCGGATGCTAAACTAAAAATCCTCTCCTTGGTGGTTTTTGATTTTACCTCGGCCCTAGTCGATGAACTGCTCTACCATAACCATTCTGACCGAGAATTTACGCAAGTAAAAAAGACCGGTGTGGACAGTCTTTATCGTATAATTGCATCTTATCTTGATGATTAAATGAAAGGGAGTGAGACAGTCTTGCTACGGCAAAGCCGCCAATTTCGTAGTCTCACCCCCACACAGTTGACTTGGTTTTCTCCAACAGTCTCCCAGACTGTTTGACCTATCCTGAAAGGGGATAAGTACTTTACCGCCGTTTCACTGGCATGTCTTGGACACGATGCAGAGACAAAACTATTGACCTTATAGTTTTGCCGTAGCTAGTGAGGTGGCTAAGCAAGCACGATGGTGCTTGCTGTTAGGAAGTAGGACAGAAGGGCTTTGACGGTTGTCAAAACCTTCGTAGTCTCTACCCCAGCAAGGGTGACTAGCTGTCTGCTGTACTATCTCAGGAGCAAAGACAGCAGTCACCTACTGCGTCATCAGCTGCTTTGAGTAGCTAGATGACTTTGCCACATCATGCCGCCGCTTCGCTGGTATGTGGTGGGCTAAATGCTAAAGCATCAAGCCCATCATCGCAAATCAACCACTGCGTCAAAGTGTTAATATTGGAAAAGTCACCAAGCTAGGACTTCTGTCCCAGCCGGCTTATTTGGCTATTCAAAAAGGCAAACCAAATTCTCTCCAGTTTGCCTTAAGTTGAATCAAAGACAAGCCAGAGAAATAATCGGATATGTCTTTTCGTTTTTTCATTGAGTAAAAAATAAATATAGAGCCTAAAATAAGCCCTGACTATGATGTCAGAGCTTGTTTTTATTGAATAATCAACATACCTTCCTTGATTTCGAAGGGGTTGTCTTCGTTGATATGATCGTAGAACATGATGCCGTTGGTGTGGTCGATTTCGTGTTGGACCACCATAGAGTTATAACCCCGAAGTTTGATTTTTTGCTTGTCGCCATTTTTATCAACATATTCGACGGTCACTCGGGAGTGACGAACCACATAGCCGGGAACTTCACGGTCAACGGACAGACAGCCTTCACCGTCAGCTAGAGCAGCATCCTGAACAGAGTGAGAAACAATCCGAGGATTATACATGACTTCCTGCATACTGTAAGGTTGAGCAGGCGGATTGCCTTCTTCGTCTTCAGGATTAGGCACTAAAACAGCAATGATCCGTTTGGAGATATCCAATTGCGGAGCAGCCAGACCGACGCCTCCGCGCAGGCCCATCTTTTCAGCCATAACAGGGTTCTGAGAGTGCTTGAGAAATTGCATCATTTTTTCGCCTAGGATAATATCTTCAACGGAAAGTGGCAGTTCCACATCTTTGGCAACTTCCCGCAGGGTTGGGTTGCCTTCGCGGATAATATCGGACATATCAATCAGATGGCTGGCTTTAATAATTTTTTCTTGTGGTGACATGGTGAAACCTCTTTAATTGTAGAAATTTATGCTTGAATTCAGTATAGCATGAAAGCAAGGAGAATGAAAGGCCGGCCCCCTAGTCTTCAATCTTAGTTTTTTCCAGTTGGGCTCGGTTGACGATTTTGTAAGTCTTAAAAGCTATTTTTTCAATAATATTCTGATCCTGTAACTGCTTGGCCACTCGACTCAGGTGGCGGTAAGAAGTCCCGAAAATATCAGCTAGGACACTGGGTTGGAGCTGGAAGACACCTTGGGTCTCCTGAGCTAGAATGTAGGTGGCCAAGCGCTCCTTGACCGAATAGGAAATATTGGTGGAAGAGATAATATTTTGTTGCTCCAATTTTTGGGCCAATTGGCGGCCAATCTGGTAGAGAAAGAGCGGATCTTGGTAAAGTTCTTCCCGATTGGTCAGAGGCAGTTGAATGATCAGGCTGGGTTCAAGAGCAATGACAGATGACACGCTAGTCTGGTCATTCATCAGCTCAATATCCCCAATTAGGGTCGGCTGATTCTGGGTTTCTAGGATATGCTCCTTACCATTAAAAAGCCGGCGGACAATCTTAATATGGCCCTCAATAAAATAAAAGAGATGCTCTAGAACTTGTCCTTGTTGACAGATGGCCTGCCCCTTATCATAGGTCATGAGCTGGAGTTGTTTGATATAGGGTTGAGGGAAAATCGTGTCCAGTCGATACTTGTTTAAATAATACTCTAGGGCCTTTTTCGTCATCGCCACCTCATTTTAGGACCAATGTCCTATTTTTCTCGTTTGCTTTTCATTATACTGGTATCATTACTGTTTTTCAAGAAGGAAGAATTATGAAAATTTTGATGGAAAAAATCAGTCTCTTGGCCTTGTCCCTGATGCTGGTTTCAACCTATGCCATTTCACCGGCTTTGCCAGAGATGATTATTTACTATGGTCGGCAGGGCATCAGTTCTGATTGGGTGGAACTTTTGGTTTCCCTGCCCTCCTTTGCTATTATTGGGGTTCTCTTGCTGACCCCTTGGCTCAGTCGTGTCTTTTCAGAACGCCTGATTATTGTCAGTGGCCTTTGTCTGCTTTCCTTTGGTGGTTTCTTTCCCTTGGTCAATCAGACCTATAGCTTGGTCTTTGTCTCTCGTCTGATTCTAGGCCTAGGAATTGGTCTGATTAATGCCAGAGCTATTAGCATTATTAGTCAATTTTTTACAGGTCGTGAACGTATTAAAATGCTAGGCCTGCGGGGGTCAGCAGAGGTTCTAGGTTCGGCCTTTCTGACTTTTATCGCTGGTCAATTGTTGACAATTTCTTGGTCGGCGACCTTTCTTATTTATGGCCTGGGCTTGGCTATTCTGGCTCTCTATTTGCTCTTTGTTCCCCAAGTTCCTAAGAAAGTTCAGGTTCAGGAGCAACCCCTGAAAAAACAAGCTAAGCCAGAGCCTCTGACTAGCCGTCGCCTACTCTATATTCTCTCCTTAGCTCTCTATGCCGGTTTTGTCATCCTCATAAATTCTGCCAACACCTTGCGAATACCAGTGGTTGTAACCCAATTTGGTCTAGGAACGGCTCAACAGGCCAGTTTCATCCTCAGCCTGATGATGCTGATGGGAATTCTATCTGGCACCTTCTTTAGCAGTCTGGTCGAGATTTTTGGTCGTTCGCTCATGAGTCTAGTGGTCCTGGTTCTAGGTGCTGGACTCTTAGTCATGTGGCTGGCTCATAGCCTGCTAGTTTTAGGGATTGGTGCCCTCTTAACTGGTTTTGTCTATAGTCTGGGGGTCACCTATGTCTTCAATCTCATTTCTGAGACCATTCACAAACGCCACCTTCACACCGCTACGACCCTAGTTCTGCTGGGGTGTAACCTGGGTGGAGCTTGTGCTTCCTTGGTTCTACGCCTCTTTGGTTTCTTTACCAGCGGACCGGCAGAGGCCTTTGCCATTTTTGGTGGCTTGAGCATTGGATTGGGACTGGTTCTTTGGTTGAAGAGACGATTTTCTTAATAAATTCTTTGACAGAGCTTGTGGCTTCTGCTAGAATATAAGAGTCGCAAAGACGTACTAACTTCTTCTTGGTAGTAGGATTTGCCAAAACCTACCACTCGGATGAAGCAATAAAAGGAGAAAAAACATGGCAATTTCAAAAGAGAAAAAAAATGAAATCATTGCTCAATACGCTCGTCACGAAGGTGACACTGGTTCAGTTGAAGTTCAAGTTGCAGTTTTGACTTGGGAAATCAACCACCTCAATGAGCACATTCAACAACACAAAAAAGACCACGCAACTTACCGTGGCTTGATGAAAAAAATCGGTCATCGTCGTAACCTCTTGGCTTACCTACGTCGTACCGATGTAAATCGTTACCGTGAATTAATTCAATCACTCGGACTTCGCCGGTAATCCTCTGCGAAAATTTAAAGCATACGTCGTTAAAGCGACTTGCCGTACTCAAGTACAGCCTGCCTCGCTTTGCCTCGTATGCTTTTTAATTTTCATTGAGGACGATAATATTTGAAGATTTGGGTTAAAAAACAAGTCTTTTTCACAGAGTTGTAGCCCCACCTGATTAGCAAGATACTGGAGCTTTAGGACAGTTCAACTAGGAATAGGGAAGGTGCAGGGGTGAAGTGAATTTGGTTAGTACTTAGTCTGTTTTTACCTTGGAAGCGATTAAATTTGCTATCAAGATTTCAACTATGTTTGACTAAAATATCTCGATTAGATTTTTCGTGGAACTATGTGTCTGCTTATATTCAAGAATAGAATTTTAGGACTGATAATCTTTTGCTTGGCAGTTTTTGCTATTTAAGAGGAGTTGCTGGAGTTTTTATACCAATTTTGATAATTTCGTGAAGAAAATCACAATAAATACTTGACATTGTTTTGAAAAGGGTTACAATATAAACGTGAAGAAAATCACAAACTGAAAATTCCACAGAATTTTAGCTGTGATGGCCTTCTTAAATCAGAAAATTTTTAAAGACCCTATTGGAGGATAATTTAATGGCAAAAGAAGCAAAAGTAGTAGAGCCTAATGTTGAAGAAGAAGCTCGGAAATATACTGCTCAACTTGTAGACAAGGCTGTCGAAGCAGAAAAAATCTTTGCGACCTACACGCAAGAGCAAGTGGATAAAATCGTTGCAGCCATGGCCTTGGCTGGTTCTGAAAATTCCTTGCAATTAGCTAAGGAAGCCCATGAAGAAACTGGACGTGGTGTGGTAGAAGATAAGGATACCAAGAATCACTTCGCAACCGAAAATGTTTTTGAATCTATCAAGAACGAAAAAACTGTTGGTGTTATCGGTGAAGATAAGATTTCTGGTGGTATTCAAATTGCTGCTCCACTCGGTGTCTTGGCAGGGATTGTGCCAACTACCAACCCAACATCAACAACCATGTTCAAGATTTTGGTAGCCCTTAAAACTCGTAATACCATCGTCTTTGCCTTCCACCCGGCAGCTCAAAAATGTTCAGCTCATGCGGCACAAATTCTCTATGATGCAGCCCTAGCTGCTGGAGCTCCTGAAAACTGTATCCAATGGATTGAAAAGCCATCTATTCCTAATACCAATGCCTTGATTTCTAACAAGAAGATTGCTTCTATCTTGGCAACTGGTGGACCTGGTATGGTTAATGCAGCCCTCAAATCTGGTAACCCATCAATGGGGGTTGGCGCTGGTAATGGTGCGGTTTATGTTGATGCGACGGCCCACCTCAACCGTGCGGTTGAAGACCTGCTTCTTTCTAAACGTTTCGATAATGGTATGATTTGTGCGACTGAAAACTCAGCAGTTGTTGAAGCACCAATCTACAAGGAATGGTTGGCTAAGATGCAAGAAAAAGGTGCCTACCTCGTTCCTAAGAAAGATTATAAGAAATTTGAAGACTTCGTCTTTAATGACAATCACGGCGTTAATGGTCCCGTAGCTGGTATGTCAGCTCAGTGGATTTGCCAACATGCTGGTGTTGATTTGCCAGAAGGAAAAGATGTCCTCCTGTTCGAATTGGACAAGAAGAAAATCGGCGAAAAATTGTCTTCTGAAAAATTGTCTCCACTGCTTTCTGTCTATAAGGCTAAGGACCGTGAAGATGGTATTCAAATCGTTGAAGCCCTGCTCGATTATCAAGGGGCTGGCCACAACTGTGCCATCCAAATTGGTTCCCAAGCTGATCCTTTCCTCAAAGAATATGGTGACCGCCTCAAATCTTCTCGGATTTTGGTTAACCAACCTGACTCAGTCGGTGGTATCGGTGACATCTATACCGATGCTCTGAAAGCTAGCTTGACACTCGGAACAGGATCATGGGGGAAAAATTCATTGTCACACAATCTATCAACTGGCGATCTCTTGAACATTAAGACCGTGGCTAAACGTCGTAACCGTCCTCAATGGATTCGCCTTCCAGAAAAAACTTACTACGAAAAGAATGCTATTTCTTACCTGCAAGATGAGACCGAAGAAATGACTCGAGCTCTCATCGTTGCCGACCCAGGTATGGTGCAATTCGGCTTTGTTGATACCGTTCTTGGCCAATTGGCCCTGCGGGATCAAAAGGTTGAAACTTCAATCTACGGTACCATCGAACCCGACCCAACTCTAGGTCAAACCATCGAAATCGCTCGACAAATGCGGGACTTCAAACCTGATACGGTTATCGCCGTTGGTGGTGGTTCTGCTCTGGATGCGGCCAAGATTGCCCGCTACATCTACGAATACTCATTGGATCAAGAAGCTGACTTCCTTGATAGCTATGAAAAAGTGAGTGAACTCTTCTTGCGTCTGCAACAAAAATTCATTGATATTCGTAAGCGGATTGTTAAGTTCAAACATCAAGATGCTACTCGTCTCTTCTGTATCCCAACGACCTCTGGTACTGGTTCAGAAGTTACCCCTTATGCGGTTATCACTGATGATAATACCCATGTCAAATACCCATTGACCGACTATGAATTGACCCCTCAAGTGGCAATTGTTGACCCAGAATTTGTTATGACCGTGCCAAAACGCACTGTCGCTCTCTCTGGTCTGGACACCCTGTCTCATGCTCTTGAATCTTACGTTTCTGTCATGGCATCTGACCTGACTCGCCCATGGTCCCTGCAAGCAATTAAGTTGGTTATGGAAAACTTGGAAGAATCTTACAAGTTTGATCCAAAACATCCAACCCTCCAAGGGGAACAAGCTCGAGAAAATATGCACTATGCCGCAACCCTTGCTGGTATGGCCTTCTCAAATTCCTTCCTAGGTATCAACCACTCTCTGGCCCACAAGACCGGTGGTGAATTTGGTCTGCCACATGGACTTGCCATCTCAATCGCAATGCAACACGTTATCCGCTATAATGGTGTAACTGGTAATGTTAAACGCTCTGTTTACCCACGTTACGAAGAATATCGTGCTCAACGCGACTACGCTGACATTGCCCGTGCCCTTGGCCTCAAAGGTAAGACCGATGAAGAATTGGTCGAAGCCCTCTGCCAAAAGATTGACAAACTCATGCATGCTGTTGATGTTGAACCTAAGTTGTCTGCAAACGGTGTTACCAAGAAGGCCTTTGAAGCAGCAGTCGACCGCTTGGCAAGCCTGGCCTACGATGACCAATGTACCCCAGCCAACCCACGTCAACCATACATCGAAGATATGAAACAACTCTTGATTGACCAATTCTAAGCTGTCATCAAGACCAATAAGAAACACGGAACTCAAACTCAGTTTGGGTTCTTTGTTTTGGGGGTTCAAAGTGAAGTGACTCAGTTTGGCAAAGTTGGGGCTAGGACTAATAATGTCATTTGAGTGACAGCCAGAGGGAGTGGGACAAAAATCATGATTTCTAAGAAATCGATTTTCCCTAGCTCTCTAGTTCCAAGGCTTCGGGCTGAAACAGTCCACTGGACTAGACACTCCCACCCCCGACAGTTGACTTGGTTTTCTCCAACAGTCTCCCAGACTGTTGGACCTATCACTTGCTTGTCAAGGGATAAGGACGTCCAATCAACCACTGTGTTTGAAAAAGTTATGAGGATAGGGCCTTTTGTCCCAGCTTCTGATTGCTGAGGCTTGAGCTTAGAGCTCTCTTAGGCTCTCTAAGTCTCATAGCCTTGCTTAACTGTTTAACCTTTATGCTATAATAGGGCCATGTTAGTACAGTTTCTCTTTATTTTTATCCTGGCTATGCCGGCTCTGGGTCTGGCCTTTATCGGCCTGGCCCTGTCACCCCAGCACCACAAGATGACCTGGCTCAGTCTCTGGGGGGCTCTTGTCTTTGGCCTTTCATTTTTCAGCCTCCATCTCAAATATGAAGTCCTCTTTTATGGCTTCTATAGTTTGGGTCCCCTGCTTTTTGGTCTGGGTCTGCCACTGAATTTGACCAGGGCCAAAAGAATTCAAGCCGGTTTGTCTGGCCTGGGTATCCTTATCGTTTTTTGTCTGGCCCTCTTGGCCATCGCTAGGATGCTGAATCGGATTTAAGTTCCAAAGCTTCTTCTGGAGCTTTTTTGCTATATTTGTTACCATTCTGTCCTTATCATTGGGGCTCTTTTGTGGTAGAATATAAGCGATACCATGGTTTTATGCAAAATTAAGTCAAGAGGCCTTGGGGCAAGCTTTTGCTGTCATCTTTATTTAATTTTGTAAAAAACGGGTATCAAGTTTAAGGAGGAATTTCAAGGATCAGTCAAGGTCGGATTTTGACCTTTGGTATTTCCTTGCAGCTTCAAGAAAATGAGGTAGATACATGGCAAAACAAACCTTTCAGATGACCTTTGCTGGTAAGCCCCTAGTGGTTGAAATTGGTCAGGTTGCCAAGCAGGCAAATAGTGCAGCAGTCGTGCGTTATGGGGATTCAACGGTCCTCTGTGCAGCCACCATGTCCAAGAAGATGGCAACAACTGACTTCTTTCCCCTGCAGGTCAATTACGAGGAAAAGATGTATGCAGCAGGGAAATTTCCTGGTGGCTTTATGAAGCGCGAAGGGCGTCCTTCAACCGATGCAACCCTAACTGCTCGTCTCATTGACCGGCCTATTCGGCCCCTGTTTGCCCAAGGCTTTCGTAATGAGGTTCAGGTCATCAATACTGTCCTCTCCTATGATGCGGATGCATCGGCTCCCATGGCTGCCATGTTTGCTAGTTCGCTAGCCCTCTGTATTTCTGACATTCCTTTTAATGGGCCCATTGCTGGGGTTCAGGTTGCCTATTTGGATGGTGACTTCGTCATTAATCCTAGTGCCCAGCAAAAAGAAGACTCCAGTTTGGAGCTGACGGTTGCAGGAACCAAGGAAGCCATCAATATGGTGGAATCAGGTGCCAAGGAGTTATCTGAAGAAATTATGCTGGAGGCCCTGCTCAAGGGCCACCAAGCCATTCAAGAATTGATTGCCTTCCAGGAAGAAATTGTCGCAGCCGTCGGCAAGGAAAAGGCTGAGGTTGAACTCCTTCAGGTTGACCCTGAGCTTGAGGTTGAAATTCTAGCAAGCTACAATAGCGACCTGCAAAAGGCCGTTCAGGTTGAAGAAAAGTTGGCCCGCGAAGAAGCGACCCAAGCGGTCAAGGACCAAGTCTTGGCTGTCTATGAGGAACGCTATGCGGATGATGACGACTTGGACCGCATCCTGCGGGATGTTGCTGAGATTTTAGAAGAAATGGAGCATGCTGAGGTTCGTCGCCTGATTACTGAGGACAAGGTCCGTCCTGATGGCCGGAAGGTCGATGAAATTCGTCCCTTAGAGGCTGAGGTTGATTTTCTTCCGCAAGTGCACGGCTCTGGTCTCTTTACCCGCGGGCAAACCCAGGCCCTGTCTGTCTTGACTCTGGCTCCTATGAGTGAGAGTAAGATTGTTGATGGTCTGGATCCTGAGTACCGAAAACGCTTTATGCACCATTATAATTTCCCTCAATATTCTGTCGGGGAAACGGGCCGTTACGGAGCTCCCGGCCGTCGTGAAATCGGTCATGGTGCCCTAGGCGAACGAGCTCTGGCTCAGGTTCTGCCAAGCTTTGAGGACTTCCCTTATGCCATCCGTCTGGTAGCAGAAGTACTGGAATCCAACGGTTCCTCTTCGCAAGCCTCCATCTGTGCCGGCACTCTGGCCCTGATGGCTGGCGGGGTACCGATTAAAGCACCTGTCGCCGGAATTGCCATGGGCTTGATTTCAGATGGCAGCAACTACACTATTTTGACCGATATTCAAGGACTTGAAGATCACTTTGGTGATATGGACTTCAAGGTAGCTGGCACCCGCCAAGGGATAACCGCCCTGCAGATGGATATTAAGATTTCCGGCATTACCCCAGAAATTCTTCAAGAGGCTCTGGCTCAGGCCAAGAAGGCCCGCTTTGAAATTCTGGATTTGATTGAGGCGACCATTCCAGCCCCTCGGCCTGAATTGGCCCCAACCGCTCCTAAGATTGATACCATCAAGATTGCTGTCGATAAAATCAAGGTGGTCATCGGTAAGGGTGGCGAAACTATTGATAAAATCATTGAAGAGACGGGTGTCAAGATTGACATCGATGAAGACGGAAATGTCCAAATCTACTCGCCTGACCAAGATGCTATTGACCGAGTAAAGGAAATCATTGCCAACCTAGTGCGTGAAGCCAAGGTCGGTGAAATCTACCAGGAGGCTGAAGTTGTTCGTATTGAAAGCTTCGGTGCCTTTGTCAATCTCTTTGATAAGACTGATGCCCTAGTTCACATCTCAGAATTAGCCTGGGAGCGGACCAATCGGGTCGAAGATGTAGTCAAACTGGGTGATAAGGTCACCGTCAAGGTTCTCAAGATTGATGATAAGGGTCGGGTTAATGCTTCCATCAAGGCCCTCTTGCCAAAACCAGAAGGTTTTGATGAGCAGGAGCCCCAAAAGCACCATCAAAAGAAACATGGCTACCATGCATCAAGAAAACAGTCAACAGTCAAAAAAGACAGCCAGAGGGACCACAAGTCCAACCGCAGTCATCAAGAGCGGTCTGATAAGCAAGGTGATGACCAAACAGGTAATCACCAAGAACATCAGGCCAAGGCTCAGACTAACGACTAAGTTGAGCAACACGACCAGCACAAGCATGCTGCCCATCCAGACGGCCGCAACCAAAAATCATGACCGCCACAATCAGTCCCAGCAGGCTGACACCACAGTTGAAAACATGTAAAAGAGGAAACTCATCATGAATAAATTTAATTCAGAACTTGATTTTGCCCTGCGCAATTTCATTGCTAATCCCGAAAATTTTCTGGATGGCTTGACTTTGGTCAACAGCCTTCACTCCATTCCGGTGATTGCAGCCGCCGAGCCCTACGCCATTGCCATGCAGGGACAAAAGGTTATTCCCGTTTTCACCAATAAGACGGACTTGGATAATTTCAAAAAAGAGCATCCGAGTGCTAAAACCCAAGACTGGATTGAGCGTTCCAGTATTAATGTTTTAGAGGAAGCTGTAACCCACCGCCTGCACGGCTTGGTTTTCAACATCAAAAAGAATGGTGACTTTGCCAATTCAACCATTTTTAAGAGTAGTGAACTAGTCCAACTCATCAATACCTACACCACACTTTTGAACGATGTCCTAGGTGAGGAAAATCAAGAGCGTCAGCCTATGCAGCGCCAATACTTTGTTCCTGTTATCATCTTGACTAGCGAGGATGGCAGCTATCAAAGAAGTTATCCAGCTTTAGCTATTGAAAATGAAACTTATATCCCAGCTTTCTCCAGCATCCCCAGTTTTGCCAAATGGTATAATGATGGTGATTTGGGCTATCCTTTCCGAGTGGCTAAAGGCTTAGTTATGACTTGGACTATGAATCAAATTGCCCACCCGGCTCAAGGAGAATCGGGTGTCGGGGCTACCAAGGGCGTGGTTATTGATCCCCTCAATGAAAATCAGACCCTAGTTGACTGGGCTAGCATTGAAGAATAAGAAAGAATAAGAGAGGTGCCTATGGGTTGGTGGAAAGAATCAATAGATATTGTCAAACAACAGGATCCAGCGGCCCGGACTTCCCTTGAAGTGCTCTTAACCTATCCTGGCATCAAGGCCCTAGCGGCCCACCGGATTTCCCACTTCCTCTGGCGCCACCATCTGCGGCTCCTAGCTCGGATGCATAGCCAGTTCTGGCGCTTTTGGACCAATATTGAAATCCATCCCGGAGCTCAGATTGCCGGCGGGGTCTTCATCGATCATGGGGCGGGGCTGGTTATCGGTGAGACGGCTATCGTGGAAAAAGGTGCCATGCTCTACCACGGCGTGACCCTGGGGGGAACTGGTAAGGATGTCGGCAAACGCCATCCCACCATCCGCCGAGGTGCCCTGATTTCGGCCCATTCCCAACTGATTGGTCCCATTGAAGTGGGGACTAATGCCAAGGTCGGAGCCGGAGCTGTCGTTCTGTCGGATGTGCCGGCAGATGTCACGGTCGTTGGTGTTCCCGCCAAGGTTGTTCGGGTCCATGGTCAAAAGGATGAGAAGGCAATCAAGACACTTCAGGAAGCCCGCGAGGCTAGCTATCATTCATCCCATCTTTAGGAAAACAAGGGGCTGGCCTAGATTCTGCCCCGCTCTAGCAAGTGGCCACAAATAAAGGAGGCGAGAATGAACTTTTTCAAGAGAAATTGGTTAAATTTACTGGTCATTGTCCTGGCCTTCCTCAATGTTGGTCAACAATGGCTCTACGGCAGTCATACCTATGCCTATATCTGGCTGGCTATCGGCATCTTCTGGATCATTTTGACCTTTATTATCAAGGATGATGGGCCTAAGAAATAGAGTAGGTTGAAAAAAAGAAAGTTTAGAGGTGTTAATAGTGATTTGGTTACCCCTAATCGGTTTTATTTGTTTATTTATCTTTCTCGTGTATATGGGGAATTCTGCGGAAAAGAGACGAGATGCTGAAGCAGATTATAGTCAGCTATTGGGAAAAATTAGCCAAAGAGAAAATGGTGATATTTGGTTAGGCTTTAAATATACAAAGAATGAAATAAATAAGTTTAATTATATTAGAAAGACTTACGAACCTGGTCATAAATATAGACCACCATATAATAATGACATTTATGTAGTGTCTCATACAGTTAATCCAATTTTTATTGATAAACAGGATAAAGACTTTAAAGACGGAATTTATTATGTAATAAAGTTGGTGTCAAAGTTTGAATACGATAGGTGGGGTAACCAAACTACTAACAACGGTCCAGTTCAGTATAATTTTGATGGTAACAATTTTCAGGATAATCGCTTTAGCAGCTATTACAATCAAATCATCCAATACAAAAACGAAATGGTTACCAAGGGAATTCCAGAAGAAGAGATTGATTACCTTGCCAATAATACAGAAGACAAAGAAAATCAAAGAAGTTTTTTAAGAAAATATGAGCCAATTTTAAGAGGCATTGAAGTTGCTAGTGCTGCGGCAACCCTGTTTGAAATTCTGAAAGGTTTATTTTTTAGGTAAAGGAAAAAGTTTATGATTAAAATCTACGATACCATGACCAGAAGCCTGCGTGATTTTGTCCCTCTCCATGAGGGGCAGGTCAATATGTATGTCTGCGGACCGACGGTTTACAACTATATCCATATTGGTAATGCCAGATCCAGCGTGGCCTTTGATACCATCCGTCGCTATTTTGAATATGCCGGCTATCAGGTCAACTACATTTCCAACTTCACCGATGTCGATGACAAGATTATCAAGGCAGCCAAGGAAGCCGACATGTCCCCCAAGGACCTAGCTGACAAGTTTATCGCTGCCTTTATGGAAGATACAAAGGCCCTGGGCATCAAGCCAGCCACCCAAAATCCTCGGGTCATGGACTTTATGGACCAAATTATTGATTTCGTTCAGGTCCTCATGGACAAGGGCTTTGCCTATGAGGCTGGTGGCGATGTCTATTTCCGGGTGCAAAAATCGCAAAACTACGCTGCCCTGGCCAATAAGACCCTAGCGGATTTGGAAGTGGGGGCCAGCGGTCGGACCGATAGTGAAACCGAGCTCAAGGAGGATCCACTTGATTTTGCCCTCTGGAAATCTGCCAAGCCAGGTGAAATTTCTTGGGACAGCCCTTGGGGAGCTGGCCGTCCAGGCTGGCATATTGAGTGCTCGGTCATGTCAACCACCATTTTGGGCGATACCATTGACATTCACGGTGGCGGAGCCGATTTGGAATTCCCCCACCACACCAATGAAATCGCCCAGTCGGAGGCCAAGACAGGCCAGACCTTTGCCAACTACTGGATGCACAATGGCTTTGTCAACGTCGATAATGAAAAAATGTCCAAGTCTCTGGGCAACTTTGTGACCGTCCATGACCTGCTCAAGACCGTTGATGGTCAGGTACTGCGCTTCTTCCTGGCTACCCAGCACTATCGCAAGCCTATCAATTTTACCGATAAGGCCATTCATGATGCCGAGGTCAATCTCAAGTACCTCAAGAATACCTATACCCTGCCTCTGGATGACCAGGCGGACACGGCTGGCTTGGACAAGTTTCTAGCCGACTTCAAGACTGCCATGGATGATGATTTCAATGCTGCCAACGGTATCACGGTTATCTTTGATTTGGCCAAATGGATTAATTCTGGTCATTACAACCAGGCCATCAAGGCCGCTTTCGCCAAGATGTTGGAAGTCTTTGGCATCATCTTCCAAGAAGAAAGTCTGGATAGCGAGATTGAAGCCTTGATTAAGAAGCGTCAGGCTGCCAGAGCTGCCAAGGATTTTGCCACAGCTGATAAAATTCGTGATGACCTAGCCGCTCAAGGCATTAAACTGCTGGATACCAAGGATGGAGTGAGGTGGACCCGTGACTAAAAAAGTCAATGTCAACCTGATAAATGGCATTGCCCTGGCCTTTGAAGGGGACGCTGTCTATTCCCTCTACATCCGTCGCCACCTGATTTTTCAGGGTCAGACCAAGCCCAACCAGCTCCACCGTCTGGCTACCCGTTATGTATCAGCTAAGGCCCAGGCCATGCTGATTGAGGCCCTACTAGAGGGAGGACTCCTGACCCAGGAGGAAGAGGCTATCTATAAGCGGGGGCGCAATGCCCACAGCCATACCAAGGCCAAGAACACCGACATTATCACCTACAAGATGTCGACTGGCTTTGAGGCTGTCCTCGGCTACCTCCATATGACCCAGCAAATGGCCCGTCTGGAGGAAATAATTGACTGGTGTATCGCCTATGTCGAAAACCAATAGATAAACAAAAGGTTTGGCAGTCGCCGGATCTTTTTTCAATTCATTGAAAAATCTAAGCTGGCCACCTCATTTTTGGCTTTAGAATACTTAGACTCTTCGAGGAGGACTTTGCATCCCATCCTTAACCACACTCAATAAATGATAGATGGAGAAAGTGAAATTAGGTCAAACAAAAAAAGAGGCCAAGCCTCCGTTTTAAATATCTGCTAAAGTTTCTCATTAACGTAACGGACAAAATGGTTCCACCAGACCTTGAGGAAGAAACTCTTTTTGACAGGCTCCTTGGCCACTAAAGCAATCTTGGGTGGCCCATCCAGATAACCGGTTCCGATTAGGTCTGGATCCTTGTAAGTCAGGCTACCGACTTCGGTCCCCTTTTTGACTGCAGCTGAGACGGTTTTGGTCTTCACCTTGGCACTTGGTTTGTTGTCAGAACCGATTTTGGTGACCACTTGGAAATCGTTCTTAGCAACAGCCGAGACGGTTTTTGCTTTACCGTCAATGACATTAGCCTTGCTGGACTTATAGCTTTCACCCTTGACCGTCAAATTAGTCATCTGGAAGTTGTAGACAACATAGTTAAGAATCTTATTGGTTGCTTCGAAGCGAGCATATTGGTTGGTATCAGCATTATCAGCGTGCATGACAACGGAAATGACCCTCATACCATTCTCCGTTGATGTTGCAACGAAGGATTGGCCGGCCAGTTCAGTTGTTCCCGTTTTTAGTCCATCAACTCCCTCACGAGCATAAGGCATACCGTCCAACATCATATTGAAGGTAGCCATGTCTGTATTCCCGAATTTTTCACTGGCTTTCTTGGTAATGTCCAGCACATCGGGATAGTCGGTAATCAAATGCCGAGCAATGATGGCCATATCTCGGGCACTCATGAGATTCTCATCATCAGACTTGGAACCTGGATAGATATGGTCTCCTAGGTAACTATTGTTAAGACCTGAGGCATTGACCAACTTAGCATCCTTGACGCCCCATTGTTTAAGCTGAGCCTGCATCATGTCAACGAAGGTTGATTCCTCACCACCTATTTTTTCAGCCAGCGCTATAGCAGCACTATTGGCACTGGCAATCAGAGCTGCATTGACTAGTTCCTTGACCGTGTATTCTCTAGCATCCATGGGAACATTGCTGGCCTCAGAATTAGTCGTCAAATCATAAGCATAATCGGAGATTTTTACCTTGGTATTCCAAGAAAGCTTGCCCTCATCGATGGCCTTGTAGACCATGTAGACTGTTAAAATCTTAGTCATAGAGGCAACACCGTCCGGCGTTGTCGCATCCTTTTCGTAGAGGACCTTGCCGGTTGTCGCTTCGACAGCAATCGCATGCTTGGCCGGAGCATCAAAATCATCGGCCTTGGCTAGACTGCCGACAAGGAGTAAAGAGAGAGCCATTAAAAGGCTGATAAAGAATTTCTTCATAACAGTTCCTTTGTTAAGAGTAACCTGATGCAGTGTGAACTTAATGGTATACCTTTTGTTCAAAAAGCAATCTTCTTAATTATACCATAAAAGCGTTTGGCAAAAGATAACAATCTGATTAAGGTTAAGACTGGCTGTCTAAGTAGGCTCAAAAAAAGGCCCCCAAACTGAGCACCTTAGTCAAATCATTTTTTCTTATCTTGATTTTCTTCTCCAAAGAAAGCCTTATAGATAGCTCGGACTGCCGTCTTTTCGTGCTTGCTTTGGATAACCAGCATAACAGAAACTTCGCTAGAACCTTGCGAAATCATTTCAATATTAATACCCTTGTCGGACATCGCCGTGGTAGCAGTCGACATGACACCAACCTGATTCTTCATGTTTTCCCCAACAATCATGATAATGGAGAGGTCACGTTCAAATTCGACCTCATCTACCCCTAGATTTTGCATCAGGTGGGCTTGAATTTCTCGCTCCTTGATAGGGGTCAATTCTCTTTCTCGTAGGATGATGGACATATCATCAATTCCTGTTGGAATGTGCTCCCAACGAATATTAAGCTCTTCCAAAATCTGTAGAACCTTACGCCCAAAACCGACTTCTCGGTTCATCAGGTATTTGGAAATATTGATACTGACAAATTTGTCGTCTCCAGAGATACCGACAACCGGGAGCTCCTGCTTGCTGTGCTCCAAGACAATCCGTGTACCAGGATGACTGGGATTGTTGGTGTTTTTGATAACCAAAGGAATCCGTCCGCGATAGGCTGGAATCAAGGCTTCGTCATGAAGGACAGAAAAGCCAGCATAGGCTAGTTCCCGCATCTCCCGATAGGTCAGTTCCTTGATGGAATGGGGCTTGTGGACCACCCCAGGATGGGCAGCGAAGATGCCGTCAACATCAGTAAAGTTTTCGTAGAGGTCAGCCTTGACACCAGCAGCAACGATAGAGCCAGAAATATCGGACCCTCCACGGGAGAAGGTACAGATTTGTTTGTCAACCGTTACACCAAAGAAGCCAGGGATTACCAATACTTCATCACTATCTCGTAGTTCTTCTAATTTATCGTAACTGCCTGGCAGAATTTGGGCATTGCCAGGTTCGCTGGAAACGATAATACCGGCATTGCCAGGATGAAGGTAGCGGGCTGGCAGACCATTTTTGCGGAAATAGGCCGCAATCAGTTTGGCGTTATTATCTTCACCAGCGGCCAAGAAAGTATCGTAGAGAAAATCATTGCCTTCAATCGGCAGGGTAGCTAGCCCAGTAATGGCAGCAGAAATCTTATCCAAAATACTGTGGGACAGGCCCAGCTCATCAATGATGGCCTTGTAGCGATTGATAATCCACTCTTGATGACTAGAGACATCATCCTCATTGGTATAGGAGCGGTAGTATTTAATCAAGGCATCGGTAACCTTGGTGTCCTCAGGGTTGCGCTTACCGGGAGCAGAGACAACCACGAAGCGACGACTAGGGTCCGATTTTACAATGTCCAATACCTTTTGCAACTGTTGTGCAGAAGCTAGAGAGCTCCCGCCAAATTTAACGACTTTCATAACACTTCCATCTAACTTTCATTTCCAGATTGCCTAAAATTATAGCAAAATTCAGACAACTTTTCAAATTCCTATTTTGGCCTAATATCAGCCATACTTTGTCTGTGCTTCACAGGAGTGCGCTTTGTTCAGACTAGCTCTTTGTGGTAGAATAAGGCTGAGGTTTTTCATGAAGCAAGCAGTTATTTTTGATATGGATGGTGTTCTCTTTGACACCGAGGAATTTTATTACAGCCGCCGTCAGGCATTTTTAGCGACCCGTGGTATCTCAATCAGCCACCTGCCTCCCAGCTTTTTTATCGGGGGCAATATGAAGCAGATCTGGCAAAAGATTCTTGGTCAAGACTACCAGAAATGGGACCTTGCTCAACTTCAGGCTGATTATAGGGCCTATAAGCTAGCCCACCCTCTGCCTTATAGCGAAGTTATCTTTTCTGATGTACGTCCCACCCTAGATAGGCTCAGCCAAGCAGGCTATAAAATTGGGTTGGCCTCAAGCTCAACCAAGGACGATATTTTAAAGGCCCTATCCGATACCAACCTGACTGACTACTTTGATGTCATTCTATCAGGTGAAGAGTTTCCGGAGAGCAAGCCAAATCCAGCTATCTACAATGCGGCTGCCGACTACTTAGGCTTTGCTAAGAAAGATTTGCTGGTTATCGAGGATAGTGAAAAAGGCATTGCTGCTGGAGTTGCCGCAGGTATAGAAGTTTGGGCTATTGAGGATAAGCGCTATGGTCTTAATCAGGAAGCCGCTGACAGACTAATCACTAGTCTTAGTCAAGGCCTAGAATTTTTGTTAGAAAAATAAGAGGGAGACTATCCCTTTTTGTTTTTGGGAATTTTCTAAAGTCTTGCTTTCCCAGCTTTTTTCGGGAGATTAGCTAGTTGTCAGAGATAGCTGGAGCAACATTTACTGGTCTGATCACAGTAATTTCTTGTCAAACGCTCATTTTCAGCTATAATAAATTGGAATACGACAAAATCTTACTATTTGTTTGAACATTAAAATAATCGGAGGTATCTTATGAATTTCTCAACCATTCTTTACAGTGTCGAAGATGGTGTAGCAACTCTAACCTTAAATCGTCCGGAGGTCTCAAACGGTTTTAATATTCCAATCTGTGAAGAAATCATCGAAGCCATCAGTCAGGCTGAAAAAGATGACAGCGTGCGAATCCTACTCATCAACGCTAATGGTAAGGTATTCTCAGTCGGTGGTGACCTGGCACAAATGCAAGAAGCAGTTGATGCGGATGATGTCCAATCTTTGGTAAGAATTGCTGAATTGGTTAATACCATCTCCTTTATGATTAAACGCCTGCCTAAGCCTGTTATCATGAGTGTTGATGGACCAGTCGCTGGGGCGGCCTTCAATATGGTCTTGGCGGCCGACTTCACTCTTGCCTCTGAAAAAGCTAAATTCATCCAAGCCTTTGTCGGTGTTGCTTTGGCACCGGATGCTGGGGGTCTCTTCCTCCTGACGCGCTCAATCGGCATTAACCGGGCTACTCAAATCACCATGACAGGTGAAGCAGTTAGTGCTGAAAAAGCCTTGGATTGGGGCTTTGTCTACCGCCTAGCTGACTCAGAAAAGCTAGAGCGCGATACCGACCGCCTCATTAAACGGCTTAAACGTAGCTCACCAAATTCCTTCAGGGCCATCAAAGAAATGGTTTGGAAGAGTGACTTCGCTGGTTGGGAAGAATATGCTGATTTAGAATTAGCCCTGCAAAAATCTTTGGCCTTTACCGAAGACTTTAAAGAAGGTGTTAATGCCTTCAGCGCCAAACGCCGACCAAAATTCACGGGAAAATGAGAGCGGGACGAAAATCGTGATTTCGTCAAATTGATTGACCTCACTCTCTCATTTTAAGGTTCAAGGGAGACTTACGACAAGTGCTAGAGTATCTTGTCTACCTCGCTTACTCACTCTTTTTGACTAGTATTATCGACTAGTCAAAAAGAGTGTTGCGGGAAGTCTAGTCTATCCCCAGACCATCCTAGTCTCAAGGCTCAGGGAAGACCCTCGGAAGCTGCTATCGGCAAACTTCCTGTCTTCCTTACTAACTTCACAGGTAAACTATGATCAAGTTTATTGGTTCCGTGTTGCGGGATTCAAGGGACACTGCACTTTTTGTTTCCCACCCCCGCACAGTTGACTTGATTTTCTCCAACAGTCTCCCAGACTGTTGGACCTATCACTTGCTTGTCAAGGGATAGGGACTTTACTGCTACTTCGTTGGCATGTCTTGAACAAGACGTGGAGACAAACCTATTGACCTTATAGTTTAGTCGTAGCTAGTGAGGTGGTTAAGCAAGCACCATCGTACTTGCTGTTAGTCATCAGCTACTTTGAGTAGCTAGATGACTTTGCCATCTCACAAATCAACCACTGCGTCAAAGTACTTAACCACTAAAATAGTGGAAATTTAGTTTTTTTATCCCAAGCTTATCCTTAGCCCGAAAACGGGAAAGCTAGGCTCAGCAGTCCCTTTATAATCTTGATACTTTCAAAGGTAGTGAATTGACTGCCTTTTTCAGAGAAAAAAGTAAGCCAGCTAGTTTACGAAAGCCCTCTTCATGATTTTTTCACAGGCTGTAAAGTAGGTCAGTTGGGTCGAAAAGACTATCAAAATCTAGTTTTAAGCCCAGCCCGCTCTGTCTCCTAGTGGAGGCATTAGGGAGCTGTTCTGAAAGTCAGATGATTAAGAAAATTTTTCATTTATCTTGCAAAGATATTTCAGTTTTGATATACTTTGACCATCAAATTGTTTGAGAATCGAGGTATAAAGTGGATTACAAACTAGTTAATGAATACCTAACTAAAGTCTTCAACAATGTCTTAGTGATTGAAGAAATGAGTTTGAAAAATAGTCGCTTTAATGATGTGTCCATGAAGGAAATGCACACCGTTGATATTATCGGTCACATTCCAGATGCAACACCTAGTGATATTGCTCGGGAACTGATGGTTACTCTTGGGACCGTCACAACCAGCCTAAATAAATTAGAAAAAAAAGGTTATGTTGAACGGCATCGTTCAAAGGTTGACCGCCGAGTTGTTCATTTGAACTTAACTAAAAAAGGCCGCCTGATTTATCGTTTACATAATCGTTTTCATAAAAATATGGTAACGCGAATTACAGAAGGGATGGATGAGATGGAAGTTAAGACCCTAGAACGAGGCTTACATAAACTCTATCAATTCCTTGAGGAGTTGAAATAATGGCTTTTGCAAAAATTAGTCAAACAGCCTGCTATGTACCAGAACAAATTATCACCAATGATGACTTGTCTAAGATTATGGATACCAGTGATGAGTGGATTTCCAGTCGGACTGGTATCAAAGAGAGGCGCATCAGCCGCAACCAAGACACTAGCGATTTAGCAAGCCAGGTTGCTCAGCAACTCTTAGACAGATCTGGCTACCAGCCTGAAGATATTGACTTTATCATTGTTGCCACTATCTCACCCGACTCCATGATGCCGTCAACGGCGGCCCGTGTTCAGGCTACTATCGGAGCCAGCAGGGCCTTCACCTTCGATTTGACAGCGGCATGTTCAGGCTTCATCTTTGCCTTGGCAACGGCTGAAAAATTTATCAAGTCAGGTAGCTATCAGAAAGGGCTAGTTATCGGAGCGGAAGTTCTTTCTAAAACCCTAGACTGGAGCGATCGCAGGACAGCTGTTCTCTTTGGCGATGGTGCTGGTGGTGTTCTTCTTGAGGCGACTCAGGAAGAACACTTCTTGGCAGAAGACTTACATAGCGATGGTGGTCGGGGGCAAAGCTTGACCTCTGGCCAATGCGGACTATCCTCACCCTATTCGAATAAGGCTGAGAATCATCCCTTCCTCGCTATGGATGGTCGAACAATCTTTGACTTCGCCGTCAGAGATGTCTCCAAGAGCATCAGGGTCTTGCTGGAGGATAACCAGTTGGCCCAGCAAGACTTGGATTACGTCTTATTACATCAAGCTAATATCCGCATCCTAGATAAGATGGCTAAGAAAATTGGTATTGAGCGGGATAAATTCCTAGCCAATATGATGCGCTACGGTAATACCAGCGCCGCTAGCGTACCTATTTTACTAGCAGAGTCAGTAGAAAATGGTATAATTAAACTTGACGGTTCCCAGACCGTACTCCTATCAGGATTTGGTGGGGGATTGACATGGGGCAGTCTAATTGTTAAAATTTAGGTAGATAACTGTGACAAACAGTATTTATAATAATTTATTTTTTATCTTAAAGGAGAATATTAAAAATGGCAGTATTTGATAAAGTACAGGAAATCATCGTTGAAGAACTTGGTAAAGAAGCAGAAGAAGTTCAATTGACAACAACATTTGACGAACTTGACGCTGACTCACTTGATGTCTTCCAAGTTATTTCAGAAATCGAAGATGCTTTTGACATCCAAATCGAAACTGAAGATGGTTTGAATACTGTTGGTGACTTGGTTGCCTACGTTGAAGAAAAAACTAAATAAGCTGGTTTGAGGGACTGGGAGCTTTTCCCAGCCTTTGAATTTTGTGGATTTAGTCACGAAGGTGTAGCCTTGGAACGTCTTAGTTCTTCTGAATAGTACGCTAGGCTGCAAGGTGGACGAGGCAACTCATCCGCCTTCTTCTTTAGGCCAATACTTTGATATTCAAACTTTGAGGGTCAAAGTTGTTGGATTGTTATAACATATAAAAAGGTAAGTAATTATATGAAAACTCGAATTACGGAATTATTGAATATTAAATACCCTATTTTCCAAGGGGGTATGGCGTGGGTTGCAGACGGTGATTTGGCTGGTGCTGTTTCTAATGCCGGAGGACTTGGAATTATTGGTGGCGGTAATGCCCCTAAAGAAGTTGTCAAGGCGAATATTGATAAGGTGAAATCAATTACTGATAAGCCATTTGGTGTCAACATCATGCTTTTATCTCCTTTTGCTGATGATATTGTTGACCTGGTTATCGAAGAAGGTGTCAAAGTTGTCACAACTGGTGCAGGAAATCCAGGTAAATATATGGAACGTCTGCATGAGGCTGGTATCACCGTTATTCCCGTTGTTCCAAGTGTAGCCTTGGCTAAACGGATGGAAAAGCTTGGTGCTGATGCGGTCATCGCTGAAGGTATGGAAGCTGGTGGCCACATCGGTAAATTGACCACTATGACCTTGGTTCGCCAGGTGGTTGATGCCATTGATATTCCAGTCGTTGGTGCTGGTGGTGTGGCTGATGGTAATGGTGCTGCAGCTGTCTTTATGCTGGGTGCTGAGGCTATCCAAGTTGGGACCCGCTTTGTTGTCGCTAAGGAGTCTAATGCTCACCAAAATTTCAAGAACAAATTGCTTAAGGCTAAGGATATTGACACGGTCGTATCTGCTAATGTCGTTGGTCACCCTGTTCGTGCCATCAAGAATAAATTGTCTTCTGCCTATGCCCAAGCTGAGAAGGATTACTTGACTGGCAAGCTGAAAAAAGAAGAAATTGAAGAGCTAGGTGCTGGTGCCCTTCGAAATGCTGTTGTTGATGGGGATGTACAAAATGGTTCTGTCATGGCTGGTCAAATTGCAGGCTTGGTTCGCAAAGAAGAAACCTGTGAAGAAATTCTAAAAGACCTTTATTACGGTGCTGCCAAGGTTATCGAAGACCAAGCTGCACGCTGGGCAGATGTTACCGAAGGCTAAAGAACAAGCAAAGACCTCAGATTCTAGCCTAGGCTTTTAGGCTATTGCTCAATGACAAATCAAAGGCATCAATTGTTTGATGAAAATAATAGTGAAGTTAGGACTTTTGTCCCAGCCTTTTCTGGCCTAAGATTTTTTAGAAGAGCAGAATCTCTCGCCCTAACTTGGAGGAAAGACTGTGACGAAGACAGCATTTTTATTTGCCGGTCAGGGAGCCCAAAAGCTCGGTATGGCAAGAGACTTGTATGAAACCTATCCAGTTATTAAGGAAACCTTTGATACGGCCAGCCGAATCTTGGGTTATGACCTGAGAGAACTCATCGACCAAGATGAAGAAAAGCTCAATCAAACCCGTTATACGCAACCAGCCATCTTGACAACCTCGGTAGCCATCTCTCGTTTGCTTAAGGAAAAAGGCATTGAGCCAGATGCGGTTGCTGGTCTTTCCTTGGGTGAATATTCCGCCTTAGTTGCGGCAGGTGCTCTCAGTTTTGAGGATGCAGTTGCCCTAGTGGCTAAACGGGGGCAATTCATGGAAACAGCAGCTCCTGCAGGAACAGGTAAGATGGTTGCAGTGATGAATACGCCAGTTGATGTCATTGAAGAGGCCTGTCAAAAGGCTCAAGACAAGGGCTATGTTCGTCCAGCCAACTACAATACCCCTGCTCAAATTGTTATCGGCGGAGATGTAGCAGCGGTTGATGCAGCGGTTGAGAATCTCAAAGAGGCTGGAGCCAAGCGTTTGATTCCGCTAAAAGTTTCTGGTCCTTTTCACACAGCTCTCTTGGAGCCTGCTAGCCGTCAGCTAGCTGAGGAATTGGACAAGGTTCAATTCTCAGATTTCAGGATTCCTTTGGTCGGTAATACCGAAGCCAAGGTTATGAATGAGGCTGATATCAAGTCTCTCTTAGCTCGTCAGGTTATGGAACCGGTACGCTTTTATGATTCTATTGCAACCATGCAAGAATTGGGCGTGACAGCCTACATTGAGATTGGTCCAGGTAAGGTCCTCTCAGGCTTTATGAAGAAGATTGATAAAGCTGCAGAGCTGGTCCATGTCGAAGACCTATCTAGCCTTCAAGCTCTGCTAGAAAAATAGGAGATTTTTATGGAATTAAGCAAGAAAAATGTCTTTATCACTGGTTCAACGCGGGGGATTGGCCTGGCGATTGCCCATAAGTTTGCTAGCCAGGGGGCAAATATCGTCCTCAATGGCCGTTCAGCAATTTCTGATGAGCTCCTAGACCAATTTTCTGATTACGATGTCAAGGTTGTGGCCATCTCTGGAGATGTCTCTGATTCTGCCGATGCCAATCGAATGGTAGCAGAAGCTATTGAGGCCTTGGGTTCCGTAGATGTTCTGGTCAATAACGCTGGGATCACCAACGATAAGCTCATGCTCAAGATGACTGAGGAAGATTTTGAAAAGGTGCTCAAGATTAACTTGACTGGTGCCTTCAATATGACCCAGGCTGTTTTGAAACCCATGAGCAAGGCCCGTCAAGGGGCCATCATCAATATGTCATCGGTTGTTGGTCTGATGGGTAATGTTGGCCAAGCCAACTATGCAGCCTCCAAGGCTGGCCTGCTGGGCCTGACCAAATCTGTTGCTCGGGAGGTTGCTGGCCGTAATGTCCGGGTTAATGCCATTGCCCCAGGTTTTATCGAGTCAGATATGACTGACGCTATTCCTGAAAAGGCTAAGCAAGCCATGATTGCCCAAGTCCCAATGAAGCGGATTGGTCAGGCAGAGGAAGTTGCCCAGGTTGTAGCCTTCTTAGCCAGTCAGGAATACCTAACAGGTCAGGTTATTGCCATTGATGGTGGCATGACCATGCAAGGTTAATCAGAGCTTTTCACTCTTCGAAAATCAGAGAATTCGTCGTTAACTCGTTTTATCATACACTGGTACCATCTGTAGCTTTTGATTTTCATTGAGTTTTACATAAAAATAATCCAAAAAAGATAGAGGAACTATTATGACTTTTAATCGCGTTGTTGTAACAGGTTACGGTGTCACATCACCAATTGGAAATACGCCAGAAGAATTCTGGAATAGCCTAGAAAACGGTAAAATCGGTATTAAACCCATTACAAAGTTTGATGCTTCCGAAATCCCAGCTCACAATGCTGGAGAAATTCAAGACTTCCCATTCGATAAATACTTTGTCAAAAAAGACAAGAACCGGATGGATAACTATTCTCTCTTTGCTATGTATGCAGCCCTAGATGCCCTTGAAAATGCTAACTTGGACATGGAAAATGTTGACCGTGACCGGACTGGTGTTATCGTTTCTTCTGGTATCGGTGGTCTGCAAGAATTGCAAGATCAAATCATCCGCATGCACGAACGTGGCATGAAACGTATTCAACCCATGTTCATTCCTAAGGCTCTCTCTAATATGGCAGCCGGTAATATTGCCCTTAAGATTGGTGCTCAAGGGGTATGTAAGTCAATTACAACAGCCTGTGCCTCAGCTAATGATGCTATTGGTGAAGCCTTCCGCGAAATCAAGTATGGCCTTCACGATGTTGTGCTTGCTGGTGGTGCCGAAGCTTCCATCACTAAGATTGGTATCGGTGGTTTCAACGCTCTGACTGCCCTGTCAACAACTGAAGATCCTGCTCGTTCAGCGATTCCATTTGACAAGGACCGCAACGGCTTTGTTATGGGTGAAGGTGCTGGTGTTCTAGTTGTTGAAAGTCTGGAGCACGCTCAAGCTCGTGGTGCTAATATCTTGGCAGAGATCGTTGGTTACGGTAGCAACTGTGATGCTTACCACATGACCACCCCAACTCCTGACGGTTCTGGTGCGGCTAAGGCTATGAAATTAGCTCTGAAAGAAGCTGACATTGAACCAAGCCAAGTTGGTTATGTCAATGCCCATGGTACCTCAACCCAAGCCAATGAAAAGGGTGAAAGCAAGGCCATCGTTACTGTTCTTGGGAAGGATGTTCCAGTTTCGTCGACCAAGTCCTTCACTGGTCACCTGCTTGGTGCTGCTGGTGCGGTAGAAGCTATCGCAACCATCGAAGCCATCCGCCACAGCTTCTTGCCAATGACTGCAGGTACTAAGGAATTGTCTGAAGACATCGAATGTGATGTTATCATGGGACAAGGTCGTAAGGCAGATGTTGACTATGCCATTTCCAATACCTTTGGTTTTGGTGGTCACAATGCCGTGCTTGCCTTCAAACGTTGGGAGGCTTAATCCATGAATATTTCAGAAATCAAGGACCTGATGACTCAGTTTGATGGTTCAAGCCTGCGTGAATTTGCCTACAATAATAATGGGGAAAGCCTCGTTTTGAGTAAAAATGATGCTAAGCCAGCTAGTCCAGTGGCTGCACCTGCTCCAGCTCCAGTAGCTGAAGTTGTTAGTGCACCTGTTGCTGCACCGGTATCGTCCGAGGCTGTGGCAGAATCAAGTCCAGCTCCAGCCCTAGCGGCTGAAGGCGACTTGGTTGAAAGTCCACTTGTCGGGGTAGCCTATCTAGCATCGGCACCTGATAAACCAGCCTTCGTTTCCGTTGGTGATAGTGTCAAAAAGGGTCAAACCCTCTTGATTATTGAAGCCATGAAGGTCATGAACGAAGTTCCAGCACCCAAGGATGGTGTTGTAACGGAAATTCTTGTTGACAATGAAGAAGTGGTTGAATTTGGAAAGGGCTTGGTACGTATCAAATGATGGATATTAACAAGATTAAAGAAGCCCTGCCCCACCGCTATCCTATGCTTTTGGTTGACCGTGTTCTGGAAATGTCTGAGGACGAGATTGTGGCCATTAAAAATGTCACCATCAATGAGTCTTTTTTCCAAGGCCATTTCCCAGAATATCCTGTTATGCCAGGTGTCCTGATTATGGAAGCCCTAGCCCAAACAGCTGGTGTTTTGGAGCTTTCTAAAGAAGGCAACCAAGGCAAACTAGTCTTTTATGCTGGTATGGACAAGGTTAAATTCAAAAAACAAGTGGTCCCTGGAGACCAATTGGTCATGACCGCCAAGTTTGTCAAACGCCGTGGTTCCATTGCTGTTGTCGAAGCCAAGGCAGAAGTTAATGGTAAATTGGCAGCCAGCGGAACTTTGACCTTTGCCCTAGGCAAGTAAAAAAGCAGTAGCTGGATGGTCATGTGACCATTGCGACAGCTAAAAAATAAAACTCGAATGGTAGGGAGCGGCTTCTCTAGGAAGTCCGTCTTCCCCAACACTAGGGACTGGCTGGATAAAGGATTCCTCAGACGGAAAGCCCTGGCCAGCTTGTTCCTTTTTCTTTGAAAATCACAAAAGATATAAGAGGTAAAACAGGCCGTCCCTTGCTAGCAAGCCTGCTAGGACAGACTTCTGAAAGGCAGTATTAGAGTTTGGCTCATGTTTCAAATTTCCCATGCTCTAGTCGGCCTAGTTGAGCTTTTGGGGAGGTCCTGCCGGCGAAGCTAGGAACTACGACTTGCTAGCTGACCTCTGGTAGCCTAGAGGCTCACGCCTCTCTAGCTTGTATTGATTTTCATTGACCTTTATCATCGAGTTTTGAATGACTGAAAGGCAGAATATGTTTAAGAAAATTTTGATTGCCAATCGTGGTGAAATCGCCGTGCGTATCATTCGAGCAGCTCGTGAATTGGGTGTAGAAACGGTTGCCGTCTACTCAGAAGCGGACAGGGAGTCCCTCCATGTCCTCTTGGCTGATGAGGCTGTCTGTGTTGGTCCAGCCCGTTCGACAGATTCTTATCTCAATATGAATGCTGTCCTCTCTGCAGCCATTGTTACTGGGGCGGAAGCTATTCACCCTGGTTTTGGCTTCCTGAGTGAAAATTCCAAGTTCGCCACCATGTGTGAGGAGATGAATATTAAATTCATCGGTCCTTCTGGGGCCATTATGGACAAGATGGGTGATAAAATTAATGCCCGCTCGGAAATGATTAAGGCCCAAGTTCCAGTCATTCCTGGCTCAGCTGGCGAGGTCATGACTGCTGAGGATGCCCTCAAGGTTGCTGACGAGATTGGTTACCCTGTCATGCTTAAGGCCTCTGCCGGTGGTGGTGGTAAAGGGATTCGCAAGGTCGAAAAGGCTGATGATCTAGTTCCCGCCTTTGAATCGGCCTCTCAAGAAGCCCTGGCCGCCTTTGGTAATGGAGCCATGTATATCGAAAAAGTTATCTACCCAGCCCGTCATATTGAAGTGCAAATCTTGGGAGATAGCCATGGCAATGTTATCCACCTAGGAGAGCGGGATTGCTCATTGCAACGTAATAATCAGAAGGTGCTGGAAGAAAGCCCCTCTATCGCTATCGGCGCTAGCCTGCGGACCAAGATGGGTGATGCTGCTGTGCGGGCCGCCAAGGCTGTCGGCTATGAAAATGCCGGCACCATTGAGTTCTTGCTGGATGAGGCCTCTGGTAATTTCTACTTTATGGAAATGAATACCCGAATTCAGGTGGAACATCCCGTCACCGAATTTGTTACCAACGTTGATTTGGTCAAGGAACAAATCAAGGTCGCAAATGGTCAAGAACTCTCTTACAGTCAAGAAGAAATTAAAATCACGGGCCATGCCATCGAATGTCGGATTAATGCTGAAAATCCTAAGTTCAACTTTGCCCCAAGCCCAGGTAAGATTACCGATCTCTACCTGCCTGCTGGTGGCGTTGGCATGCGGGTGGATTCGGCCGTCTATCATGGTTACACCATTCCACCTTACTACGATAGTATGATTGCCAAAATCATTGTTCACGGGGAAAATCGTTTCGATGCCTTGATGAAGATGCAACGGGCCCTCTACGAATTGGAAATTGATGGCGTCCTAACCAATGCCGACTTCCAATTAGATTTGATTTCTGATGAAAATGTCATTGCTGGAGATTACGATACGGCATTCTTGATGGAGAAATTCTTACCAGCCTATAACCAAGAGGATTAGGAGATATTATGGCTTTATTTAAAAGAAAAGATAAATACATCCGAATTAATCCTAATCGGTCCACAAGAACACCTGAGAAGGCTAAACCAGAGGTTCCAGACGAGCTTTTTGCCAAATGTCCTGGCTGTAAGCATGTCATCTACCAGAAGGACCTGGGGGCTGAAAAGATGTGCCCAGCCTGTGGTTACAACTTCCGCATCTCAGCTCCAGAGCGTCTCGCTTTGACCGTTGACCAGGATAGCTTTAAGGAAATGTTCACGGGAATTGACAGTAAGGACCCCCTTAACTTCCCAGGCTACAAGGATAAGTTAGCAGCTGCCAAGGAAAAAACTGGCCTTGATGAAGCTGTTATGACTGGGACTGCTCAGATTGGGGGGCAAGATTTGGCCCTAGCTATCATGGACTCTAACTTTATCATGGCTTCCATGGGGACGGTTGTTGGGGAAAAAATTACCCGACTCTTCGAATATGCAACCGAACACAAGTTGCCAGTTGTCATTTTCACGGCTTCGGGTGGAGCACGAATGCAAGAAGGAATTATGAGTCTTATGCAGATGGCTAAGATTTCAGCAGCGGTTAAACGCCATTCTAATGCTGGCCTCTTTTACCTGACGGTTCTGACTGACCCAACAACTGGTGGGGTTACCGCTTCCTTTGCCATGGAAGGGGACATCATCATCGCTGAACCGCAGACCTTGGTTGGTTTTGCTGGTCGTCGCGTGATTGAGACGACAGTTCGCCAAACCCTGCCGGATGGTTTCCAAAAGGCTGAATTCCTCTTGGAGCACGGCTTTGTTGATGCCATTGTCAAACGGCCAGATATGAAAGCAACCATTGCTAAATTATTAGCCTTTCATGGAGGTGCCAAATGAGTGATGTAGCTCGTATTTTAAAAGAAGCCCGCGATCAAGCTCGCATGACAACCCTAGATTATGCCAAGGAAATTTTTGACGATTTCTTTGAACTGCATGGCGACCGCCATTTTGCCGATGATGGGGCTGTTGTTGGTGGCCTTGCGACCTTAAATGGGCGTCCGGTAACCGTTGTAGGTATTCAAAAGGGGAAAAATCTCCAAGACAACCTCAACCGTAACTTTGGCCAACCCAATCCAGATGGCTACCGCAAGGCTCTTCGCCTCATGAAGCAGGCTGAGAAGTTTGGCCGTCCCGTTGTGACCTTTATCAATACAGCTGGTGCTTATCCAGGTATCGGTGCCGAAGAAAGGGGGCAGGGGGAAGCCATTGCCAAAAATCTGATGGAAATGAGTGACCTCAAGGTGCCTATCATCGCCATCATCATTGGTGAAGGGGGCTCTGGCGGAGCTCTGGCCTTGGCAGTTGCCGATAAGGTCTGGATGCTGGAGCACACCATCTATGCCATCCTCAGCCCAGAAGGTTTCGCTTCTATTCTCTGGAAGGATGGCTCTCGGGCAACCGAAGCTGCTGAGTTGATGAAGCTGACGGCCGGTGAACTCTACAATATGGAAGTTATTGACAAGGTTATCCCCGAGCATGGCTACTTTACCAGTGAGATTGTCGAAAATATCAAGACCAGTCTCATTGAAGAACTGGCCCAGCTCAGCAAACTTCCGCTAGACCAATTGCTGGAGAACCGCTACCAACGCTTTAGAAAATACTAAGAGAAAACGAAGGCACTTGATTTTAGTCAAGTGCTTTTTTCATTCTCGAGTGCTATAATGGAGCCATGTTAAAAGCTGTTAATGATTATTTATCCAACCAAGGTGTCAAGTACCTCAAACCTGAGAAGGCTGGGGAGCAAGCCTCTTTTATGCAGGAATTGCGATCTCAAGCTCAGACTGCCCGCCAGGAATTTGCTGAAATCAGTCAGGAACTGGCTGAGCGGGTGGCTCCTTTTGAGCCTGAGCGGGTCAGTCAATGGATGAATCAGGCTCAGGTCTGTCGGCCTCATTTCTGGTGCTATTATCGTCTGCCCTCCGATAGTTTAGAAGATGTCGCCCTAGCCATTCGTCTCTACGGTCAAGAGGATGACTTTGGCATTTCGGTGGAGGTCAGTTTTATCGAACGTAAGAAGTCTGACCAAACTCTGGCCAAGCAGGCCAAGGTCTTGGACCTACCGCTTGAAGAAGGTCTCTATTATTGGGTGCAAAAGGATGGACAGAGTCGTCGAGTTGAAGGAGGCGAAGACAATCGTCAAGCCCTGAAAGAGGCCCTAAATCAAGGGGAGGTTCGGAAGGTCTTGGTTAAGGCAGATATTCCCATTGAGACATCAGGTTCAAAGGGAGCCCTGGTCTCTCAGCTGGCTAAGGACTTTGACCGTCTCCTGCCCTACTATCAAATCACAAAATCTTAAAGCTAAAAAGCCAAGCAAAATTTCTCTTGCTTGGCTTTTAGCTTATCTTGTAGCTGAGCAAATTGTCCTGCGGTTCCTGAATTTCGCTGAGAAAGTAGGTGATTGCTGTGGAGTTTATCTACGGCTCCTGACCTTTTATGGGCTAGGACTCTCGCTTCTTTTCTACCTTTCTTTCAGGAGGTTCTTAGTCGGCCTTGATAACTTCGAGGCCACCCATGTATGGACGAAGGGCTTCTGGAATAGTGATAGAGCCATCTTCATTTTGGTAGTTTTCCAGGATAGCCGCAACCGTCCGGCCGACAGCTAGGCCAGAACCGTTGAGGGTGTGGAGGAGTTTAACCTTACCGTCGGCCTCATCACGGTAACGGATTTGGGCCCGACGGGCTTGGAAATCTTCACAATTTGAACAGGAAGAAATTTCCCGGTAGGTATTTTGGGCGGGAATCCAAACTTCCACATCGTAGGTCTTAGCAGCAGAGAAGCCCATATCGCCGGTACAGAGGGTAATAACGCGGTAGGGCAGGCCTAGTTTTTGCAGGATATTTTCGGCATTGGCAGTCATTTTCTCCAATTCGTCATAGGAGGTCTCAGGTTTTGCGAACTTGACCATTTCAACCTTGTGGAATTGGTGGAGACGAATCAGGCCTCGGGTATCACGACCAGCAGAACCAGCTTCGGAGCGGAAGGATGGACTCATAGCTGTGAAGTAAACCGGCATATCCTTACCGTCAATGATTTCTCCGCGGTAGTAGTTGGTGAGAGGAACTTCAGCAGTTGGGATGAGAACATAGTCAGAATCGGCCAATTCGAAGGTATCTTCCTTGAATTTTGGATATTGACCAGTACCAAACATAGAATCATGGTTGACCATGTAAGGGGGGATGACTTCGGTGTAGCCTTCCTTGGCATGCTCGTCCAACATAAAGTTGTAGATGGCCCTTTCCAAACGAGCCCCTAGGCCTTTGTAGAAGAGAAAGCGCGAACCAGTCACCTTAGCACCGCGTTCCCAGTCAAGAATATCCAGGTCTTCTCCCAAGTCCCAATGGGGCTTGACATCAAAGTCAAACTTGCGGGGAGTTCCCCAGCGGCGGACTTCGACATTATCGTCCTCGTCAGCTCCAACGGGGACATCAGCGTGAGGCATATTAGGCAGGGTAACTACGATGTCATTGAGTTCTTGATCAACCTCAGCCAGTTGGGCATCTAGGTTCTTGATTTGGCTGGAGACCTTTTGCATTTCAGCAATTTGTTCAGAAGCATCTTCTTTATTGCGTTTGGCCTGGGCAATAGCAGTAGAAGCAACATTGCGGTGAGCCTTGAGTTCTTCGGATTTGACCAAGAGGTCGCGGCGTTTAACGTCCAGTTCCTTGAGCTGGTCCAGAGTCTCTGCCTTGACACCGCGATTGGCCAAGTTTTTAGCCACATCGTCAAAATTTTGGCGGATACGTTTTAAATCTAACATAGATCCTTCTTTCTAAAAATAAAACACAGCCAAGTTTTCGTTGGAGTGCCTGGGGCACGGTTCCATCCAACTTCACTTGCTGTGCACTTGATTGCTATTAAATTAGGTAATTAAACGGTAGAATTTCAATCAGCCCCTCTATCTGCTCGCAGCCACCGCAGACTTTCTGGAAAAGGTAAGCTCACCTACTTATCCGTTGCGATTATTATACCTGATTTTGGGAAAAATGTAAATGTGAGCGTGACTGTTTTGCTTGACTGCAAAATATAACTATGTTATCCTGACACTAATCTTATAGATAACGTTGTTATCTATAGAAAGGGAAGGCTTTCCATGAAAAAAGAGAGCACACACGACCGCATTTTGGAGCAGACGCTTACTTTGATTCGTCAGCAGGGTTATCAGAATATCACCCTGCGGCAGCTGACCGCGCAGCTGAATGTGACGACAGGAGCCTTTTATAAGGCCTTTAAGGATAAGGAAGAACTTTATTACCAGGCTTGGCTGCTGGAGTCCAAGCGGCAGGATGAGCGGTGGCAGGCGGCTTATCTGAGTCAGATCGAGAGTCCGTTGGACGGGCTTTGGACCATTGGCCTTTTCTTCCTGTCTGAGTATGAAAGCGATACCAAGATGATGGACTTTCTCTTCTTTAATCCGGTAGCTATCAAAACCTACCGGCAAGGTCTTTTACTTGCCGTTGGAGAGCGGGCAGTGGCCTATATTGAAACCTTGCCTATTGCTGATGCTGAAGAAAAGCAGCGTCTCTTGCTTAAGCTGAATGCTTTTATCTCGGGCTATGGCCATTTCATTTCGAGCGGGGTGGAAACGTTTGACGAAGCTGTCTATCGTTCTCTCTTTGAAGATATATTAGGAGGTTACCGCTATGACTAAGACACTGATTATTTATGCACATCCCTATGAAAAAAGCTTTAACCATGCGATTTTGCAGCAGGTTGAAGCACTTTTGGTACAAAAGGCTTCTCCTTACGAGGTAATTGATCTGTATGAAGATGGTTTCAACCCAGCCTACAGCAAGGAGGAGCTGGCACTGTTTAATAAAGGACAGGCTCTTGATTCGCTGGTCTTCAAGTATCAAGAAGCTCTGGCAGCCTGCAGTCGGCTTATCATGATCTTTCCTGTCTGGTGGGCTGATATGCCTGCTATTGTCAAAGGCTTTGAAGATAAGGTCTTTTTAAAGAACAAGATTTACCAAGAGACTAAGACCCGTCGCTTGGTCGGCCGGCTGACCAATATTCGCGAGGTACTTGTTCTGACGACATCAGCGGCTCCGACCTTTTACCTCAAGCTCTTTTGTGGCAATGTCATTAAAAAAGCTATGCTGGGGCACACCTTCAAGGCCATAGGTGCTAGCCGCAGAAAATGGCTTAATTTCGGTAATATAGGCGTTTCTACAGCCGAGCAGCGGCAGGCCTTTTTAGATAAACTGGCCAATAAGATTTGAGCTGCTTATGAGTTATTGAAGAAAGGAAAATTCATATTATATTTAAAACGCATCAGCAAGATCTATCAAACAGGCAGTAAAAAAAAAGAAAGCCTTGGATGATATTTCCATCAATTTTAGAAGCAATGAATTCGTATCTATCCTAGGGCAATCAGGTTCCAGAAAGACCACCATGCTCAATATTATTGGCGACCTTGACAATACCCCAGCGGGGACTTGGTTATTAATGGGAAGTCAACTAAAGAATTTAAAGACCGTGATTGGGATGCTTATCGTAATCACGATCTTTCAGTCCTATAACCTGATTGTTCGTCAGACAGCTGTCAGCAATGTTGAAATGCTGCTGACCTTATCAGGTGTATCAAAGGTTGAGCGTCATCAGCGTGCCTTGGTTAATAACCCTGAAATCCTCTCGGCGACACCGCGGTTGGCAAGGAAACTGGCCACAGCATCAAAGTCATTACAAATGTGTTTAATATCTAACCTCAGTTCCTCCAAATAGATAAATAAAGTAACTGAGATAGCTTACTTTAAATCGTCCTTGCTGATGGCTACAAACAGGATGATGAGGCAAATCAGCCAAGTCGCATTCAAACGGTAGATCATAGATAGCTAGGAAGTCCGCAGGATAAATCTTTTGAAAGTCGGTCATCTTTGCAAGCACAGATTGCTCATTGGCTGAGGTAAAGAGCATCTCTACAACAGTTTCTTCAGTTTCTACAAATGCGTGAACGATAATCTTAATCATCACAATCCCTTAGCTATGAAAAAAGCACAGTATGTTAACTGCTGGTTTTATCCAGCTTCACTTGCTGTGCACTTGATTGCTATGTAATTGAGTGATAAACGGTAGAATTTCAGTCAGCCTCTTTATCTGCTCGCAGCACCCGCAGACTTTCTGGAAAAGGCGAGCCCACCTACTTATCCGTTGTCACCATTATATAAGAAAAGCCTCTAATTGTAAAGACTGGCTGTCGGTTGACCTAGCCTGAAACGGGGTGTTGGCTAATCTGTCTCTAACCGAGCCTTGTCTTCTGCTCGTCTGATTTTCAGCCTATTTCTGATAGCTTGGCTCCCTCATAAGAAAAGCTTCTGATAAGCCAGAAGGCAAGTCAACGAAGACCAGAAATCTGGCGAGACATCCTGCCTAATTTTTTTATCTTGCTGAGTTTCTCAGATTTAACCTTTCTTTTTAAAGAGGCCTGTGATACTCCCCCAAAACTTCTGCCAGAGAGTAGGAAGACGAACGATTTTATCGTTGCCAACCTTTTCGCGAGCAGCTTTGAGAATCTTACCCGAGTCCTTGGAGGCAAAGAGGAATTTTCCTTGATTGGTAAAGACCTGGAAATGTCGGCTAACCTTACGTCCTGAGACATTAGCCCCGATTTTTTCCACAGAAGTCCAAGGAATCTGGATATTATCCTCGGGATTACTGTCATTGTAAAACTCTAGGGCCTTGTCACCAATCATATACTTGCCGACCTTATTGCCCATGCCCATATAAAATACTCCAGTTGTGGTCACGTTGACCTTGCTGTTGAGTGATTGTGCCATAGTTCCTACCTTTATGTTTTTTTCTATTATACCATAAGAAAAAGAGGACCGAAGCCCTCCTTTTGTCCTGTTAAAGATGAATTACATGATTCCGATAACGTGGAAGACAACACCGATAACAAAGAGACCGATAATCATTACGATTGGAGAAACCTTCTTCTTAAGCAACCACATACAAAGAAGAGTAAGTAGTAGACCTAGAAGTCCTGGAATCAATGCGTCTAACTGCATTTGAATAGAGTTAGCCTTCATTTGTCCAAGATTGAGGTTATTGCTAAAGCCTTCAATGGCTTCCTTCAATTTTGCACCAGTAATGGATCCTTTTGGCAAAACGACAAATGTTTGACCATTATCGTTCGTCAATTTTTGAGCCTGTAGGTCGATCGTCATCTTGACACTTACCCAACGTTCAACCAGGGCAGCCAAGATAAACATACCCAAGATTGATGCTCCTTTGGTGATGTCTTGAAGGATACCACCAGAGAGGTCTTTAGTGATTTCAGAACCAGCCTTGTAACCCAGCTCTTGAGTGTACCAAAGGAAGGCCATCCGAATGATGTTCCATCCAAAGAAGAAAATGAGTGGGCCCAAGATATTACCTGAAGTTGCAATCGAAGCACCGAGGGCACCCAAGATAGGACGAACTGTAAACCAGAAGACTGGGTCACCGATACCGGCCAAAGGTCCCATCATACCGATTTTAACCCCTTGGATTGCGGTATCATCGATTTCAGCCCCATTTGCTTTTTCTTCTTCCAAAGCGAGGGTAACCCCAAGGATTGGAGCAGCTACGTAAGGGTGAGTATTGAAGAATTCCAAGTGCCGTTCCAAAGCAGCGGAACGTTCTTCTTCAGATTTATAAAGTTTCTTAATGGCTGGGATTAAGGCATAGGCCCAACCCAAGTTTTGCATCCGTTCATAGTTCCATGACCCTTGCAAGAAAGTGGAACGCCACCAAACTTTACGACGGTCAGATTGTGATAATTGAATTCTTTCTGCCATGATGATGCTCCTTTCTAATAATTTTCCAAAATGTCACCGATAGGGTCACCTGAACCACCACCGAAATTACCGCCTGATGAACTACCACTGCCACCTTGTTTTGAAAGGTTGAGGTAGATGAGTGCAATAGCGACACCGATTGCACCGAGGGCAATAAGAGTAAGTTTAGAAAGAGCAGCAAAGACGAAACCAAGGACAAAGAATGGCCAGGTTTCACGGCTTGCCATCATGTTGATAACCATGGCGTAACCAACGGCTACGACCATACCACCACCGATTTGCATACCATCTGACAACCAGTTAGGAATGGCATTGAGGGCACCCTTAACAGCGTCAGTTGGCAAGAAGAGAAGAAGTCCAATTGGCACAGCAATACGCAGACCTTGCAGAAGAAGGGCTGTAAAGTGAGAACGTTCAACGGCCCGGATATTACCCTTTCTGGCAGCGGCATCGGCACCGTGGACGATACCAACTGAGAGGGTCCGAACAATCATAGTCAGAGCAAGTCCAGCAACAGCAAGTGGGATAGCTGTACTATAGGCAATAGTGATACCTTTTTGGGTGAAGTTTTCACTCTTAACCAAAAGTACCGCAGCCGCTGTAGATGCAAGCGCTACGTCGGGAGCTACCGCAGCCCCGATGTTAGCCCAACCAAGAGCCAACATTTGTAGTGTACCACCAAGAATGATAGCTTCTGTTGGGTGGCCAGTGGCTAACCCAATCAAGGTACAAGCTACCAAGGGTTGGTGGAATTGGAATTGGTCCAAGATACCATCAAGACCTGCTAAAAAGGCAATGATGAGGACCAAAATAATAGAAATAATAGACATTATTCTAGTTCCTTTCGTTTCTATCTCTAAAGTTAACTATTGAATGTGAGCTTTTTCAATCAGGTCAAACAAATCTTTCTTAGAATCGTTTGGCACCTTACGCACGTCGAATTTAACACCCAGGTCACGCAATTTTTCAAAGGTTGCCACATCGTCTTTGTCCATAGACAAAACGTTGTTGACAACAGTCTTACCAGTTGAGTGAGCCATTGAACCGACATTAAGTTCTTTGATTGGCACGCCACCTTCGATAGCTTCAAGAGCTTCTTGTGGGGTTTCAAACAAGATCAGTGCGTGCGTATTACCGAAGCGAGGGTCCTTAGCGGCTTCAATCAATTTCTTGATTGGAACAACATTGGCCTTGACACCATTTGGTGCTGCCTGCTTAATCAAGCTCTTACGCAAGTCATCTTTAGCAACCGCATCGGATGCAACAATAATCCGATTAGCCTTAGAAGCAGGTGTCCAGCCTGTCGCAACTTGGCCGTGCAGGAGACGCGTGTCCACCCGTGCCAAATTGATTTTGAGCTTACCATCTCCGATGACAGTTCCTTCTGGAATAGCACCTTGAGGGGCAGCAGGAGCAGCAGTAGCTGCTGGAGCTTCCTCAACGGGGTCAAGCTCTTCAGGAAGCGGTTTGATTCCACCTTTTGCTTCCTTGATGATGTTTGCCGCTACTTGATCGACACCTGCATCAGCCGCCATCATGCGTTCTGTGTAGGCTTGGATCAGCATTGGCAAGTTTAGTCCTGTGATGATAGCCATCTTGCGATCGCTCAATTCACCCATAACGCGACTAGCTTGGTTAAATGGTGAACCTGACCAAAGGTCAGCTAGGACTAGGATTTCATCGTCAGCCTCAAATTGTGCGATAGCATCATTGAAGTGTCCATACAAATCATCAGGTCCTTCGTTTGGCATGAAGGTTACAACTTGAACCTTCTCTTGCTCACCAAAAATCATGGAGCCAGATTGGTGGATACCTTCAGCGAATTTACCGTGGCTGGCAATAATAATACCGATACCCATTCTTGAATTTCCTCCTTTATTATTAGTTGCCCCTCTTCCACATAAATCTCTCCCTCAGACTTTTCTTCATAGAATTAGGACAGTCAAGAACACTATAATTGTAAAACGCTTTCAGGGAAAAGTCAAGCTAATTTTTTCAAAAAAACTGCAAACATTTTCAAAAAATATCATTTTCTATCGTTAATTCTTTCATTTTCAAGTATTGCTGCCATCAATTCTGACCTTGTCAACTTAAGGTTGAAGCCTTTATCTAGCGCTTTTGAACAAAAAAAGAGGGTGAGAAAACCGCTTAGATTTTCTCACCCTCTTATGATTTTATTTTTTCTTGGCAATGAGTCGGACAAGATTTTTAAAGCGTTGTTTTAAAATTGTTCCGACACCCTGTGCCCTCCTCAGACTTTCACGAGGAATCCGTTTTTGAATAGCTTTGATGGTCTCACGGCTTTTACGACTTGAAAAGCGTAAGTTCCCATTGTGCTTGGTACGGATTTCAAAACGTGGGATGTATCTACCCCCAAAGTAAATGTCAACAATGACATAGGTTACTTCAGTCCAAGGAATTTGAATATAATCCCGCAACTTGGTATCGTTGTAAAATTCAAAGGCCTGATCGCCAACCATGATATTGCCGTAAATCGGACCTTCACGGAACCAAGTTCCCTTAGAGGTTATATCCATCTTTGTATTCAGCGATTGAACCATAGACTGTCTCCGCTTAGATTAAACCGATGACATGAGCTACAATTGCTACAACAAAGATTCCCAAAATAATGATAATTGGAGAGACTCTCTTCTTAAGCAGGTACATACACAGGAAGGTCAGACCAAGAGCTGCGAGACCAGGAATCAACGAATCTAAGTTATCTTGAAGTGTGGTAACCTTGTTGATATCAAGAGATTTTCCCTTGCCCAAATTGTACTGGGTCAGAGCTTCTTTAATCCCCTTAACGCCAGCAGGAAGTTTATCCCATTCAATATAAGCACCAGACTGTTGTTTAACGGTAGAAACAACTGGGGTAAAGGTGATAGTTACCCAGCGTTCGATAAGGGATCCGATAACAAACATCCCCATCATAGAAGCTCCACGGGTTACTTGTTGGAGCAGATTACCTGAGACGTCATCGGTAATGGCAGTCCCTGCTCGGTAACCAAATTCTTGACCATACCATTTAACAACAAAGGCCATGACATTCCAAAGTACATAGAAGAGAATTGGGCCTAGGACATTACCAGAAACAGCCAAACTAGCTCCCAATGAAAGAAGGATTGGACGAAGGGTAAACCAGAAGAGGGGGTCGCCGGCACCAGCCAGAGGTCCCATCATACCAACCTTGACCCCACTGATGGCAGCATCATCAACCTTGGCTCCGTTAGCACGATCTTCTTCTAGTGCTAGGGTAACCCCAAAGATTGGGTTAGCCATGAAGGGGTGGGTATTGAAGAATTCCAAGTGACGCTTAAGGGCAGCTGCTCGGTCTTCTTTAGACTTGTAGAGTTTTCTGATGGCAGGGATAAAGGTATAAGCCACCCCACCATTTTGCATCCGTTCGTAGTTGAAAGAACTCAAAAGGAAGTAAGAGCGGATGAATGTTTTAAAGCGATCTGATTTTGTCAGAGTAATTTTATTATTATCAGCCATTATAGTTCCTCCTCATTAAAAGTCTTCCAAAATTTCGCCGAGTGGGTCGCCAGAGCCACCGCCTTCGCCAGAGCCACCACCATTGGAGCCACTGCCTTCAAGGGCAAGGAAGAGAAGGGCTAGGCAGGCACCGATGATACCCAAACTAATCAAAGTGAGCTGACTGATAGCAGCGAGGGCAAAACCGAGGAAGAAGAAAGGCCATACTTCACGACTAGACATCATGTTGATAACCATGGCATAACCTACGGCTACGACCATACCACCACCAAGAGTCATACCGTCTGACAACCAGCTAGGGATTGACTCTAGGCCGCCACGAACCATGTGAGCAGGCAAGAGCATGAGCAAGAGGGCAGGAATAGCAACCCGCAGACCTTGCAGAGCCATACCAATAAAGTGCCATCTTTGGATACCAGCGATATTAGCAGACTCAGCTAGGCTGTCCATGATGTGGGCAATGAAGGAAGCAATTGTCCGGACGAACATGGTAAGAGCAAGACCGGCAACAGCTAGGGGAACAGCAAGCCCGATGGCAGTCCCGATTCCCTTGGATCCTTGACCACCAAGAAGTAGGATAATGGTAGAGGCAACGGCTGCTAGAGAAGCATCTGGCGCCATGGCTGCACCAACGTTAGCCCAGCCCATGGTGATGAGTTGCAAGCTACCACCCAGCATAACACCTAGTTCTAGATTCCCCATTACCAATCCGATAAGGGAACAGGCCACAACAGGCTGGTAGGTTTCAATTTGGTCGTTAACAGAGCTACATCCGATGATGAAGGCAACCAGAACGACTAGAACGATTTGAACTATATTCATTTATCTATCCTCCGAGATCAATTTTGTTCGGCCAATTTCTTTTCAGCCGACTGAATGAGGCTATCAATGTTGGCAGGGCTATCACTTGGTACACCGCGAACGTCGAATTTCACACCCAGATTTTGCAATTCCTTAATGGCATCAACGTCAGTTTGGTCAAATGATAGGGCCTTGGTAACATTAACCTTACCTTCCTTATAGGCTGAAGAACCGAGGTTAATTTCTTTAACCTCAACCCCAGCCTTGATGGCAGCAAGGGCATCTTCAACAGATTCAAAAAGAAGCATGGCCCTGGTATCACCGAAGCGAGGGTCATTGTTGGCTTTGACCATGTTTTCAATAGGAATAACATTGACCATAACCCCGTTTGGAGCGGCTTGCTTGATCATATTGGTCCGCAGTTTATCGTGGCAAACTGTATCAGAGACGACGATAATCCGATTTGGATTAGTTGAGTGAGTCCAACCTGTGGCAACTTGTCCGTGAAGCAGACGAGTGTCGACACGTGCTAAAACGTAATCTATCTTTCCATTTCCCAGAACAGTTCCCTCTGGAATGCTACCTTGTGGAACAGTAGCTTCAGCAGGTGCTGCGCTAACTTTTTCCTGCTCAGGAGTAAGTTCTTGAGGAAGAATCTTAACCCCTTCTTTTGTTTCCTTGTAGATGTTGGCAACGACAGCCTCAACGCCTGCATCTGCTGCCATCATACGCTCAGTGTAGGCCTGAATTAGCATTGGCAAGTTGAGACCGGTCATGATAACCATCTTACGGTCAGGATTTTCCTCCATCAAGCGACTAGCTTGGTTGAAGGGAGAGCCAGACCAGAGGTCAGCAAGGACAAGGATTTCATCGTCAGCGTCAAATTTTGCAACGGCATCTTGAAAATGTCCATAGAGGTCGTCAGGTCCTTCATTAGGCATGAAAGTGACTACTTCAACCTTTTCTTGCTCTCCGAAAATCATTGAGCCAGATTGGTGGATACCTTCAGCGAATTTACCGTGGCTGGCAATAATAATACCGATACCCATTCTTGATTTTCCTCCTTTTGATATTAGTTTTCCCCCGAAAGGCCTTACAAGCCATTAAAATCGGGGGTTCAAGAACACTTCTATTATAAACGTAATTTTCGGAAAAATCTATACATTTTCAAAAATTTTCAAGGTTCAGAAATTTTTCGGGTTAGAACTGATGTTGTCTCCTAATAAGAACAGGCAAGCTTTTTTCGCTATCCCGCCCTAGGCCTGGCCTTTTGGGGATTGATGAAACTTTTCAGAATTCTGAAATCAGAGGGATAAAATGTGACTGGAAATTGAAAATGGACTTGGAGAAGTCCGATTCGGTCTGGCTTAGCTCTCAAGCTATGAGGAAATCGTCTCTTGACTAGCGAAAAATTTGTTTCCTCCCCACCCTAGAAAACTGGGAGGAATGGATAAAAAAAGCCCATAAGAAATAGAATTCTTATGAGCATTCTTGTAAGAGTCATTTGTTTGTTGAGCCTGCCTTAAAGAAGCAGTTGGGCCAACTGCTTGGCAACGCCATCTTCTTCATTAGTGAATTTGGTCATGGCATCGGCATAGGGGAGGAGGCTATCGCTGGCATTTTTCATGGCGAAGCCTTGTCCCGCATAGGCCAGCATCTCAGTATCATTATGTTCATCACCAAAGGCAATCAGGTCCTGAGGGGACTTGCGCAGGCGCTCCAGTAAGTGTTTGAGAGCAAAGGCCTTATTGACCCCCTTGGGCGAAAATTCCAAGATATTGAGAGGGCCACCCCAGGAGTCCACTTCCAGTTGGTTGTCGAAGTGTTGGCGGATTTCATCTGCTAGGAGGTACTTGTCAGCCGCATGGGTCTGCATGAGTAGGGCATTGGGGTCGCGCGTGATTTTTTCAGGTTTCAGTTCCATTTTATCAATGATTTTTGGGACCCCAAAAATTTCTGGCGGAATCAGCTGGCGATTGTCCATGGTAATATAGAAGTTTTTGCGATATTCGCTAGCCAGGAAGTCTGTTTCAAAGGCCTGGTAGTGGTCCAAAACATCAAAGAGGAAGTCTTTATCAATCTTCATGCTAAGCTCACCGGCCCACTTGCTTTCAGGAATATGGGTCAGGGCTCCATTGAAATTAATCATCGGCCCACCTAAGCCCAGGCGCTTGTAGGCTGCTAGGGACATGCGATAGGGCCGTCCGGTTACGATGACAATTTGGTGTCCCTGCTCAGCGACTTTCCTGAGGGTTTTTACGGTATAGTCTGAAATGGTATTATCACTGCGTAAGAGTGTCCCATCTAAATCTAAAGCAATAATCTTTTTAGTCATAAGCTTTATTATAGCAGATTAGGCAAAAACAGGATCGGAAATTACCTACTTTCAATTATAGCTGTTTTTGACAATTTTAAGGAAGAGTACTACTATAAATGTGCTAATTTTCAAAAAATTCAAAAAGTTGCTTTAGCTTTTTCTATTTGGTTAGCAGGGAGTTTAAGTCATTAAACGATAAGGAGATTTTAATATGGGATAAATTGTAAAATATAGTGCAACAAAAAAACTCATAGCGTTTCATTGGTGTAAACTGTAAGTAACCACACAAACAGAACCCGAG
>ERZ773090.66-NODE-66-length-113537-cov-30.2162_pt1 | contig 113537 bp, 97 predicted proteins | sample MGYA00580579_ERZ773090 | MGnify/ENA primary metagenome ERZ773090 (study PRJEB29015, sample SAMEA2738014) | human oral metagenome | biome: human oral; feature: human-associated habitat; material: dental | place: China | collected 2132 ... | reverse complement strand
CAAACATGCCCCGGCCAACCACATGGTTAGGCAGGCAGGCGAACGGCTGGGCACAGATGATGTTGGGCGTGCCATGCTCGATCAGCTCCACCATCTCGCCGACCAGCAGCCACCCCTCACCCGCCTGGGTGCCCAGCGAAATCACTTGCTGGGCCCGTTCGGCCAGTCCAGAGATGGTGTCGGGCACGTCGAACTTGCCGCCGGTGGCAGCCAGGGCCCTGCGCATCGGCCGCTCGAACTGCTCGATGGCCCACACCGCGATCCGCTGCCCGATCCGGCTCCTCACGGTGCCCAGGCCAAAGTTCTGCCACTTATAGTCGGCGGTGTACATGCCCTGGAGGAAGAACGCGGTCAGCCCGGGCAGGACGGCTTCGCAGCCTTCCTCCTCGATGACCCGCACGGCATCGTTGTTGGCGTCCGGCTGGAACTTGACCAGGATCTCACCGACCACCCCGACCCGGGGTTTGCGTGGAATGTCGAGCAACGGCAGGGCGTCGAATTCCCGGACGATGTTCCTGACCAGCCACGCATAGCCGACCCGGCGGTGCAGCGTCCCAGACCAGCCGCCGTTGGCGAAGAACTCCCGGGTGATGTCGTCCCAGCGCCGGTAGAGAGCCATGGCGGCACCCTCATCGCGTTCATAGGGGCGGGTCCGCAGCAGCACATTCTGCAGCAGATCGCCCAGCACCAATCCCTGAACGGCCCGGTGCACCAGGCCTGGCGACAGCTGGAAGCCGGGGTTGCTCTCCAAGCCCTGGGCGCTCACCGCCAGCACCGGCACCTGCGCGAAACCGGCGTCCCTGAGCCCCTTACGCAACAAGCCGACATAGTTCGTGGCCCGGCACATGCCGCCGGTCTGGGTTATCGCCACGGTGGACCGGTCCGGGTCGGCCCCGCCGGAGACGAACTTGTTGATCAACTGGCCGATAACCATGATCGCCGGATAGCAGGCATCGTTGTGCACATACTTCAGGCCGCATTCCACATCGGCGTTGCTGGCATGGGCCAAGACCTCGACGTTCAACCCGGAACGCCGGAAGATCGGCTCCAGCATCCGGAAGTGGATCGGGGCCAATTGGGGCACATAGACGGTATGTGTCTCGCGTTCGGCAAGGCCAAACACCGGATTGGGCCCGGTGGTGTCGATCTCGGTGGACGGGTCGAAGGCGGGCCGGGACCGGGTGGCCGCTTGTAGGGACCGCAACCGGATACGGGCCGCCCCCAGGTTGGACACCTCGTCGATCTTCAACACGGTGTATACATCGCCGGCCCGCTCCAGGATCTCCTGCACCTGATCGGTGGTCACCGCGTCCACCCCGCAACCGAAGCTGTTCAACTGCACCAGGTTGAGCTCAGGCTCGGTGGCCACCTGGGCGGCCGCCTCGTACAGCCGGGTGTGGTAGCTCCACTGGTCGCGCACCCGCAGGGGACGCTCCAGCCGGGAGGCGACCATGCCATTGGTCAACGAATCCTCCGAGAACACCACCATGCCAAGCGAAGTGATCATCTCCGGGATGCCATGGTTGATCTCGGGATCGATGTGATAGGGACGCCCGGCCAGCACGATGCCGCGCCGGCCGGTCTCCCGCAGATACTGCATGGCCCGATCGCCCTCGGCCTTGATATCCAGGTGAACCCGGTCGAGTTCGGCATAGCCGGCCGCCACCGCCGCCTTCGCCTCGGCGAGCGTGACCTGCCAGTCGGCGAAAATCCCGACCAGCCGCTCGGCCAGCTTCTCCGGATTGTCCAGGTTTACGAAGGGATCGATGATGCGGACCCCGTCCGCCCGCAGCCGCTCGACGTTCTTGGCCAGCACCTGGGGATAGAACGCGACTATCGGGCAGTTGTAGTGGTTGTCCGCTCCGGTGAACTGCCTGCGCTCGTAGTTCACGCACGGCATGAATATGGTCTTGATGCCCTTGGCCAGTAGCCATTCGATGTGGCCGTGCGAAAGCTTGGCGGGATAGCAGACATTCTCGGAAGGAATCGATTCCATCCCGGTCTCGAACAGCTCATGCGAACTGCGTCCCGAAATCACCACCTTGAACTTCAACTGGGTGAGAATCGTGAACCACAGCGGATAGTCCTCGTACATGCCCAGCGCCCGCGGGACGCCGATCGTACCGCGGGTGGCAGCGGCATCGGTCAGCCGGCGATAGCCGAAGATCCGTTTGTACTTGTAGTCATACAGGTTGGGGATATCGGACTTCTTCGGTCTCGCCTCCAGGGACGCACCCCGCTCGCACCGGTTGCCCGAAACATGCCGGGAGCCATCGTCGAAATTGGTGATGGTCAGCTTGCAGGAGTTCTGGCATAGCTTGCAGGTGCGCTGGGAACTGGTCACCTCGAAGGCATCCAGGTCGCGCTGCATCATCGCCGAGACCTGACCCGGCTCGTAATGCCGCCGAGCGGTCAGGGCCGCGCCATAGGCCCCCATCAGCCCCGAGATATCGGGTCGCACCACCTCGACGCCGGTCTGCAACTCGAAGGCCCGCAGCACGGCATCGTTCAAGAAAGTGCCGCCCTGGACGACGACCCGGTCGCCGAGTTCGCCGACATCGCGCAGCTTCATCACCTTGTAGAGCGCGTTGCGCACCACCGAATAGCTGAGCCCGGCAGAGATATCCGCGATCGAGGCGCCCTCCTTCTGGGCCTGTTTGACCGACGAATTCATGAAAACCGTGCAGCGGCTGCCCAGATCGACCGGCGCATCCGCTGCCATGCCGGCCCTGGCGAACTCGCGGACATCGGTGCCCATCGTCTCGGCGAAGGTTTGCAGGAAGGAACCGCAGCCCGACGAACAGGCCTCATTGACCGAGATCGAATCGACCATGCCGTTGCGGATCTTCAAATACTTCATGTCCTGGCCGCCGATGTCGATCACGCTGGTGACCCCGGGGCAGACCGCGGCGGCGGCCCGGAAATGGGCCATGGTCTCGATCTCACCCTCGTCGGCGTGCAGGGCGGCCTTGACCAGTTCCTCACCATAGCCGGTGACGCAGGCCCGGCCGATGAACGCGCCCTCGGGCAGCGCGCCGATCACCTCGCGGGCGATCCGGACCGCGGCCGCCAGCGGGGCACCCTCATTGGAACCATAGGTGGAATGCACGATGGTGCCGCTGGCGTCCAGCACCACCGATTTGATGGTCGTCGAGCCGGCATCGATACCGAGCCATACCGGCCCCCGCACCTGGTCGAGGCGGCCCTGGGGGATATGGGCCGCGCCGTGGCGGGCCTCGAACTCGGCCAGTTCGGTCTCATCGGCAAACAGCGGACGCATCGTGCGCGCCGTCAGGGCGAACTCTTTGGCACCCTCCAATTCGGCGGCCAGGTGACGCAGGCTCAGCGCCGGCCCGGGCGCGCTGAAGGCGGCCCCCAGGGCGACATAGAGCTGGCCATTGTCCGGGGTGATGTAGGTCTCGACATTGCCGCCCAGAGCGCGGACGAAGGCGGCGCGCAATTCGGGCAGGAAGTGCAGCGGCCCACCCAGGAAGATGACCTTGCCGCGGATGGGATGCCCGCAAGCCAGGCCGGCGACCGTCTGGGTGGCGACCGCCTGGAAGACCGAGGCGGCGATATCGGAATGCGCCGCACCCTGGTTGAGCAGCGGCTGCACATCGGTCTTGGCGAAGACCCCGCAGCGCGAAGCGATCGGATACAGGTTGGTGTATCCGGCGGCCAGCGAGTCCAGGCCGGCGGCGTCCACCTTCAGCAAAGTGGCCATCTGGTCGATGAAGGCACCGGTACCGCCGGCGCAGGTGCCGTTCATCCGCTGCTCGGGTACCGGGTGCAGATAGGTGATCTTGGCGTCCTCACCGCCGAGCTCGATGATCACATCCACCTCGGGGTTCAGCCGTTCGATGGCGGCGGTCGCGGCGATGACCTCCTGGACGAATTGCACACCCATGATCCTGGCGACGCTCAGCCCGCCCGAGCCGGTCATGGCCACCCGCACGGTATCGTCGGGGAACCGCGCCTCGATATCGCGCAACAGCTTGGCAAGTTCGCCTCGCACATCGGCATGGTGGCGCCGGTAGTCGCTGAACACGATGCGATCCCGATCGGCCACGACCGCCTTGACCGTGGTGGAACCGACATCAAGTCCGAGGGAAAGTGCTGTGCTCATATCGCCCGTTCATTCGTGCGGCATTCGGCAGAACGATCATTCCGTTGATTTCACCGTACCCGAAGGGCCGCACCATCGCCAACGCCGGCCCGCCTTGTCCAGCATGCGTCCGGCCGGCCCGGAGACGACCCACCGGCCACCACTGGTTAGTGTTGGAAGATGACCGAGAAGACCACGATCCGGCAGGCCATCGTGGCCGCCGCCGGCGAACTGATCCGAACTCGCGGGGTGCAGGGGATGGCCATCTCGGAGTTGATCGTGGCCTCCGGCACCTCGGCGGGCGCGATCTACCATCACTTCCCCAATCGGACCGCGATCGTGGTCGAGGTCGCCCGAACCGCCCTAGCCTGGCCGCTGGCGGCCCTAAACGACTACCGCCACCGGCCGGCCTCCCCCAGCCAACTGCTGGGCTTCGCGATGGTGGCCCTGGCCGCCAGCCCCGAACTGGGCGAATTGCTGACCCAACTCGGTGCCGGCGCCGGCACCGACGACGTCCTCGGTCAGCGGCTGCGCGCCGAATTCGCCATTCTGCGCGATTCGGTAGACGAGACCATGCGGGCCTGGGCGCAGCGCAATGGGGTGCCGGCCCGGGCAGTCCAGGGTTACAGCCAGTTGCTCATCGGTCTCACCCTGGGATACGCCTCGCAGCGAAGCCTGGTGGACCACTTCGACGAGGCCACCTACCGGGCCCAGGCAGTTGAGCTTTTACAACTTGGGCCTTAGTGGGACAATAATTAATCGCAACCAACTTTCGTCATTCGGTTGGCAGGATCTCTCGGGATAGGCAAACTGGAAGCATGCGTCTTGATCGCAACAGCCATACTCCGGTCGCACACCGGAAGCCATGGCGTACGCCTGCGGCGGCGGTCGCCGGCGCTGTCCTGCTGGCGTTGAGCGCATGCACGGCAACCCCGATTCCCACCGCCGGTGGGGTGCACGGCACGCACAGCCCGCCAAGCTCGGAGGTACCGAAAACCGATCTGACCGAACTCGCCACCGACCTCAAGGCGCCGACCGACATGACGGTGTCCAATACCGGCACGGTGCTGCTGACGATGGGCCGCCAGATCGTCACGGTAGACGCGCAGGGCAGACGCGGCGAAATCCCGGTCAGGCTACCCGGCCTGGCCGCCACGGAGCGCCCGCTGCTCGGTTTGACCCTGGCCCCCGCCAAGGGCCTGGACTGGGCGCTGTTCGTGTGCTACCAAACCGACGTCGATCTACGGGTCGCCCGGCTGGAGGTAGCTGCGGACACCTCGACGGTAACCGACCAGAAGCAGTTGCTGAGCGATATTCCGCTCAACCCGGGACGCCTAGGAGGCTGCGAACTGGCGATCGGGCCGGACGGTCAACTCTACATCGGCACCTCGGACGGCCAGCAGCCCCGGGCACCCCAAGACCCCATGATGCTGGGCGGCAAGATCCTGCGGGTCGATCCGGCCACAGGCGCCGCCTCGGAAGGCAACCCCTTCGCGGATCGCAGCGACCCAGCCACCCAGCGCATCTACAGCCTGGGGCATCACGATATCACCGCCCTGGCCTGGCACCCGAGCACCGGCACACTGTTCGCCGTCGATCAGGGACCGGGCCGGGAAGACGAGGTCAACATCATCGTGCCCGGCGGCAACTACGGCTGGAACCCGGCATCGGCGTCCACGGCAAGCTACGTCACCGATGGGGTGCCGATGACCGACCTGGCCATCACCAACGCCCGGCCGGCCGTCTACAACACCGGTCCCTCACCCAATTCGGCCGATGGCATGTCCGCGGCGACCTTCATCTCGGGGACACAGTGGGGCGCCTGGTCGGGCACCCTGGCGATCACCAACAGCGACAGCCCCCGGATCGTCATCCTGCCGATCACCGGTGAGGTGGTCGGGCAGCCATCCGTGCTGGAAGCGGTCAATGTGATCACCCCGTCCCAGGCAATCACCCAGGACGCCGAAGGAGCCATCTACCTGAGCACGGCCACCGGCGAAAACGATCGGCTGCTGCGCCTCAGGGTCATCGACTGACCGGCCACACACCCCGGTGGCGTCCGCGCCCGGCCGGGTACCACCGGGATCGAAAACGAATCGTGCCCGCTGACCGGCGCCCGTCCCTGGCCGCCGGTCAGCCATCGGCGGCCAGGGTAATCGAGGCGGCGCAGGCCCGGCCGGCCACCATCGCCTCCGCCAGGCCGGCCCCGGGTGCCGGATCGGCCGGCCCGGTCACCGAGGCAGCCGCCGAACCGATCGCCCACAACCCCGGCTGCGGGCCATCCGGCCGCAGCACCCGGTGCTGTTCGTCGGTCAACAGGCCGCCCTTGGTGCCCAGATCGCCCGGCACCACCCGGATCGCGTAGAACGGGGAACGGCGCACCGCACCCAGGCAGGGGTTGGGACGATGCCCACGCTCGCCCCGGGCGGCATCGGCGGCGCTCATCCCGCGCGCGAAATCCGCGTCCACCCCGCTGCTCGCGAACTCGTCGAACCGTTCGGCGGTGCCCTGCAGGCCGGCGGCATCCACCTTGATCCGCCAGGCCAGCTCGGGCAGTGACCGCGCCCGCGGCAGCACCCCCGACCGGTCGGCCGAGCTGGGCGTCCGGCCAGGCGCATAGCCCGCCAACGCCACCCGGCGGCGATGCTCGGCATCCAGAATCAACCAGGCCGGCACCGCCCCGGGGCCCAGCTCGCGGGCCCGGCCGAACAGCGCCCGGCAGAAGTCGCTGCCGCTGGCCGCCTCGTTCGCGAACCGGCGACCGGTGACATCCACCACGAAACCATGCGGTGCGGCCAACGCCGCAGTACCATCCCACACACCACCGCTGGGTTTCCACAAGGCCGGCCGCCACCAGGCCCCATCCAGCCCGGCGGTCAGCAGCCCCAGTTCGGCCGCCCAGGCCAGCTGCGTCACGCCAGCGGTGCGCGGCACCCCCAGGCTCCAGGCCGGCCGGGTGGGTTGCGGCAGAAAGTCGCGGCGCGCCCGGGCATCGCCGCCATACCCGCCCTGGCCGAGAACGACACCCCGGCCCGTCAGGACGCGCACCAGCCGATGCCCGCGACGCACAATCACCCCGGTCACCCGCCGGCCGGCGGCGCCCGCGGCGGTGAGCAATCGCTGCACGGGGGCATCCCACCAGAGGTTCACCTGTAGGCGTTGACAGGCCGCCAGCAGCTGACTGGTCAACGCGGCCCCGCCAAATACCAGCCGATGGCCGCGAGCGCGGCTACCGGACTGCCGGGCAAGCTGCTCCAGGCGGTCCAGCAACCCCTCGGATCCGCTGGCGGCCCCGGCCGGCAACAGCTCGGCCAGGCGTCCGATCGCGGTGGCGTCTTCGGGTTGGGGCACCAGCACCCGCCCAGCGGCCAAGCCGCCGGGCACCTCGGGATGGTGATCGCCGACCGTATCGGGTCGCAAGCCAACACCCAAAGCCGCCAGCCAAACCGCCAGCCCACCGGTGCCGGTCAGGAAGGCGTGCCGGCGCGGCGCGCTGGAGGCCGGCTCGAAATCGCCCACCACCCGGTCGAAGTAGTCCCGCGCGTGGGCGTAGTCGTCCGCGGGAATACCGGGATTGCCCGGCAACCACAGCTGCCCGGCACCGTGGGCGGCGTCCCCGCCCAACAGCCCGGTGGGTTCGGCAACCAACACCTCCCAGCCCGCCTGGCGACAGGCGATCGCGGCGGCCAGGGCGCCCGGATCGCTGCCGACCACCACCACATCGGTCATCTGATCGGCGGCCGGGCGATCGGCCGACGGCACCGGCAGCCGGTCGGCGGCCGCATGCCCGGAACGCCGGGTCACGCGGCCGGCCCGCGGGCTCACCGCCGGCCGGCAAGCTGGCTGCGCACCTTGCCACGCAGCACCTTGCCGAGCATCGACCTGGGCAGTCCGTCCACCTCGACGAACCGGCGGGGCACCTTGTAGGCGGCCAGGCGTCGTTTGGCCCAGGCGCGTAGCCGGTCGGCCTCCAATCTGGCCTCAGGCGCCAACACCACCGCCGCGACGACCTCCTCGTCCCCGCGCCCGGTCGGCAGGCCGATCACCGCGACATCGGCGATGGCGTCATGTTTCAGCAACTCCTGTTCCACCTCTGTGGGGCTGACATTGAACCCGCCGGTGATGATGATCTCCTTCTTGCGATCGACTATGGTGACGAACCCGTCCGCATCCACCGTGACCACATCCCCGGTACGCAGCCAGCCAGCCAGCAGGGTGACCGCGGTCTCGTCCGGATTGCGCCAATAGCCCTGGAAAATCTGCGGCCCCTTCAGCATCAGCTCGCCAGGCTCACCGACCCCGACCTCACGCCCGGGATCGTCGACAGCCACCACCTTCATCAGGGTGGACGGGAAAGGCACCCCGATCGTGCCGGATCGCCGGCTCGGGAAGAACGGATTGCCCAAGGCCACCGGGGAGGCCTCGGTCAGCCCATATCCCTCGACCAGCAGACCGCCGGACACCGACTCCCACAGCTCCCGGGTCTGCTCCACCAGGGCCATCGCCCCCGAGATGCACCAGCGTGCGCCGGAAAGATCTATCCGGCGCCGGCGGGCGCCTTCGGCGGTGCGCTGGTAGAGCGCGGGCACCACGCAGTAGATGCTGGGCGGGGTCTTGCGGGCGGCAGCCAGGATCAAATCGACGTCCGGCTTGGGGAACAGCACCTGACGGGATTGTTTCAGTACCCCGAAGGTGGAGTGCATGGTCATGCCGAAGGCGTGGAACATCGGCAGGGCGGCATAGTTGACCTCGCGCCGCGGTTGAGCCCCCAGCATCCAGGCCTCCCCCTGACGGGCATTGGCGTACAGGTTGAAGTGGGTCAGCATGGCCCCCCGGGCGCGTCCGGTGGTGCCCGAGGTGTACTGGATGGCCGCCAGATCATGCACCTTGGGACGCGGATGACGCCGGCCTATCGGGCGGTGGCGCACCAGCCGCTCCCAGCTCAGGGTGCCCCGGGTGCCGCTGCTCAGCGCCTGGCGTCTAGCTCGCAGACCGGGCAACGGTAGGCCCAGCAGCAGCCTGGTCAGCCGGGGGAAGGCCCGCAGCAGATCGACCGAGACGATCTCCACCGGCCTGGCGTAGGTGGGCAGCTCGTTGAGTCGATCGATCGCCGAATCCAGGGCGATCGCCACCCGGGCACCGTGGTCGGAAAACAACCGGGTCAGTTCGGGGGCGGTGTAGAGCGGGTTATGTTCCACCACCACCCCACCCACCCGCAGGATCGCATAGAAGGCCACCAGATGCTGCGGGCAATTGGGCAGCAGGATCGCCACCCGGTCGCCGGCCTGCACCCCGAGCCGGCGCAGTCCCTCGGCGGCCCGGGCAACCCGGTCGCCCAACTGCCGATAGGTCAGTTCGGCCCCGAAGAAGTCGGTGGCCACGCTGCCGCCACCCTGCCGGACGGCGGTGTCCAGCAGTTCGCAAAGCGACTCGGTGGGCAGTTCGATCTCGGCCGGCACCCCGGGCTGATAGTTCTTCGTCCAATAGGGCGCACCATTGCCGAGCGTTCGTCGCCAGGGCGGCAGCCGCTCGGGCCGGGATTCGTCGAAGGCCATGCGAAGAGTCTGGCACAGCGCCTATGCCGGCGTAGGTTGCCGGGACGGAGCGGCCCGCCGACGACCTGCCGGACGGCGGGCCATCCCGGCAGGCAGCCGGGACTGCACTAGGCTGGGGGCGGCGGAAGGCGGTACCGCAAGGGGATCGGAAGGGGCCACACGAGTGAAGGACATCGTAGTCTTTTCGGGTTCGGCCCATCAGCAGCTGGCCGACGAAATCTGCCGGCGGCTCGGGACGCGGCTGTCGCCTACCAAGATCAGCCGGTTCAGCAATGACTGCCTACAGGTGCAGCTGCTGGTCAATGTGCGCCAACGCGATGTCTACATCATCCAGCCCCTGGTGCCCCCGACCCAGGAGCATCTGATGGAACTGCTGCTGATGATCGACGCCGCCCGGGGTGCCTCGGCGGCGCAGATCACCGCGGTGATCCCGCACTATTCCTACGCCCGCTCCGACAAGAAGGACGCCTCCCGGATCTCGCTGGGCGGCCGGCTGGTGGCCGACCTGCTGGTGACCGCCGGGGTATCCCGCGTCCTCACCATGCAACTGCATTCGCCTCAGGTGCATGGCTTCTTCAGTTGCCCGGTCGATCAGTTGACCGCCTTGGGGGTGATCGCCGCCCACTTCAAGGCAGCCGACCGGCGCAACGGCGTGGTGGTCAGCCCAGACCTGGGCAACGCCAAGAACGCCACCCAATTCGCCCGGCTGCTGGGCCTGCCGGTGGCCGCGGGCAGCAAACGGCGCGTGGCCGACGACAAGGTGATCGTCGACTCGATCGTGGGCGATGTCGAGGGCCGGCATGCGATCGTGCTGGACGACGAGATCGCCACCGGCGGGTCGATAGTCGAGATCTGCGAGCGGCTTAAGGATTTCGGTGCGCTATCCGCCTCGGTGGCCTGCACCCACGGCCTGTTCGCCGGACGCGCCGTCGAGCGGCTACGGGCCAACCGGTTCGTCACCGAGGTGGTGGCCACCAACACCGTGCCGGCCCCCCAAAACTGGCCCGAGCTCACCGAGATCAGTGTGGCGCCGCTGTTCGCCGAAGCCATCGACCGGATTCACCATGGCCGCTCGGTGAGCAAGATGTTCAAGGGAATCGACCCGGCCTATGCGCCGCCGGCCGCCCCCGAAGGGCTGTTCTGACCGGCCAGCCCGACACGCCCGGCTGGTGAGTTCAGGCCCGGTCCAGTTCGACGCGGCGCAGCCCGATACGCAGCGGAAGGGCCTGGCGCTGCCCGCCGACATGCACCAGATGGTCGTCCCGCACGGTCAGCTGGGTGGCATGGCAGCGCAGCGCGGCGATCACCGTAGCGCGCTGCTCGGGGAAGTCGAACCAGGTGAAGCCGGGATCCTCGGGCCGGGAGGCGACCTCGACCAGCCCGACACCGGCCTGGCGGGCGACCCGGCGGGTGAGCTCATGGGCGCGCAGATGATCGGGGTGGCCATAGCTACCACCCCGGTCATAGCCCACCAGGACGCTGGGTTCGACGGCCTGCACCAGGGCCAGCAGATCGGCATAGGCCTCGTCCGGATCGGCCGAGGTGAAGGTGTCGGGATCGGCGGTCTCGATCGGGCCGGCCTGCCCCTCGGCCACCCAGCGCATCCCGGAATCGCGATACTGCCGAGGCGAATACCCGGCCCGGCGCGCCGGTGGCATGCCCAGCCAGAAATGCCCGGAGATACCCAGGATGTGCAAGGCACCGGCCAGTTCCCGGCCGCGGACCCGGATCAGATCCGCGGTGGTGATCGAACTGGGCATCACCCCGGGGACGATCTCGCCGCGTTCCCCGCGGGTGCAGGTGACCAGGTCGCAATTGATCTGGCGGCCGGTCAGCCAGGCGATCAGCCCACCGGTTTGCAGGGTCTCGTCGTCGGGATGGGCATGCACGAAGAGTGGGGTCGGGGCGGTTCCTCCCCGGCCGTCGGAAAGCAGATCGATTGCCGTAGTCATCACACCACCTGTCGATAGATCGCCAGCAGTTCGGCGGCCACCGCCGGCCAGCTCCGGGTGGCGGCGAACTCCCGGCCGGCTAAACCATAGGCAGCCCGGACCGCCGCGTCCGCCGTGCAGGCCTGCACCGCGGCCGCCCAGTCTTGCGGGTCTCGGCTGTCGAGCAGCAACCCGGTGCCGCGGTCCACCACCGATTCGAGCATGCCACCGGTGCGGGTGGCCAACACCGGGATGCCGCTGGCGGCCGCCTCCAGATTGATCAGCCCATAGGTCTCCGACCGGCTCGGGTTGAGCAGCGCGCTGGCACCCCGCAGTATGGTGGCCAGTTGGTCGCGATCCAGCGAGCCCAGAAACAGCACCTCGTCCACGAGACCCAACTCGGCCACCAGCCGGTGCAGTTCGTCGGCATAGAATCCGAAATCCGCCGATGCCGCCCCGGCCAGCACCAGCCGCGGACGATCGCCCCGTGGCAGCGCCGCCAGCGTCCGGATCGCCAGATCGGGGGCTTTCAAGGGTTGCAGGCGAGCGGCAAAGAACAGATAGCGGCCCTGCCAGGCCCAGCACCGCTCGTTCTGGGCCAGCGGGCGGAACCGGGTCAGATCGACCCCGGGCCGGACGATCGCGATCCGGCCGGCCGGCGGGGCATAGCGCGCCAGGATCGTCTCGCGCTCGGCGGCGCTGACCGCCACTATCAGATCGGATTCCCGGGCCACCAGCCGCTCGCCGGCCGGACGACCGGGCGATTCGGGGGGTTCGCCGGCGTCCAAGCCGGCGCCCACGGGTGCGGCCACCGAATGGTAGCTCTGTAGGTGGGGGACGCCGGCCCGGCGTGCCACCGGCAGCGCGGCCACCCCCGAAAACCAGTGATGGGAGTGGATCAGATCGACGCCTTCCCCCTGGGCGGCGAACCATTCGCCCAGGGCCCGCGCGAAGGGTTCGATCAGGATCTCCTGCTCGCTCTTGGCGATCGAGCGCTCCGGCCCGGCGGTCAGGTTGAATACCCGCACCCCGGGGGCCGGCTCGGCCACCTCGGGCAGGTCAGGATCGTCTCGCCTGGTCAACAGGTCGACCTGGGCGCCACTCGCCGCCAGGGCCAGGGCCGAGTTGAGTTCCACGACGTTCATGCCACCGGCGTCGGCGGACCCCGGCGAGGCCATCGGCGAGGTGTGCAGGGAAACCATCGCCACCCGCAAGCCACCGCCCGGCGCTGCTGGTTGGTCGGTGGCGTGGGGCGCTGCTGCACTGCTCACCCGTCGAGTCAATCACGAATCCGCCGGATCGTTGGCATTCGCCAAGATCGTTTCGTTGCCGGCGTGGGTTTACCCGCCCCAGGCAGGCGCCACCACGACCATGGCGGTCCGCCGCCAGGCGGCGTCCGGCAGCCCCGGCCAGACCCGGGAGGACCGCGGACACCGGCACCGCCCTCGGCCGAGGGCGGTGCCCGGCCGGCGGCTCGGGGCTGTCTACCGGGCGGGCGCCCGGGTCACCCTGGGCCGCCCGGCGCCGTACAGCGTTCCCTCCTGGGCCTTGACCGCGGCGACCAGCACGAAACTGAGCGAGCTGAGCAGCGTCCAAGAGCCCAGCTTGCCCACATGCACCAGCTCCCAGACCTGCGACTGGTGCGGGTACTGCCAGGCCCCCAGGAGGGTGCCACCGTTTTCGGCCAGCCACAGGAAGAACCCGATCAGGATGAAGGACACGGCGGTGGGCATCCGGTAGCGTTCGGGGCCGACGGTGAAATGGACCGTGCTGGGCCACAACGCGATGACGAACCCCAATGCGATCAGCCAGCGCAGATCCCAGATGCAGTGGTGGGTATAGAAGTTGGCATAGGCGGCCACCGCGAGCAGGCTCACCGGCACCCACCGGAAACCGGTCACCTGCAGATCGAACCGCCGGAAGGCCTGGCAGACATAGGAGCCCACCGAGGCGTACATGAATCCGGAGAAGACCGGCACGCCGCCGATGCGCACGCATCCGGCGTCCGGATACGACCACGAACCCACATTCACCTTGAAGACCTCCAAGGCGAGGCCCACCAGGTGGAAACAGCAGATCACCACCAGTTCGCGCCAGGTCTCCAGCCTGAACACCACGAAGGCCGTCTGCACGACGACCACGTAGACCAGCAGGGCGTCGTAGCGAGCGATCGGCAGATCGAAGCGTCCCCAGAGGAACAGGGAGCCAGCCAGCCCGAGGAAGACGGCGATCGGAAACCCACAGCAGGCCAACTCGATCAGCGCGAACCGCACCAACTGGCCGGGCAGCTTGCGCAGCTCGGCCAGCGGTCGGCGTTCGGTTCCCGGCACCACCCCAGCATGTCGCCCGGCCGGGGCAGCCGGCAAAGCCGGCACCGCCCAAACCCGACCCTGCCCGCACGAGCCCGGCCGGGATCGACTAGCCCCCGCGCGAACCGGCCCCACCTCCGGGCCTGCGAGAATGGCCAGCCGTGGCGCGGCGTGTCAGACTGCCCGAATGGACGACAATCCGCAGACCGGGATCGACGAGGTCACCCGAGCCCGGCTAATCGAAACCAATGGCATCGACATCATCGGCGAATCCGAGCGCACCGCCAAACCCCGCGACCTGTTCTGGCCATGGTTCGCCGCCAACGTCTCGGTATTCGGCATGGGATATGCGGCCTTCATCTATGGTTTCGGCGTATCCTTCGGCCAGGCGCTGGCCGTGGCATTGATCGGTATCCCGATCTCTTTCCTGCTGTGCGGCATCATCGCGATCGCGGGCAAACGCGGCTCGGTGCCGACCATGATCGGCTCGCGGGCCGCTTTCGGCGTCCACGGCCAGAAGCTGCCCGGAATGGTCAGCTGGTTCCTGTCGATCGGCTGGGAAACCTTCCTGTCGATCATGGCGGTGCTGGCCACCGCAACCGTTTTCACCCGGCTGGGTTTGGGTGGCGGGACGGCCACCAAGGTCGTCGCCACTCTCGCGGTGGCCGCGCTGATCGTGGTGGCGTCCGTGCTCGGCTATCACACCATCATGAGATTGCAATCGGTGCTCACCTGGATCACCGGTGCCATCACCATCGGCTATATGGCCCTGGCCATCGGCCGGATCGACTGGGCGACCGTACGGTCCCTCCCGGCCGGGACGCCCGGCCAGGTGATGGGTGCGCTGACGATGGCGATGACCGGCTTCGGGCTGGGTTGGATCAACATCGCAGCCGACTGGTCGCGCTATCAGCGGCGCTCCGCGAGCAACGCCGGGATCGTGCTCTGGAATGTTCTAGGCGGCTCGGCGGCCCCGGTGATCCTGGTGGGTTTCGGCCTGCTGCTGGCCGGCTCGGACCCGGAGCTCAGCGCGGGGATCGCCGCCGACCCGATCGGGACGCTGGCCACGATCCTGCCGGCTTGGATGCTGATCCCGTTCTGGATCACCGCGGTGCTGGCGCTGGTCTCGGGCGCGGTGCTGGGCATCTATTCCTCCGGGCTGACCCTGCTCAGCCTGGGCGTCCGGATTCCCCGGCCGGCGGCCGCGGCGATCGATGGGGTGCTCCTGGCCACCGGCACCATCTGGGTTGTCTTCTTCGCCGAGAGTTTCCTGGGCCCCTTCCAGAGCTTCCTGCTGATCCTCGGGGTTCCGATGGCATCCTGGGCGGGCATTCTGATCGCCGACATCGTCACCCGCAAACGCCCCTACGACGAGGTGGCGTTGTTCGACGCGGCCGGGCGCTACCGGGCGGTCGATCCGATCTCGATCGGCATCCTGGTGGGGGCCACCGTCATCGGTTGGGGCCTGGTGATCAACCAGTTCGCCGGGGACGCGCCATGGGCCAACTGGCAGGGCTACCTGCTGGAGCCGCTGGGCCTGGGCACCCGTACCGTGGTGGACGGTGTCGAAACCTGGCACGGCGTCTGGCCATGGGCCAATCTGGGCGTGCTCATCGCCCTGGCGCTGAGCTTCGTGGTTGCCGTTCTTGCCCGCCGATCCACCATCGCGCGTCAGGAGAATCGCCCATGACCGGGCCCTGGCTGGTGGTGATCGATCCGCAATGGATCTTCGCCGATCCCGCATCCGACTGGGGTTCGCCGATGTGGCCACGGGCCGCCGCCCAGATCGTCCGGCTGCTGCCCCGCTACCGGGGGCGGACGATCATCACGCGCTGGACACCGCCCCGGCCCCAAGCCCGGGTGGGCTCCTGGGACGCCTACATGCGGGCCTGGCCGTTCGCCGACCGGCCGGCCACCGACACCTGTTTCGACCTGGTTGCCGAGTTCGCCGGCGTCGAAGCCGAGGTGGTGGCCGCGGCCACCTTCGGCAAATGGGATGTGCTGGCACCCGTCGTCGGCACGGCCCCCGAGTTGGTGATCGCCGGGGTATCGACCGACTGCTGTGTGATCTCGACGGCCCTGCCCGCAGCCGACGCCGGCGCCAGCATCGCCCTGGTGACCGACGGTTGTGCCGGTTCCACACCGGACAATCACGCCGCGGCCATGCAGGTGATGGGGCTGTATCCGCCCCAGATCGAGCTGACCACGACCGCGCAGCTGTTGGCCGGCTGACATCCCGTTGCCCGGCCGGGCCTGAAGCCCGGAGCAGGCACCGCGAGATCCGGCGCCGGAGGTCACCACGCGGCGGCCACCGGATGGCAACTCGGCAAGCAGCCAGCCGGGCCCTACGCCCGGAAAGCGCTTTCAGCTACGCTTGGGAACGGCCCGCCGCCGGCTCGTCCGCGACCAGCCAGCGCAGCGCCGGGGGCGCACCGCCACAACTGCACACCGCCAACACCAGCCAGCGGGAAGGGCTCGCACCGGCCACGGCGGGGCCGAACCCGGCAGGCTCCGACCCTATCCAGCCGGCCCGGGAGCATGGGAACCCCGACGGTCGGCAGGGCTGCCCATGCGGCCCCGCCGACCTGGGGCGGCGAGGCGACACCGCAAACCAGTAGAGGAGCAACGATGCGTAAACCGCCAGTCCTGACCGCCGACCGGGCGGCCGCCCTGATCCCGGACGGCGCCACCGTGGCGGTGTCGTCCTCCTCGGCGATCGGACTGCCCGAACACCTGCTGGCCGCGATCGGCGCCCATTTCGAGACCACCGGGCATCCCCGCGGGCTGACCACGCTGCATGCCATCAACTCGGGCGACATGTCCGACGGCCTGCCCGGAGTGGATCACCTGGCCAAACCGGGTCTGCTGAGCCGCATCTTCGGCGGGTCCTATCCCGCGGGCGCGGCCAGCATGGCCAAACCGGCGGTGCGCGAAATGCTCGAAACCGACCAGATCGCCGCCTACCTGATCCCCACCGGGTTGATGTTTCAACTGCAACGCGCGGCCGCCGCCCGGCAACCGGGCATACTTACCGATGTCGGCATCGGCAGCTACCTCGACCCGCGTCTGGAGGGCGGCCGGATGAACCGGGTCTGCCCCGAATTCGTCCGGCTGATGCGGATCGACGACCACGAATGGCTTTTCCTGCCCGCCATTCCGGTGGATGTGGCGCTCATCCGGGCCACCACCGCCGATCCCTTCGGCAACCTGACCTTCGAGGACGAGGCCGCATTGCTCGGCACCCTGGATGCCGCCTACGCGGCCCATAACAACGGCGGACTGGTGATCGCCCAGGTCAAACGGCTGCGTCCCGACCACCACCCGGCCCGGACGGTGCACGTGCCGGGCGCCCTGGTGGATGCGGTCGTGCTCGATCCCACCCAGCGTCAGGTAGCGGGCATCGAGCACGATCCGGCATTGGCGGGCATGGCCCACAAACCCATCGACCGGATCGATACCGTCGAGTTCGGCATCCAAAAGGTGATCGCCCGCCGGGCCGCGCTGGAGCTTGCCCAATACGACATCGCCAACCTGGGGTTCGGGATCTCGGCCAATGTGCCGCGAGTTCTGCTTGAGGAGGGCCTGCATGGCGAGGTCACCTGGGTCATCGAGCAGGGCGCGGTCGGCGGATTGCCGGTCACCGGCAAACCCTTCGGCGCGGCCTACAATCCGGACGCGATAGTCACCGCTCCCGACCAGTTCACCCTGCTGCAGGGCGGCGGCATCGACATTGCGCTGCTCAGTTTCCTGGAGGTGGCCGCAAACGGCGATGTCAACGTCTCGCTGATGCCCAGCGCCACCCATGTGACCGCCGGGGTGGGCGGGTTCGCCGACATCACCGCGCACGCCCGCCACCTGGTCTTCTCGGGCCAGTTCACCGCAGGCCGCAAGGACCTGCGAATCGCCGACGGCCGCTTGCAGATTGTCCGGGACGGCTCGATCGCCAAATTCCTGCCCCAGATCGCCCAGGTCACCTGGTCGGGCGGCATCGGCCGGCGGCGCGGCCAGCAGGTGCGCTATGTCACCGAGCGATGCGTGCTCGAATTGCGCCCCGCCGGGCTGACCGTGATCGAACTGGCCCCCGGCATCGACCTGCGGCGCGATGTCCTCGACCGGGCCGGGGCCGAGTTGCTGGTGGCCGGCGACCTGCACGAGATGGACCCCCGCATCTTCCGGCCGGAACCGATGGGGCTGCGGCTCGCGCCACCGCGACGACCGCTGGTGCAGGGGTGACCCGGCCCCACCGCGCCCCCGGGAGGCGCCCGGTTCACGACCGGCGAGCCGATCCGGCCCCAGCACACCGACGGCGGGCCAGCCCGAGCGGGCACCACGTTACCCGGCCAACAGGCCCGGCGGCGGATCCGGTGGGGCGGGATCGGGTGCGGCGACCGCCCGGTATGCTCGCTATCCCCCGATCCCGGCAAGGCGCCGGGCGATGACCGGGGTGATCCGTGGCCGGCTGTTCGACGGCAATGCGCTGCTCGGTCCGGGCTCACTGCACATCGCCGACGGCCGGATCACCGCGCTGGGCACCGGTCCGGGTGCCGGGCAGGCAACCGTCGATCTGGGGGACGCCTTGATCACCCCGGGACTGGTCGATGTGCACTGTCACGGCGGCGGCGGTGCGGAGTTCAGCACCGACCCAGCCGCCGTGACAGCCCTGCATCGTGCGCACGGCACGACCACCATGGTCGCCTCGCTGGTCACGGACCGGATCGACGACCTGGTCGGCCAGATCGGCCGGCTCGCCGAACTGGTCGAGGCCGGCGAACTGGCCGGTATCCATCTGGAGGGCCCCTGGCTGGCCCCCGGCAAGCGGGGCGCCCACCCCCGGGAACTGCTGCGTCCCCCCGAGCCGGCCGACGTCCGCCGCCTGCTGGCCGCCGGACGCGGCACGGTGCGACTGGTGACCCTGGCTCCCGAGCTGCCCGGTGGCCTGGCGGCGATCCGGTTGCTCGCCGAACGTGGGGTGGTCGCGGCCGTCGGGCATACCGAAGCCGGCCTGACCGATACCTTGGTGGCCATCGAGGCCGGGGCGACCGGGGCGACCCACCTGTTCAACGCCATGCCGCCGATGCTGCACCGGGCGCCCGGGCCGGTGCTCGCGCTGTGCGGCGACCAGCGGGTCTGGTTGGAGCTGATCGCCGACGGCGTCCACGTCCACCCCGCTCTGGTGGCGCAGACCATGCGGCACCACGGCGACCGGGTCGTACTGATCACCGATGCCATGGCCGCCGCCGGGCTGCCGGACGGCGACTACCGGCTGGGCCGATCGGCGGTTGAGGTGCGCGACCGCATCGCCCGGCTGGCCGGTGGCGACACGATCGCCGGATCCACCCTGACGATGGACCGGGCGGTGCGCACCGCGATCGACGCCGGGGTGGCGCCCGATCTCGTCCTGCGTTCGGCCACCGCCCTGCCCGCTAGATATCTCGGTTTACCAGCGGGTCGTTTGGCGGTCGGCCGGGCCGCCGACCTGGTGGTTTGGACGCCGGACTGGCGGGTCCGCGGGGTGGCCCGCAACGGAGAATGGCTGGTGGCCCCCTGACTGCGCCGGCCGCCGGGGACGCTCCGGCATGGTTCGGGCCGAGACGCCGGCAGGCGGGGCACCGCGGCCCCGCCGGGCATCGGGATCGTCTCGGACCGGGCACGCCAGCGGCCGGACCCGGCCTGGCCAGGGGCATCCGCCGGGCGACCTTCCCGCCGGGCGGCCCGGCAGCACCCGGGCGCCCGGCACCGCGGGGGCTGCCTAGACTGTGTGGGCAGATTCCATGCTTCAAAGGAGAACGACATGCCCCGCCGCAGCGACGCCTGGTATCAGGGGACCAACCGCGACGCCTATATCCACCGCGCCTGGATGCGACGCGGAACGCCAGACGATTCCTTCGCGGGCAAACCCCAGATCGCGATCTGCAATACGGCCTCCGACCTGTCGCCGTGCAATGCCCACCTGAATCAGGTGAGCGCCGCGGTCAAGCAGGGTGTCTGGGCGGCCGGCGGCGTGCCGTTGGATCTGCCGGTCATCTCCTTGGGGGAAACCCAGCTGCGGCCCACCGCGATGCTGTTCCGCAACCTGGCGGCGATGGCCACCGAGGAGATGATCCGCGCCAACCCGATCGACGGGGTGGTGCTGCTGGGCGGCTGCGACAAGACCGTGCCGGCGCTGCTGATGGGCGCGGCCAGCGTCGATCTGCCCACCATCATGCTGAACGGTGGTCCCATGCTGACCGGTCACTTCCGCGGTCAGCCCCTGGGCTGCGGCACCGATATCTGGAAGCTCTCCGAAGAGATGCGGGCCGGCCAGCTCTCGGTTGAGGAGTTCACCGGTTCCGAGCAGAGCATGATCCGCTCCGCGGGGCACTGCAACACGATGGGCACGGCCTCCACCATGGGGGTGCTGGCCGAGGCCCTGGGCATGACGCTGCCCGGCACCGCGGGCACGCCCGCCCCCGACAACCGGTTGCTGAAGGCCGCCCACCAAACCGGGCGCCGGATCGTCGAGATGGTGGATGCGGACCTGCGGCCATCCCAGATCCTCACTCGCGGCGCATTCCTGAATGCCATCGTGGCCTTGGCCGCGGTGGGCGGATCCACCAATGCCGTGATCCATCTGCTGGCCATCGCGGGCCGGGTGGGCGCCGAATTGCGGCTGCGCGACTTCGATGAGCACGGTTCGCATCTGCCGCTGCTGGTCAATCTGCTGCCGGCGGGCGAATACCTGATGGACGATCTGTTCCGCGCCGGCGGGCTGCCGGCGGTGTTGCGCCAGGTGATCGACCTGCTCGATCCCACCGCCCGCACGGTCACCGGGCGTCCCCTCGCCGAGCATGTCGCGGATGCGGAAATCTTCGACGAATCGGTCATCGCGCAGCGGGCGAACCCCTTCCAGGCCGAGGCGGGCATCGCGGTGCTGACCGGCAGCCTCGCCCCCGACGGCGCGGTCATCAAGCCGGCCGCGGCCGCGCCGCAACTGCTCCGGCACCGCGGCCGCGCGGTCGTCTTCGAGAACATCGAGGACCTGCATGCCCGGATCGACGATCCCGATCTGGATATCGACGAGGACTGCGTGATCGTGCTGCGCGGCGCCGGGCCGAAGGGCTATCCGGGCATGCCCGAGGTCTCGAATACGCCGCTACCGGCCAAATTGCTCGCCAAGGGAGTGCGCGACATGGTCCGGGTCTGCGATGGCCGGATGTCGGGTACCGCCTACGGCACCGTCGTGCTGCATGTCTGCCCGGAGGCGGCCGCCGGGGGGCCACTGGGCAAGGTGCGCGATGGCGACCACATCATCCTCGACGTCCCCGGCCGCCGGCTCGATCTGGCTCTGCCCGCGGACGAGCTGGCTGCCCGCGAGGTCACGGCCCGGACCGGTTCGACCTTCGCCTCGCCGCTGCGGGGCTATGAGCGGCTCTATATCGATCACGTTCTGCAGGCCAATCGCGGTGCGGACCTGGACTTCCTGGTCGGTGCCTCTGGCGACAAGGTGGGCCGCGAATCCCACTGAGGCATCCCGTCCGGTCTGGGGCCGGCGGGTCCGGGGCTGGGCGCCTACGGCCGGAAGGCGCCATGCCTCATCCCGGTGCGAGATCGATCAGACGGGCTGCCCGGCTGTGGTGTACCGCGCCAGCTGGCCGGACCGGACGACCTCGACGATCGGCGCGGCATGCGGCACCGACCAGACGACCCGCAGCTGAGTCGCGCTCACTTGCGGTGGCCGGCCATGCAGCAGCCCGATCAGGACGGCGGCGTCCAGCCCGGTCAGCCGGAAACTGCCGGCCGTCAGCGAAGCGGCATCGGCCGATCCGGCGAATCCGGCAGCCAGCAGGTTATCCGATCCGTTGCAGCGCCGCTGCTGCCAGACCACCTGCCGGCTCGGCGGCGCCCCAGCGGTGGGCAGCTCGGCCACGAACCTGGTGGTCAGGCTGCAACCACCGGCCAGTGGATTGGCGCTGATAACCAGCTCGTTGGTACCCACCGCAGGAGCCAGGGCGGCCAATTCCACCAGCAGCTCCGCAAGCCCCTCATCCAGGCCGGCTACCGGCTCGATCAGCGCGGTGCCGATGGCATTGAGCACCGGGGCGTCCCGATAGCCCTCGCAGGTCGCCCGCAACAAGGTGACCCCCGAGAAGGTTCCGGTGGCCCGGACCTGGCTCGCCGATCGCGGGCACCGCACCTGTTTGGCGTATTCATTTGGCAGTTTCTCGATCAGCTGCCGGGGAATGAGACCGGGCGCGAAGGGCAGCAGATCGCCACGGCGGGGTACGGCCCCCTCGAACGCCACCGGCAACTGGGGTTCGGCCCGGTAGCGGACGTCCTGGCCGGGACGTCGCAGCGTGACGAACAGCACATGCCGGTGGGCCTCCAGCTCGACGAGGCTGGCCTCCGGTTCCATGGCCAGCACCTCACCCAACGCCCAATTCACGAACTGCTGGTTCCGGGCATCGGTCTGCCTGGGCAGGCCGAATCGTTCGTGCCACCCGCAGCCGGCCAGCAGGACGACCACGAGCACCGCGCCCAGCAGCAGGCGCCAGGCCCGGCACCGTCGGTCCGCACCGCGCATCTGGGCCCACCTCCTGCTGGTTCATCGGCTCGGCTAGGCAGCCCGGCCCTTAAAGCGTACTTTTGGTTGGCATGACCGAGCCAACTCTGCCGCACGGCATCGAATACTTCGAAACCCCACTGCCCGGGATCAGGGTGGACACCGCGGCGGCCAGCGCCGTGCTCTATTTCAACGGCGCCCAGCTGGCCGAGTGGACGCCCAGCGGCCAGCAGCCGGTGCTGTGGCTCAGTCCGGCATCGAGGTTCGAAGCCGGGCAGGCGATTCGCGGGGGTGTCCCGCTGGTGTGGCCATGGTTCGGCGCCGGAGCCGATGATCGGCATCGCCCCCAGCACGGGTTCGCCCGCAATATCGCATGGCGGCTGCTGACGGCCCGGGTCGACGACTCGGGCCGCGCGACATTGCGGTTTGCTCCCGGCGACGAATGGCAGCAGGCGGCCAACCGGGCCGGGGTGCCCGGCGATCTCGGCATCGAGTACCACGTCTCGGTGGGTGCCACCTTGCTGCTGCAGCTGACGGTCACCGCCGGGGCACAGCGGTTCGGCTTCGAGGATGGCCTGCACACCTACCTGACGGTGGGCGATATCCGCCGGGTCCGGATCGAGGGGCTTGCCGGGGCCGTGTTCACCGACCGGTTGACCGCCGCCCACCATACCCAGGCCGGACCGGTCACCTTCGCCGCCGAAACCGACCGCATCTACGGATCCGTGGCGGCCACGCAGATCATCGATCCCGTTTTGCATCGCACCATCACCGTCGAGAAGGCCGGCTCGGCCCAGACCGTGGTCTGGAATCCCTGGCGGGACAAGGCCGCCCGGATGGCCGATTTCCGCGCAGACCAGTGGCCGCGGATGGTCTGCGTGGAGGCGGTGAACGTGCGCGACCAGGCCATCCGGCTCCGGCCACACCAGCGGCACCTGCTCAGCCAGACCATCCGGATCGGCTCCCTGCCCGGATAGCCCACCCACCCCGTGACCGGTGTGTCAGTAGCTCGGATAGCCGGCGCTGGGCATCGATTGGACGCCGGGCGGGAAACCCTGCTGGGTTTGGGAATACTGGCCGGGCATCGGCTGGGGGTTTGGCCGGGACTGCGAATTGCTGCGCTGCCGGGCGTCCTCGATGGACTGCGGGGTGGCCCCCGGCTGTCCCTCGGGAATCGGCACCACCGCAACCGCCGTCCCGATGGCGCAGGTCAGAAAGCTGAAGTCCCGGGCGGGCACCACATCCAGTTGATGACCCACCACGGCATTGGCCCCACGCTGGGTGGCCTGTAGCCACATCGCCTGCACCGCCTGATCGCGGCTGCGATACAGCAATTCGGGCGGGCGCTGGCCGGCGACCATCACGACTCCCCAGCCATAGCCGACAACGTCCCCCAGCACCGCTTCGATTCGGTACCCGGGGATCTCGGCAGTGGTCACGACCAGCATGCTGCCCAGCCTACGCCAGCGGCCGCAGCGACCCCAGCCGCCGGCCGGGCTGGGCCGGTGCGAATATGCCAGACTCAAGGGGTGAGTTTCCGCGCATTGTACGATCAGGGTTTCGTACGCATCGCCGCCTGCACCAGCCGCACCAGCATCGCCGACCCGGCGGGCAATGCGGCCACATTGCTGGGCATCCTGCGGCAGCTGGCCGCCGAATCGGTCGGTTTCGCGGTCTTTCCCGAATTGTGCCTGACCGGATACGCCATCGGCGATCTGCTGCTCGGCGACGTGGTGCTGGACGCCACCTTGGCCGCTATCGAGGAGTTGCGGCAGGCATCGGCCGATCTGCTGCCGGTATTCGCGGTCGGGGCGCCCTTGAGTGTGGGTGGCCGCTTGTTCGACTGTGCCGTGGTGCTGCACCGGGGCCGCGTGCTAGGCGTGGTGCCGAAGAGTTACCTGTCGAACTATCGCGAGTCCCACGAGAAGCGGTATTTCGGTGCGGCCTGCGAGTTGCCGGCCGATCGGCGGGTCGACCGCATCCGGCTGCCCGGAATCGGCGGTGCCGAGCAGGTGCCGTTCGGTACCAGACTGCTGTTCCGGGCCAGCGATCTGCCCGGCTGCTGCCTGGCGATCGAGGTCTGCGAGGACCTCCGGGTGCCCAGACCGCCCACAGCCGACGCGGCGCTCGCCGGGGCCACCATTCTGGCCAACCTGTCGGGTGCCCCGACCGTGGTCGGCCGCGCCGACGATCGTGAGCTGCTGTGCCGGTCGGCGTCCGCCCGCAATATCGCGGCCTATGTGTATGCGGCTGCCGGGCCGGGGGAATCCACCACCGATCTGGCCTGGGACGGCCAGACCTCGATCCATGAGAATGGTGGCCTGCTCGCCAGCAGCGAACGCTTCCCGGCCGATTCAACCTGGTGTATCGCCGATGTCGATCTCGATCTGCTGCGCCACCAGCGCCTACGCCAGAACAGCTTCCATGATTGTGCCCGCGCTAACCGGGACGACCTCGGCTACACCACGGTGGTGTTCGAACTCGACCCACCCCACAGCGATCTCGGGCTGCGGCGCTCGATCGAGCGTTTCCCGTTCGTGCCGGCCGATGCCGCCCGGCTGGCCCGGGACTGCCATGAGGCCTACACCATGCAGGTGCATGCGCTGCGGCAGCGGCTGCGGGCGATCGGCGAACCGAAGATCGTGTTGGGGGTTTCCGGTGGCCTAGATTCCACCCACGCGCTGCTGGTGGCGGCCCGGGCGATGGACGAGGCGGGCCGGCCGCGCAGCGACATCCTGGCCTTCACCATGCCGGGGTTCGCCACCTCCGATCGCACCCGTAACAATGCGACGCGCCTGGCCACCGCGCTGGGTTGCGGTTTCGAGACCCTGGATATCCGGCCCGCGGCCGAGCGGTTGCTGCGCGACCTGGATCACCCATTGGATCTATACGACGTGACCTTCGAGAATGTTCAGGCCGGGCTGCGCACCGATTACCTGTTCCGCATCGCCAACCAGCGGGGCGGTATCGTGCTGGGCACCGGTGACCTGTCCGAGCTGGCGCTGGGCTGGTGCACCTATGGGGTGGGCGATCAGATGTGCCACTACGGGATCAACGCGGGCGTCCCGAAGACCCTGATGCGGCAGCTGATCCGCTGGGCGATTGCCAGCAGCCAGTTCACCGCAGAGGCCGCTGGGATACTGCGGTCGATCCTGGATACCGAGATCACCCCGGAACTGATCCCCACCGTGGGGGACGCCAGGCCACAGTCCACCCAGGACAGCATCGGCCCCTATGCCCTGCACGATTTCTTCTTGTATTGGACGCTGCGCCACGGCTACCGTCCCAGCAAGATCGCCTATCTGGCCGAACGGGCCTGGGCGGATCCGCAGGCCGGTGCCTGGCCGGAGGGCCACCCCGAGGCGGAACGGACGGCCTACGACCTGGCCACCATCCGCGGTTGGCTGACCGTCTTCGGCAAGCGTTTCTACGCAAACCAGTTCAAGCGTTCGGCGATGCCCGACGGCCCCAAGGTGGTGGCCGGCGGCGGCTTGTCGCCGCGGGGCGGCTGGTGGATGCCGTCCGATGCCGGCAGCCGGGCCTGGCTGGCCGATCTGGCCCGGGTGCCGCGGTCCTGAGCCTGCGCGAAGAGGCGGCCACCTTGTCGGATCGCCCGCCGGCCCGGCTCGGATCGCCCCGGTAGCATGACGGCGCACACCGGCAACCGGCGAACCGGTCATGCCGGCCAGCCGATTGGGTCACAATGTCGGCATGACCAATGTGGTGATCATCGGCGGCGGCCCCGGCGGCTATGAGGCGGCGGCGGTGGCTGCCCAGCTGGGCAGCCAGGTCAGTTTGATCGAACCCCGCGGGCTGGGGGGTTCGGCGGTGCTCACCGATGTGGTGCCCTCGAAGTCGTTGATCGCCACCGCCGAGACCATGACCCGGTTGCGTCAGGCCCGCGCTCTCGGGCTACGGCCGGTGGCCACCGGGGCTGCCGAGCTGACCGATGTGGTGCGACCGGATCTGGGACCGATCAACGACCGGGTGCTGGAATTGGCCGCCGAGCAAAGCCGCGACATCGAAGCCCGGCTGCGCGACGATGGGGTGCGGATCATCGCAGGCCGGGGCCGCCTGATCGGTCCGCGCGTGGTGTTGGCCGAGACAGCGGACGGCCCGGTGCGGCTGCGCGCCAATGTGATTCTGGTCGCCACCGGCACCCGGCCGCGGGAACTGCCGGATGCTCGTCCCGACGGGCGGCGCATTCTCACCTGGACCCAGCTGTACCGGCTGCCCGAGCTGCCGGCGAGGCTGATCGTGGTGGGCTCCGGGGTGACCGGTGCCGAGTTCGCCGGCGCCTACCATCAGCTCGGCACCGATGTGGTGCTGGTCAGTTCCCGGGACATGGTGCTGCCCAGCGAGGATCCCGACGCTGCCCGGGTGATCCAGGAGGTGTTCGAATCCTCCGGCATGACCATCATGAGTCGCAGCCGAGCCCGGGCGGCCCGGGTGGTGGGCGACCGTGTCGAGCTGACCCTGTCGGACGGCCGGATCGTCACCGGAAGCCACGTACTCATGGCGGTCGGTTCGGTGCCGAACACCGAGCAGCTTGGCCTGGCCGAGAACGGGGTTGGCCTGAAGCCTTCCGGCCATATCGAGGTGGATCGGATGTCGCGCACCACGGCCCCGGGGATCTACGCCGCCGGCGACTGCACCGGGGTATTCCCGCTGGCTTCGGTGGCCGCCATGCAGGGGCGTATCGCCATGTGGCATGCCCTGGGGGACGCCGTCCGGCCGCTGGACCTGCGTGCCATCGCATCCAACGTGTTCACCACCCCCGAGATCGCCACGGTCGGGGTGACCCAGCAGATGGTGGACGCCGGCGAGGTCGCAGCGCGCAGCGTCGTGGTGCCGTTGAAGGGCAATGCCCGGGCCAAGATGTACGCGCACCGAGATGGCTTCGTGAAACTGTTCTGTCTGCCGCAGACCGGGATCGTGGTCGGCGGGGTGGTGGTGGCCCCGGGGGCCAGCGAGTTGATCTACGCGGTCTCGCTGTGCGTGACCAACCGGCTAACCGTCGATCAGGCCGCCCTGGCGTTCACCGTGTATCCCTCGTTGAGCGGGTCGATCGCAGACGCCGGACGCCGACTGCACAGCTTCTCCGCCAACCAGTAGCCCCTGGACGCCCGGGACCGGCAGGCCGGTGGGTGACTACGCTGCTCACATGGCCAGCTTCACCGCCGATCCCGCAGTTCAGCCGACCTCGTCCGAACGGATCGCCCAAGCCCTGGCGGATCCGGGTTTCGGCCGGTATTTCGTCGATCACATGGCCCGGGCGGTCTGGACGCCGGAGGGCGGCTGGCGGGAGCATGCCCTGGTGCAGACGGCGCCGATCGCCGTGCATCCCGGATTGGCCGCGCTGCACTACGGTCAGGAGATCTTCGAGGGATTGAAGGCGTTCCGCCACCGAGATGGCTCGATCTGGCTGTTTCGTCCCGACCGGAATGCCGACCGCTTCGCGGCATCGGCCCGGCGGATGCAGATGCCGGTACTGCCACCCGGGGACTTCGTGGCCAGCGTGCTCGCCCTGGTCGCCGCGAACCGCCCCTGGGTGCCGGCCGGCGAGGGCGAGCAGAGCCTCTACGTGCGGCCCTTCATGTTCGCCTCCGAGACGCTGATCGGGGTGCGCGCCGCCCAGCAGTACACCTATCTGTGCCTGGCCAGCCCGGTCGGCCCCTATTATCCGGCCCCGCTGCGGCTGTGGGTCAGTCCCACTCACACCCGGTGTGCACCGGGAGGTACCGGCACCGCAAAATGCGGCGGCAACTATGCCGCGGCGATGGCCGCCGAGGCGGCGGCCCACGAGCAGGGCTGTGGGCAGGTGCTCTGGTTGGATTCTGGCACCCGCACCCAGATCGAGGAGGGCGGCACCATGAACTTCTTCGTGGTGACCAGCGCCAACGAGTTGGTGACCCCCGAACTCAATGGGCAGATCCTGGCCGGCATCACCCGCGATTCGATCCTCCAGCTGGCCGCTGCCCATGGCCTGCGCCCCGTCGAGCGGCCGCTGACGCTGGCCGAGGTGGTCGCTGGCGGCCAGAGCGGCCAGATCGGCGAAGCCTTCGCCTGCGGCACCGCGGCAGTGATCGTCCCGGTGACCGGGCTGCGCTCGCCCGATTTCGACGTCGTGATCGGGGACGGGCAACCCGGCATCCGCACCCGGGCGCTGCGCGCCCACCTGACCGGCATCCAGTTCGGCACCGAACCCGATCGCTTCGGCTGGCTGCGGCCGGTGAACTGACCGTCGTCGCCGTCCACGAGCACCCGGCGGCCGGGCTCGCCGAGGCACGGCCACTTTTGTCACCGCGAATGCCCGCGCGACCGCCTGCCGAGCCGTCTGCCGCCCTAGGCTGGGGACATTCATTTCGCAGCCGACGAGGGACGACCATGACTGCTGAGACCACTGACCGACAACCGATCCGTATCGGCGTGCTGACCAGCGGCGGCGACGCCCAGGGCATGAACGCCGCGGTACGCGCGGTGGTGCGCACCGCCATCGCCCGGGGAGCCGAGGTCTACGCGATCTACGAGGGCTATCAGGGGATGATCGATGGCGGGGACGGGATCCGGCGTTTCGGTTGGGATGACGTCGGCGGCATTCTCGGCAGGGGCGGCACCATTATCGGTACCTTCCGCAGCAAGGAGTTCCGCACCACCCAGGGACGCCTGAAGGCGGCCCGCAATCTGCTGGTGCACGGCATCGACCGGCTGGTGGTGATCGGCGGCGACGGCTCGTTGACCGGGCTGGATGCCTTCCGCGCCGAATGGCCCGAGTTGCTCGCCGGGTTGGTGTCCGCCGGCGAGGTGAGCGCGGAGGTGGCCGACCGGCACCGGCACCTGATCATCGCCGGGTTGGTGGGGTCGATCGACAACGACCTGGTCGGGGTGGATACCACCATCGGGGCCGACACCGCACTGCATCGCATCCTGGATGCCCTGGACGCGATCTCCAGCACCGCGGCCAGCCATCAGCGTAGCTTCGTGCTGGAGGTCATGGGCCGCCATTGCGGCTATCTGGCCCTGGCGGCAGCCATCGCCGGGGGCTGCGATTACGTGCTCATCCCGGAGAATCCGCCGGCCGACGGCTGGGAGGAGGAGATGTGCGAGGTGCTGCGGGTGGGCCGCGCCCGAGGCCGGCGCGATTCCATCGTCGTGGTGGCCGAGGGCGCCACCGACCGGGCCGGCCAGCCGATCCGCAGCGAATACGTCCGGCAGGTGATCGCCGAACGGCTGGCCGAGGACACCCGGGTGACGATCCTGGGCCATGTGCAGCGCGGCGGCACGCCCTCGGCATACGACCGCTGGGCGTCTACCTGGCTCGGCCACGAAGCGGCCGATGAGGTGCTCGACGCCCCCGAGGACCAGACCCCCCGGGTGGTGGGCATCCTGGGCAACCGGGTGGTGCGGATTCCGCTGATGGCGGCGGTGCAGGCCACCCGGCAGGTGCCGGAGCTGATCGGGGCCGGTGACTATGCGGCGGCGATGGCCGCCCGTGGCCCGAGTTTCAATGAGTTGCTCGACATCTTCGGCGAGCTGTCCAATCCCGGCCGTTTCGAGGCTCCGGCAGAGGCTCACCGGATCGGGATCGTGCACGCCGGCGGGTTGGCGCCGGGCATGAACACCGCCGCGCGAGTGGCCGTCCGGTTGGGCATCACCCGGGGCTACCGGATGGTCGGCATCGGCAACGGGTTCAGCGGATTGCGCAAGGGAGTGGCCCGCGACCTCGGCTGGGACGATGTGGAGGGCTGGATGGGTGCCGGCGGTGCCGAGCTGGGGCTGCGCCGGGGGGTGCCGACCAGGGAGGATCTCTACCAGATCGCGCGTTCTATGGAGGATCTGCGGCTGGCCGCGTTGCTGGTCATCGGCGGCTGGAATGCCTACCAGGCCGCCTATCTGCTGCACACCGAGCGGGACCGCTACCCGGCCTTCCAGGTGCCGATCATCGCGGTGCCGGCGTCCATCGACAACAACCTGCCCGGCACCGAACTGTCGGTTGGGGCCGACACGGCGCTGAATGTCAGCGTCAACGCGATCGACATGATCAAACTGAGTGGTTCGGCCACCACCCGGGCCTTCGTCGTCGAGACGATGGGACGCTATTGCGGTTTCCAGGCGCTGATGAGCGGGCTGGCCGGTGGGGCCGAACGGGTCTATCTGAACGAGAACGGGATCGGGCTGGCCGAACTCGCCCGCGATGTGGCCTGGTTGCAGGCCAGTTTTGCCGCCGGACGACGGCTTTTCCTGGCGGTCCGCAACGAACGCGCCTCGGAGTCGTACACCACCGAGTTCATCGGCCAGCTGCTTGAGGGGGCGGCCAATGGCGCGTATGACGTGCGCACCCACATCATCGGGCATATTCAGCAGGGCGGCGAGCCGACCGTGGCCGATCGCCTGCTGGCTACCCGGATGGTCAGCCATGCCCTGCACCAGTTGGCCGAGGCTATCGGCCGGCGGCGCGGCGATGGCTGGTATGTGGGTTTGCAGGATTCCCGGATCGTCACATCGCCGTTGGCCCGGATGCTCGACTCGGTGGACACCACGCATCGGCGGCCGTCCGATCAGTGGTGGCTGCGGCTGCATCCGGTTTTCGACGCCGTTTCCGGACAGGCGGAGTAGCCGACGACCGTGTGCTGGTGGGGTCCGGGGATGCCCGGATGAGAGATTCCTAATCTGGGTTTCACCTTCGCGCAATGTCGCGCCCGCAGGCTAGCATTAGACGCGGTTGAGACCCGGCTGCTCGGAGCGTTCCCCCAGGCTTCCAGTCGGGTCGGTGTCGCTTGGGGATTGCCCGGTCTTCCCGTGGTGCCGGGCCGGCCTGGCGGCCCGCCGAGTCGTTCACGAGGGACATGGTCTCCCTTGGGGAGGGGCCGGGCGGCCCGCTAGCCACGGACCGCCCATCGCCTGGGTCACTTGGGCGCACCGGGTGACCCAGGCAGGCTTCCGCCGGCCGGTGTGGAATCATGGCCGGTCGTCCCGCCCGTCGCCGATCGGGGCTGCCTAGCTGCCGGTGCCACCCGGAATGTTGCAAGGACAGTATTCGGTACCCTATCGATTTTACTAGATACGTCTATATTGTCCTCTAGTGTCCCCGCGCCACCGGCTCGAACCGAATATTCACCTATCTACGTTTCAAGCTAGAGTGATATATAAAACCCTCGCAAGCCGGTTTCGACACCGATATGCGCGCCTCTGCGATCTGAGCTAGAGACCCGAATAGAGTCCTCGCATGGATCCGATCCGCAATCCCTACGCCCCCGGTGCCGGGCAACGGCCTCCCGAACTGGCCGGCCGGAACGAACAGTTGCACGCCTTCGACGTGGTTCTGGAGCGCATCGCCCGGGGGCGTCCGGAGCGATCGATCATCCTGACCGGTTTGCGGGGAGTCGGCAAGACGGTGCTGCTGAACGCGCTGCGCTCGGCCGCGGTGCGCGCCGGCTGGGGTTCGGGAAAATTCGAGGCCCGCCCCGACCAGGGCATTCGCCGTCCCATGGGGGCGGCCCTGCACACCGCCGTGCGCGAACTGGCCCATCCCGACGCCGCCACGACCCTCGGCACCATCCGCTCGTTCATCGAACGGGACGCCGGGCCGCGCGCCAAACTGGCCGAGCGCTGGAACCCGGGTATCTCCGCACCGCCAACCCAGGGACGCGCCGATTCCGGGGATATCGAGATCGACCTGGTCGAACTGCTCAGCGATGTCGGTGGCCTGGCGGCCGACAAGGGCGTGGGAATCGCGGTGCACATCGACGAGATGCAGGATCTGGCGCCTGCCGACATCTCGGCGCTGTGCGCGGCCTGCCATGAACTCAGCCAGCAGCGGCTGCCGCTGATCGTTGTGGGAGCGGGCCTGCCTCATCTGCCGGCGGTGCTCAGCGCGTCCAAGAGCTACTCGGAAAGGCTGTTCAGCTATCAGCGCATCGACCGGCTGGACCGGGCCGCCGCCGATCACGCCCTCCAGGCCCCGGCCACCGAGGAGGGCGCCAGTTTCACACCCGAAGCCCTGACCGAGATGTACCGGGTAACCGGCGGCTACCCCTACTTCATCCAGGCCTACGGCAAGGTGGCCTGGGACCTCGCCCCGACCGACCCGATCACCGCCGACGATATCGCGGTGGCCACGCCCGAGGCCGAGGCGGAGCTCGCGGTCGGGTTTTTCGGTAGCCGTTTCGAACGGGCCACCCCCGGGGAGCGCGAGTATCTGCGCGCGATGGCCGAACTGGACCTTGCGGTCGAACCCGGCATCGGGGTGCCCACCGCCGCGGTCGCCGAGCGCTTGGGCCGCACCCCCCAGTCGTTGTCGCCGGCCCGGGATGCGCTGTTGAAGAAGGGGCTGGTCTATGCCTCCGAACGCGGTCTGGTCGCCTTCACCGTGCCCCACTTCGGCCGTTACCTGCGATCGCAGGTGGCCTGAGTTGCGGCCCGGGCCGCGGCAGGTTCCGGCGGCGCGGGCGGCACCGGGCGGCGGCCGGCTCAGCCGGTGCCGGGTCGGATAGTCACCGGCGAGCCCGCCGGCGGCCGCCATGTCTCATTCCTCCGCCAACGGTTTGTTGGGGCACGCCGAGTGAACTACGGTGAACATGACCGAGCCAGATCCAACGGAGGCAGTCGTGATCCGCAAACACCCCCGCGGTGAGATCATCGCCGTCGAGTTCGTTCTGCCGGCTGACCATCCCTGCGCCCCGGTCAGCGTGGTGGGTAACTTCAACGACTGGAACCCCCACCGGCATCCGCTGATCCGCCGGCCGGACGGGTCGATGCGCACCACGGTGCTGAGCCCGGTCGGCACGGTGCTGTATTTCCGCTATCTGGGGCAGGGCGGGGCCTGGTTCGACGAACCGGACGCCGACCGAATCGACGAGCACGGCAGCGAGATCGCCGTCTGATGCCCGAACCGGTCTTCCGCGATAATCCGGCCGAGTCGCGCTATGAGGCGCTGTTGGGCGACGACCTGATAGGCCAGATCGACTACACCGTCGCTGGCGGTGTGGTCGGTTTCGTCCACACCGGCACCTCCGACCGGTACCGCGGGCGGGGGCTGGCCGCCGGGCTGACCGCCTTCGCGCTTGCCGATCTGCGCGACCGGGGACGCAGGGTAGCCCCGCTGTGCCCGTTCACCGCCGCCTATATCGCAGCGAATCCCCAGTACGCAGATCTGGTTGCCCGCGACTGAGGCGGACGAGACCCCGACCGGCGGTGCGCCCGATTCGCCGGGGGTTGCAGCGACCGCCATTCCGATGCCCGCCGCCACTCCGGCCGGGTTGTGCGCCCCGGCGGGCCGGCACGTTTCCGGCCCGGTTGCCGAGTTCGGCTCAGTTGGCGGCTAGCATCCGCACATGAGCACCGGCACCGGACCCCTCCGGCGACGCCTGGACGCCCAGACCCGGCGGGCGACGATTCTCGCCGCGGCCCGGGCGGCCTTCGGTGCGCAACCCTACGAGCAGGTCTCGATGGCCCGGATAGCTGCCGAAGCCGGCGCCTCCGAAGCCTTGCTGTACCGCTACCATCCTTCCAAGGCGGCGCTGTTCACCGAAGTGGCTACCGTAATCTGGGGTGAGCTACAGGCCGAACGCCGAGCCAGGGGCGAGTTGCTGCCACCCGGCAGCGGCTCCCGGGATGTGGTACGGGCCGCACTGGAGACCGAACTGGATCTGATCGCCAGCGGTCAGACCAGGCTGCTCTACACCACCGGGCCGGAGGAAGCGATCCGGGGTCTCGATCGCCTGCATGACGAGCAGGCGGCCTGGCTGGCGGCCCTGCCCGGCACACGTCTGGACGAGTACGCGGTGCGCGGTTATCTCGGGTTCGTCCGGGCCGCCATCGCCTTGTGGATCGCCCGGGATTGCCCAGCCGGCGACCGGGAACGCATCTGCCAGCACGCGCTGACGGCGCTGTTCGGCGACCCGCGGGCATCCGATTGGGGACGCCATGGGCCACGCCGCAGCAAGTTCGGCCGCCGCTGAACGGTCCGCTGCCAGCGGACCGGCGAGCCGGGTGCGCCTGCCACCGCCCGGGCGCCGAATCTGCCGCCCGGCGGTTCGACCGGTCCGCCCACACCGCGGCATCGTGCCTGGCCGGCGAGACCGGCGATCGGCTGCCGGGCAGCGGGCACCGGGGGGCCGCCGGGCCGCCGCCCCTAGGATCGGGGTATGGCTCCGGTAGTCGTCTGTGTCGGGTTGACCACCTTCGATTTGGTGCAGCGGGTGGCCGCGCTGCCGGGCCCCAACCAGAAGGTCGCCGCGGAGCAGCAATGGTACGACGTGGGCGGGCCGGCGGCCAACGCCGCCCGGGTGGCCGCCGCGCTGGGTTGCCGGGTGCGGCTGGTGACCGCTTTGGGCACCGGACCGTTCGCCGAGCTGGCGGCCCGGCGGCTGACGGGTATCGAGATCGTGGAACTCGCCGGCGCAGGCCACCGGCTGCCGGTTTCGGCCATCGCCATCACGCCGGACGGTGCGCGCAGCGTGATCTCGCGCAATGCCGCCGGGGCGCAGGTCGCCCCACCCGGTACCGGTGTGGTGCGGGACGCCGATGTGGTATTGCACGACGGCCACCTGCTGGCCGCCTCGGTTCGGCTAGGCGCCCAGCACCGTCCCATCCAGCTGCTGGATGGCGGCTCCTGGAAACCCGGGCTGGAGCGGCTGCTGCCCAGCCTGGACATCGCGGTGGTCTCGGCCGACTTCGCATTTCCCGGCGGCACACCCGAGCAGGCTCTGGACCGGTTGAGCGCCCACGGCATTCCCCGGCTGGCCCGGAGCGCCGGGGCCGATCCGGTGGAACTGCGCATCGCCGGGCACCCCAACCGGCGATTGCCGGTGCCGCGGGTTGCGGTGGTGGACACCTTGGGCGCCGGAGACGTGCTGCACGGCGCCTTGGCCGCCCGGCTGGCCCGGGGCCGGGATTTCACGACCGCCCTTGGCGAAGCGATCCGGCTGGCCAGCCGCTCGGTAGCCGGCCGGGGGTTGACAGGTGTCCTAGCGGAGTTGACCGCCCCGGGCGAGTCGTCTGCCGACCGCCGGTCGAAGCATCGACCTGCCGGGCCACCCGGGCCACCATGCTGACACACCGGCGGTATGCCGGAGCCGGCCTGGAACCAGCTGGTCGCCTTACTAAAGAGTGTCCGAGTTGCTCACCGTCGTGAGGTCTGCGATCGTCGACGATAGTCAATGGTCGCCCTCGGCGGGCACGACATGTATGAGCGTCATACCTCGCGCAGCAGCTACCCAACACGCCGACAACGTGCTACGCTCCCTTTGAGCTTCGGGCACACCGTGTGCTCGTGGTCATACGCTGTAGATATCTCACAGACTGCATCCGGTGAGCTGGGTCTTACCGGATGTACATACCCCACTAGATTCACGTGAACCCTCACCCCGGAGAGAACACCATGACCCGGTTCCGCAACATACCCATCACCTTCGCAGCTCTCGCCTCGGCGGCCGTCCTCCTGCTCTCGACCGCGACATCGGCATCCGCCGCGCCGGTACCAGAGAACCCGGACGAAGACTCCGCCAGTTCCTCGACGGCCGTCGTCGCTCCCACCACGTTCGGGCGGTCTGCCACGACGATTCACCCCGACTCCGCGTCTAGTGAGACGACGACCGAGCTGACTGCCCAAGACTCAGAGGTCCTCGCCTACTGGACACCAGAACGGCTCGCTTCGGCCGTCCCCTACGAATCTCCGACGGTTGACGCCGCGATCTCTCAATCCACTGAGGAACCGGCAGTCGCAGCACCAACCGGGCCGGAGGGATCGACGCCCCCGGCATCGCCACTGGAAGAACTGTCTTCCGCGACACGTTCCGAAGGCACGGTCCTCGCCGAAGACCACGCCGCAGAGATCGGCCCCCTAGCCATGCCCGTGACCAATTTCCCGAATACAAACGGGAAACTCTTCTTCAACGGCTACGGCACGAACAACGCATACTGCTCGGCATCGGCACTGAACACCGACACGAAACGAGTCATCATCACAGCCGGCCACTGCGTCTATGACAGCGGCGCGTGGAAGCAGAACGTTGTCTTCGTCCCCAACTACGACATCCGTAACGCCGACCCCGATCCGGTAGGGATTTGGACCGTACACACGCTGCGCACGTTCAATTCATGGATCAACAACGGTGATCTCACCCATGACGTTGGCATGGCCACGTTGAACAACGGGGGCGATAACAATCAGCGCATCGTCGACGCGGTCGGCGGCCACGGAATGGCTTGGAATGGCTCCTACGCATTCGACGTGTCAATATTCGGATACCCGAGCAACAAGACCAACCCGAGTGGGCGATACACGATGTGGGCCTGCTGGGGAACCACATTCCAGTCAGGCAAACGTGACTCCATCAAGGGCTGCGCGTTCGGGCCGGGCGCTTCGGGAGGTCCGTGGCTCTACGATTTCGACAACGCGTCGGGGCTCGGGTATGTCAAATCGGTGACATCGACATGGAACAGATTAACCGGACAAAACTGGGCTCCCTATTTCACCAGCGACATGAAGGCGCTGAAGGACGCAACGAACGGAGACTGGTAGTGCCTAGGCGGTGGACCTTGCGAATAGCTGCGATGGCGGGGGCCATGATAGCGACAACCATCCTTTCGGGCTGCTCAGGCTCCGGGTCATCCCCGGATGCGGGGTCCACCGCCACACAACCGGCCCAGACCGGCAGTGCCGCGCCCCAGCCCCAGACCATGGCATCACGCGATGACCTGATATCGCCGCGTGCGCTGGCCTGGGACTCGTGGCGCGAACAGACACCGACCACCATCGAACTCAGCTTCCTCGCCGGGCCGGCAGCGTGTACGGGCATTCACGTCGATATCACGGAGACGGCGGAAGATGTCACGATCGACCTGACAGAGGGCTCCCTACCCGGTAGCACCGACTGCAAGGCAATCGCCCTGGCGACAACGACCACAGTCGATCTGGCCCAGCCGCTCAACGACAGGCAGGTTCGCCAATCCGCCGGATAAGACCACGATGGCGGTGAGCCCGCGACAATCCAATAGCTGTGCGAATCGCTTCGCCCCTGGCCGACGACTTCGATGCCGGCGGTCGCGCCTCGCTCGGGCCAGCAGGGCGGCACACGGGCACGGTTTCCGTTTCCGTGCATGCGCCTCGGCGTAGGCTGCCGGGCACTGCTCCCACCGGGCCTCGGCGGTCGGGTCATTGCGGCGGCCTGCGTCACCCAACTCGCCGATTGAGTTCCAGACCGGCGGCTCGGCCGAGCCGCCGGTCTGCTGCCGGGCGAGGGCACCGGCGGTGGTTCCCGGCCGGGCTCAGGACGCCCAGCCCCCGCTGCCAAAGCACAGCGCCCACCAGGCCAGCAGCACCAGGTCGGCGACCAGCAGCACCGCCCAGCCAAGCCCCACCAACCGCCGGGCGTTCCGGCCGCCGGGCCGCCAGGAGACCAGGCCAGCCAGCAGGCCACACAGCGGGAACCACAGCAGCACGGCCCGGTTCACCGACAGGAACCAGCCGGAACAGCTCAGCGTGATCACGTTCGCCGCCAGCCAGGCGGCTTCGGCCCAGCGCCGCCGCACCAGACACCAGGCCAAGGTCAGGTAGCCGGCCGCGACCGAGACGATTTCCAGCCGGAACATCACCGGCACCTCGGGCCGGCCGGGCCAGTACGATTCCGCGGTCATCGGCAGCGTCGCCTGCAACGCATCCCACGGCCACGACAGGCTGCGCTGCCAGCCGGCGCCCTGGGCGGAATACCAGGCCGTCCACGATCCGGTCAGGTGGTGCAGGAAGACTGCATAGCCGGCCAGTACCGCTGCGGGCAGCAGCAGCCAGCAGGCGTCGGCGAATCGCGCGCGCCAGGCCCGGCTGGCCTGGCAGACTGCCAGAGCACCCAGCCCGGCGATCAGGAATAGGCCGGAGATCCGCAGCGTGCAGGCCAACGCCGCCAGCAGCCCGGCTTGGGCCCAGCGCCCGGTGTCGGCCCGCTGCCAGGCCCAGAAGGCGGCGGCGGCGAAGAACGGTTCGGTATAGGGCACCGCGGTGAAGACGGTCATCGGCAGCAGCAGCCAGATGCACGCGGCACCGCTGCCGGCGATCCGGCAGACCGCCCAGGCGGCCAATGCCGAAGCGACCTGGGCCAGGATCGCGGTGCCCACCACCATCGGCAGGCCCACCGCCTGCAGTAGCCGCATCAGCCCGGGCAGCCCCCAGAAAAACGCCACATCGCTCGGGTTGGCGTAGCCGAGTTCGGCGATCGCGGTGTAGTGGCCCACGTCCCAGTTGGACAGCACCTGGGTCAAGGTGACGCCCTTGGTGTGCACCAGATATGCGGCTGCCGCGATCAGGATGGCCCGGGTGACCAGCCAGGTGAAGATCACCGGCCGCATATCGTTTCGGATCGCGGTGGAACTCATGCCTCGAATCGCGGCAGATCCGCGCCCGGTGGGATGCCCGGGCCAGCCGCGGCCGGCCCGGCCTGGGCGGCGCTAGCCTGGGCGGCATTCCTGGCGCCGCCAGGCATATCGGCCGCACTCGGTGGATCGCCCGCACCGGCCAGCCGGCCTGGGGGTTTGTGCCCACCGGGGGCCTGGGTTCCGGCCGGCCCGCTGCCTGGTGCCACCGGCCAGCCGGCCGCGGCCCGGCGGGTGCCGTTCCGGGCGCGGGCCCGGCGGGCGCCCAGGGCCAGCAGCCAGGCGGCGTCCGGCTCGTGATCCAGGACGCCACCGATCGGATCGTCCACCATGGGTTGGCGCACCGGATCGTCCCAGGGCTGCTGGATGTCGTCGACCACTCGCAGGGCAAACCACACCTGGACGCAGGCCCGCCCGAGCACCGCCACCCAGTACATCCATTCCGAGCCGGTGCCCAATCCCAGCAGGCCCTGCAGGAAACCCCAGATCGCCACGTAGTAGACCAGCTCGGCAGCCGTCCAGAGCGCGACATCGAGCAGCACCGGCCGCGCCAGCACCACCAAGGGCAGCAGCCAGAGCACATATTGCGGCGAGTAGACCTTGTTGAACACCAGGAAGACGATCAGCAGCAGCACCGCCACCTGGGCGAGCCGGGGACGGCGCGGGGCCGTCAGCACCAGCCAGGCCACCGCGCAGCCGCCGGCGGCCATGCACAGGAAGGCGATCGCCGAGACCGCGGGCACCTGCAGCTGCACCAGGGTGAGCACATACCAGATCGATCCGAGATCGGCGCCGCGATCGGCGTTCTTCAGCCAGAATTCCGACCAGCCCGGCCAGGCGGTCAGCATCGGCGGCAGATTCACCGCCAGCCAGGTCAGCCCCGCGGCAACCCACACCTTGGTCAGGTCGCGATAGCGGTCGCAGCGCACGCACAGCATTGTGATCGCGATCAGCACCAGGATCGGGTAGAATTTGGCGGCGAAGGCCAGCCCCAGCACCCCGCCGGCCGCGAGCGGTTGGCGACGCGTCCAGACCAGCAGGCCCAGCGAGGTCAGGAAGACCACCAGCAGATCCCAGTTGATCAGCCCATTGGCCATCACCACCGGGGAGGCCGCGATCAGCACCGCGTCCCAGCTGCGGGCCGGATCGGCCGGCCGTTCGCCTCGGCGACCGCGAGCCAACCGCAGATGGGTCCACACCGTGCCGAGGAACAGGCAGCCCAGCAACACCGCGGTGATCTGGAAGAAGACCTGCGAGGCCGCCACCTGGTCGGCATAGCTCGCCTCCGGCCCCACCTGGCCGCCGAACACGCCGGTCAGCCAGCGGGCAAAGGACATCAGGTAGCCGATCAGCACCGGATACTCCAGCGGTACCTCGGTGTAGAGTCCGGCGCCGGTGCTGATCCCGCGGCCCAGATAGAGCGTGGGGATATCGCTGTAGCACAGCCGCATGAACTGGTCGGGGAAGTGCTCGCCGATCGGCCGGCAGGGAATCTGGCGCACCATCACGATCAGCCAGGTGATGGTGGCCGCGGCGAAGGCCCAGGTCGTCGGATCGAACCAACGGCCACGGCGGATCCCGCGCGGCCCGATCGGGCCGCCCACCCGGTAGCTGAACATGGCAGGGCTGATCACCCAGCCATTCTGCCGCACGCCCGGGCGCCCGGACGACCGGCGCCCGGCGGCGTGGTTCATCGCCATCCGCGGTGGGGGCGGGCAGGACGGCTCGGCTGGTGCGCGGCCGGCCCGCGGGGACGCGACCCGGCCACCGGCTGGGCCAAAAGACCGCTGCTCATCGTCCCCCTTCCGCCGGCCGGTCGCCTCCTTCGACGGTGGTCCCGGGGTTGCCGGGTGGCATGCTGCTTTGCAGCGGTGGCTCGCTCGGCGGCTGGGTCACCAATGTGGTTGACGGTGCCGGTCCGCTGTTGGTTGGGGCCACCGCCGAGGTGGCCGGCTGGGTGGCGGTCTCGCTCGGCGGCTGCGTGGGTGTCTCGGGGGTCGGGGCCGAGGTTGGGGTTTCCGGCGACATGCTGGCGGTATCCCGCACCGTCGGCTGGATATTGGCCGGCGGGTCGAAGGCGTCGTAGGGCGTGCCCGCCACGGCCACCGCCATGTAGCGGTTCCACACCTGGGTCGGGTAGCCGGCGCCGTAGAAGGTGCCCCAGCCCGGGGGCGCGTAGGCGTCTAGGTTTTCGTTGCCGGTGTCGCCGGCCACCATCACCACCGCGGTGGCGATGTGCCTGGTGTAACCGACCAGCCAGCCGGCCCGGGTGATCTGCCGGGTGGCGCCGTCCTGGCCGCTGGCGATGCCTTCGGTACCGGTCTTGCCCGCGACGGGACGGCCATCGACCGCATCGACCGAGGAGGCCTCCATCACACCCGACATCGCATAGGTCAGGTCGCGGGAGACCGCGTCCTCGATGGTTCGCACACCCTGGGTGTCGCCGGAATAGACCACATTGCCGTTGGCGTCGCGCACCTCGGCGACCACATGGGTTTCGTTGCGGGTGCCCTTGTTCGCCAGGGTGGCGAAACCGGTTGCGTTGTTCAGCGGGCTGACCTCCCCTTCGCCGAGCACCAGCCGATCACCCTGCTCCTGCCAGGACGGATGCTCGGGGATGCCGGCATCGTTGGCTGCCTTGATCACCGCCTTGTTGCCTTCCGGGATCCTGGAGACCATGTCGACGAAGGCGGTGTTGACCGAATTGTGGATCGCCTTCTGCAAGGTGATGGGCCCGTACTGGGCACCCGAGTCGTTGTGCACCGGGACCATGTCGCCCGGCGGGGTGTAGGTGTCGCCCTCCAGCATCGAGCTCAGGCCGAAACCGTTGCGCAGCCCGGCCACCGCACCCCAGACCTTGTAGGTGGAGGCGGCGTACCGCGGTGTGGTGGCCCAGTTACGCGAGTTCGCCACGAAATCCGGCCCCCCGTACAGCGCCAGCACCGCACCGGTACCCACCTCGATGGATGCCAGCCCGACATGCAGTTGGCTCGGGTCGGGCTGCTGGGCGTTGCCGTTGGCGTCCAGGATCAGCATGCCGTTCTCGTCCCGCAGCGCAGCGGCGTTCTCGGCCGCTTCGGCGGTCACCGACTGGGCGGCGTCGATGGCTGCCTGCTGCATGCGCGCATCGAAGGTGGTGGTGATGTTCCACCCGCTGCCGTGGATCTGGGTTTCGGTGAACCCTCTGGCCTGCAGTTCCTCGGTGGCCATCTGGATGAGGAAGCCATTCGGGCCGCCGTAGACGTTGTCTATCCGGTATTCGGGGAAGGCCGGCAGGTGATTGTAGAACTGGTCGTGCTCGGCCTGGGTGATCGCCCCCATCGGGCTGAGCATCCCGTCCAGGGTGTAGTTGTAGCGTTCCAGCAGCCGCTGCTGGGCTTCGGCGCCGTTGGCCGGATCGAACATGGATGGGCTGTTGACCACCGAGGCCAGCACGGCGGCCTGCCCGACGGAAAGGTCTTTCGCGTCCACCTGGAAGAAGGCCTGGGCGGCGGCCTGGATGCCGTAGGCGCCGCGGCCGAAGTAGACCGTGTTCAGGTAGCCGGCCAGCACCGCCTCCTTGGATTCGGCCTTGTTCATCTTGATCGCCAGCGCCACCTCGGTGAGTTTGCGGGTCAGGGTCTGGTCGCTGGTCAGGTAGCGGATCTTGATGAACTGCTGGGTGATAGTGGAACCGGACTGGACGTTCTTGCCTTGGACGATCCGGACCAGGGCGCGTCCCATGCCCTTGAAATCGACCCCGCTGTTCGTCCAGAAGGTGCGGTCCTCGGCGGCCACGATGGCGTCCTTGGCGATCTGGGGCATCTCGGCATAGTCGAGGTCGGTGCGGTTCTGCACCGAGAGTTGCCCAAGCTGGGTGGTGCCGTCGCGGAAGTACAGCGTCGAGGTCTGGGTGAGGAAGTCCGCATTGGGTTCGGGTAGCTTGGCCTGCTGATAGAAGACGTAGGCGCCGACGGTGCCGATCAGGATCATGGCCAGCCCGAGGATCAGCACGCCCCGCACCAACCGGCCGAGCAGGCCGCGGCGGCTGCCCTTGCGGCCGCGCCGTGAACCGCCGCGGCCACCCGACCCGGCGGCATTGGTGCGCCGGGATGGCTTGTGGGCGGCGGATCTCGAATCGGTGTCCCGGCTGCGCCCGAGGGATGCTCCGCGGTCCGACCCGGAGGCCCGCCCGGCCGCGCCGTGGCTCCTCGAACTGGCGGCCCGCACCGACGCGGCCCGTTGCGACGCGGCTCGGTAGCTATCCGAGCTGTCGAGCTGCGAGGCTCGCCGGGGCCGGCCGCCGGGCTCTTCACCGCGCTGGGCGCGCCTGGGACGGTCGTAGTCAGCCATAGATGTCCTCAGCTGTCTGCTGCCGGCGAGGCGGCTTGCGGCGCAGGCCGTCGCCGAGCAGGAAGGTCTCGATCAGATGGTTCCAGCCACAGTCCGGGCAGACCTCGACCACCCGGACCTTGAACTCCCCGAACTCGGTTTCCATCTCCAACAGTTCCACGGTCGATTTGATCCGTCCCGAATACTGCCCGAGTTGGTCGCCGAACACATAGTTCAGCACAATCAGACGACTCGATGCGCAGACGGGGCAATCTCGCTGGGCCAGCGTCCCGTGGTGTAGGGCCGAGCGCACCAGGAGCGGATCGGCATCGCACGGGTTCAGCCCGTTCAGCACCGACTGGGGCCGACGCATCGCCTCGAGGGTGGCGCGCCGTTGCAGGGCGTGGCTCATCCACTCGCGTCGGGTGCGGTAGGGCGCCGGAACCATGCCCACCAGCCTAGGCCTGCGAGCCAAGATTTCGCCCAGGGTTGCCCCCGGATTGGGGATGCAGCGCGAAACTTCCGGCGGCCACCGGGCGGCCTTCGCAACGATTCCACCGGCGATCGCCGATGGTGTTCGAGCGGCCCGAGCGCGATGGGGTTGCCGGTTGCCCCGGACGTTTCGCGGCCCGGCCGGCCGTCAAGGTCCTGGGGTGCACCGCGGCATAACCGCTACCGGATTGTCGGCGGCCGATGCCGGGGTGCGCCTCATGGCATCCGGCTGGGACGATGGGCCGGGCTGTCCAACCGGCCGTTTTGCACCGGTCGGGCAGCCGAGTAGGATGAGCAGGCCCGCAGGGGTATCGGGGCATTAGCTCAGTTGGTAGAGCGACGGCTTTGCAAGCCGTAGGTCAGGGGTTCGAGCCCCCTATGCTCCACCATCGCGGTCTCGATCAAGCCAGCGACCTGACGGTCACGGACCGTGCTAGTGCTAGGCGCTCACTCTTCGTGGATGCCTATACGCAACTGGCTTCGACTGCTCGGCAGGTCGATCTCGCGCTGGTTGCCGAACTCAAACACAATATGCGTGATGTTTGCGTGAGCCTAGCGATATCGGCATTTGACCCGACTTGGCTTATTTAGTGTCGTGGTTGGGTATCGCGGATGACGTCGAGCCAGGTTTGGGCGCCGCGGGGCCGCCGGACTCGCCCCAGCATCCTCGTTCATCGAGGACATCGACACTCACTCTCGGACCAGCCAGACCCCCGCAATATGATCTGATCCAAACCCCGAAACGCGACACAATCCCTGACGCAAGACAATAAGCATGACCAGGGTTACGCTGCCCGCGCCAGGTCTTATCGCCAGACGTGCCCGCTGCATAGGTAGTGGCACAGCCGCGCCAGCAGGGTGCTGGGGCGCCAGTCGAACAGGACCTGTGCGAGCTAGCTCTCACGGGTGATGGTGTTACGCACCCGGCCAAGGCCACCGCAGAGATTGCAACAGTCCCCGGGCTTGACTGGCCTGTAGGTCAGCACGGCTGCGCTGTCACTGCCGTGTTGCCCGCTTACCACCTCAGACCGAGGTCGTCGAGTTGACAGAACGTGGTCAGGTCAGGAGGCTTATTCACAGAATCCCGAAGATGATTCCAGTGATGGCGTCGAGTGTGGCTTGAAATGTTGAGTACGGTCGGCGGTATATGGTATTGAAGATGCGCCAGGTTTTGAGGTGGGCGATGGTTCGTTCTATGGGTCATCGGATGTGGTTGATGCGTTTGTTGTGGTGTTCTTCGGACTCGGTTAGCTGCTAGCCGGGGTGCGTTCTGATTGGGGTGTGGAGTCCGCGGCCGATGTTGCCTTTGTCGGCAATGATATTCTCGGCGCTCAGGTGGTCGAGGATTTTGTGGATGTCGAACGCTTTGACGTCGTGGACGCTGCCCTTCAGTGTGGGGGAGATCCACTGGAGGTTGCCGTCTGCGTCGGTGATGGATTCGGATGTTGACGCCACTGTGGTGATGCTTGCCTGAGAGAGGCCCTTCTCGGCCTTCCAGTCTCAACAGGGCAGGAGCGTGCCGTCAACCAGTAGGAGGCAGGTGTCCTTGGGTACCTGCTCCAGGGTGGGGCGCTCCTCTAGGAGACAGTCGACCACAAGATCGGTGACGGCGACGGATGGCCCGGCTGATTGTTGATTGAGATACCCCATGGCTCTCAGCCAATTCAGCCTGAACACGATTTCGTTTTAGGTACTTCAACGTCACATCCAACGCTCCCGCGATTCCCAGAATCGTTGGAAAATGAACACTAGACCCCTTTATCCCTTATCTGACAGCCCCTGCCCCGCTACGGGGCGCTGCTTGGGGACAATCGGACGCAGCATGGTCACGCTGGCAGCTCAATTGGACGTTCTTTCGTGATGCGCAAAAATCCAACCGTGCAGCAATGCCGGGAGCCGTGAACTGGCGGAACGTTGCTGCTTCTTGAGAGCCTTGACTACCCGCGTGGCAGTCATCATTTGTAGCTGTTCGCTGCTTCCGAAACTGAATCCCGCGAACGTTGCGGTGCCTGTAGATGTCATATATCCCTGTTCAGCGGGAGCGGCTTGGGTAAGGAGATCGGTGAACTGCTGCAGGGTATAGGCGGACGCGTATTGACTTCTCAAGTACATGCGCTCCTCATCACTGATGGAGTGCGACAGCCCCAACTCGAGGTCGTCGACATTGATGTCGACAATGTACATCAACCCCCGTGGCGACAGTTGTTGCACGGCGTGGGCGAGTAGGTCTGAGGTTCTTGTCCATAGCCCGAGAGTCAGGTGTATCAAGATGGCGTCGAATGGCCCCCTGGGTGCTCCCTCATGGTGAAGGAGGCGCGCCAGTGGGAGGATTTGGCGTGCGTGAGCAATTGCCTCTGTCGCCGTGTCTGTGCCAGTCAAGGAGATGCCGGGATCGTTTTTGGCTATATGGGAGAGGAGAAGTCCTTCGCCGCAGCCGATATCAAGGAGACTTCTGGGGAGAGAACCGTTGAGCGTTTGGTATCTGCTGAGGAGGAAGGCGGCCGACAATTCAGCGGTCGCTGTTGTCTCTCGATAATCATGCCTGGAGCTGACTAGTCTGGACTGTGGATTATCGAACCAGTCTTGCGCTTCGGCTTGGTCGTTGCGTGATGGGTTCATTGGGCTACCAGATATCCTGCGAGAGTGGGGGTGGTCCGCCTCCAGCTCCCACGTCCTTTATGGGTTCGAGAAGGGCTAATGCAAGATTGTGAGCTATATGAACCGCGATTGCCGCGACCAGACCACTCATGACCATTGCCCCCCAGGTGATGGTCGTGAACAGAGCGATGTATGCCAGACCGGCCGTGCGCGCGTTCCGCCGGTAATGCAGTGCAATGAAGACCGCTGCGGAAGCCGCGATGGATGCAAGGCTCGGAATTCCCCAGTGTGCTAGCAGGAGCGGAGCGGCTGCCCGCCACAGGACCTCTTCACCAGCGGCGGCGGCTGGGAGCGTCGAGAGAACTGTGCTATGACGCCTTACTCGGATGCCTCGGCTAGATCCCCACCACACCGCGCACGGGAGCAAGATGGCAAGTCCTGCCCACACTGGAATAAGCAGCGGATGACTAACCCACGTGGCATCGACGATTACAGCAGGCAGGGCCAGTGCGGCCGCTGACGTTGTGGCAAGGTCATAGTGGCGCTGAGCTGTGATTCGCGATCTTGCTCCCCACGGACCCGGTATTTTCATTTTCGCGACGGCTGCAATCTGTGCTGGCTCAGTGAGGTGCAATGTCAGCCCGGCAGCCGCGAGGACCATATTCATCTGTCGCCGGGTACTCCGGCTATGAACGCGTACAGCGGTGCGGTATCAACTCCATTGTGATGTCCGATCAGTTGGGTTAGTTCATTGTCGATGAACCCGCCGAATGGCCGGCCACCGAGCGAGATCGCTGGCGCTATCAGGCTCAGGTTCTGCATGATGTGACCGGCGTCAAGGAAGACGAAGCGTCCCGAGCGGGGCCCGTACTTGAAGCGGTTTCGCCAGAAGCTGGCGGAGAGTACAATGGTGACGGCGGAAGAGGACACCATTTCTTCTTGCAACAGCGCCCGTGCGAGAGATTCGTCGTCGAAGTCCGCGAGACGGACGAGGCACGTTCGGTAGGGGTCGTAGTGGTAGACGCCGTGACCCAAATCGCTGACACGGCTCGCAAAGACGTAGATGTCGATTGGGTAGAGCGCCCCGCCGGAAGGCACTCGGCGGCGCAGTCCTTCGGGACGGTTCGTAACCCCGTAGCTGAAGTCCAGCATGGTAGAGAGCTGGGTGAATGTAATCTCCTGGCCGGTAAAGCGGTGAACACTTCGCCGCTCGTCTGCCGCCTGTTGAAGACTCATGTCTGGGGTCAATGGCGTTGGGAGTTGTGTCGTCGGCAGATCATCGAATTTTTTCCCGGCGCGGGTGGCGATCACCTGCAATGCCGGCGAGCGTGTCAGTCGGCTAATACCTGGGGCATCCCACGCCATCGAGGCTCGATATACTTTGGTGGCCTCGAACCAGTTCTCTGTCGGGTCATCGTAGGACAGGAGTTCGTTCCCATAGACCACGTCGACGAGGTTAGTTGCGTGACGTTCCAGTTCACTCATTAGGTTTGTCCTTCCTGTTTCGTCATTCACGGGAACGGGTGGGGTGTTTGATTTAATTGCTCGACTTCGAACGGTTGCTGGCATAGGCCGAGTCGATGGGCATGGGCAAGGAGACGCTGACCACCCATGAAACGGGCTGCATAGGAAGCGTCCAAGGGTCGCAGGCCGGTCGCCAGCGTCTTGACGACGTGTGCCCCTGCTTCGCGGATGTCCGGGCTGGTTAGATCGAACGTAATGATTCGATGGCCTTGTTGAGTCAGATGTTTCACAAGACTCTGCCAGAGTCTGTCTGGCTGTCTGTCATCGAAGGACGGCAACTCTGCTACGTCGCGGCGATCAGGGTTCGCGGTAAGGAAGTCGGCTTCAGCCACGAGGGCGGTTCCGGCGTAAAGACGGATGTGGTCTTCAAAGGTGCGTAGCGTTTCAGGCAGATTCGTGGTGTCGCGGATCGTTCTGCCATCTCGCTGTTCGGTTTTCATCCAAGTCCTGGTGTACATCGCTTCTGTTGCCGCTTTGATACAGGCACGTTCCACGGTCGCTGCGCTGGCGGCACCGATCGCGAAGGGCGCAAGCATCGAAGTACGGCTGCGCACTACTGCGAGCACCGCTGGGACACCAGTAAAGATCGACATGTCTACGAGGTGAATGTCTAGGCCGGTTGGCGCGAAGTGCCGTTTCACGTAGTTGTGCAGGACAGGGCTTGAGGTGACTTCGATTTGTGGCAGGCTCAGCCTGTTGTACCAGGTGAGCATGAAGCCATCCCGTTCGACCACTTCGAATAGGCCCGAAAGTGCTGCTTCGATGTGTGTGATTCCGCAGGCGAGCCCGTTGCTTGTAGCATAGCCGATGGCGGGTTCGTTGCGCCATTGACCGGCCATGTGGATCAGTTGCGCTGGTGCCCACACGGCTGCTCCTGTGGTGGCGTCATTTCCTTGCCGCCACCACAGCGGTAGGTCGTCAGTCCAAGGCTCATAACTGAATTCCGGGTTGTCGTATTGGTGGTCTGCGAACATCTCGAAATCGTCGGGGCCTAGTAGATCCAACTCTCGCCTTAGGTCGTAGCCAGTACCGTGTCGAACGGTCGCGGAATCGATCGGCGCGTAGGCGGCGCTGTATCGTTCTACGGTTTCGCCAATCGCGGCGAGACGGGCGCTAGTCAGATCAGGTGATCCTCCGCCGTTGTAGGTGTTGCCGGGTACACCAAACAGCAGGCTGCTGTCTGTGCCGTGGGCTCCAATGGAATGAGCAAGGATGTCATCAACGTCGCGGAGTTTCATGTACTCGCGGCGCGCGATCCCGACATATGGGTCGGAGAGCGGCAACAAGATCGCCGCGGCTTGCTGTGTGCTACTCCATTCGGTCATTGGCGTGACCTTTGGCTCTCAGGGTCCACGAGGTTGCCGTGGAACCAAACTTGGGGGAAACCTGTGTCGGCCACCGGTGAACAGTCCGGGCAACGGGGAACCCGCAGAACTCGTCGGGTTTGAACATCCAATCCGGCGTCATTGACCGTTATTGTTGTGAGCCCGCCAGGCATAGCACTCGGCCCGTGATTGCGGAGCGCCACACTTTCAAGTAAGAAGTTTGCCACTATCCCCGCTTGAATGTAATGGATCGGGTTCGGGCCGAAGTCAGGGGTAGGGTCGTCAATGGGTTGAAGCCTGAGCAGCTCAGGGCGGAACACGTCATCGGAGAAGTTCGCTGAACGGCGCAGCTGGAAGCATTTCATGCAAGCGGATTGATGTGGAATGCAGAACGGCCCGACCCACGCAGTTTCCGAGTCGAACGCAATCACGGGCAGCAATGGCGTGTCCGTCTCGAGAGCGCGGGTGTTGGCAGAGAACAACACTGGGTCGAGATACGAGTTCGCGACTACGACGAGCATGTCGCCTTGGGCATCTGGGACCGAGTCGAAGACTTGCATTCTCATGCCCTGAGCTGTGGTAGCGAGCCGGATCGTGTCCGCGAGAGCACTGCCTGGGCGGGAAACCAATGCGACGGTTGTCTCGTTCAGGCGCTTGTTTATGATGTCATCGGGTAGTTGACGTCCAGCACGTAGAGCGGCTGTGATGACGGCCGGCGGGTATCGCTCTTCTGTTGCGCTCAGCACCCCTGCCTCGGTGAGCCGGTCTAGCACGGTCGCGACCTGGTTGATCGGGAGAGACATCATTTCAGCCAGTTCATCTGCGGAAACGTATTTGTCAGCACCCAGCTCATGCCGTAGCGCAACGGCGAAGCGGGTCACGCCGTCGCCCTCGATTGTGGTGACAGATTTTGCTGCCAGTACGACTAGGGCCTCGTCCAGCGATGCAACCTCTGCGAAGGGATGGCGGCGGTAGAACTTGTCTGTTTTGGGGTCACCGATGTGTGGATTCATAGTTGATGTCCTGATAGTCGTGCGGGACGAGTTGCGGGCTGGCCGGGCTTCTGTCGAGAAGCATTGGTAGCACCTGGGTGGTTGATGGCAGCAGCGGATCGGAGCTTGTGCGTTGATAGTCGGCAACCCAGCGCGCGACTACCTCGGGCATCCCGTTAGCCAGCAGTTTCTCTGTGAACTCCTCTGGTGGCAAGCATGCCAGTTCAATGCTCTCGTTCAACTGCTCGGTCATGGCGTCGCGAAGTTGGGTCATAGATACGCGCTCGGGTCCGGTCACGTCATATACCTGGCCCGTTCTTTCTCGAATCTGCGTTGGGCTGATCCGTGTGACGGCTTCAGCCAGATCCGAGGTTCGTATCCATGCAACGCCATCTTGGTGGAAGGCTGACATGAGGATTCCAGTCGCTTGTGCCCATGCCCACAACAGCGGTAGCGACAAATCCAGTGGTGCACACCGCAGGATGATCGATTTCGGCACCAGGCCAAGTAACGTGGACTCGACGTCGCCGAGTGCATCATGAAGATGGACGCGCCTAGTCGAGATGATGACACTTTCACGCGAGACATCGACGGTGGTGGTGAGCTGACGCAATGTTGGCGCGGAGCTACCCACCAGGTCGATGATCTGGACAGGTGCAGACCCGAAAGGCCTCAGCACCTCGGCGAGCCCATCCCTGCCTCCGATGTAGTGGGCTCCGCTTGCCGGTGAGCGAGTCTTGCGGATCATGATCCGTACTCGCGGTCGCCGTCGCGAGTTGCCAGGATGAGGCAGATTATGGTAAGGCCGACGCTCCAGGCGAGGAAACCGACGAGTGCAGGAGCGACGTGCTCGGTGCCGATGCCTGCAACCCAGCTACTGATTTCTAGTGCTGATCGGGTGGGCATAGCGAAGGACACGTTGGCAAGCCAATCGGGGAAGGCGCGTGGTGGGATGAACAGCCCGCCGCCGAAAGCGAGCGCGAGCATGAGTACCTGGGCGGCGGCAACTGCTGCCTTAGAACTCATCAGGTAGCCGATTGCGATGCCAATCAGCATGAATGGGACCGCGGTGATAAGTAGCGCTGCGATCCCGGCGAGTAGGCGTGGCGAGGTGAGGGTTGCTTCGGTGGTGAGTGCTGCGAGGATGACGAGCGGGATCACTGAGACGGCCGAGAGTACCCCTGATGAGAGCAGGTAGGACAGTAGGCGTGTCCCGGGACCGGAGGGCAGTGATCGGGTGTAAGCACCCCAGGGCCGTTCTCGGGCTTGGGAAACTTCGATAGCGAACTGAAACAAGGAATTGACCATCATACCAAACACAGCGAGGCCAGTCACTGCGGCGGTAGATAGCTCCGGGTCTTCGGCCACTGCTCGTTGCGGGATAACGAAGAACAATAGACCGATGCTGGGCGCGAACAGCCCCATGATGATGCTGATAGGGATCCGGATGGCTTCAGTGAGTTGGAACTTGGCTTGGACTAGGGCTAGGTAAATTGGGTTCTTGAGCGCAGTGGTGTTCATCGGATGTCCTCAATGTTGCGGCTGGCTGCGGAGAGGGCGTCGTTGACGACTTCGACGTTGTTGAGTGAGCCGGTGTTGTGCAGCACCCAACGCAAGGTTTCGTCCAAGTCGTCCGTGGCGAACTCCAGCACGCCGTGGCGGTATTGGGATTCGCCACGGCGGTAGACTTCCTGGTAAGAGCCTGGGTCGGTGGTGGAGATCCGCACCTTTGCTAGCCGGTTCGCCGCCCGGATATCGGTGATTGCTGAGTCCTCGACGATTTGTCCAGCTTTGAGTACGACGACGCGTTCGGCCAGTCGTTCGATATCTTCCAGATAGTGGCTGGTGACCAGCAGTGTGGTGCCGGTGTCGACCCGGGCTGCCACTCGTTGCCACAGCAACTCTCGTGATTCGCCGTCCAGGCCGGTGGTTGGTTCGTCGAGTAGTACTAGCTTCGGGTTGCCGGCGAATGCGAGAGCCACGGACAGTAGTCGTTTCTGTCCACCGGACAAGCCGCCCACCTGGTGCTTAAGTAAGCGTCCGATGTTGAACTCCTCCACCAGCTCGGCCACGGTCGCGGGTTGCTGGTAGAACGCTCGAACGTATGCCAGTGCCTCGCCGACCCGTGCTGTCTCGGGCAGACTCAATGCCTGTGGTGCCATACCGAGCCTGGTGCGTGACCGAGGGGCGACTGGGTCACCGCCGAACAGCCGCACCGTCCCGCAGGTTGGTCGGCGCAGCCCAGCGAGCAACGCGAGCAGCGTGGTCTTGCCGGCTCCGTTGGGGCCGATCAACCCCACGGCTTCACCAGCACCGATCTGAAGAGTCACGCCGTTCAACGCGGCACGTCCGTGATAGTTCTTGCCGATTGTCTCGAACCGGGCAACCTCTGGTCGAGAAGCTGTCATGTTTGCCATGTCAATAGTACATCATACGCTACCGTGCCAAAGCAATCACTTTGCAATACAAAGAGGTTTTCCAGCTCTTCATCGATAAGTGTGGTGTGGGTTGTCGAGGCCGCCGGCGATGAGGAGCATGCGGAGGCGGCAGTTGTCGCGGTTGCGGAAGCCGCGGGCGACGCGGCGGTGGAGTTCGATGAGCCCGTTGACGGCCCCGGTGCCGCCATTGCTGGAGCGGTCGGTGTCGAAGTAGCTGAGGAACGCCTCGCGCCACTGGCGCAGGGCCCGGCCGAGGCGGGCGACCTCAAGCTGGTCATCGATGGCGTTCTTGTACCCGTAGAACGGGTCCAAGGTGGCGACCCGCACACCGGCACGGAAATCCTCGCCGCGGTCCTCGAGCCAGTCGTGGTAGGCCTTCCCCGACCGGCCAGGGACCAAGTCAAGAAGGCGGGCTTTGGTGCGCCCGTGGGCATCTGGGGTGAGGTCAACTATCCCGGTCAGCTCTTTCGGGCCGCGCCCAACCTGTTCGGGTGGTTTGGTCGACACGTGGTGCCATACGTGCTCATCCGCTCCGAGGTGGGTGACGCCCTCGAAGCGTGCCAGGTCGCCGGCGGCCGCCTACAACAGCGGCATGATCGCCTCCCACATGGTATGCCAGCCACAGCCGAGCTGACAGCGGACCCCGTTCACGGAGGCGTGCTCGCGGCGGATCTGCTGAATCGCCCACCGACGCGCACGCGCGGTGAGCTTGCCCCCGGGGGACGGCGACCTGCTCGTCCTGCTCCACGAACGAGACCACCGGACACGATGGCTCCGGGCAAACCCACCGCCGCTTGCGCCACCCGATCGTCACCGGCCGCCCCGCCCACGGCAAGTCGATCAGGCGCACCTCCACCCGGCCGTGCGCGACGACCCCGCACCTTGAACAGCCCATCCCTCCCGGCTCGGACTCCACCGTCATCGTCAACGCCCCGTTGCCGGCGCGGGTCGCGTCGACCACCCGGAGCCGTCCAGGCCGACCAAAAGATCACAACGGTCGCAGTAGGCGCCACCCGCAAGCGAGCAGCACAACGTAGCATCGGTCATCGTCGAGGCCCTTGACGTCAGAAGAGGTAGAAGTCCTCTGATCCTCAAGGACCTCGACCCCCACCACCCCGACCTCACCAGCGAGTCGTGCTCACCCCACACTCACCGATGAAGAGCCGGGCTGCGCTGGCTGATTGAGGCCACCAGTGTGGCCGCCCTGGGCGCGCTGTACAAGGCCGCCTCCCAGCAGACGGTGACCCTGGCCGACAAGGGCTACGTCGGGGCCGGTATCGGCGTACTCACGCCGATCAAGGGCACCAGGCCCTGCCCCTACGACGCCACCTACAACCTCATACAGGCCGCCCTGCGCGCTCCAGCCGAGAGGGCCAATGCCATGCTCAAGCACTTCAAGGCCCTACGTCGCGTCAGCCTCGACCCATCAACCATCACCAGAATCGCACCACCGTCCTGGTCATCACCACCTCCACAGAGGATTCTGGTGAGAAAGGCTCAAAGTTCATGGCCAAGCTTGCTCCTGTGCTCTTGCGTGCACGCCTATGGAGAGCTTCAAGAGCTTTGCTGCGCAAACTACTTGCGGCAGTAGGGCAAGTTGATGTAGGTTGCGATCTGCGGACCGCATGCGTCGGCGACTGTCGGCGTAACTTTAGCGAGGTCAACGAGAGGAGGGGAGCATGGCAACCATCAACTTGCCGGACGTGTCCACGATGACAATCACGAGCTTTGGTGAGGGACAGCATCTGTTCGAGCCCATGGCGGCTCGATGCACGACCACGACCATCATCTCCAGTTCCAGTTGCTTCTAAGTCCTAGGTCGCTATGACCTGGTCTGAGTAGCATGTAGCTGTGCGATCTCGGCCAACATTGCGCAGCTACATGCTCATCCGGTAAGAGTTGCATGCTTTAGCGATAGGAGGATCTGTTGAGCGAGGACCGCGATGACTCACGAAGTGTTCTCGGTGACTTGACGAGCGTTGCTGACCACGCCCGGCAAGCGATAGATCCCCGTGCGTACCGGCTGTTGCGGGTTTGGGGGCTGGTTTACCTTGTGGGTTTCGGCGCGCTGTGGGTAGATGTCATATTCCGTGATGGGCGCAGCCCCCTCATAGGGTTCGCTTGCCTGGGTGTTGTGGGCGCAGTTGGCTTGGCCTCAACAATGCGAGAACTGAGCCGACTGCGCGGATTGGCCGGTGCTTCCCAACGCACGGTTCGCAATTCGTGGACGTCGTGGGGCCTCACAGTCGTTGCCTGGTTGGTTCTGTTCGGGTTACATATCAACTTCCACCCTGGACAAACGGTGGCCACTACGTGTGCGACAGCCGCAGCCCTTGCCGTGGTACTTACCGGGGCCTGGCTGCTGGCCAACCCCATTCTGGTTTTGCAAGGCCGTGTTGGCATGAGCATGGTCATCGTCGGACTGGCTGCGCTACAGATTCCCATTGGTGGGCATGCGATGCTGTTCTTGTGGATCGCCTCTTCACTCATCCTGCTCGTCGGCTCAGTGATTGCTAGCGCGACGCCAGCCCGTCGTTTAAGTGCGAGTGAATCGTGATTGATCTCAACATTGACGAGGTTCTTCACGCACCGGTGCGGCTGAGTGTCATGGCTGTACTCGCCGAGATCGGGGAACAGGACCGCATTTCCTACCCGCGTCTGCAGGAACTAATCGACGTCACTTCCGGAAATCTGACCTCCCACCTACGTAAACTTGAAGCTGCGGGCTATATCGCCCAAACTAAGAAGTTCGTCAAACGTACCCCTGTCACCGAGATTCGACTCACCCGGCGCGGCCGCCTAGAATTTGAAGCTTACGTCGAGCAACTACGCGTCTTTGTCGCAAAAATGGACCAGGCGAAAGAAAAGAGCGAAGGCGCCACGCGCCACACCCAAGTGAGATAGTCCCGACAAGCCGCCTATGTCCCGTGTCATGCTAGGGGGGGCTCTGGACGTGACAGGAGATACGCGCTTGACTCAACGTCTACAAGTAGAGAGTTAGATTGGTCGCCGCTTTACTGTGATTTCCGCGCAGGTCTTGAAGAGACAATCCGATGGTATCGAGAAAACACCCAATGGTGGGTTGACGGCAAACGGAGTGTCGAAGAACAATATGCGCGTCTTGAGTATAACCGGTAATATCCGATGTCCCTCTATTTACTAGTGAACCTTTAAAATCAAGCTGAGATTGATCCTCGCCTTCCAGATTGTCGAAGCTGCTTATTGGGAACGGAGCGGTTCGGCTGACTTCTCCCGCCATTGATATCGTGAGAGTACTGAAGTCTCGTCGTAACGTACGATATCTGCACGCATGAAGACTTGGCACGCGATACCTCGAGAGATGTCTACAGGCTACGATCCTTGCTGCCTCAGACCCCTCCAGCCTTGGAACAAATCTTCAGGGCACAATGGTTAGCTAGGATCATCATGCTGGTGGGCCTGCCCGACAGAATGGTTTCGCAGGTCAACAGTTTTCATTAGCTGATGGTTATTTAAAAGCAGTCGCAGAATGCGATCGCGGACCCATTCAGCGCTGGTTCCCATTTCATCACCTATGCCTGCTCGGCCTTTGCCGATGAAGTCAGACAATATCGACATGAGGTAGAAACATTTGATCACGACGACTTCGTTCGTGAAGTGCCACGTACCCGGCGATATCACCCGTGATCAGTCCCGAGTGGTTAGCGGTAAGCGATCTGATCAATCTCATCAAGGTAGAGCTTGCGGTTGGGGATAATAATTGGCTCGCACGAACCGTCACGATCCTAGGATCCCAATCTCGTCGTCTTGGGAGCCACATACTCGACCGAACCAGTCTCGTTGAGCACGGCCTAAATCCCGGCGTTGCGCATATCTCGCCGTTCAACGTGCAACTGTGTTCGTGACCGACTCCGCTTCCAGCGCCGGTTCGATCGCGTTCTTCGTGCGCTGGACCAAGAGACCATCAAGCCCAATCAGGCCAGCTTCTTGTTTTTTCGCTTGCGTAAGCGCTCTCTCCGCAGGTGCTTCCTGATCGATGATTTAGCCATGCGCCACATGTCGGTCACAGGCAGACCCCTCCGTCGGAACAGGCCAGACCTGGCACCATGATTTTCGGACAGTCCCGCCGGAACCGAGACAGAACAGAACGGTGATTGCGCCGAGATAGTACAAAAATTCTAGCCGTACCGACTGCCACATTCACTCGGCAGGTCGCTGAGAGGCTCCGTGTTGCTGGCGCGGATGGCCCACTCGCGGGTGGTTCCCTCAGCACTGTGAGTGAAACGACCCGGATAGAGCCACGAGGAAACAGTCGAGAATCCGAGCAGGACGGTCCCACCGTGCGCCCACATGCGATTCCCATCCATAGCGGAACGGATCATTTGGAAGTCATTTATCACAGCCGTGATAGTCTAGTAGCATGACTCACTTGAATCTCGCGTCGGTGACATACGCGCTAGCGGGCGGGCGACCCCTGCTGCGCGATGTGTCGCTCGCCGTCAGCGCGGGTGAACGAGTCGCCCTGATTGGCGCGAACGGCGCTGGGAAAAGCACTCTGCTTCGAATTGTCACTGGCGAACTCTCGCCGGACTTCGGCGCGGTGACCCGGGACGGCAGCTTAGGCGTGATGCGCCAGTTCATCACGGGCGCTACAGTCAGCGAACTGTTGCTGTCGGTTGCACAGCCGGTGATCCGCGATGCTGCCGCGCAGCTTACGCGCGCCGAGGCCGTGATGAACGAGCGGGGCACCACACAATCCCAGATGGCGTTCGCGTCGGCGGTCGCCGCATGGGGCGAAGTCGGCGGCTATGACGTTGAGGTGCTGTGGGACATCTGCACAGTCGCCGCCCTAGGAGTGTCGTTCAAGCAGTGTCGCGACCGGGCGTTGTCCACGCTGTCAGGTGGCGAACAGAAACGGCTTGCGCTGGAGGCACTGCTCCGTGGCCCGGACGACCTGTTGCTCCTGGATGAGCCGGACAATTCTCTGGACGTTCCGGGTAAGCGCTGGCTCGAAGAGCAGTTGCTAGCAACGCGCAAGGGTGTGTTGTACGTGAGCCACGACCGCGAACTGCTGGCACGGACGGCGACCTCGATCGTTACCCTGGAGTTGGGCGTCGCAGGTAACACGGGCTGGACGCATCCGGGCGCATTCGACACCTACCAACGTTCGAGGGAGAAGCGATTCGAGCGTTTGGATGAGTTGCGCCGTCGCTGGGATGAAGAGCACGCAAAGCTGCGCTCGCTCATGTCCATGTACAAACGGAAGGCCACCTACAACTCTGACATGGCTTCCCGGTACCGGGCAGCACAAACCCGGCTTACTCGGTTCGAAGAAGCCGGACCTCCGCAAGAGCAACCACGCGAGCAGCACTTGAAGATGCGACTGCGCGGCGGGCGCACCGGGAAGCGGGTGCTGACCTGCGAGGCACTGAAATTATCGGAGCTGATACGTTCCTTTGATTTCGAGGCGTTCTTCGGCGATCGAGTTGCGGTGCTTGGCTCGAATGGTTCGGGCAAGTCCCACTTTCTGCGCCTACTTGCCACCGGAGGAACTAACCCTGAGCCGGGGCAAAAGCCCGCTATCGACGGGAAGATTGAGCCCGTATCGCATACGGGCGTCGCACGACTCGGTGCGAGGGTGCGTCCGGGATGGTTCGCGCAGAATCACACCCGACCCGACCTTGCTGGCCGTACATTGTTGGACATCCTGCACCGCGGCGATGAGCACCGCACCGGACTTCCGCAAGAGGACGCTTCGCGGGTGCTGGCCCGCTACGAACTGGCCAAGTCCGCTGAGCAGCACTTCGACTCGCTGTCAGGCGGGCAGCAAGCACGGTTCCAGGTGCTACTGCTGGAACTCAGCGGGGCGACCATGCTTTTGTTGGACGAACCGACCGACAACCTAGACCTCGTCTCCGCCGAGGCCTTACAGCAAGCGCTGAAAGCGTTTGAGGGGACCGTGCTCGCTGTGACCCATGATCGCTGGTTCACCCGCGACTTCGACCGCTTCCTGATTTTTGGAAGCGACGGAGAGGTCTACGAAAGCGACGAGCCCGTCTGGGACGAGACTCGCGTTACCAGGGAGAGGACGTAAGAATCATGCCCGCTCGGATCGATCCGGAGCAGCGTCGCCAACAGGTCATTGAGGCGGCGTTCCGCCTCGTGGTGGCCGAAGGAATCGAAGGCTTGTCACTGCGGAAGGTCGCCGACGAGTCCGGTCTGAATATTGGCTCGGTGCGGCATTACTTCGACGGCCACCAAGACCTACTCACCGCCGCAGCAGAGGAGGCGGGCGCCCGAATGGGCCGCCGTCTCACTACTCACCCCGCTGACAAGTTGCGCGGACTCAAGGGTGATGCTGCACTCAACGCCCTGCAAGCCTTGGTCGAAACAGTCATGCCCGTTGACGAGCCGCGTCGCGATGAGGCGATCGTCGTGGTCGAACTCATCATGGCCTCCCGGACAATGCAAGTATTCCGCGCCATGTCCCAACACATGGCGTCCGACCTCGCCACCGTTTTACGCGACGCACTCGACGCCCTCTGCGTGCCAGAACCTGACCTAGCCGCAGCACAACTCGCCGCCGTAATCGGCGGGCTGACCCTCGACACCGTGACCCCCCATGGAGGCCTGAGCGTCGAACGTCTCCGAACAATCTTGCGCGCGCACCTGCGAATGCTGCTTACGAATGAGAAATACGGGTGATGCGCAAACCCGCATGGTTGTTCACGCTACTCGCCGCCGCTTTCGTCCTATACACCGACGACTACGTGATCGCCGGAATCCTGCCAGAGCTCGCCACCGATCTGCATATCACCGAGGGCCATGCCGGACAACTGGTCACCGTATTCTCCCTGACCGTCGCCATCACCGCGCCGGTCGCAGCCATCGTTCTCGCGAACGTGCCTCGCCGCCAACTGTTCACGACCGCACTGCTAATCTTCATCACTTCGAACATCGCCGCAGCAACCACCAAGTCGTTCATCGTGTTGACGACACTGCGTGTAGCCACCGCGCTGGTAGCCGCAGCTACAGCTCCAGCGCTGTTCGCTTTCACCGCCCAGCATGCACCGGCCCATAGAGTCGGTAGATACATTGCCGCGGTCTCACTCGGTGTCACTGGATCGATCGCAGCCGGAGTCCCTTTCGGGACGTGGATCGGCGGCATCCTCAGCTGGCGTGCCACTTTCGCGACAATGGCAATCGCTGGAGTCGTAGTTCTCCTTCTCGTGCGCGCCACACTGCCACGATCAGAAGGCAAGAAAGAGACACTACGGCTGACCGAACAACTCCGAATTCTGTGGAAAGCCCCGATCTCCCTCGGACTGCTGGCGAACTGCCTACTCATGACTGGTTCGATGATGATGCTCACCTACCTCGCCCCCTACCTTGCCGCGACCACGAGCGCAGGTATAGAGGAACGAGCACTCGCATTCAGCCTCTCCGGGATCGCAGGCATCGTAGGCATTTGGCTCGGCGGGATCGCAACCGATCGCCTAGGTGCAAACCTGACCCTGATAATCGGTATAGGAACGATCATCAGCACGATGCTCATTCTCTGGACCCTCTGGACCGTCAGACCTGCTCCCCTGCTAGCAGTGCTGGGCATAGTGACATTGTGGGGAGCCATGGCGTTCTGGAACTCCCCTGCAATCCAAGCCCGGCTGCATCACCTCGCTGCCCCCGTTTCCGGGCATGCCCTGGCGCTCAATACGTCTGGCACCTACCTCGGCGTCTCCATCGGAGCTGCGGCAGGGGGCGCTGTACTCACCCGCGGTGGAGTAGGTCTCTTGCCATTAACGGCTGCAGGGTTCGCCACTGCTTCGCTGATCCTGCTCGCCATCGCGCCGAGCCAGTCGAACACATCCACCTCCAATGACACCACAGGTGAACGGCCCGTGCCATGAGCAGACCCCAAACCTTGCCCGGCCGCAGTACACGGTTACCCCAACCCAACCACAACCGACCAAGCGCCAGCGCTACCACGCAACAGTCCCGTCCAGAACTGTCTGACGAATAGGGGTCATGTATCGATTCGCCGAAGCCGATGGCATCTCAACCGCTGGTGGCAGAGGCTCCGCCGATGATTCGCGCCAATTCGGGGCCAGCCGCAGAAGCGGCAGCACTACTGAATTCCATGTCCAAAAAGGACTGGACTCTGGAGTTCGCGGCTCGGTTCCGTGCGCGGTCGTTCGCGAACACGATGCTGATCTTCACCCAGCACGAGAAGTCCTTCAAACTCGGCCTGGTGCCCGACCCGATGCCCACACATGTGGCGAACCACAAGTAGTGGCAATAATTGGGTCGTCAGGTGTCTAGAGGACAGCCTGATTATCAAATCCTGGCCCCAGTCCCCGGCCGGTTCGTCTCGACTCCGACTCGTGACGCCGACTGGCGAAGGGTGAGAAACCGCGCCCGGGTGAGACGATGCGCACAAAGATGCTCGGTGTCCGGCCCCGCCTACGTCTGGGATGCCTCCTAGACCACCGGCTTCCCCATCCCCAGCCCCCAGCCACCCAAGCCGCGGCCGAGACCGGCGCTGCGGCGACCGGTAGGTCTGCTGCGGCAGGCGGGCCCTGCAACTGCCGCAGTGGTTGCGGCGCAGGTCGCCAAGGACACCTTCGAGGCCGGGCCGAAAACCGGTCAGCACCTCGGCCAGCAAGCCGAACCCGCCACCGGCAGACAGCCCGACACCACCCGCCTCGAGGAAGAAGCCCCAGTCATGAACCGCCGCAGCAAGAACCACAACACCAGCCAGAACAGGGCGTCGGTGGGGTCGGAGGTGGTGCCGGTGAAGCTTTCCCGCCTGATCCGCCGCGGCATCCTCTTCAAACTGTCCGCACCGCAATCCGTCACGATCTGGGTCACGATCGCCATCATCATCACCGCCCTGCACGCCGGGAATGGGATATTGCTGTCCTACACCACCCCCATCTTGGCCACCGCCCTGCCTACCCGGATCCCGAACGCCGAACGCCCGATCATCGAATGGATCCCCTCTTTGTCAACGAAACCTGGACCCGCATCCGCACTGGTTTTCTGGCTAGGTGAGATGCCTGGAGGTGAGCGGGATAGGCGATGTGCTCCAGCCGCCACACTTAGTGCGTTGGACGTCGCATCCGCTGGTGGGCAGATTTGTATCTGGACTCGGGTTGGCTAATACATCGACCTATGGAATCGGCCGCCCATGGGAATCCCGGACCGGCGAAACAGGCAACCGGGTTCGCATCGGCGCAACCATCCCCGGACAAGACCAAACCCAGCTGGAACCCGAACCTTGAACCGTCATCGAGTAGAAAGTCGGTGAACAGCCGTATCCTGAGCTATTGGTCTGAAGCCCGGAAGGAGACGCCTCGTGCCAGAAGCGATCTTGACTGTTGCGATGCTGCGTGCCGGTCAGCGCCTCCGCGGGCTGGTGCCGGGGCAGACGGTCACCGTGATCGCCGTCGACGTCATAGACCCGGCACTGGTGGAGGTCTTCTACCGGGACGAGTCCGGGGCCAGCGGCGCCCGCATGGTCACGGAATCGGACCTGGCCGACCTCGAACCGGTGAGCGATCTCGAATCCGCCCCGGCGTTCGACGGCGACCCGGACGAGTTCCGGCTCGCGGCTGAGGCGCTGCGCATAAAGTACGCCGCCCTATACGACCCGATGGTTGCGGTCAACAGCTCGGATGTGGATCCGCTGCCGCATCAGATCCGCGCCGTCTATGAGGAACTGCTGCCGCGGCTTCCGTTGCGGTTCCTGCTGGCCGACGATCCGGGCGCGGGCAAGACGATCATGGCCGGCCTCTATATCAAGGAGTTGATGCTGCATTCCGACTGCGAACGGGTGATCGTGGTCGCTCCCGGTGGGCTGGTTGAGCAGTGGCGCGAGGAACTGGCCACCAAGTTCGATCTGCGTTTCGAGGTGTTCGGCCGGCATCTGGTCGACGACGCCCAGGGTCGCAATGTCTTCGCCGAACACAACCGTCTGATCGCTCGGATGGATCAGCTTTCCCGCAATGAGGATCTGATGGCGCAGCTTTCCGAGGTGAGCTGGGATGTCGCCGTGGTGGACGAGGCACACCGCATGTCCGCCCACTACTCGTCCTGGGCGGGCGAGGTGGCCGAGACGAAACGTTTCAAGCTGGGCCGGCTGCTCTCGGAGACCGCGCACCACCTCCTGCTGATGACCGCTACCCCGCACGCGGGGAAGGAGGAGGACTTCCAGCTGTTCATGTCGCTGCTGGACCGGGACCGTTTCGAGGGCCAGTACCGGCAGGGGGTGCACCGCACCGACACGAAGGGCCTCATGCGCCGCATGGTCAAGGAGGACCTGCTCACCTTCGAAGGCAAGCCGCTGTTCCCGGAACGCCGCGCCTACACGGTCGCCTACGAGTTGAGCCCGGCCGAACGGGAGCTCTACGATCTCGTCACCGACTATGTGCGCACGGAGATGGGGCGCGCCGAACGCATCTCCCAGGCGGGAGACAAGAAACGCGGAAACAACGTCGGCTTCGCCCTGACCGTTCTGCAACGCCGGCTCGCTTCCAGCCCGGAGGCGATCCTGCGTTCGCTGGAACGCCGCCAGCAACGCCTCGAAACCCGGCTTCGTGAACTGACCCGCCTCCAGGAAATAGCGAGTCCGGTGGCGGAGGCTCGGCTCGACGCGGAACTCCCGTCCCTGTCGATCGACGACTACGACGATATGGATCTGGAAGCGACCGATTCGGAGCGTCTCCAGCTTGAAACCCAGGTGGAGCAGGTCGTGGACCGCGCGACCGCGGCGCAGACCATTCCGGAGTTGCGGGTCGAGATCGCGATCCTCGAGGATCTCATTCGCGTCGCATACAAGGTCCGGCGGTTGGACGACGACAAGAAGTGGGCCGAATTGCGCACCATTCTCGATGAGCAGCTATTGGCCCACGACGGGGCGCCACGCAAGATCATCGTCTTCACCGAGCACCGGGACACCCTCGACTACCTGGATCAGCGAATCGGCGCGCAGCTCGGCCGTACCGGCGCGGTGGTCAGGATTCACGGCGGTACCAGCCGCGAGGAGCGAATGGCAGCGCGCGAAAGGTTCACCCACAATCCCGACACGGTGGTGCTGCTGGCCACGGATGCCGCCGGGGAGGGGCTGAACCTGCAGCGCGCGCACCTGATGGTCAACTACGACCTGCCGTGGAACCCGAACCGCATCGAGCAGCGGTTCGGGCGCATCCACCGCATCGGTCAGCGCGAGGTCTGCCACCTGTGGAACATGGTGGCCAAGGACACCCGCGAGGGCGATGTCTTCACCCGGCTGCTGTCGAAGATCGACCAGATGTCGGCGGCCTATAACGGGAACCTGTTCAATGTGCTCGGCGACGACGCCGCCTTCCAGGAGCGTTCCCTGCGTGACCTGCTGATCGAGGCCATCCGCTACGGGGACCGCCCCGAGGTGAAGGCCAATCTGGATCGCATCATCGATGCGGGGGTGAGGGATGGGCTGGATGAGATGCTCGCGGAGAAGGCGCTGCATCCGGAGATGTTCAGCGCGCTCGATCTCGACGAGGTGCGGGCCAGAATGGAGAAGGCCCGCGAGCGGCGCCTCCAGCCCGGCTATATCGCCGCCTTCTTCCTGTCCGCGTTCGAACGCCTGGGCGGTCAGGTCCGCAAACGGGAGCGGGGACGCTACGAGATCACCCGCGTCCCCACCCGGGTCATTGAGATCGCCCGGCGCCTGAACCGCTGGGCTCCCGTCGCCGACCGGTACGAACGGATCACCTTCGAACTGCACCGCATCCGCCCCGACGGCCTGGCGCCCGCCACGCTCATCGCTCCGGGCCATCCGCTACTGCACGCCGTGATCGAGGCCACCATCGCCGATCTCGGCGACGTGCTGGCACGCGGCACCGTGCTGGTGGACCGCCGCGACACCCAAACGAACACCCCGATGCTGCTGTACACCGTCGAACAGCGCATCACGAACTCCGCGCCCGGGGCCGACACCGTCTCGCACCATTTCGACTACCCGATCCTGGAACCGGACGGCACGGTCACGGTCTGCGCGGCACCCCCGTACCTGGACTACGACGCCCCCCAGCCGGCAGAGGCCGCCGCCATCGCCTCGATCCGGAACGACGAATGGGTGCGGAGCAACCACGAGAAGCTCGTGCGCGCCAACTCCTACCGCAGCGGCCTGCAACCACGCATGGCGGAGATCCATGCCCGACTCGAGATCGAGGTGGCCCGCACCGAAAAACAGGTCAGGGAACGGCTGCTCGCGGAGATCAACCACTGGGATCGCGAATACAACCGCCTGGCCGATCTCGAACGCGCGGGCACCGTCGGCCGGGTGCGGGCCGAGACCGCCCACGCCAGGGCCCGGCAACTGGAGGAACGCCTGGAGCGCAGACTCCGCGAACTCGCGCTGCACACCAAACTAGTCGCGGTTCCCGGGGTGATTCGCAGCACGGCGCTGATCGTGCCGAGCCGCATCGTCGAGCAGGAATCCGGGCGGGAGGCGCCGGCCACCGCCCGCGTCACGGAGGAGGTGGAACGCCGCGCGGTCGAAGCGGTGCTGGCCGCGGAGCGGGCCATCGGCAGGAACCCGGTGGAGATGCCCCGCAACAATCCCGGCTACGACATCTGTTCGACCGACGACGAGGGCCGGATCCACTACATCGAGGTCAAGGGCCGGATCGCGGGAGCCGACACGTTCGCCATCACGGCCAACGAGGTCACCTTCGCCCAGACCCAGGGCGAGAGGCACCGCCTGGCGCTCGTCCAGGTTTCGCCCGGCGGCCCCGGACGCGACGGGTTGCGCTACCTCACCGACGCCTTCGCACACCTCGAACCAGCCGCCACCACACGCTCCTACAACGAGGAATGGCGCGACTACTGGAACCGGGGAGGCCCACCGCGATGACCGGCCCGACTCATTCCAGCCGATCCGTAGACCCCGGAGGAAAGCCCGTGGCGGACACGCCGAAGAAGAAACTCATCGAGACCTCCCTGCCGCTGGAGGCCATCAACGCCGCATCGGCGCGCGAGAAGTCGATCCGCCACGGGCACCCCTCCACCCTGCACCTGTACTGGGCGCGCAGACCGCTCGCGACCGCCCGTGCCGTGCTGTTCGCCCAGCTCGTCGACGACCCCGCCTCGCGACCGGAGGAGTTCCCGACCGTCGAGGCACAGGATGCCGAACGCGCCCGGCTGCACGCCCTGATGGAGAACCTGGTGGTGTGGGAGAACAGCAACGACGAATCCCTCCTGCGGCAGGCGCGCGATGAGATCCGCAAGAGCAACGACGGCGGACTGCCCGCGGTGCTCGACCCCTTCGCGGGCGGCGGCTCCATTCCCCTGGAGGCCCAGCGCCTGGGTTTGGCGGCCCACGCCAGCGACCTCAACCCCCTGGCCGTGCTCATCGACAAGGCGCTGATAGAGATACCGCCCAAGTTCGCAGGATGGCAGCCCGTGCACCCGGGAGGCAACGAGCAAAGCGTCTACCAACGGGCCGAGGGACTCGCCGAAGACGTCCGCTACTACGGCAAATGGATGCGAGACGAGGCGTTCCGGCGCATCGGCCACCGGTATCCCAAGGCCAAAGCCCCAGACGGCACCGAACACACCGTCATCGCCTGGATCTGGGCCCGCACCGTTCGCAGTCCGAATCCAGCCAATCCCATAGAGGTGCCGCTCGTTCGTTCTTGGTGGCTGAGTAAGAAAAAGGGCAAGGAAGCCTGGGTGCGCGCCACCGTACAGGACGGCCGGGTGCACTACGAAGTAGCGCACGGGAAGCCCGGCCCAGACCCTGAGGGGACGATGTCACGGGGCCAGGCCGTGGTTGTTGGCGACGGTACGGCAATGTCTGCAACCTACGTGAGGAAGGAGGCGCAGGCTGGCAGACTCGGTGCCCATTTGATTGCTGTTGTGGCTGAGGGGAAACGTGGCCGGCTCTACTTGTCTCCGGCCTCTGAGCACATTCGCGCGGCGAAAACACCACGCCCGGATGAGGTGCCAGATCAATTGATTCCGACACGGAATCATGATGTTGACCGTCTGCCTATGTATGGGATGCCGACTTGGGCAGACGCCTTCACGAACCGGCAACTCGTCGCGATGGCCACCCTGAGCGACCTTGTCGCCGAGGCGCGGGAACAGGTACTGGTGGATGCCTTGAATGCAGGCGTGCCGGAGGGAGACCGCCTTGAGGCGGGCGGCTCTGCCGCTCAAGCCTATGCCGATGCGGTTGCCACGTATCTCGCCTTAGGGGTAAGCCGCGCTACCGACTACAATTCAACCTTGGCAGGGTGGAACTCCTTGAGAGACGGAATACGGAATGTATTTGCCCGCCAGGCGCTCCCCATGCTTTGGGATTTTGCAGAAGCTAACCCTTTTTCTGATTCCTCGGGAAATTTCTTGGGCCAAGTTGACTGGGTGGTCAAGGTGTTGAGTCATTTGCCTACTGACGTTAATGGTTCTGTTGAGCAGGTCAGTGCAAGTGTGGCGCCTTATGGTGGAACCGTCATTTCTACCGATCCACCATACTATGACAATATCAGCTATTCCGATCTTTCGGACTATTTTTATGTGTGGTTGCGCCGCTGCCTTCACGACATCCATCCCAGCGTCGTTGGCACCATGCTTACGCCCAAAGCTGACGAACTTGTCGCCAACCCTTACCGCCACGGCGGCAAGGACGGTGCTGAACGCTTCTTCGTTGATGGCTTCAACGCTGTCTTCCATAGGATTCGCCAAGGCGTCACCGCTAACGTTCCCATGACGGTCTACTACGCCTACAAACAGCAGGATGCCAAGGCTGACGGTACGTCATCCACCGGCTGGCATACCCTCCTGAGCGGCCTAATCAAAGCAGGTTGGATGATTACCGCCACTTGGCCCGTGCGGAGCGAACGCGGAGGACGGATGCTTAGCGTTGGCACCAATGCCCTTGCCTCCTCCATAGTGCTGGCCTGCCGGCCGCGTCCCGCGGACGCCGATGCCATCACCCGCCGGCTGTTCGTCGCCCGGCTCAAGTCCGAGCTGCCGGGGGCCCTGCGGACGCTCATGCAGGGGGCCATCGCGCCGGTTGACCTGGCCCAGGCGGCCATTGGCCCCGGCATCTCGGTGTTCTCGCGGTACTCGCGGGTGCGGGAGGCCGATGGCTCCGACATGTCGGTGCGGGACGCCCTGCTGCTCATCAACGCCACCCTCGACGAGGTGCTGGGGGAGCAGGAATCGGGCTTCGACCCCGACACCCGGTTCGCCGTGAAATGGTACCGCAGCTACGGCTGGGGCACCGAGAGCTCGGGCCTGGCGGACCAGTTGGCCCGCTCCACCGACACCTCCATCGGCGCCCTGGAACGCGGGGGCATCTTCGAGGCCAGGGGCGGCCGGGCGCGGCTGTGCTCACCCGAGAGCCTCGGCACCGGGTGGACGCCACAAACCGACGACCGGCTCAGCATCTGGGAGGCGACGGTACGGCTGGCCGCGGCCCTGGCCGAGGGCGGGGTGGAGCAGACCGCCCAGCTGCTGCCCGGGTTGCAGGAGGCGCAGGTCGATCTGGACGCGGTGAAGGAACTCGGCTTCCTGCTCTTCCACGAGGCCGAGAAGAAGAACCAGGCCAAGGACGCGCTCCTGTTCAACAGCCTCGTCAGCGCATGGGGCGACGTGAACGAGCAGGCCCGGAAACTCGCCGCGGTGCCCCGATCCACCCAGGAAGCGCTCGACTTCGGGGATTCGGAGTGACCCACCATGACCACACACAACCAGCCAGGACCGGCCCCGGGACCCGAGATCTTCACGGGGACGGATCTCACCCCCTTCCACCAAGCGGCGCTGACCGGGGAGGGTTCCCTGCTGGAGCGGGTCTCGGCGCTCATCGAACGGACCCGCGCCGCCGTCGCCACACAGGCCGATGCGGCCCTGACCCTCAGGAACTGGCACATCGGGCACATGATCGACATCGAGGTGCTGAAGGAGAACCGTGCCGGGTACGACCGGGAGATTGTTGCTTCACTGGAGCCACAATTGACTCGGAGGTTCGGCCGAGGTTTCACCAGAGCGAACCTGTACCGCATGATCCAGTTCTCCCAGGTCTTCTCTGACGAGGAGATTGTCGTATCACTGTCGCGACAATTGAGCTGGAGCCACATCCTGACCCTCCTGCCGGTCCGGTCTCCGGAGGCGCGGGCCTACTACATCGACCAGGCCGTCAACGCGCGGCTGAGCGTCCGGGCGTTGCGGGAACTCATCGGGCGTCACGGCTACGAACGCAAGGAGATCGCCAACGCCCAGGCGCTGGGCGGGTCGGTGATCCCGGCGGAGTGGCCGAGTACTGGACCACGCTGCCGCCCAAGGAGGAACTCGAAACACGCATCCAGGAGATCTACCGGGATGCCCGGGAACGGATCGCCCGACGTCAGATCACCCCGGCACCCGAGGATCCCGATGACTGAGCACACCCGACCCGCAGGCACCACGTCGTAGGAGACACCGATGGCATTGAACAACCGGGACCGAGTCAGCAGGGCCTTCGATCTGCTCTCCGAAGGCCTCCAGGACGTGGTGGACGAGGTGATGACCAAGGTTTACGGCTCGGCGGACTGGCCGGCGCGGTGGGCCAGCGAGGACGCGCGGCGCAGGGGGCGGGCACCCCAGACCTTCACCAAGCAGGACGTGCAGGTGCAGTTGCGGGCGATCACCGAACGCGGCTACGAATTCAGGGACGTGCTGTCCCGGGCGCAGCAGGGTTTCGCCTCGGAGCTGCGGGAGACCCGCAACCAGTGGGCCCACAACGCGCCGTTCGGTTCCGACGACACCGCACGCGCCCTCGACACCATCGAACGGCTCCTCCAGGCGGTGGGTTCCGCCGATTCCGCGGCCGATGTGCGCAAGATGCGCGCCGATCTGCAGCGCACCGTCTACGAGGACCAGACCCGCCAGCAGACGAAGAAGACGAGAAGGGTCTCACTCAAACCGGGCGGCGGGCTGAAGCCGTGGCGTGAGGTGATCCACCCCCACGACGACGTGGCGCGCGGCGAGTTCACCGCCTCGGAGTTCGCCGCCGACCTGCACCTGGTGCACACCGGCCAGGCCACCAGCCCCGAGTACGGCGACCCGGTGGAGTTCTTCACCCGCACCTACCTCACCGAGGGCCTGCACGATCTGCTCAGCCGGGCCCTGCGCCGCCTGAGCGGCGACGGCAACGCCAGCCCCGTGGTGAACCTTCAAACCAATTTCGGTGGCGGCAAAACCCATTCGATGCTGGCCCTCTACCACCTGTTCGGCGGCATTCCCGCGCGGAGCATGCCCCAGGAGATCCAGGACCTCGTCGCCGGGAACGGCAACCCCCGGCTCGAGAAACTCGGGGTGCGGCGGGTCGCCCTGGTCGGAACCTACCTGCAGGCCGGGTCTCCGCTCATCAAACCGGACGGCACCGAGGTCCGCACGCTGTGGGGGGAACTCGCCTGGCAGCTGGGCGGGCGGGCGGCCTACGAGCTGATCGCGGATTCAGACCGGGCCGGGACCAATCCCGGATCGGCCCTGCGGGCCCTGATCCAGCAGTACGCACCGGCGCTGATCCTGATCGACGAATGGGTCGCCTACGCCCGGCAGCTCGTCACGGACAGGGAGCTGCCGGCCGGTTCATTCGAGACGCAGTTCACCTTCGCCCAGTCGCTGACCGAGATCGTCCGGTCCGTGCCGGGGGCGATGCTGGTGGTGTCGATCCCGGCCTCGGACACGGGGACGGCCGGTGCCGGCAGCGACATCGAGATCGGCGGCACGAACGGCCAGCTCGCGTTGGAGCGTCTGCAGAACGTGATCCGCCGGGTGGCGGATCAGTGGCGGCCGTCCAGCAAGAACGAATCGTTCGAGATAGTCCGCCGCCGGCTGTTCCAGCCCACGGATGCCGCGGCGCTCGGCACCATCGCCGCGGTGGCCCGCAGTTTCGTGACCTTCTACCAGCACAATGCGGCGCTTTTCCCACGCGATGCCGCGAAGGTCAGCGACGAATACGAGAAACGAATCCGCGCCTTCTACCCGCTTCATCCCGAACTGCTGGACCGGCTCTACGAGGACTGGTCCACCCTGGGCCGATTCCAACGCACCCGCGGTGTGCTGAAGCTCGTGTCGTCGATAGTCCACGAGCTGTGGAAATCCGAGGATGCCTCGCCGCTGATCCTCCCCGGCACCGTGCCGCTGGACGCGACGACGGTGAACACCGATCTGACCCAGTATCTGGAGGATCAGTGGAAACCGATCATCGACTCCGACATCGACGGCCCCGGCTGCATGGCGCAACGCATCGACCTGGACCGCCCGAACCTGGGGCAGCGATTCGTCACCCAGCGTCTCGCCCGCACGATCTTCATGGGGGCGGCCCCGCGCATCAAAAGCACCCACAAGGGCCTCGACAAGCAGTACCTGTGGCTCGGCACCGCGATTCCCGGTGACGCGCTGGGCAATTTCGGCAGCGCCCTCGAACTGCTGGCCCAGCGATCCACCTACTTCTACGAGGAGCAGGGGCATTACTGGTTCGATACGCAGCCTTCGGTCACCAAGACCGCCAATGACTACGCCGAACGGCTCCGCGAGGATCCCGAGAGGGTGTGGAACGAGATCACCCGCCGCCTGCGCGCCGAGGAACGGGTGCGCGACGTGTTCGACCGGGTGCATATCGCCCCGGAATCGAGCGCCGACGTCCCCGACCTGGAGGATGTGCGCCTGGTCATCGCCCACCCCCGGTATGCCTGGCGCAAACAGGAGGGCCGGGATTCCGGAACATACCGGTGGGTTCACGACGCCGTCGAGGCTAGGGGTGCTAGCCAGCGCATTCACCGCAACACCGTGGTATTCCTGCTGGCGGACCGGAATCAGCTGGAGGGTCTGGCGGCGGCGACGCGCAGCTACCTCGGGTGGAAACAGGTTCAGGAAACCAGCGAATCCCTCAACCTGTCCGCCCAGCAGCGGAAACAGGCCGGCGAGCAGGTGGGCAATTCCGACCGGGTGGTCGCGGACCGTATTCGCGGCACCTTCATCTGGGCGGCCTACCCCGTGCAACCCGAGCCGACGCAGCCTTTCGAGTTGATGGCCGAGAAGGTGCCCGATTCCGGCGGGAGATCCTTGGCGGAGCGGGTGTCCCACAAGCTGCAACGCGACGATCTGCTGGTCGCCAGGCTCGGGGCGGAGACCCTCGGGGCCACCCTGCACGAGGAACTCGGCACTAGGTGGCGTGAAACCGGTGAGTTCAGCGTCGGCGAGTTGTGGGGGTATTTCACCCGCCACATCTACCTGCATCGGCTGGTGAAACGCGAGGTGCTGGATGCGGCCATCCAGGGTGCGCTTACCGCCGTCCTGCTGGAGAACGAACGCTTCGGCATCGCGGCGGGCAAGGATCCGGAAACCGGCCGCTACCGGGGGCTGGTGCTACCGCCCGACCCGAACGCGACGATCCAGGTGACCGACAGCACCCTGCTGGTGGACCCTGCCCGCGCCCAGGAACAGCTCGACGCCGACCGCGCCGCCCAGGAAACCGCTTTCCCGGCGGCGGTCGGCGAGCGAAACGGGACGCGGGTAGCCCCGGTGCGGGTTTCGCCGGGCAGCGGGGATGCCGGCGGAGCCGCCGAACCCGGGCTGGGCGAGACGGCCAAGGCCGCGGCCGCACGCTTCTTCGGCTCGGTGAAGGTCGATCCCGAACGCTATTCCCGCGATATCGGGAACATCACCCGGGAGATCATCGACCGGCTCGCCGGGGCAGGGGCCCGCCTGGAGATCACCATCGACATCCAAGCGGTGAAAACCGAGGGATTCGACGACACCGAGATCCGAACCATCGGCGAGAACGCACGCGTCCTCAAATTCGACCCCGGTTCCGGTTTCGAAAAGAACTGAACCGGCGGCGCGGGCAGTCGCGGACGCGGGTCTGCCCGCGCCGGTGGGCGAGCGAACCGGTATTGCCTGCGACCGGCGTCGTCAGCCGGCCCGGCTGGCCATCAGCGGGCGGGCAGCTCGAAGCGGCGCGATTCCGTACCGGTCTCGGCATCCCAGGCGATGACGCCTTCGCGCAGGTGGATGGTGTACAGCCCGCCGTCGGGGTCGAAGACGGCCTGCCGGCTGGCTGAAGGCAGTTTGATCTCGCGGCGTTCGCCGTCGGCGGTCTGGAACACGACCAGCCGGTGGGTCTGCGGCAGGCAGCCCGCGAACAGTGCGCCGTCGGCGCGGATGGCGCCGCCCACCAGCGGTTCGGCCACATTCCATTCCAGGCGGGCCCCGGGTTCCCAGTCGTTGAAAACCCGGGCGCTCCAGTTGCTGACCGCTACCGCGACCTTGGCGGTTTGAACGAACGCGTTGGGGCCTTGCGGGTGCGCCACCAAGGTCAGCTGAGAGTCTTTCGGGCCGGCCATGCTCAGCCCCGATTTGTGCAGCACCAGCACCGTGCCGTCGGTACGCAGATCGACCTGCAGCACCGATTCGCCCACGTTGAAGCGTCGCTGCTCGCCGCAGGAGTTCAGCGAGTGCACCCGGACCGTATTGTCATAGCCGATGGTGGCCAGCAGATCGGCGGTTGCCACCGCGGAGAAGGCGGCCTGTGGGCCGTTGGGGTTGTCCACCTGGGCATGCTCGGTGCGCAGCCTGCCCAGCACGCCGGTGTCGACGTTCAGCAGCACCACATCCTGGAAGTCCGGCCACAGCACCACCGGCCGGCCGGCCTGCCAGCGCAGCGTCGCGGGGGCATCGATCCGGTAGGAATGCCGCAGCTCGCCGGATGCCGCCGACCAGACCCGCAGCACCCCACCCCGGTCGGCCAGGGGAACCACCGATGCCACTCTCGGCTCGGATTCGGCGCTGACCACCAGGTGATTGGGCTGGGGTTCCGCTTCGCGCGGCTGGTTCGCCTGGCCCGGGGATGCCTCGGCCACGGTAGCCATGCCCCGCAGGCAACTGGGCAGGGACGCGTCCTGGCCGGGGCCCGGGTCCGACCCGCGGCAACCGGTCATGCCGAGACCCACCAGGGCACCGGATACGCTCAGGAATGTGCGGCGCCGACAGGCGCTGCGCGGCATCAAACGCTCACTCCGGCAGCGTCCATCACCGCCCGGAACTCGCTTTCGCTCATCGTGTCGGCTGTCTCCTTTCGGGTGGCCGGTTCCATATGGATGTCACCCGGGTCGATCGCGATGCCGTTCTCGGCATCATACTGGATGACCAGTTGCCCGAGCACGGGCGGGCGCTGTTCCGGGATCATCCGCTCCCATAGACTTCGGGCCCCATCGATCACCATGCCGCGCCCGGGCTCGGTCATATTTGTCAGTCTTAAATGTCTGAAGGAATATCCACCGCGAAAGAAAAGATGTTTCCGATCTTCTCGACCGCACTCTTTTGCAGGTCAAGCATTTTTTTCCACATATCCTTGCACTTTGTCTGGGCATAGGAGTATGGATCAGGCAGACCACCACCGGTAAAGACGTTAACGATCGCAGCGTACGAGCTATACTTGGCATCAACGATGTCGGTGGCCGCGTCCATGGCGGCCACCGTGTCGGTAAGCTTCTGTGCGGCGGCGGAGCAGGCGGCTGCAAACTCTCCGGCATCGTCTTTTGCCTTGCCAATCGCATCCGGGGACGCGGATGTGCCTGCCATGAACTCCGCGAACTCGTTGGCCCCGGGGCCCTCGTTGACCGCAGTCAAACCCTGGACTATCTCATCCATCGAGGTGCCGGCGGCAGACAGTGCCTCTGCAGTGGCCCGCCACATCGATTCGCGGTAATTCAACTCCTTTGCTGCGATAGTCGGTCTTTCGATACCGAACGCTCCATACACCCATGGTGCTACCATATCCGCTGCGCCTCCTCGGATCCTTCTTCTTCGGTAGCGAAATCGTCATCGCCAGTGTCGGTCATCTTCGCAGCCTCCGAGGCCAATCGTTTTTGAATGGCCCCGTTAACTTGGTAGAAATCGGCGTTCCGCTTGTCCAGCCCAATAACGATGGCTATATCCACCGGGCTCCGGAAGCCCCTATTATCCATCCGCGTGCCGGAGACGGCACTATCGAAGGCGGGCTTCAAGGCAGTTAGCACCTCTACGGTCTCGTCGGCTGCGTTCAGCCACGAACCGGCGTCGAATGCAATTGTCGTCATCGTGTTCCCCTAGCCAATATTTCATCCAATTGGGACTCGATGCGGTCGAGCTGGGCACTGTCGGGACCGCCACCGAGTTGATCTACGAATTGCAACACCGCCTGCTGATGGGCCCGCAGGGCGGCATTGACCGCCTGCTTCAGACCCGCCTCTAACTGCCGCTGCCGATTGAGGTCGAGCAACTGCGTGGCAATCTGCACGGTACGCAACTCACCGCCGGCGATTTCGACATAGACCATGCCATCGCAGGCCTCACCGGTGGTGGATAATTCCCTAAGCTCGGCCGCTAACCGAGCATCCTCACTCATCTGGCTTCCTCCAACGAGAAATACACCGGGTTGCCGGTGCCGCAATCATTGACCGTCTAACGAACTGGGCCTGGGGTACCGGACGCGTGAGATCAATCCCGTTCCGTCCAGTTCGGCTATCCAGGTCTAACTATTTGACATAAGGTTAACCAGCTAGGGGGTCAACCCCTGGAGCAAACGAGCGGCCGGCCGCGAGCCCAACCCGATCGGCAGGCCCCAGCGGCCCGGGCGCCGGGCCTCCGCGATACCCGCGGCCGGCGCGCATCCTCGAACCGGCGGGGCTCGCAGACGAGACGACAGCACCGTAGCGGCCACCGGGTGGGTCCCGACGAGCCGGTCTACGGCGACCCGGCGTCACCGGCAAGGGTGCCGGGTCACCGTCCACGAGCGACCCGGCGCCGCTCGATGGCTGGCGCGGTCAACCGATCGGCTTGACAGGCTGCCGCAGCACGGTTCGCAGTCTGGCAGCGGTTACCCGCCGCGGGTCGCCGAGGTAGATCTCGTGATGGTGACCGTTGAAGGTGAGGCCGCGAGCGGGCATCACCTCGTCGTGCAGCCGGGCGAGGGTGGGGGCCTCGTCGTCGTAGCTGCCGATGTGCATGATCTGCAGCACCCGGCCCTCGTTCAGCACCAGCCGGCGGACGCGATCCACCGGCAGGCCCGGCTTCTTCCGTGCCGCCACCGCCAAGCCGCTGGCCACCGCCTGCTCGCCGACCTGATCGGGCAGCGGAATCAGCATCGTCCAGTACCACCGCTTCTTGTCTCGGGACGCGAACACCTCGGGGTCGGGATGCCACCACAGTCCCTCCAGCGGGCCGGCCACGAATTCCAGGCCTGCTTCCCGTTTGACCACCGACCTGACCGCGTAGGCGGTGGTGAACAAGGCCGCCACCGCGTCGGCGTACTGCGGGGCGGTGTTCGGGTCGCCGCGGCCGTCGATGGCCAGGTAGCCCGTCTCGGGGACGATCGCCTCACTGAAATCGCCGGCGCCCGGCTGGTATAGGGCCTTGCGGTCCTTCTTCAGGTCGATCCTCATCGCATTTCCTCCCTCGAATCGCAGTTATCGGCGGCCGGCAGCCGGCCTGCCCGGCTGCCATCGGCCAGCGGCTCGCCCCGCCTTCGGCCGCCGGGCCTCAACCGCGCACCGTTTCCAGTTGGCAAAGTACCGCCAGGCGCAGCGGGGCCTGCGGGTTCAGACGCTCCACCTGAACCCGAATAGCGCGCCTGGCTCGCAACGCGTGGATGGTCTCGACCAACCAGTCGGGTACCCAGCCGACCTCGCTGCCCGTAGCCGTCAGCAGGATTGCCTGCGGGTTGACGGGGTTGCCCGGCTCATCCCTGAGGGACAGTTCCTGGCCGGGCACGAGTCGATCGACGGCGGACGGGTCGCGATGCCGGATTCCTGAGATGAAAAACCGCCCCTCGCAGCGTCCGTCCACCTCTTCGAAGGCGTCCACCACGTGAAAGGTGTCGGTGGCCCGTTCGCCACCGGTGCGGGCAAGGATCTCCATCGGCGTGGCGTCCTCGGCCAACCCCAGCCAACCGACGTACTCGCCATAGGAGCTACGACGCCGCGACAGGACGCGGTTGCCGAGGAACGCCGGCAGGGTTTCGAACATGTAGACGCGTGCTGGCTCCGGGAACTGGATCAGCGGGTTAAAACCCGAAAGGTCATGCGCCTCGGGCAGATAAGCGAACGCGTAACGCCCATCGCTCAGCGACTCGAACTGGCCAACGGCATGGTATCTACTGGTTTTGGGGTCCTTCCAGATAAGCCGGAGCTTCCGGGTGACCAGGGCGGCGTCCTCAGGACGCACGTTCGCAAGCACCGATTGCATCGCACAGCCTCCGTCGGTTCCGTTTAACGATCTCGACCGCAAAGCTACATTGCGGCTCCGACAAAATCCGCGAGGGCATGGTCCCGACCGCCGCCCTAACCTCGGTCAATGGCAGGTCATGAAGCCGGGCTGCGCGGACGCGAGCCGCGGACAGCCACTCGACAGGTGACACACCCATCGGGCGACGAACCATGCCACCGCCCAGGCCCATGCCGGCGCCGGCCGGCCGGCATCAGGCCAGCAAACCGAGATGCTCGAGCAGGATACGCAGGCCGATGGCGATCAGCACCAGACCGCCGGCGAATTCCGCGGGTTTGCGCAGCCGGACGCCAACCCGCTGGCCGATCAGGGCCGCCAGGAACGACAACACCAGGGTGACCAGCCCGATGACCAGGATCGCCTGGAGGATCGAAACCTCCAGCATCGCGAACGTAACCCCCACCGCCGCCGCATCGATGCTGGTCGCAAAGCCAAGCACCAGCAGGCGCCAGACCCCGATCCGGTCGACGTCCTCGCCGTCGTCCGCGTCCTTGAAGCCGTCCCAGATCATCTTTGCGCCGATCGCGCCCAGCAGCCCGAAGGCTATCCAGTGATCGACTGGCATGATGAACCGGGCGAACCGGGAGGCGAGCAGCCAACCGGCCAACGGCATCATCGCCTGGAAGCCGGCGAAGGTGACCGCAATCCACAACGCCTGCAGCAGGCGCAGGGTGCGGGTTCGCAGCCCGCTGGTCAGGGCCGCGGCGAAGGCATCGGTCGATACGCCGAAGCTGACAAGAAACACCGACCACAGGGACACGCGTTCACCTTTCCGAGGGCGCACCGCCGCCCTCAAACCATGGCTGGGCCTGGGAGCGGCATCCCGTGGGCCCGGATCGCCGGTCCCAGCCGGATCTGCGGCTCCCCGACCACCACCCTGACCGGCCGGCCACGGTTGTGTCCACGCATAACTTGAAGTGAGCACGATCAAACATTCGACTGTGAGCCGGGCCACCGCGGCCTTGGCACCCCAGCCCGGAGTTCGGCTGTTCACATTTCGAGTTGCGTCTAGACACATCCGGTTCGCGGCGGCAAGGCTTGGGCAGAACAGGAGGAGGCCGAGGCATGGTGGTTGACGTTGCGGTGGTTCGATGGTGAAGGACTCGCCCGCGGAGACCACCAGGGTCGCCGAGGACTATGTGACCTTGATCTGGAAGGCATGCGAGTGGCCGGACGACGGCCGCCGGCCCACCACCACCGAGCTGGCCGCATCCTTAGGCGTCACGCTGTCAACGGTTTCGGCCAATCTCAAGCGACTGGCCCGCGAGGGCCTGATCCGCTACGAACCCTACGGGGCCATTGAGCTCACCGAGCAGGGGGAGCAGATCGCGTTGCAGATGGTCCGCCGGCATCGATTGATCGAGACCTTCCTCGTCCAGCAGCTCGGTTATCCCTGGGATCAGGTGCACGACGAGGCCGATCGCCTCGAACATGCCGTATCGGACACCCTCATGGACCGGATAGACGCGCTGCTGGGATATCCGGAGATCGATCCGCATGGCGACCCCATTCCCCGGCAGGGCAGCGCACCGGCGATCTCGGCGACCCTGCTATCGGGATGCGCGCCGGGCGAACTGGTGCAGATCGTCCGGATCTCCGACGAAGAACCCGACATCTTGAAGTTCCTGGCCGACCAGCGGATTGCGCTCGGCACCCCATTGCAGGTGGAAACCCCGATGGCGGCGACCGGGCTGATGACGGTGCGGCACGGCACAAACACCATCCAGCTCAGCGCCCCCATAGCGGCGGCAATCCACGTGACCGCGCCACGCGACTGACCCGCCCACCGGCAAGCCGGCCAGCGCCGCCAGCCGGCCGGAAGCAAACCGCCCGGGCGCCACCTCGACCGGTCAACGGCCCCCTTCGACTGGCCGCGCCCGAATGTCCCCGCTGGGGGACTGCGGCGCGGGCACCGGCCCGGGTTTGCTGGTGGCCAGGACGAAAGGAGAACCAAGGTGAGTAACGAGGTGATCAGCACCACCGGCCTGACCAAGGCCTATGGTGGGCGCAATGTGGTCGATGGGCTTGAGCTGCGCGTCCCCACCGGCTGCGTCTACGGCTTCATGGGCCTGAACGGGGCCGGCAAATCAACCACCATGAAGATGCTGCTCGGGCTGGCCAAGCCCACCAGCGGCAGCATCGAGGTCTTCGGCAAACCGTTGCGGGCTAACCTGCCCGAGATCCTGGCGCAGACCGGCTCCCTGATCGAAGGCCCCAGCTACTATCCGCATCTAACCGGGCAGGAGAACCTGGCCATCCTGCAACGCATGCTCGGCCTGGACGCCAACCGGATCGGCCGGGTGCTGCGCACCGTCGGCCTGCAAGACGCCGCCGGCAAGCTGGCCCGCGCCTACTCCCTGGGCATGAAGCAACGCCTGGGTATCGCGATGGCCCTGCTGGCCGAACCCCGGCTGTTGATCCTGGACGAACCCACCAACGGCCTCGACCCGGCCGGCATCCACGAGATCCGCCAGTTGCTCGTCCGGCTCGCCCATGAGCGGGGCGTCAGCGTACTGGTATCCACCCACCTGCTGGCCGAGATCGATCTGATGGCCGACCAGGTGGGCATCATCCACGAGGGAGTGCTGCGCTACCAGGGCAACATCGCGGGGCTGCGCGATACCGGACGGCTGGTGGTGCGCACCAGCGACAATCCCCGTGCCCTGGCCGAGCTGATCCGGATCGGCTGCCCCGCGTCCAGCCCCACCGGGCAGACGATCGAGGTGCCGGGCGATCCCGGCGACGCCAACTGCGCGCTCATCGCACGTACCCTGCACGATGCGGGCCTCGACCTGTATTCGATGAGCCAGCAGCGCCGCAGCCTAGAGGATGTCTTCCTCGACCTCACCGCCCAGACGCTGGACGGCATCGCCGGCGCCGCGCAGCCCACGCCCGGCCGCCGGGGCACCGCGGGCCGGGCCCGCCGTGGCCTGCCGGCGAGCATCGCGCACCTGCCGAACCGGCTGGAAAGGACCGCGGCATGAACACGTTCAGCCTGGAAATCGCCAAGATCAAGCGCCGCCGTGCCTTGCCGATCGCGCTCGCCGTGATGGCCATGGCCGTGCTGTGGAGCGGAATGGCCCGCACCGACGGCCTAGCCAAGAATCCCGGGCAGGCCAGCGCGGCCCTGGTGGTCAACGACTTAACCTCGCTGCTGCCGATGCTGCTGCCCCTGCTGGTGGCCGTCACCGTGGTCCGGGTGGCCGGTGCCGAGCAGGACGCCGACATGCTCAGCCAGCTGTTCGCCTGCGGGGCATCGCGCACTCGGCTGCTGCTGGGCAAACTGACCCTGGTGGCGGCGTTGCTTGCGATCAGCCTGGGATTGGGTTTCCTGGTCACCCTCGGCTGGGCCAGCGCCCAGCGGATCGCCCCCGATCTCGGCCTGGCCGGCCAGGCCTACCTGCTCTGCCTGGTGGCCGCGCTCGAACTGGCCGCGCCCCTGCTGGTGCTCGCGCTCCGGCAGAACCGTCAGGCCGCGGTGATCGGGATCGGGCTGGCGCTGGGGCTCGCCGGGCAGTTGCTGGCCTTGGCCCCCCGGCCTGTGCTGATGCTGCTGCCGAATACCCAGATCGCCGCGGCCAACCCCACCCGCTGGATATTGGCCGATGGTTACATCACCGGTTACCGGCCCGCCCCCGAGCAGGCGGCCCTGATCCCGCTGGTGGCCCTGATCGCCGCGGTCGTCGTCGGCGCCAGCATCCGCTACCACAGTCGTAAGGAGATCGAATCATGACCACCCACACCCTCGGCATCGCCGCCAGTGTCGAGTTCACCAAACAACGCCGTGGTTTCGGCTGGTTTCCGATCGCGGGTGCGGTCGCCGCCGCCCTGCTGGTGGCCAGCGGCTGGTGGAGCTATGCGAGGTTCGCCGAGACCTTCCAGGCCCAGCAGATCGCTTGGGTGGCGATCTGGGGCAACACGGCCCTGCTATTCGGCGGATTCGCGATGCCGATCCTGCTCTGCCTGCACATGGCCTGGTCGATGCGGATGGAGCAACTCAACGGCAATATCGCTCGTTTGCGGGCAGCCGGTCTGCTGGGTCGTAGCCTGATCGCCGGCAAGCTGGCCGGGGCGTTGCGGGCCAGCTTGATCCTGAGCGCCGAGTTGTGGTTGCTGTACACCCTGGCCGGGTTGAGCCACGGCTTCCGTCCGGACGCGGAATACGCCCGCACCCTGGGATACCTGCTGCTGGGCCTGCTGGGTGGCTGGTCGACCGGCTGCGTTCTGCTGCTGGTGGCCTGCCTCATCAGGTCATTCGCGGTGCTGATGGGCGTCTCGGTGCTGGCCGCCATGAGCGGGTTCGCGGTGGTTTTCGCGGCCCCCCAGGCGCAATGGCTGTGGCCATTCTGCCAGGCCTCCCTGGGTATGCACGCCCGCGACCCGTTGACCCTCGAACCGCTGCCGACGGTGCTGTTCGTGGTCACCAATGCCGTGATCGTCCTGGCGGCGGCAGGCCTTTCCGGCTGGCTACTGGGGCGACGGGAGGACTGAACGATGCGGGCGCAATTCGCGGAACAGGCCAACCTGCTGGACGATATGCTGACCGCGTTCGGCCGTCACCCGGTGCCCGTGAACGCCTGTTGGGCGATCGGCTACGGCCTGCTGGTCGGCGTGGTCTGCTTGCAAAGGTTCGCCTGGGCCCACCAGGTCACCGCCGGCCAGGTGACCCTCACCGGATTGTGCGGCATCGTGGCGATCGCGGCGATCATGCTGCGGCACCGCTACCCCCTGCCGGCGTTGGCCTGCTGCCTGGCGACCGGGTATCTGTCATATCTGCTGGGTATCGGACGCGTCGACAGCGAGGCCATCCTGATCACCCTCTGGACGGTGCTGGTCACTCGGCCACCCCGGATCGCTGCCCTCGCCTGGTGCGGCACAGCGGTCAGCCAGGTGGCCGTCAACCGGCTGGCCGAATGGCAGGTACCGACCGCCCTCTACACCCAGGTGATCATGGAGGTCACGCCGCTGATAGCGCTGACCGGGCTCGCCCTGCTGGTCCGCTGGCGGCGCTACACCACCGAACAGCGCCGCCGGGCCCGCCTGGAACAGGCCGAGCAGCGGATGCTGGCGGCCCGATTGCGGGTCGCCGCCGACATGCACGACACCATCGGGCACGGGCTGACCAGCGTGATCAACCTGACCGATGTCGCCCTGCTGGCTTTGCGGCACGGCGACGACCAGGACGCGGCGGCCAGCCTGCAACGCGCCAATTCGCTTGCCCGCCAGACCTTGACCGAAAGCCGCGGGGTGATCGCCCGGCTGCGCGGGGACAGCCAACCGCCATTCGTCCCGCAGCCCAGCCTGGCCGATCTGCCTACGATCTTCGAGACCGCCGAGCGGGCCGGTCTAACCGTCCAGGTGCAGGAAACGGGTGAGCGGCCGGTTGGCTTGCTGGCCACCGATGTCTACCGGATCGTTCAGGAGGCGGTCACCAACACCCTGCGGCATGCCCGCGAGGCCACCCGGATCTGTATCGATCTGACCCACGAACCCCAACTGACCAGGGTGCGGATCCTCGACAACGGACGGATGAACGCCGCGGCCGAGCCCGGCAACGGGTTGGCCGGTATGACCGAGCGGGTGGCCGCCCACCGCGGTACCCTGCAAACCGGCCCCACGGCACAAGGCTGGCAGGTGGTGGCCACCCTGCCTTGGGCGGCGGCATGATCCGGGTGCTGCTGGTCGACGATATCGCCGACACCCGGCGAGCGCTGGCCCAGATGCTGCGCTATGCCGACGGCATCGACGTGGTCGGTGAGGCGGCCGATGGGCTGGCCGCCCTGGCCGGTCAGCAGAGCGTCCACGCCGATGTCGTGGTGATGGACATCCGCATGCCCCGCATGGACGGCATCGAGGCCACCGCCCGGCTGCTGGCCGCCGATTCGACGCTGAAGGTGCTGGTGCTGACCACCTTCGATCTCGACGAGTATGCCTTCGGGGCGCTGGCCGCGGGCGCGTCCGGTTTCCTGTTGAAGGACGCCACCCCCCAGCAGCTCGTGGACGCGGTGCGTGCCGTGGCCGCCGGGGACGCGGTGCTCACCCCGCGGATCACCCGGCAGCTGCTCACCCGGCTGCCCTCCCGCGGCCCGGACCCTGCCGAACTGCAACGCCGCACCAGGGCCGCCGGGCAGTTGGCGAGCCTCACACCCAGGGAGCGAGAGGTGGTGGAACTGATCGCCGCCGGGTTGACCAATGCGGAAATAGCCGATCAGTTGGTGTTGTCGAATGAAACCATCAAGACCTATGTGAAGCGGCTGCTGACCAAGCTGGACTTGCGTGACCGGGTGCAGTTGGTGCTGCTCGTCCATGCCGCCGATCCCGCCCGCTGATCCCCGCGCCGCGGGTTCCCACTCCCATCACCCGAGCCAGGGCCCGGGTGGCGCGGGGGCACCCGCCGGAGACGTGGACCGGTCGGGTCCAGATCCACAAAGACCGGGTGGCACGGGGTGTCACCCACCGTCAGCGCCGGCAGGCCGGGTTGCCGTCAGATGGCAGAGCACCGCCAGCCGCAGCGGAGCGGCCCGGTTGACCTGCTCCACCCGAACCCGGATTCCGGTCAGCAGCAGTCTGCAACTCTGACAGGGGCAGGTCGTGGAGCCGAGCCATGAAGGAGTCCTTCCCCTCAGCAGATGCGAGCCGATACGCCTCCACGGCGACTTCGACGAGTGTGGGAGCCGCATCGCCGGATTCCGGGCCGAAACCCGCCCCGGATCGTCTTACCCGCCAAGCCACCGCCGCCGTGGGAATCGGGGGTCCCTGAGAGGCGTTTACCGGTGTTTTCCGTAGCGAAAAGCACCGGGACCACGGGCAATATCAGATCCACCAGCGGCCCGGGTCGGCATTGAGCCGGGCCAGTTCTGCCCTGATGAGTTCCTGCAGCCGATCCCAGGCGGGTACCGTCTCCGGGTCGTAGCTGGTGACCAGTTCCGCGCTGATGGCGTTCTCAACCTGGTTGGACTCCTCCGACGTGTCCACCGTCACGATCCAGGCGGCCGTCCGCCTGGCCAGGTCGGCGAGCCTGGGGTCATCGGCGGACCATTCGCGCGCCTCATCGGTCTGCCGGTAGAGGGCGCGGTATTCGGGGTCGGTCATGGCCCGCGCCTGCCACGCCAGCCAGCCGGGTAGGCGCTCCGGGCAGACCACGCTGACCAGAATCCAGCCACTCCGGTTGAGTCATCGGGTCTGCTCCGAAACACCCAGTTCGGCCAGCGCGGTCAGATGCTGCTCCAGGGCCGGGCCGAGGAAGGGGTCCCGGCCGCTGGTCAACGCCTGCAGCCTGCGGCGGGTCGCCTACAGTTCCCGGATGCGCTGCCGCAGGGCCGCATCGATCTCGGCGGCGGCGCCCGCCGGCCGGGATGGCTCGGCGTCCAGCAGTTCACGTACCCGGGCCAGCGGCACCCCGGCGTCGGCAAGTACCTTGATGCGTTGCAACTCGATGACATCCCGCGGTGTAGCTGCGATAGCCGGACCGATCACGGGCCGGTTCGGCGAGCAGACCGATCCGGTGATAGTGCCGGACGGCCCGGGGAGTGACACCCACGTGGTCAGCCAGTTGTTTGATGGTCAGCATCCAGGCCTTCTGCCGGATCGGGCTGTCAGGTGGTGGCCGGCCCAGCCCGCGACCCCGACTGTGGCCCCGGCCGGGGCCCCGCTGTGCGGTGATGGTCCGCCACCGATCCCGCCCGGCGGGCCCGGTTCGGGTTTGTCAGGACCGCCCGCCGGCCATCTGATCAACCACCGCCCGCCACCGCCCCAGGAAGGCGGTGGCCTGCGCGGGCGACCAGGCCGGGCTGAATCGGACGGCGGGCTGCCAGGCAGGAACGCAGTCGGCCAGTGACCGGGCCGGGTCGAGCGCCTTGCGGGCCAGCGCCACCGCCCCCAGTGGCGTGGCATGCGGTGAGGAATAGGTCTCGACCTCGACCTGCATCAGGTCGGCGATGGCCTGCATCAGATACCGCGACCGGGTCAGGCCGCCATCGACCCGCAACCGGCTGATCTGCTGGCCCGAATCCTGCTCGACCAGTTCCGCCAGGACGGCCACGTTGGCGGCGATGCCCTGCAACACGGCCGTCACGATCTGGGCCTTGCCGCTGGCCAGGTTCATGCCGACCAGCGCGGCGCGGGCGTCGCTGCGCCACCACGGCGCGGCCAGCCCGGCCAGCGCCGGGACGAACACGACCCCTTCGGCATCGGGCACGGCCAACCGGTCCAGTTCGCGGGCGTGGTCGATCACGCCGAGTTGTGTCAGCCAGCGCACCGCGGAGGCCACCGTGTAGACCTGCCCGTCGTAGCAGTAGGACTGGACGTCGTCCACCAGCCAGGCGGTCGATTCCGCCAGGCCGGCGGTCGACGGCCGGGGCTGGGTGCCGGCGTTGACCAGCAGGAAGGCGCCGGTGCCGAAGGTGCATTTGGCTTCGCCGGGGGCCAGGCAGGATTCGGCCAGCAGCGCGCCCTGCTGATCGACCACCGCGCCCGCCACCGGAACCGGATTCCCGAACAGTGCGGTATGCCCGAGGATCTCGTCGTTGGCGGCCATTCTCGGCATTCGCTCGTCGGCCAGCCCGAACAGTCCCAGCAGTTCGGGATCCCAGTCGCGTTGCCGCTGGGATTTCAGCAGCGAACGCGAGGCGGTGGCGATGTCGGTTACGAATTCCCCGGTGAGCCGGTGCAGTATCCAGGCATCCGAGGTGGTCAGTACCCCTTGCCGGGTTCTGTTTCGCCGCAGCCAGGTCATTTTGGGAGCGGTGAAATAGGGGTCGAGTACCAGCCCGGTGCGGGCCGCGATCAGTTCGGCGTGCCCGGCCAGTTCGTCGCAGACCGACTGGGCGCGGGAATCCTGCCAGACGATCAGTTCGCTGAGCGGTTCACCGGTTTTCGGATCCCAGGCCAGCACGGTCTCGCCCTGGTTGGTCAGGGTCACCCCGGCCAACGGCACCCCGGCCTGCCGGACGGCCTGCCGAGCGGTGTCGAGCACCGAGTCCAGCAGTTCCGCCGGATCCTGCTCGACGCCGCCGTCGGGCAGGTAGCTGGGCCGGATGGCGGTTTCCACCAGGGCGAGGATGGTGTCGTCCGCGCCGACGACGATCGATTTGGTGCCCGAGGTGCCCTGATCGATGGCCAGAATCGCGCCGTTCATGCTTGCTGCCCCAACTTGTCGAGTTCTTGGTCGATATCGGACAGCTCCGGCATGTCCAGGCCACGGCTACCCCGTTTGAGGAACAGGTAGGCCAGGTAGAGGCCGCCGATCAGGAAGAAGATGGCGATGTAGAGCCAGACCGAGGCGAACGACGCGTCCCGGAAGATCAACAGCTCATATATCAGCCACACGCTGGCGACGCTCAGCACCGGGAGCTCCCATCTGCCCAGCTTGAAACCATCGGTGGGCGGCAACTGGCGTCGTTTCACGATGTACAGCAGGGTGGTGCCCGCATAGATCATGGCGGGCAGCAGCGTTGCCGCGCTGAAGAAGGCGAACAGCACCCCCGTGGAGAAGCCGAAGGCCAGCAGGATGGCCTCGGAGACGATCATCATGAACAGGGCGGCGTTCATCGGGGTGTTGGTGGCGCGGTTCACCTTGCGCAGCCACTGCCAGCCGGGGAAGCGTTCGTCCCGGGCCATCGCCCAGACCTGCCGCGAACCCGAAACCGTGATGGTCAGCCCGCACGAGTAGATCGAGATCACGATCAGCACCAGCAGCGCCTTGCCGGCCACCGGGCCGAGGGCCGTGGTGATGATGTCGGCGAGCGCGGTGGGGGAGTCGGCCAGGGCAATGGGATCCTTGATCAGGGCGGTGGCGCCCAGGACGAAGGCGAAGCCGATCACCCCCAGGGCGATGACCGCCTGCCGCATGGCCTTGGGGATCACGTGGACGGCGTCGCGGGTCTCCTCGGCCATGTTGGCGGCGGATTCGAACCCGACGATGGTGAAGGCGCCGGCCAGCGTGCCCATGATGAACGGCCCGGCATGGGTCAGGCTGCCGAAACCGAAGTAGCCTTCCCGCGGGATGGCGCCGGTGTTGAAGACCATGGACCAGTCGAAGGCCCCCTTGAAGAAGCCGACGGCATACAGCAGCACCACGACCGATCCGATGCCGATGATCTGGATGATCACCGCGATCGAGTTCAGCCGCTGGGTGTAGTGGGTGGACCACATCACCAGCCCGGACTGGCTGGCCACCACCACGGCGGTGATGATCAGCGCGTTCAGGTTGGTGCCGGCATAGCCGAACAGGTTCGGCAGGATCGCCGAGGCGATCGTGTAGTCGACCGCGAGCACCACGATCGCCAGGAAGGTGAAGGTGACCCAGCCCATGATCCAGCCGAGCACCGGGTTGGCCAGCCGAGACACCCACTGGTAGGAGTAGCCGGAAACCGGGATCCGGGCGGCCAGGCCGCCGAAGATGAGGGCAACCATCAGTTGGCCGATGATGACGATCAGCCAGGTCCACACGCCCATCGGCCCCGAGGTGCCCAGCATCGCGCTGTAGCTGGTGAACGTGCCGGTGGCGATCGACACGAAGCCGAATGCCATGGCGAACGACTGGAAGGGGCCGAGTTCGCGTTTCATCTCCGCCTTGTAGCCGAACTGGGAGACGTCGTCGACCGGGGCAGCCGGTTGCGTAGGTTCCGTCATTGGAACTCCTGTCATTTCGGTTCCGGCTGCCGGCACGGCAGGAGGCCGGCGGCCGGTGGTATTTCTAGGTGTTGCGGGTTTCGGTCCTGCGGGCGCAGAACCGCTGCCGAGCCGGGCTCGGCGTGGCGATCCGGGTGTTTCAGCAGAGACTGATGGTCACCTCGCCGGCGCCGGGTTTGGCCGATCTGAGGATGTCGGCGGGGATCCGGAAGGCGCGTCCCGGGGCTGCCGGCCAGGCCAGCCGCATCCGGTGCAGTTCCCGGCCGTCCTGCGAGGCGACGACGGTGGGGAACCGGATGAGGGAATCGCACCAGGCCACCAGCCGGTTCCGTGCCGGTCTCGGGTCGCCTTCGTCGATCCGGCCCGGGACGATCCAGCGTAGCGGGGCGGTCGCCTTGATGGTGTAGCCGCGTTTCGCGGGGCGCTTGCCCAGCAGATAGTCGCGCACCGGCTGCACCACCTGGACGCCGTCCAGGGCGGCCGCATCGGCGGTCTCTACCGGGTGGATCAGGTTGCCGATCGCGAAGATCCCCGGCTGGGAGGTGCGCAGGGACGCGTCCACCAGGGGGCTGCGGGAGCCGGCATCCAGGCTGAGACCGGCCATCCTGGCCAGTTCGTTGTCGGGGATCCAGTCCCCGGTGAACACCACGGTGTCGCATTCGATGCGTTTCCGGACGCCGCTGCGGATGTTCTCGACGATGACCGCCTGGACGCGGGGTTTGCCCTCCACCCGGACGATCCTGGACGAGGTGGCCACCTTCGCCCCGAAGTACACCGTGCCCGGCGCGGAGAACAGCCGGTAGGAGTCCGGCCGGGGATGGCGGGTGACCAGCAGTCTGGGCTGGCAGCCGGCCTGCTTCAGGGTCAGCGCGGCCGACCAGGATACCAGTTCGGCACCCACGATGACCGCCTGGTGGCCTACCGGTTGGTGTTTGAGGTGCACCAGCTGCTGTAGCTGGCCGGTGGTGTAGATGCCTGCGCCGCGGTCGCCGGGGATCATCCGGGCGGTGCGCGGCCGTTCGCGGGCCCCGGTCGCCAGGATCAGCACCTCCGGTTTGAGCACCTCGCGGCCGCGGGCCGAGGTCAGCTGCAACCGGCCGTCGGCGGACCAGCCGGTGGCCTGCACCCCGGTGCGGATCTCCGCACCGGCCTGGCGGGCGTCCTCGGCCAGCCGGCGAGCATAGGCGGGGCCGGTCATGAACCGTCCCAGATCGCGGATGCCGTAGCCCGGGTGCTCGGCATGCCGGGGAATGCCTCCTGGCTCGCGTTCCCGGTCGAGCACCAGCACGGGACCGTCGATCACGGGTGCCAGTTCGCGGGCGGCCCGCAGGCCGGCCGGCCCGGCCCCGATGATGGCCACGGTGGGACGCAGGATGGTTTCGGCCATGGTTCAGCCCTCCAGATGCCGGTTGAGCAGTTCGTTGACTTCGGCGCCGCAGAAGAAGCCCTGGCAGCGGCCGTTCATCGCGCGGGTGCGTCTTCGCAGCCCGCCCAGGCCGCACGGTGGCACCGGGCTGGCGAAGGCATCGCGGATCTCGCCACGGCTGACTCGTTCGCAGAAACACACCAGTTCGCCGTACTGCCGGTCGCGGGCGATCAACTCGGCGTTGGCGTATGGCCTGATGGTGCGTTCCCCCAGCGGGGGCATCTGCACCGGTTCGGGTAGTCCGGTGCGCGCAGCAGGCCGGTGGCCGGCGGCCTGCATCTTGCCGATCAGGTATTCCGAGACGGCCATGGCCGAGGTGAGACCCGTGGAGCGGATCGCCCCGGCGATCGCATAGCGCCGGCCGGCGTCCACCTCGAGCAGGTAGTCGCTGAGGTTGTGGGCGGCCCGCAGCCCGGCGTAGCTGGCGGTGACCTCCTCGGCGAGCAGTTCGGGGATGATGCCGGCCCCCTTGTCCAGCAGGAAGGCGAAACCGTCCGCGGTGGTGGCGGTGTCCTCCCGGTCGGTCATGTCTTCGGCGGTCGGCCCGAGCATGACATTGCCGAAGACCGTGGGGCTGACCAGCACCCCCTTGCCGAGCTTCGACGGCACCGGCAGCACGATCCGCTGTACCAGCCGGGCAGCCAGTTTGTCGTAGACCAGCAGTTCCCCGCGCCGGGGATGGCAGATCAGGCGGTCGTGGCCGAAATAGCCGTCGATGGTATCGGCGCCCAGCCCGGCGGCGTTCACCACCCAGCGAGCGTCGAGATCGCCGGTGGTGGTGGTCAGGGTGGTGGTATCCGGGCCGACCCGCACCCCGGTAACCCGGGTTTCGCGCAGGAGATCGGCGCCGCGGCGCACCGCGTCGGTGGCCAGGGCCAGCGGCACCGACCAGGGATCGATGATCGACTCGCCGGGGACGAGCAGCCCGCCTTGGGCCCGGTCGCTGGCGTGCGGCAACAGTTCGAGCACCTGTTCGCGGGTCAGCAGCCGGCTGTCGAGGTAGCCGTTCTTCTCCGCCTTCGCCTTCAGGCCGGGCAGCGCCGCGAGCTGTTCGGCGTCCCAGGCCACCAGCACGGCGCCGAGTTGCTCATAGCAGATGCCGGTGGCCTGGCAGTAGGCCATCAGCAGGTGGTAGCCCCGGGCCACCAGCCGCGATTCCAGTGTGCCGGGTGTGGCGTCGTAGCCGGTGTGCAGGATCGCGGTGTTGGCCTTGCTGGTGCCCTCGTTGATATCCGCCCGGGCGTCCAGGATGGCCACCCGCTGCTCATAGCCGGCCAGGTCGCGGGCCAGAGCCGCGCCGACTACGCCACCCCCGATCACCGCTACGTCGTATTTGCGTGCTGTCAGCGTCACTTCGGTCTCCTTGGCTGGGCTTGCGGGTTGCTCGCTTCGAGGGTTTGGGGCTGGGCCGACCGCGGTTCGCCGGCCGCGCCCGGCACCGGATCGCCGACGGCGGCCACGACGATCCGGGTGCCGGCCCGGTTCATCTCGTCCACCAGCCCTCGTGGGGGTGTGGCATCGGTGATCAGGCCGCGCAGGTCATACCAGGACAGCACTCCGAAACTGCCCACCACCCCGTGTTTGGAGGAATCCGCCACGATATAGGTGGCCCCCGAGTTCTGGGCCACTCGGCGTTTCACGTCGGCGTCGTCGAAGTTGAAGTCGGTCACCCCGGCTTCGGCGTCGATTCCGCCGCAGCCGATGAAGGCGGCATCGAAATGCATCCGTTCGAGGAAGAGCACGGTGGCGGAGCCGGTCACCGACCACTCCCCACGGCGTAGCCGGCCGGGGGCCAGGATCACCTCTACGTTCCCGGTCTCGTTCAGGGCATCGGCCACCAGCAGGGATTGGGTGACCACGGTGCCGCAGAAGGAATCGGCCAGCGCTTGGGCGACCGCGGCGCAGGTGGTGCCGAGATCGATGAAGATCAGCTGGCCGGAGGTGACCAGCCGGGCCGAGGCCGCGCCGATGCTCCGCTTGGGTTGGGTGTGCAGCAGGGCGCGCTGCCGGAACGGCGGCTCGGAGCTTTGCTGTCTGCGGATGGATACCGCACCGCCGTAGATCCGGCGCAGTTCCCCCTGCTCTTCGAGCAACAGCAGGTCTCGGCGGATGGTTTCGGCGGAGACCCGCAATTGCCGGGCCAGTTCCACCGTGGTCACCGAAGCCTGATCCGCGATCCGCGCCTTGATGTGCTGCTGCCTGTCCCGGGCGAGCATGGGATCCTCCTTGACCTATCGCCAGCCGTCGCCATTCACATGGTGATTGTTTGTGGAAAATCGGTCAAGGGGTGTGGTTTTCTATGGAACTCTGCGTACCGCGGTGGGCGGGGTCAGCGGCGCGAGCCCGGCCAGTCGTTCATCAGCAGCCGCCGGGCGAGCCGCTCGTTGCCCATGATGTCGGACAGATGCCACAGCTGGCTTTCCTCGTAGGCCTGGCTGAATGCGGCGATATCCAGGGCCAGCACCTTGCGGAATGCCTCTACACCGGCGGGCCCGGCCTGGCTCGCCACCTGCTCGCCATGCCGGCTGACCAGGTCGAACATGGCGATCGGATAACGCACGGGCAGGCCGAGCCGCACATGCACCTGCCCGATCCGGAACCTCGCCTGGGCATAGTCCAGGTCGTAGACGCCACTGAATAGATCGGTGAACCAGCCTGCCAGCGTGCCGATCAAGGCTTCGGCCGGATAGGGCGCCGCGTATTCGCGGGTGACCTCGCTGCTCAGTATCCGGCCGCAGAACTCCTGGGCGAACGCTTCCGAGGCCGCCCGAGCCTGCTCGTGTAGTCCGGCCAGCAGCCGGCAATCGGCATCGGTGAGCTTCAACCAGTCCACCAGCTCGGCGACGACATCGGGGCCCTTGATGTCCCAGCTCTGCCTGGTGATCTGTGTCATAGGTGTCCTTTCACTTCCGGAGTACACCGACCCTGGGGGGAACGGCCTGCATCTCGACACCCAATGCAATCACAGTTGTGTGGTCAACTGGTCACCGGATGTGCCGGGCGGGGCAACCGGGCGGTTGGGGCGACTCGCCTCCCGCATGGCCGGAAACCGGCCACGAACCCACGACTTGGGTGAACACCCGTATAGGCCGGTAGCATGGTACCATGCGATCGATGGAAGACCATGCGGTCTGCCCAGAATGCCTGAGCCCCGATCCGTATGCGACCCCGCTGCGCGAGCCGCTGGCCTGCTTGACCAATCACCTCCAGTATGTGTGTGGCAACTGTGGCCGCTGCACATGCCTGGAGCCGAACGGGGCCGGTCTGTGCAGATGGAACTTCCCGTTCGCATCCTACGAGTATGCGGTGCTTTACCTGCGCGCGGCTCAGATCGCCAGCGGCGCAGCCTGCCTGATCAGCGAGTTGGCATCCCCGAAGGGTCGTCGCAGCTTCCGCATCTTCGCCGGTGAGCGGGAGCAGCAGGCATATCTGGGCAAGCATGCCGGCACTCGGTTGCTGGCCACGCCCGGCCATCGGGCGGCTCTCGATGGTTTCGATGGGCAGCCGGTTGTCCGCCGGTTGTCGAAGAGGGAAGCCCGGGCCTACGCCGCGGCACAGCGCAGGCGGCAACGCTAGCCGGTATCGAGTCGCCCGGCCGGTGGTGCCATGATCGGGGTCAGCCGGTGTGCGCCGGGCGCCCGGGTGGGTTTCGCCGGACAGCCGCAAGCAGGCATCCCAATGGCGGGCCCGGTTGCGGCCTCGCGGACCCCCGGATCAAAAACTGGAAGACGGCTTCGGCAAGCTAAAATACACCTGATATCGACCGGACTGTGGGTGCGGATCGGTCAAGATCATTAGGGTATACAGCAAGATGCCGCGCCGGGATACGACCTAGTAGTACTTCGGTTTCTCCACGAGTTGGGAATGTGTCATGCCGCTCATTGAAATAGACCATCTCACCAAGACCCTGAGTGGTCATACGCTATTGGATGATGTCTGCATAGGTATCGAGGACGGCGCATTCGTCGTTCTCCTGGGGGCGAACGGTGCGGGCAAGACGACTTTGATCAAATGCCTGACCGGCCTGTATAGAGCCGACCATGGATCTATCAGGGTCGCCGGCATGGAGTGGAATAAGGCAAACGACCACAAGATCAAACGGCTGTTCTCGTATGTTCCCGATAAGGCAAATTTCGATCACAATCTGAACGTGGAGCAGAATCTGATCCACCATGCCGCCTTGTATGGCATCAAGGCGGACCAGGCGCGGGCCGACATCGACCGGCTGTTTGAGTTCTTTGGCCTGGCCGGCCGGCAGACCGATTTCATCGGTCAGTATTCGTTCGGTATGGGGAAGAAGGCTCTCATAGTACGGGGGTTGCTGTCGAAGCCGCGCATCCTCATCTTCGACGAGCCCACCATCGGTCTCGACTACCGGGCGAAAGTGGATTTGATCGAGGAGCTGCTGCGCCTGAACTCAACGGGCATCACGGTCCTGCTATCGACCCAGTCTCTCCAGGTGGCGTACAAGGCGCACAAGGTGATTTATATCGAACGTGGCCGGGCACGCGAAGTGGATCCAGCCGTATTGGCGGCCCAGGCCGGCCAGGAGAGTCTCCGCTTCTCCACCGCCGCGATTTCCGGCCGGCAGGCCGATGGGCTGCGAACTGCCCTGCTGGGTCTGCCGGGCGTACGCGACGTGCAGACCGATGCCTATGGGCTGCAGGTCGTGGTGGACAAGGATCCCGAGCTGATCGCGGGTTGCATCCGCGAGGTGCTGTGCGCCGGGATCTCCCCCTTCGAGATCGAGTTCGAGAGCGTCAGCTATTCGCATCTATATCTTCAGGAAACGGCGGGATGAAATGGTCAGCGATCTGGTTTCCAGAGTTTTTGGTAGGAGTCGGTTCCTGAGCGTCTTCGCCAAGGAGTTCAACGCCACCTTCCGCTTGATCCCCCTGGTGCTTGGCGGCATGGTCACTCCGTTGTTCATCTATTTCATGTTCGGCCGGGCGATGGGGGCCGGTCAGGTGATGATAGCGGGGGTCCCGCTCCAGCAGTACATGGTGCCGGGGACGCTGTTCTTCCAGCTCGTCTACTCCACATTCTATCAGGCATCGTATTCGACGTTTTTCTCGTCCAACATCACGCAGACGATGGACGAGTTGCTGACGTCGCCGCTCAGTTCCCTCGATATCCTGATGGGCCGGGTCGCGAACACCACCGTGGTCTCCATCTTGGTCACCATCCCTTTGCTGGGTATACTGGTGGCCGTCTCCGGGATAGGCATCCATCTTGGATGGCTGGTCGTGAGCCTGGCGGCTCTCTTCCTGGTTGCCGTCATCTCCTCCCTGCTGGGCACCCTGCTGGGGCTGATGGTCAACAATGAATTCAGTTTGATCAATTTCGCCAATGTCATTGTGATCCCTCTCATATTCCTGTCCGATACCTTTATACGGGTCAGCGACCATCCCGTCGCGAATGCCCTGCTGTACCTTTCACCCGTGAAGCTGGGCAACGACGTGGTTCGCCGAGGACTCATTCAACATGAACTCGATCTGGTTGGCTCCGGGCTGCTCGTGCTATACGCAGTGGTCTGGGGAGTCATCGTCTACCGCGTTTTCGATGCCAAAAGTCGTGGGTGAAACGCTTTACCGAGCAGGATCTACCAAGGAGGCAGTCCACCATGAAAGCATGTCTTATTCAGAAGCGACAGGCCAAAACCCCTGCGCACAACATACGCGACGCCCTGGATTGCCTACACCGTGCCGTGCAGACGGGAGCCGGGCTGGTGGCGTTCCAAGAGTGGTTCCTGGGGACCAATCCGCCCGATCAGATTCCCAACAAGTTCACGAACATGATCGCGGATGTGGCTCGGCAGAGCCAGACGATCGTTGTGACCGGGAACATGCGTATCCAGCTCGATCAAGCAGGAAGGCAGTTCATTCAGGTAACCTGTGTGTTCGACGGGCACGGCAACCTAGTCCTCAGTCAATACAAGAATCGGCTTTACAAGGGAGAACGCGCCTGGTACCGGGAGGGCGACGAGACCTTGGCGGGCACCGTCGACGGCATTCCGATCGTTGCGACGAGTGGTATCGACTCCGTCGATCCCGATATCTACGACAGAGTGCGTGCGCTGGCACCGAAGATATGGGTCGCCCAGGCCAACGAGCACGTGTACGATGCCCACACGTCGGATTACGAACGCGTCATTGAGCTCATGAAGGAACGCAGCAGCCAATTGAACTGCGCCATTCTGGTTCCGATGATGCTGGGGCATTTCTACGGCGCTCAATATACCGGGCGGAGTTTCGCAGTCGCGCGGGGCGAACTGCTTGACTCGGCGAGTGCGGAACCCGAGCTTTTGGTGGTAGACATCGATGTTGGGTGATGTGGTCAATTACCGAGTGCCCAATCCGGGTGGCCGGCTCTACCCCGCATCGGTATGTCTGCAAATGGTATTGGCTGCCAGGGGAGACGGGTATCAGATCTACGAGCTTGAGAACATCTCCGGCCATCCCTATGGGTGGTTCTATGTGAACCAGCTGATCGACGGGCAGGGGACGGAAATGGAGCTCTCGCCGGGCACCGAGTTGACCAATTCCCTGCTGGTCGCGGCTCGCACATTGGGATATGACCACGAGCATTGCTCGACAGCCGACTGGGATCGGATGTGGGGTTTCCTAACCCACAACCTTGCGCAACGCCAGCCCGTCATCTTCGGTCCGATCGCATACAATCATTTGACGTATCAGATCGGCGCCATGCGGGCCACGGCCATGGCGAATCACTACATCGTGCTTGTTGCATTGAAAAACGGCGAGCTGTTGTTTCACGACCCCAACGGCATGTCCTACATACCGATGTCACCAAGCAGCTTGCGGGACGCCTGCACCCCAGAGGTCGTGGTTCCCGGTACTCCGCGATATTCTGCTGTCAAGTTGGGCGAACGGCGCCGGGTACCCGCCGCCCGGGAAATCCTCGGCATGGTGCTGGCACAGGCTGTTTCCGGTTACCAGGAACGCCGAATTCGCGGTCACGGGTACTTGGGTTTGGTCTGTCTCGCCAAATATGCGGACCATATCACCGAGTGGATGGGAGCCAAGACTCCGCGCGATCGCGAGACGGTCATGCGCAAGCTGGGTCTCTTCTTCTATCCGAAGAGCAACCAGATGCGATCGGATGCCATCACCTTCATGCAGAACGCCAAACCCCAGTTCGCGGCCGCCGATCGCGCGCTCGTTGACGAGTTCTGTGGCATCTTCGCGGAGGCCTGCGCGCGCTATCAAAGGGGAGCCCAACTGATTACTCCGCGATTGATCGACTTCGACGAGGGCGACATGGGTTCGATCCTGGACGAGCTCAGCAGGGATGCACTCGTGCTCCACAGGCTTGAAAGCCAGGCCCTCGAGGTCATCAAGTCGTTGCGGGCGGCCTACGAGCGGAACGCCTAAGGGAAGGGGAGGAGGTGGGAAGAGATGGCAGCGACGTGCAACTATTGCGGCCCGGCAAAGCAGTCATGCAACTACTGCGGCCCAGCAAAGCAGTCATGCAACTACTGCGGCCCGGCAAAGCAGTCATGCAACTACTGCGGCCCAGCGAGTAGGTAGCTGCTCGAAGGATGCTGCGGGCCCGGGGCCCGCAGCATCCCCCCAAAGTCGTCTCGACAAGGACAACGGGAATTGGAATGTCGGACGACGCCCGCCATGCAGGCCTATCAAACACGGGAGTTCGAGATGCCAGCACTGAGGACCGGAATCCATTGTGGGTCCTTCCTCTATTTTGAGCAAACGGGAAGCTATCGGCGTCTGGCGCCGGGGTTTGCCCGCGTGATGGAGTACGCACGCTCCATTGGCCTGCCGAGCGAGCGCCCGCGGGCAGCGGTATTGCTGTCCGACCCCGAGTACACACCGGAACAAGAGCTCATCAGCCGAGTCGGTATTCTTCTGCGGGACGCCGGGTTGCCAGAAATCGAGATGCCCTTCCAGGCCGAATCGTTGGACGGCATCAGGTTCTGTGCCGCCGAGTATCGGGGATCCCTCGAAGATGTGCCGGCCTTCTACCGGGATATGACGAAGCTCCTGGCGGCGGAGGGATACAGCCTATGCGGGTATCCCATGGAGGTGTACCTCAAGGACCCCTCCCTGGCCGAGCTCGACGGCCACTGCCATATCCGGGTACACATGCCCATCCTCGGCTGAGACGCGGGCTACGGCTCTTCGGGTTAGGCGGTGCGCTCGCCAATGGAACCGCAGACCGATCTCCTCGCGGAATCTCGGCTGCCGGTGATTCCATCCATTGTCATTCCGATCATCGAAATCTATTGAAAACCGAAGTTAAAATCGCATACAGCGTTTCGCGCTATAGGGAATCCACAGGATTCAAAAACAACCAGATCGGGAGTGCAAAATGAAGCTGATGATCAGTGTCGTCAATAAGCAGGAAGCGTTGATTGCCCAAGAGGCACACGCGGATCTAATAGATATCAAGAACCCCGCAGAGGGCTCATTGGGGGCGCAGAACCCGATGGTTATCAAGGAGATCGTGGCCGCGCTCGATCCCGCTGTCCTGGTCAGCGCCACGGTTGGCGATGTCCCATATCTGCCCTGCACGGTGGCGCAAGCAGCCTATGCGGTGGCGGGTCTCGGGGTTACCTACGTGAAGGTTGGGTTCAAGGGAGCCCGGACCGGTGCGGAAGCACGGTCCATGGCTCAAGAGATCGAACGGGCCATAGCGCCGTTTGCGGGAGTCAAGCTCATTGCCGCCGGCTATGCCGACTTCCGCGAGCGGGGGACGCTATCCCCTCTGGACCTGGTGCATGCGGTGCGCGGTACCGGAGTCAGCGGGGTTCTCGTCGACACCTTGTCCAAGGACGGCAGGAACCTGTTCGACTTCATGTCGGACCAGGAGCTAACCCAGTTGGTCACGTCGGCTCACGACTGCGACCTGCTATGTGCCCTGGCGGGTTCGATCGAGATCCAGCATGTTGGCCGATTGCTCGATATCGGTGCCGACGTGAGCGGGGTCCGGGGAGCGATCTGCAGCGGCGGCAGAACCGGAACCCTGGTGCCAGCCAAGATCGAGGCCTTTCTGTCCGTACTCGGCAGTCCGGTCGCCTGAAAACGATCATCGGCGATGAACGGCGTAGCAGGGCTCACATGGTTCGACCCGGGTGGTGTCGAGCGACTTCTGACCGCCATGGCACATCGAGGTGAACCGAGGCTGCTGCCAGCCCCATCGCCATGGTGCATAGGGGTGAACTGCGGGTACGAACAGGTTCAAGCGGAGCGGGGATCCGCCCTGCTGGCACTGGTTGGGCAGATCTACTCTGTCGATGGGGAACCGGTGCCTCCCGCCCAGCAGGCTCGGACGGCGGCTCGGATGCTTGCCGGGGATGGCGACCTGGCTAGGCTCGATGGCCAGTTCTGCCTTGCCTATCGCGATCCCGATGGGGCGCTGTGCCTGGCGCGCGACCATCCCGGCATCATGCCCCTGTTCTTTTCTCTCGATGAGCGGGGGCTGGGTTTTGCGAGCGAGTATCAGGCGCTTGAAACGCTGGGCTATGCGAATATCGAGCCCGTCGTTCCAGGATCCATTCTGCGATACGCAGCCGGGGCCATTTCGATTACTTCGCTGCCGGCCGATCGCCCGGCAGCGGCGGGCCTCGATCTGGATCGCACCCTCGATGCCGTGGTCGGCCGGGCCGTGTCGCATGGCGTCGCGCCCGGCAAGGTGGGGCTTCTGCTTTCGGGTGGAGTGGATTCCGCCCTACTTGCCGTCTACGCGCGGCGTCATGTCGCCGGATTGACCTGTCTGACACTGGACGGCCCGGATGTTCCTGTCGCCGAGGAGGTATGCGCCCACCTGCGAATCGCAAACCACATCGTGGTAGGCGCACTCGGAATGCTCGATTGGGCAAAACGATATCGAGCACGGCCCTACAACCAGCAGTTCGAATCGCTCAATCGCTCGTTGTACGCGCCCAGTTGTCTACTCGCTCGGGCGGCCGCCGGCCGCGGGCTCGCAGTGGTGCTTTCCGCGGATGGGGTGGACGAGGTGTTTGGTGGTTACGATTTCGAATGCGCAGACGAAGCGGTCAATTCTGTTACCCGTCAGATGATCGACTCGATTTCGCTGTACAGTCTGGATCGCCTCGACGAAGCCTGCATGTATCAGGGCGTGCAGCCGAGAGTTCCGTTCCTTTCGCGTCCGGTCATTGACCATGCGCTCGGATTGGATGCGGCGCTGAAGAAAGACAAACGGTGCATCCGGGACCTGGCCGAGCGCTACTTGCCGCGTCGCATAGCCCGCCGCCCGAAATGCCCCATGCAGGTTTCCACCGGTAGCTACAGAACCATCACCGGTAGGGACTGGATCAACAGCTACGTGAGTCAGTAGGAGCCGATATGAACGCGATGTCCGGATACCCGAGCAGGCGGCCGATGCCCCTTGCCGGTGAGCACGGGCCAGCCACCGGTGAAACCGCCGGTACGACGATCGGCTGCATGCAGGTCACCTTCGATCCCGGTGCGTGCGTAGAGTCTTGCGATGGGAATACCCATGCCGTGGCCTGCGGGCAGTTGACCGCAGGCCACCTGCTGCCCAACGGGGGGCCAACCGGTTTTGAGCAGTTCGCGGCCTTCATGGCCGATGGCGGAGACCTCAACGAGGTCCACGGCACCTTCCTCGCCGTCATCGCCGGTCCACAACCGGATACCATCCGGTTGTGCCGGGATCATCCCGGATCGCTGCCGGTATATTTCGCGATCGAGGAGTCGGGGCTGCTCTTCAGCACAGACTACGATCGACTGCGGGCGGGTACCACGGCGCCGGTGCGGTGTTTGCAGCCCGGGAATGCGCTCACGGTGCGCGCCGGCCAGGCCAGCCTGGAACGCTTCTATGCTCCGCATGCGATTCGAATAGGCGATGACCCGGTTTCCACGCTGGACGATCTGCTGTTTGCCACGACCTCGCGCATGCTGTCCGATCGGCGGAGCGCACACCTGCCCATCCACACCTTCCTGTCGGGCGGTGTCGATTCATCCCTGGTCGCCTATTATCTCTCGCGCGTAGCCGAAGACCTCACCGCCGTGACGATAACCGGCAAGGACGTCGCATTCGCGCAACGGGTGATAGCGGTAACAGGAACCGACCATGAACTGATATCGATAACCGATGAATCGTGGCAAGAGTTGAAATCGATCTACCCCAGGCGGGAATACAATGCCAGTTTCTACGATCTGACCAATTCGCTTTTCGTGCCGAACCTGGTGCTGTGTTCCTTCGTTCGAGACCACGGTGGGCAGGTAGCCTTCGGAGGCGCCGGTTCCGACGAGATCTTCGCCTCCTATAACCGGCACCTGCAATATATGAGCGATATCTCGTATGCCACCAGGCAAATCATGGACGACTGTCACGTCTTCCTCCTGGAGGCAATACACCTGGCCTCGGTCTTGACCGGCGTGACCTGCCATTCGCCCTTCTTCGACCGCGAAGTAATCGACTTCGCGCTTGCCCTGCCCGACGAACTAAAGATACGAAACAGCGTGGAGAAGTGGATCGTGCGCAAGGTAGCGGAACGGTATCTGCCGAAAGAGGTGGCCTGGCGAGAACCCGGCCCGTTGCAGGTAACCACGCGCAGCTTCGAAAACATTAACAACAAAAGCTACTATGAATCATATTACTGGTGAACAGTTAGGACCGAACGATGACGACGGCAACCAATGCATCCTATTATCAGACATACATGGCCGACAACTACGATCGAATGTCTTCGACATATGACCTGTCCATGGACTACCGCTGGCGCAACGACAACGATCCACGCTATTTGTTCGAATCCATGGTGCTCGATTCCTGCGGCACCGGGGACGAACCCTTAAGAGCGCTCGACGTCGGTACCGGCACCGGGAGGATTTCGCTGCTGATCGCCAAGCGGTTCCCGAATGCCGAGGTCCGGGGGCTCGACCAGTCGAGCCAGATGATCGATGTGGCCCGGGCGAAAGCGCTCGAACAGGGACTGACCAATGTCGAGTTCGACAACTATTCGGTGGAGACCGAGCTCCCCTATCCTTCTGACCGGTTCGACCTGGTGACCTGCTCCCTGGCGATGATCTATTTCACCGACAAGGACCGGTTCATCGCGGAAACCGGACGTGTCCTGCGACCCGGAGGATCCTGCCTGGTAAGCACCATCGGCCCGGCCGATATGAACAGCGTGTTGGATCCCTTCTGGGAGCTTTACAATGCCTACAACCCCTCGTATACCAATACGTTCAACCCACGCAAGAGCGCGGCCGAGCTAAAGGCCATGTTCCAGCAAGCCGGGTATGACGAGATCGACGTCACCAGTTGCTGCGAAGACGTGATCTTCGGGACCCTGGACGATTACCTGGCCCTGTTCAATACCTACGGACTGTCCGGCCTGCTTTTCTTCCTGCCCAAATCGGATGCGGTACGTCTCATGGCAGAGTACCGCGCCAGGATCGCGGCCCTGGCCGATGACGACGGTTCCCTGACCGTGCTTCGCGAGGTCATGATGGTCAAGGCCAGGAAGGCGGGCCAGCGATGACGCTAGTGGTGCGGCTGGCGCAGCTGCCGGTGCGGCAGGGGCGATTCGAAGAGAATCTCACCAGAATCGCCGCCGCCACCGCCGCTGCCGCAGATGATGGGGCCGACCTGGTGGTACTGCCGCAGTATGCGGTGACCGGGTACCCATCTGGCGAGGTCCTCTCGGCGCTGGTGGGCCGCGGCGACGAATTGACCCACAGGCTAGCAACGCTCGCGGCCGAGCATGCGATCGCGATCGCTTGCTCGTTGCCCGTCGGCTCCGACGCAGCGTCCTATGCGGATATCACCTATATCCACGGGGCCGATGGCCACCGGTTGGGTGCATACCAGCGGATCAGCAAATTCTGGCGGGAGGATGGCTGCGTCAGCGGCGACCGGCTCTGCCTGGTCGAGATCCGCGATACCACCGTGGGTTTCCTAGCGGGCGACGACATCTACTTCCCCGAGATCGTCGGCGGTTTGGCGGCCGGCCGGGCCAGTGCCGTCATCTGCCTCACCTACAACGCGACCCATCGATTGGGCAATGCCTTCAGCACCAAGGATCTCCTGCCCTGCCTGGCCACCGCGCACGCCGCCATTCACGGTGTCGATTTCATGCTCTGTGCCGCCACCGGGACCATCGATCTCGACGATGGCCAGTCGATCATCGCCGGCGCGAATCTGGTGCCCAGCACCTGCGCCTTCTCGATCTCGCAGGGTGGCTTCATCGGATGTGCGCCCGGCGAGCCGGGCATCACCCTGCGTGTCGAACCGGCGAATCTTGCGTTCTTCCGCCACATGTGCCGCCGCGAAAAAGGTATTCGATTTGAGAAAGAGGTGTGACCGATGCGAATCATGGTTTGTGAACCCGTTCAGCTATCGGGCAACGATCAGCATCGAATGGACAATGCCATTCCAGATAAAATGCTACAGGCCGCCCAGTCGGCCTGCGAGCTAATCCGAGACGCCGGTTCGGCCGACGCCGATCTGGTGTGTTTCCCACAGTGGTTCGTCGGATTCGGCAACATCGCCGGCTTCCCGAATGAAATCACCGGGCTTCTTCAGCAGGCGGCGCAAGACAGCGGCGTCGTCGTCGCGACCGGTACCTTCCGGGCACCCGGTTCCGGCATGAAGAGCCGGCAGTGTTCGCTGCTGTTGGATACCACCGGCGAAATCGTTCTCGTTCAGCAAAAACGCAACCTCTACCCGCTCGAACGGCAATGGCAGCTGGCGTCGGAGGAGATCCGATGTGCCCAGACCGCTGTGGGCCGGGTGGTCATCAGCCACGGCGACGACGCCGCCGATCCCGTGGTCTACGAACGGGTGCGGGCCCTGCAACCCGACGTGTGGGTCGTCCAGACCAACGACATGATCGACGTTCCCAAATGGACCGGGCACCAGATCGGCTTCCGCGATCTGGTGGCGCAGCGTGCGCAAGAGATGACCGCGCCGCTCGCCTGTCCGATGCTCAAGGGCGAATTCATGCATGTCACCTATTCGGGAGGCAGCTTTCTGGCGTGCCCAGACGGTCGCATCCACAGCCTGGAACCGGCCACGAACGCTCTGATCGTGGATGTGTGAGGTATTCCGATGACCGTAATGTTCGCGCTCGACGTCAAGGACGGCCGGGTTGTCCACGGCGATCGCGGGGAACGCTGGCGCTATCGCAGCCCGCGAAGCCGGCTGGCGGCGGATCCGGCGCCCTCGAAGGTCCTGGCGGCGGTGCATCGACAGCTTGGGCTGAGGGACTACTATGTGGCCGATCTGGACAGCATAGCCACGGGCGGTGTGGCGGAACCCCGGCTGCGATACCTGCCCGCAGAATGCCCATGGGCGTCGCTTTGGATCGATGCCGGCAGCCACGATCGCGAGCAGACACAGCGACTGCTGAATGCGGGATACGCTCGCGTCATCGTCGGTTTGGAGACGCTTCCCCGCCTCAATCTGCTTGGCAAGCTGTACGAGGAGTTCGGCGAACGCGTGGTGTTCAGCCTCGATCTGCGCAACGGCCAGCCCACAGCGATCGATCCAAACATGCTTGGCCGCAGCCCGGAGGCGATCCTTGACGAAATCGCATGCCTGGGGGCAGTGGACGCGATAGTGCTGGATATCGCGAAAGTCGGTACCCGAGACGGCTACGATCAACGCCGCGCCAGCCAACTTGAGGGACTGGCTAGCATATTGCCCCTTCACGTGGGCGGGGGGATAGCCGACCTGGCCGAGGCCGAGCGGCTCCTGGAATACGTGGCACGCAGCATCATCGTTGCGACGCTCGTCTACAACGGAGCGCTGGGCAGGAACGAGATCGCCCGTCTGACATACGATAGGGAGTTCACCTGATGTGGCGAAGCAAACAGTTTCTTTGCGAAATGGTCAACGACCTTTTTGTGTATGACCTGGAACTCAAGGAACGACTCGACGGCATCGTCCACGAGTACGGCGAATCGAGTCGCTTGGAGAAGGTGTTCCTCGATGTCACCAATCGTTGCAATATTCAGTGCCTGCACTGTTTCACCAATGCGAACTCTGCGATACGCGATGAGTTGACTACCGCAGAGGTCAAGGCTCTCATCGACGATCTTGCCGGACTGGGCATCGATCGATTGGCTTTGGGCGGCGGCGAACCGCTGTGCCGGCGAGACATATACGAACTCATCGAGTACAGCGCGGCGCGCGGCATTCGCGTTCATATCAGTTCGAACGGGTTGCTGCTGACCTCCGAAAGACTACTTCGGCTGAAGAAGTGCGGGTTGGACTCGGTGCAGATCAGCATCGACAGCAGCCGACCCGAGCAACACGATCACCTGCGCCAGAAGAGGGGGCTTCATGCGATCTGCCTGGACGCCATCTCCAGGGTGCGGGATGCCGGCTTGACGCTGCTCATCTCCACCACCGTGACCAGCCTTAATATCGATGAGCTGGAGGATATCGTCGAGATGGTCCGGACCCGCGATGTGCAGATGCATCGCTTCATAAGGTTCGTCCCGGTCGGTCGTGGCGAGGCCAATATCGGCACGCTGTACGTGGACGGCGCAAAACTGCGTAGCCGCATCCATGAACTGCATACCACCTATGCGGAGTACTATTACGGCGATCCGGACTATGTGCACGGTATTCCCTTCAACGGAAGGGGTGTCGGGCGCGGTCCTGGACCCGATGCCCAGGGCTGCGAGGCCGGACGTATCTCCGTGGATATCCTGCCGAACGGCGATGTGGTCCCCTGCAATTATCTGGGAATCACTCCTCGGTGGGTCTGCGGGAATATTCGAAGCGAGGCATTCGCCGACATTGCCCGTCGCGTGGAGCGACGGAATACGCTCAGGTCTCTTCCGGGCAGCGGCATCGAGGGCTGCTCCTCCTGCTCGATCGCATATCGATGCGGTAAGGGTTGCCGAGCTGTTTCGTACAAGTATTACGGGGCGCTGGAGGCACGCGATCCGGTGTGCCCCGGGATCAAGGAGTGACAACAATGAAAATCGCAGTCAGCAATTTCCGATATGCTAGCATGTTCCAGTCCAATCTCAACAAGGCGGCATTGCAGGCGAAGGCCGCGGCCGAGAACGGCGCCGAAATCCTGGTGTTCCACGAGTGGTTCCTGGGAATCAATCCCATCGGGACAGTGCCCAACAAGGTGACCGACGAACTCGGGCGGCTGGCTCGCGAGAACCGGCTCACCATCGTTAGCGGTGGCATCCGCTTCATCGACGAAGACGGCAGCACCCGTGTCGGGTCGTTCGTGTTCGACACCGCCGGCGCGATCGTCGGCGTTCAGCCCAAGATCCACCTGTATGAGAACGAGCGGCAATGGCTGGCCCCCGGTCGAGCGATCGCGCCGGTGGTGACCGCCCTGGGGCGCATTCTGATCCTTTCGGGGGCCGATGGGCTCGACCGGGCGCGGGCATTGCAGACCGTATCCGACCACCCGGATCTCCAGTTGATCGTATTGCAGTGTACCGAGTTCAGCGAAGAGGGGGCGCTGGGAATCCAGCAGACGGCCGTCGAAATGTCCAGCCTGGCCGGCTGCCCGTGCGTCATCGCGGGTATCCATGGCTTCTTCTACGAGCAGGAGTGCTACGGCCAGAGTGCGGTGGCCGATGACGGGGCTCTGGTTGCGCTCGGGGGCGCCGAAGACGACGTGGTCAACGGGTTCGAACCGGCCGGATCCGGCGATGACTTCGAAGTCGTCGATGCCCACGTCCACATCGTCTTCCGCGAGCCCGGGGAGGTCGTGCTCGACACGAGGGTCCAGCGCCTGGTCGAAAAGAGCGTGGATGTGCCCGTGAAGGCCTCGATCCTCAAGTTCATGAACCGGGCCGGCATCGACCGATCGGTGATCTTCGATTGGTCGGGAGCGTTGGAACACGATTACCTGGCGACCAACGCCAAGGTGATGGACCTGGCTCGCTGGAGCGATCGATTCATCGGATTCGGGGTTCCTTCGGCCACCGACCCCGATGTGATCGACCGGCTCTGCGAATTGGGCATTCGTGGGCTGAAGGTGAATCCCGGATTGCAGCTGTTCTACCCAAACAGCGAAGATTTCATCGCCGTATGCAGGCGAGCCGCCGAGCATCGGCTTCCGATCTTGATTCACACCGGGCCGGAATCGGCCGGCAAATTGAAATACGATCTGCCCCTGCACCTCGATGACCTGGCGGTGGAGGTGCCGGATCTGGCAATCATCGTAGCGCACATCGGAGTACGCGGGTTCACCAGCGAGCAGGCGCTGATGGTCGCGGAAAAGAACCCGAACGTGTATGTGGAGACTTCTTGGGCCAGCGATTCGCTGATCAAGAGGGCGCTGAACGCGATCGGCGCGGATCGCGTCATCTTTGGCTCGGACTTCCCGTCCGGGAATCCTATCAGCGAGTTGGCCAAGATCCAGCGCCTGAAGGAGGAAGGGGTCATCAACCAGGCCGAATACCGAAGGATCGTCGGCGGTAACATAAAGCGGCTCCTCAGGGAACCGGCATGCACGTGACGAAAGTCGGCGGCAGCCTGCTTGACCTTGCCGAGCAGGTAATGGCTGCCGTCGGCAACGATGAAGTGGTGGTCGTTCCCGGCGGCGGGGCATTCGCCGACCAGGTGCGCGCGTTCTGCTCCGAATGGGCCACCACCGACGAGGTGGCCCATCGAATGGCGATCCTGGCTATGCATCAATATGGCCTGTATCTTGCCCACATATCCGGTCTGCGCCCGATCGAGGATCCCGCCGACTTCCCGGGAATCCTCCAGCCCTACAGATTCCTGGACGGCTCAGCCGGATTGCCCTGCTCATGGGATGTCACTTCCGATTCGATTGCCGCCTTTGTGGCTGCGCACCTGGGGCTGCCGTCGGTGCGCTTGGTCAAACGCGGAATCGTGTGGTCGGGGCGGCGAACCAGTGGCGTGCTGACCACCCGCGAGCTGCACATGCTCGGAGCCGGATTCCTGGACCGATACCTGCCGCGCATCTTGGAAGACTCCGGGATCACGTGCGAGGTGTATTGCGTCGATGCCGTGGAGCGTTTCCTCGATCGATACGCCGCAGGCCAGCCCGATCTGATCATCCGGCCGGCACTCGCCGCGGGAGGCCAGCCATGACCGAGCACACGAATCGGCAGGTTTTCGAAGAACGGATCTGGAGCCGGAGCACGCGCTTCGCGGGCGGCCGGGTGACAGCGCAGAGCGCGGGTTTCGTCGGTGGCGTCCGAACCCTTCAGGACCGCACCGCCCATTGCGTCAGCGAAACGCTCGCCGATACCGACCGGCAGGCGCATCTCGATGCCCTGGGCGAAGAGGCGAATCGAGTGTCTCGGCTACTGGGGCGGCTGCCGGTCGAGGCCTGTACCCATCGGCTGAGCCGGACGATGCGCAGCATCAATGGCGAACCGATCTGCGACAGCATGCTGCACCGGGTCCGCGTCCAGACCGGGGTGGGGCAGCGGGGACTGCAACTGGACTATGTCGCGAACCCAGCGGAGTTCGACTTCGCGAGTGTGGAAGCCGCGCTGGCGCGGTTGGCACGCTGGGCCAGGGCCCTGCGATCGGCGGAACGCCCGGCGGTCGTCTCGTACCCGTCGGTAATCCTGGACAACGAATGCTCTGGCGTTCTGGTGACGATGCTGCTGGGCTACTTCCTGGAAGGCGACCGGGTTGCGGCCGGCACCAGCTTCATGGTGCACCACTGTTCTGGGCTAGCCTTCTCCCTGCCCCTCACCGCGACGGATGTGCTGCAGGACTCCGCCCCGGTTCAATCGCTCCGCGACGAAGAGGGCACCCCGAGCGCCCGGCGGGTGGTTCTGGTCGATCGCGGTCGCTTCCGGGAGCACCTCACCGACCGGGCATCCGCCCGCCGGCTGGGGGAGGCCAACAACGGCAGATGCCGTTCGGCCGGCTACCAATATGTGCCAACCCCGCGCCTGACCAATGTCGAGGTCGACGATGGCACCTCCACCCTCGCAGAGCTCATCGCGGATACCGATGACGGGATCTACCTGGAGGGCATGGCGGGCGCGGCGGTGGATGTCGCCTCCGGCGTCATCCACCTCAATGGCGTCCTCGGCAGCCGCATCCGAGGCGGCGAGATCACCGGGTGGGTGGCGCAACCGGGAATAAGCCTTGAGATTCGCCGGTTCATCGCAGGCTTGGCCGGGCTGGGACGGCGTTCGGCGTGGTCATGCCGTGCTATGGGCAAGGGCCGGCCATTGCAGAACTGCCTGATCGGCTACCGCAGCCCGCAACTGGCGCTCGATCTTGGGGTGGTCCGATGAGCTATGCGATCGAGGTGCTGGAGCGGGCCAGCACGGTAACGATGGCGAGTGGACGCCTGTTCGCCCTGGCTTGTGCCAGCCGCCAGCGCCGGGAAAGCACCGGGCAGATCGATCTGTTCGGCACCGATGACAATCCGGCTGGGCCGGACGAGCGGGTGCTGGCGGAGCTGAAGTCGTACGCCGGTGAACTGCGCGACGAGCTTCTCGAACTGAGCGGGGATCTGCGAATCACGGACTTCCAGCTGGGGTTACGGGAAACCAGGGTTGCCGTTGGGGAGCGATCCATCTGGGAGCATGACTTCGCCAACCGCGAGTTCGTGTTCGAGGTCGAGGTGCAGCGGACAGTGCGCGATGCCACGTTGCTGGGTAGCAGCTATCTTTACGCCCCCGCGCTGGAGGCGATCGATATCGCAGCCATCATGGCCACGGTCAGGTTTCCCTTCCGGGCAGCAGGCTATGGCGAGCCGGTAGCCGGACGGCGCAGCGATGTGGTTTTCGCGCCGCCCGTGATGGCAAGCCTGCTGGAGAACCTCGTCTACCACGACTTGATGGATCATCCCATCGGGGTTGCTGGCTCGCCCGTGAGCGTCTGGGATCGGCCGCGGCTGCTGGGGTCCGTGGCGGTGAACCCGGTCGATGACCTGGGGCGGCCCACCCAAGATGCGCTGCTCTATGGGGATGGCAATGTCTCGGCCGTCGAAAGCCGTTATCTGATCCCCGAGCGCAGTATCAGGCGGGATGTGTCGGGAGACATTCGCAGGCATCCCACAAATATCGTTCTGACCGGTCCTCGGTGCGAGACCGCCAAACTGATGGCCAGCGTGGAACGCGGCATATATGTGTATCTGATCGTAGGAAACCACAACTGTCGTGGAGAATTCATTGAGGGTACCGTATTCAACTCGTTTACCATTGAGGACGGCGAACTGGGTCACGCCCTACCGCCCTTTAGCATCAGAATTCGAAAGTCGGACATTTTGTCCAGAATCGAGCTCATGGGAACAGACATTCGTATGCTGCGCCCATTTCCTTGGTGGCGCCCTGCCATCGTCCACACCCCGACGGTGCTTTGTCGGGGACTCACAATTCAACACCCCTACGGATGAAGGAGAATCCAATGATCAGCGAACTTGCCGCATTCACCGATAAAGCGGTTCAAGACTACCTCCGCGAGCACGACTTCGACGCGATGGTCGTGACCTCCTACGAGAATTGCTACTATCTCAGCGGCGTCTTCCTCTACTACAATGCCGTTGTCGTCAAACGCGATGCACCGCCCGTACTGCTGGTGAAGTACATCGACCGGGATCTCGCGGTGGAGATGTCATACCTGACGAATATCCGCGCATATTCGCCCTACCCGATCGACAACGGCGAGCCGGACACGATCATCGCGGACTACCCAGCGGCCATCGCCCGGGTGCTGACCGACCTCGGCTGCGCCGAGGGCCGCATCTGCATCAGCGATCTCTGGTCGGTATTGCGACCGTACCTCGGCCTGCAAGAGTGTCTGCCGAAAGCCGAGGTCGTCGTGACCGAGCCCTTCCTCGAACGGCTTCGCTGTGTCAAGCAGCCGAAGGAGATAGAACTCATCGGCGCCGCTGTGGAACTGATCGACGAATCCCTCGACGAATGCGCCCCGCTATTCCATGCCGGTCAATCCGAAAACGTGCTCGCCGGGGCCATCGCAAGGAGCATGTGGGCGCGGGGCGGCGAGCTTGCACACCTGATCGTCGCGGCCGGCGAACGCTCGATGCTGCCGCACTCCAAATTGTCTGGCCGGCGGCTAGTCGAGGGGGAAAACGTGGTCGTGGATCTCGTGTCCTATATGGATGGCTATTATGCCGGCCTGACTCGCACATTCGTGGTCGGCAAGTCATCCGCTCGGCAGCGAGAGCTATACGATGTGCTGCTGGCCACGGCGGACGTGGTGTATTCCCGGGTGCGTCCGGGAATGGAGATTGGCGCTATCGCGCGCCTTGCGCTGCACGAATTCGAGACGCGGGGGCTGGCCGAGAACACCAAACACGCCTTTGGTCACGCCATCGGCACCTTCCAGCACGAGACGCCAATTCTCAACCGGGTCGAGACCAGGCCGCTCGAGGTTGGCATGGTGTTCTGCTTCGAACCCGGTATATACCTTCCGGATCAAGGCGGGTTCCGTTTGGGCGATCTCGTCGTGATGCGGGAGGACGGACTGCACCGGGTAAGCGATCGGCATCGTTCTCTTGAACTCGCCGTGGAGGGATCCTCATGCTGACGCATCTGCAAATCGATGTGACGAATCGCTGCAATATGAACTGCCGGCATTGCCGGAACGGCCGGCTCAAACCGGAAGAGATCACGCAGCTGAATCTTGCGGAGTTCACGGACGTGGTCGATCAGGCGCTGGCCCTCGGCTGTCAGTGGATCAATGTCTGCGGGGGCGAGCCGATGGTTCACCCGAACATACTGCAATTGGTGGAGTATGCGAGCCACCGCTGTCACACCAATTTATTGACCAATGGCTATCTGATCGATCTGGAATGCGCCGAATCGCTGCGGGCCGCCGGGGTGGGTATGGTGCAGTTGAGCCTCGACGGAGCGAGCCCGCAGGTGCACAACACCATGCGGCGGAACAAACACGCCTTCGAACGGGTGGTCCGGGCCGTCGATGCCCTGCACGCCACCGGTATACCCGTCTGCTTCATGGTCACCATGAGCCGCGCCAACTACGAGACGCTGCCGCGGATCATGCAGGTGGCACAAGACCTGGGAGTGGACTTCGTCAACCTGCGAAGGCTGATCCCCCAGGGGAACGGCAGCGATGGCTTCGACCAGCTTGGGCTCAACCGCACCGAAGTGGCCAGCCTCCTGGCGGAAGCCAGAAGGCTGGAGATCGACCACTCGATCGGCATCTGCCTTTTCCCCTTCTATCCCTTCGGGGACGACCAGATCGTGGCGACCTATCGCGCGAACCGGGAACCGGAGCCTTGCGCGGGCTGTTCGGCAGGCGTCTCTGGGCTAGCGGTCGCCAGCGACGGCGCCATTCTTCTCTGCCCGCACATCCCGATGCCGCTAGGCAACATCCGAACGCATTCGCTGGCCGATGTGTGGGCACGGCATGAGACGGTTCTGGCCCTGCGAGGGCGGACTCAGCTCAAGGGGCGCTGCGGGGTCTGCGAGTTCCGCAATGTGTGCGGCGGCTGCCGCGCCTATCCCTATCAGTTGACTGGCGATCTCATGGGCGAGGACGACTTGTGCACCGTGACCGCGGGTATCGAGGAGCCGGTGCCATGCTAGTGCTGGCCTTCGACGTGGGCGGTGTGCACATCAAGAGCGGCCTGGTCGAAGTCGCTGGGGAATCCGCGCCGATCGTCGCCAGGACCATCCGCCGGCCCTTCAACTTCCGCGCCCACGCCGCCACGCTGGACGAGGGGCTCACGGCCGAGTTGCGCGCCCACGTGGGCGACGAGACCGTCTCTCTCGTCGTCTTCACGATAACCGCAGAGACCGTCGGCATCTTCCCCACCATCGCCGAGGGGGTCATTCGAATCTGCCGTATCTGCGCGGCATCGTTCCCGGCCACCCCCGTGCGTTTCCTTTCGGTGCATGCCGGGCTCGAACCCTTGGCGACCGTCGAAGAAGCGCCGCTGGACTTCGCATCCGCCAACTGGGCGGCCACCGCGACGCTGGCGGCCGCCGACATTGACGATGGTCTTTTCATCGACATCGGCAGCACGACGACGGATATCATCCCCATAGTCGATGGCATGGTCAGCCCGGCGGCGGTGACCGATCTGGGACGGCTTATGTCGGCAGAGCTCGTCTACACCGGAATGGAACGCACGCTTCTGCCCTGCATAACCCAGGTGCTGCCCCTGCGCGGTCGCCTGGTCTCGATGGCGACGGAGGTTCGCGCGTTCACGGCACACGTGTATGTGCTGCTCGGCTGGCTTGCGGAGTTCGGCATGCGCCATCCGGTGACCGGATGCGAGATGCGCATCGACCGCGAAGCGAGCCTGTCGGCGATCGCCCGGTCGATATGCGCCGATCCATCGCTGATATCCCTCGAAGAAGCGATCCTGATGGCCGAATTCGTACGGGACTGCCAGCTGGCGCTCATCGTAGCCGCCTGCCGGCGCGTCATCGCCAGCACCTGGACCGAGACGGTGCCCCTGGAGTTCGTCGTCGCCGGCAGCGGCATCCGATTGGCCGAGGCGGCCGTTCGCATGCTAGCCGCGGGGCCGGTGGTGGAATCGCAGGCTTTGGGCCGCGACGCGACAAACGCGACGGCGCTCGCCGCAGCGAGGCTGGCAGCGGCCGGTACTCTCCTGGGCACCGGTCGCGGTGGGGGCCTGCCGTGACCGCCCGGCTGATCGACGTTGAAGGCTACCTGGCATCCCATGGCATGGCTGGGCTAGCGAAGCTCGACCGGCCATTGTTGCTCACCTTCAACCCGCAGGTGTGGGGACAGTTCCGAGACCGGTTCTCGGATCGGGCCCGGGCAGTCGAGCCGATCCATGGGGGTAGGTTCTTCGACTGCACGGTGGGCGACCAGCCGATTCGGGTGTTCTGTTCGGGAGATGGCGGCCCCGCCGCGGCGTTTGCCACGGAGATCGTGGCGGCGCGGCGGGCACCGTTCGTCATCGGGGTGGGCCAGGCAGCGAGCATCATGCCCGAGCGTTTGACGGCCGGGGAGCTGTTCGTACCCCAGGCCGTCATCCGCGGCGACGGAGTGTCTAGGGCATATCTGCCCGAGGCTCTTCCCGTACTGCAAAACTATGCCGCGCTAGCGAAGGCGCACAGCGTGTTCGAAGCCCATGGCGGCTGTGTCGGCGGCCTGGCTTGCAGCGTCGATTCCTACTTCGCCGTGGATGAGGCTATCGTCGAAACCTGGCAGGCCGCAGGCGGCATGACATTGGACATGGAGGCTGCCGGGTTCTTGACCGTATGCCGGCTGCGAAACCAGCCGGCGCTGCTGGTGCAGGTCGCCTCGGCGACGATCCGAGACCGCGTTTGGGTGGCGGACCATGAGCAGGCCCGCCGGGGGCTTGCTCGTTTCATGGATTCGCTACCCGAACTCCTGGACCGGTTCTCGGCCGTCCGCCTCGGCGGGCATGGCCCCGGTCCAGGACGGCCCGAACCCCGCCAATCGCCGGAATCGTCTGCGCCCCGGATTTCGAATCGGGCCGGCCCCTAGCCGGGAAAAGCCGATTTGCGGCGCATAACCATGGTATGCCTAACCTGTGTTGTGCCCCATTTCGGGCGGCCGGTCATTCCCATAACGATTTTGGCGCGTTGAACCGTGTGCCAATCCGCCATTCGTCATGGACGACACCTTGCCGCGGAGCGATCGCATTGTTAACCTGATTGGTAAAATCAGCGTTCTCCTAGCTCACGGCGACGACGATGGCCAAGGTCAAGTACTACACCTACGATTCCGTGGCGCAACGGGTGCACGAGGTGCTGCAGATTCCGCGGCCCACGGCGGGCGCG